>Ga0256827_10000244_pt1 | contig 32304 bp, 38 predicted proteins | sample CV84metaG_FD_185977 | JGI IMG/M metagenome (GOLD analysis project Ga0256827, IMG submission 185977) | Hydrothermal vent microbial communities from East Pacific Rise, Pacific Ocean - CV84 | ecosystem: Environmental > Aquatic > Marine > Hydrothermal vents | place: Pacific Ocean: East Pacific Rise...
CCCATTGAGTTGTCTATAAACTGCGTTGTGTTCTCGAACATCTCAGAGTCATCTTTTATCCAGTAGGCAACCACTGCCACATTGTAATCCCAAAAGAGTTGAGGCATATGCTCTTTAAATGGTGGCTCTGCTATCTCTTCTGCCTCTATTGCTATATCTAACATCTCTTGAACCATCTCGATAAATTTCTGTTTAGAGTCATAGATAAGCTCCATTGTTCCCATAGATGGGGTAAATGCCATTTCCATAATTTGGGTTACAAACTCTCGGTCTTCCAAGTAGAACTCTAGCTCTGTTTCGATAAGTGTCTGTAGTTGCTCTCGCAGAGTATAGGTGTGAAAATCCTCTATACCCTCTAATACTGCTTTGGTTTCAATAAGTTTTTGCTCTATATAGGCATATAGAATCTTCTCTTTTGTTGGGAAATAGTTATAAATGGTAGGGTTAGAAACCCCAGCCTCTTTGGCTATCTCTCGTAGCGAAGCATTTTTATAACCTTTTATGGTCATTAACTCTACGGCTGACTCTAAAATCTTTATTTTGGTCTTCTCTTTTGCTGATTGTGATACTTTCATAATCACTCCTAAATATATTAACTTAACAAAGTATATAATAAATAGAATAAATTGTCAATTTTTATATAGTTTTTTAAAATTTTATTTTTTTATATATTTTTTACAGTAATTGTTGTAATTTATTTTATATTATGATATAATCTTCATTGGGTAAAATAATACGACCAAAGGGAAGAGAAGATGATAAAAAAAAATCTACGCACTATCCTACTAGGAGTAGTTACACTACTCTTATCTTATCTCTATTTTCTCTCTGCACATACACTTGAACCACTAAAACCCACAATCAAAAACTTACAAATAGATAATCAAAAAGAGGAAAAAGAGGCACTAAACTACCTTAATCAACTGCGTCAAGGTGCAGGTCTTATTCCTCTCTCTTCAGCCGAAATTTTAAATAAAGCATCTAAAAATCATGCCAACTATCTTATAGAAAATCATGCTTATGGTCATTATGAAGAGCATAACAGAAGTAACTTTACGGGAAAATTTGCCTCGGATAGAGTGGTTTATGAGGGGTATCATACAGGATTAATTATTGAAAATGTCTCCTCTAATAACCGAAGCTATAAAGAGTCTATAGATGGTCTTTTTGCTGCAATATATCATCGTTTTGCTTTTCTTGATTTCCAAGGAGACGAGATAGGTATTGGAATTAATCAAAATAGGTTCAATCGAAAAGAGACAGCCTTTGTTTATAATATAGGTTCATCAACACTCAATCAACTCTATAAAAAGAGTAAAAAACCCTCTGAGAAGGCATTAAATAAGGCACTTCATAGCTATAAAAATATAAACAGTAAAATTGTAACCTACCCTTTTGACAAGCAAACCGATGTTCCCCCTGTATTTTTTAATGAGATGCCAGATCCTTTACCCGACCATGATGTTAGTGGGTTTCCCATTAGTATTGCATTTAATCAAGCCCATTTTAAAAAGATTAAACTGCTTAAATTTGAACTTTTTAAAGATGGTAAAACGCTTATACCCAATACCCTAACCTATGACAACAAGACAGACCCAAACAGACGATTGGATAAGTTATCTTTTGTTCTCTTTCCTTTAGAGAGATTAGAGTGGAACCAAAACTACTCAGTGGTTTTTTTAGCTGTGGTTGACAAACAACTGATTGAAAAGAAATGGTCCTTTAAAACACGTAACCCCTCTATACCCTTACATAAAATAGAGGATGAGAGTAAAACCACTACAATTACAGTAAATGAACCCAACCTTTTCTATTTCCCACCTAAAAATCCAAAAGATTTACTTCATCACATACGCTGTAATCCCTATTTTGATATGGAGTTTATAGATAAAAATACTTTAAAAATCACAGCACTTAAAACATCATTTGTTATAAGCCATATTCAACTAGGAGAGCATAAATTAAAGCTAAAGATACAAAATCCATAATTTTTAATGGTTAACAACAGCATTAAACTTAATTTTATATAAATTTTAGATATTATTTAAAAAATTTATATACTTTTCCACATTCTACACAATTACAACACATATTAGCGATATACTTTTGCCATGAGAGTCAGAGCCATACTTTTTCCCTTAATCTTATTTTTGTAAGGCTCTCATAGTATAGCTTTTATTTTATATATTTATTTTCCCAAACAACCATAGAAGGTTACAATAAAAGCTATTTTTTATCTACAATCAGACAAATAAAAAATCCCTTAATTTTAAAACAAGTTTTAATCTTATATTTTTCTTAAAAAATAAAATTATTTATATTTTATGTGAAATAAAAATAAGATACACAATTATAACACGGAAGAATGTTATACTTTTGCCATGAGAGTCACAACCGTATTTTTTTCCTTAATCTTATTTTTTGAAGACTCTCATAATCAGCTTTTATTTTATATCAAATCTTTGTCATGAGATCCTCCTTCTTCTTAATATTAAAATAAAAGCTAGAGACTTCTTCAAATCCAATTTAGCTATCTTTGTGCGATATTTTATTAAGATTACTCTGCTAAAGTGTAAAAAACAAAAATAGAGAGAAACCGTGAATAAAGATAAACTAAAGGGACTCATATGGGGTTCATTTCTAGGCGATACCTACAGCAACAATAACAATCTAAGCCTTTATGGAAAACAGACCCTATGGCTACTAGAGTACACCACAAAGAGTAGGGTCTATGACCCTTTTATATTTGGAGATATTTGGCAAAAAAAAATGAGCCAAGAGAAAAATATAGATAAAGCATCAAAAGATACCTTAGCCAATTTAAAATCGGGAAGAAGTTATCTTGGTGCAGGGTCAGGTTCTCATGATTTATCGGTAGTGGGACGACATGCACCCATTCTTTTTACAGTAAAAGGGATGGATGAGATGTTAGAGAGTATTAAATTCCATACCTGTTTGACCCACATGACCAAAGAGACAATTGAAGCAAGTAAATATATTGCAGAAGTTACATTGGCAATGATTTATAATCTTGATGTGGTCAATACCCTTCAAGAACGAGCAAAATTCTACGGTGAAATGGTAGAAGAGGAGGTAGAAAAAGCCTTCTCTCTAAAAGATAAACCTGATGCACTTGCCCTAAAAATATTGGGAACAGGAAAAGAGGTTGAGGGAGGATTAGCATCGACCATCTATCTTTTATTGAACTATCATAACGATTTTGAAAAACTTTTAGAGGTTAATTTAGAGGCAGGTGGTGCAACTTCGGAACGAAGTATGATTGCAGGTATGGTTGTTGGTGCAAGATATGGTTTTGAAAAAATTGAACCAACATGGATAAAAAATATCCATGAGTATCAAAAACTTAATGCACTTATATCACTCTAAAAGCATAAATATAAACGCTGTTAATTGTTAATGCCAAAAGTATTAAAGGTAGATGTTCGGTAGGATTGGAGTCTATGTAAAATAGCTCCATTGCTTTTTTATTACTAAAAACATACACTACTGTTATTAGTAACACCATATAGCTTATAATCGTAACAGGTGAAACAGCTTCTCCTACCATTAAATAACCAACAAAAGGAGAGAAAAAGAGAGTATAAACCGTCAATAGTGTAAACCAACGTGCAATCTTACAACGAAGTAAAATCCCCAATACAATAAAGAGTTCTGCAATAACCAATGGAATTGACCAGATTAAAGCCATCTTGCTCTCACTAATAAATTTAACCATACCAGCCATCATAACTAAGGCAACAAGCCAAATAACAATAACTGTAAACTTCTTTTTAAAGGAACTTTGAGGATGAAATTTTGTCAACATAATGTTTCCTATTGTTTTTTTCTGTTTTATTATAGCTTAATGTTCCATAATAACCACTTATTTAAAATAATATTTTAATTTTATCTTGGTATAAATAGTTAAGGTGTAACTATAAAAAGAGTTTAAAAGTGATATGAAGATGGATTTGATTATAAAAAAATAGGTTAAATTCTAGTCCTAACATAGAGTGTTATAAAGGGAGGAAGAATAATGAATTCAAGGAGATTTCATTGACAATACAAAGCTACACTACACACTGCATAGCAAATATTAGTTTTTCTCTATGTTAGGCTTGAGTGTATTATAATACAACTCTGTGTATTCTATGTGTAGAAGAAGTTCACATTTCATATTTATGTTACAATTGCATTAAAAAGAGTATTAAATGGATGGAACAAAACGAGCCAATATTAGATCAGGTAAAACAGTAAATATTGTTTTAAAAGAAGACCAAAGAACGGGAAATCTTACATGGGGCGTGGTTAGAGACATATTAACCAAGTCACCCAAACACCCACATGGAATTAAAGTTCGTCTTATGTCAGGAGAAGTTGGTCGGGTAAAAGAGATTTTAGATTAAAAAGTAGAAAAAATGTATACTCAAGAGATAGCCAAAACCATAAACTGCCCACAGTGTGGCAACAAGTTGGAGATTCACTTTAAATGGACAAAACTTATTGCTTGTAACTCTTGTAAATCTTCTATTTTTTTAGAAGACGATGGCTCTTTAAAAATTGGTGAAGCCTCTTCTCTTAGCCCCGAGCCATCTCTTATAAAACTGTATGAACCCTTTAGCATTAATAAAAAGAGCTATTTGCCTATTGGAAAAATTCGTTACAGTTATGGGCGTGGTTTTTGGGAAGAGTGGTTTTTAAAAGAGAATCAGAACCAAAAGTTTTGGCTAAGTATTGATGAGGGAGATTTTGTACTTCAGCAAAAAATAAAAATGAAGCTCCCTTTTAGTAATCCTCTCTCGGCAAAAGTGGGTAAAAAGTATGGAAGCTATCTTGTATCGGAACGAGGTACGGGAGAGTGTGTTGGTTTTGAAGGGGAACTGCCTGAAAATCTTAAAATAGGAGAGTCTCATTTTTATCTACATCTTAATCTTGGTGAAGGTAAATTAATAACTGTTGAAGTTACGGCGAACCAAACCCAAACTTTTTCAGGAGAGTGGATAGACCCTCTAACCATTAAAAGGGGCTACTCATGAGAAAAACATACAGTATAAAATGTACCAAATGTTCTGCCCCACTTAATCTATTGGGTGGAGGACGAATTCAAACCGTAACCTGTACCTATTGTAAATCAGTTATTGATTTAAATGATGAGTACAAAGTTCTCTCTAATTTTAAAGCGTATCAAGAGAAACATCGACTCCCTTTTGAGATAGGAATGAAGGGGACTCTTAAGACCATAGAGTATATAATTATTGGTCGTGTCACCTATCAAGAGGAAGCACCACCCTTTTCAGAATGGAGTGATTTTTTACTCTTCTCTCCACTTTATGGTTACGCTTGGCTCACTTATGAGAATGGGCATCTTAGCTACTCTCGCCGAAATCGAACTTTTCCCAATATAGATTGGAATAGAATATCTAATAAATCAGAGATTGTGATTGATGGGGTTGAGTTTAAACCCTTTAGTGACTATTCGGCAGAAATTGTCTATGTAGAGGGTGAATTAACATGGATAGCAAAAAAAGGAGACGAGACATCTTTTATAGATTTAATTGCTCCACCTTTTGGAATCAGTGCTGAAAAGACAAATGATGAGATAGAGTATTATAAGAGTGAATATATGGAAGCATCGAGCGTCTATAGTGCTTTTAATGTACCTCAAGAGAGACAGATAGAAACAAACAAATTTAACCCCCTTCAACCCTTTAAAAAACCTCTATTTGAGGTACTCTCTAAAATATCTAAATGGGCTATAATCATAACCATTTTTCTTTTTATTGTCTTTGCTATTGATGGTGGTGGTGATATTGTCTCTACTTTTAAAATAACCAACAGTAAACCTGTAACTGAATATTTTCATATCACTTCAACCAGCTATTTAACAGATATAGAGCTAAAATCAAATAGCAGTCAATCGTTAAAAAACTTTAATATAAAAATTTACAAAGAGAAAAAATTGCTCTTCTCAATAAATGGTGTAAATGCCTATCGATTTAACTCTTTAACCAATAAAATAGATACTAAATTCTCAACATGGAGTAGCAATGCTAGAACCATTGCCATCTATTTAAAACTACAAGAGGTGGGATATTATCAATTTATTGCCTCTCCTATTGACTCTAGCATAGCTTCAACAATAGAGGTAACCATTAAACAAAAAGAGGCTCAAAATGGTTATCTTACACTATTTTTTCTACTCTCTTTGATTGGCTATTTACTTTATAAATTTAGCTATATACGATATATAAAAAGATTACAAGAAGAACAGAGTATATTTAACACTCATGAAGCGTTCTATATCTCTCTTTATGATTCTATTATTAATAATATTTGGCTTATTTTATTCTCTATTTTTATTATATTTACAGTTTTTAAAAATGTCTAAAAAGGAGACTCTATGGCAAAAATTATTATACTTTTTTTCTTTACTGTTGGTTCTGGAGTTAGCTACTTAACCTATAATGGAATAGGTCAAGAGAAAATTGTAACATTAGAAAAAGAGAGTATTCGTTCAAACTCTTACCGTTCAAGTTCACGCAGTAGCTCTAGTTATAACTCTAGTAGTTATAGCTATGGAAAATAAATAAAAGGAAAAAACATGGAAACTTTAGAATTACACGGAGTAGTATCGGCACTCGTTTATGCAGGAATAGGAATTGCTGTCTTTTTTTTGGTCTTATCACTTATAGAGATAACCACCAAATACTCTGTGAATAAAAAGATTACAGAAGAGAACAATATCGCTTTGGCTATTGTTTTGGGTGCAATTATTATCTCACTTGGTATGATAATCTCATCTGCTATTAGATAATGACTACCAGCGAAAAAAGAACCAAAGAGGTAGCCCTGCTCTTTGGAACATTTCTTATTGCAATTAGTGGGCTAATTTATGAGCTATTAGAGGGGACGCTCTCCTCTTATCTACTTGGGGATTCTATCTTCCATTTTTCACTGGTTATTGGTCTGTTTATGTCATCAATGGGTATTGGTGCATGGCTATCAAGATTTATAGAGAAAAATTTAGAAAAAGCCTTTATTCAACTGCAACTCACCATCGCTTTGGTGGGTGGTTTTTCGGCATTTATTCTCTTTTTTGCTTTTGCTTACATAGAGAATTACTCTGCCTTTCTCTACCTTATTACCATCTCGTTGGGAGCAATGCTTGGTGTTGAGATTCCTCTAATTATTAGAATATTAAAAGAGAGCTTTTCTTTAAAAACCAATATCTCTAATGTCTTTACTGTTGACTATATTGGTGCATTGTTTGCCTCACTTCTTTTCCCTTTGGTGCTTGTACCAAAATTGGGATTAATGCAGACCTCATTTCTCTTTGGAATGGTCAACCTTTTTGTTGGTTCAATGGCATGGTATATATTTAAAGAGTTGTTGAGTAAACGTTATATTCTCTATCTCTTTACCGTTTTTATTATCCTTTTAACAGGTTTTTGGCAATCGAGTAAACTTACAACCATGATAGAAAATAGGTTATACAAAAACCATATTATCTATTCGGCTCAAACCTCATATCAAAAGATTATTGTTACAGCCAACAGTGGTAGGGTTCAGTTCTATATTAACGGAGCAATACAGTTTGATACCATTGATGAACACCGTTACCATGAATCACTGGTACATCCTGTCATGACAACAGCAAAAAGTCATGACAATATACTTATTATTGGTGGTGGCGATGGTATGGCAGTGCGAGAGGTCTTAAAATACAAAGATGTCAACCATATAACCTTGGTCGATTTAGACCCAGCCATTACAAAACTATTTAAAGAGAACCCTACCCTTAGCAGATTAAATAGTAATGCCTATGACAACCCAAAAGTCAAAGTTGTCAACCAAGATGCGTGGAAATTTATAGAGAGTGCCACCACACTTTATGATGTGATTATCTTAGATTTACCCGACCCCAACAATATCTCATTGAGCAGACTCTACAGCGAGACATTTTATAAACTCTTAAAAGGTCAACTAAGTAAATCAGGAGCAATGGTGACCCAAGCAACCTCTCCACTATTCTCTCATAAAGCTTTTTGGTCAATTAAAAAAACCTTAGAAAGCACAGGACTCTATACACAACCTTACCACACCTATGTTCCAAGCTTTGGAGAGTGGGGGTTTGTCTTGGTCTCACACTTTCCAATCAATTTTAAAAAGCAAAAACCGTTAGAACATTTAAAGTATCTAGACCAAGAGGTACTAAACCAAATGACCATCTTTGCCAAAGATATAGATGAGGTAAAAGTAGAGAGCAATCGTCTAAGCAACCATAAACTTATCCACTATTATGATGAGGGGTGGGAGAAGTGGTATGAGTAGTGTAGTCTTGGGACTACACCATGTATAGAGCTAAAAAATCAAATTAGGAAATATTTACCTCCATCTAGGATGATGAAAATGTAACTGTTGGTCACAAGCATAAGAGGTTACAGACTCATTGAGGGTGATTGTTCCTATCTTTTGCCATACTTTTTTATTATCTCTTTTTTTATTGGCTACTTCTATCGTGAATATTAGCTTTTTAGTAGCATTGATTTTTAACTCATCTCTGAAATCTTTGCTATTTTTATTGGGGCTGTTTTGGGCTTTTACTCTTATCCATTTTGGTGTTTTTATTGTTCCTTGTTCTCCCAATTCTGAAATTTCGTAGAGCTGTCTTTTGCTTGGGTTTTTATCTGCCTCTTTAAATGCAGAGTTTACCTTTAGACCATAAATAATATGTTTTAAAACTTCGCTATTGGTGGTTAGAGGAGGGGTGTTGGTTAGGGCTACATCGGTAAAGTTTTTTGCCTCTGTTCCACCCAAATCATCAATAAGAAAAAAGTTTGCACTTGGTTCGGTGTTAATTTTTAAAGGGTTGGTGGTTGGAAAGAGCTTTCCTGCCAATCCAAAGGCTCTAATTTCACCTTGTTTTGTGTTGGACATAGCTGAGGATGCTCGGGCAATTATTAGGGCTTGGCTTCCCTTTTTAAAGTAGCCACTATAAGCGTTTAGTTCATCTATACTCCAAATACCTTTTAGACAGATGCCATTGGGATGGGCTAATTTTTCAAATGGGGGTAGAATATCGGCTCTATTTTTTAGCGTTCGTTTTGCATCTTCTAAAATAATATTTTTATGCCATGTTGAGAGTTTGGTAAATGAGACTTTGGTTTGAGGAAGCTCTTTGTAGGGGTTGAATTTAACAATATCCCAAACGGCTTGAAATTGATTTTTTGTGGTTAAGGTTTTGTAGTTTTGAGCTTTTTTCATCTCTTTTGCACACCCTTGTAGATTTAATATGATGAGTATAATTAATATATATTTCACGGTTTAGCCTTTAGTTATTTTTACTATAGTATCTAAAAAGATGACAATTTGAAATATTCCTTTCCAAAACTATTATTTAATGTTAAAATATTGTCATGAAACAATCTACAGCACTTAAACTATTGAAATTGGGTAAAAATGTTTTTATCACAGGTTCGGCAGGTACAGGAAAAACCTATCTGCTTCGACAATATATAGAGTATTTAAAAGAGCGACAAATCTACCCGACCATTGTTGCACCTACGGGTATTGCTGCTTCACACTTAAAGGGGCAGACGATTCACTCCTTTTTCTCGTTGGGTATTCGTGATACGGTGGTGGACAATGGATATGTTGAGTTTCTGTTGAAAAAGGGCTATTTAAAGAGCCGATTTAAAAAGTTAAAGGTGTTGATTATTGATGAAATCTCTATGGTCTCTCCTGAAATTTTTAGTTCGATGAGTCGAGTTTTACAGGCTTTTAAAGAGAATCCTGAACCTTTTGGTGGGGTTCAGGTGGTTATTTCTGGGGATTTTTTTCAGTTACCTCCTATTAGCAAAGAGCCAAAAGAGAAACGGTTTGCTTGGCAGTCACCAACTTGGAGATTATTGGAGTTAAACAGCTGTTATCTACAAGAGAAGTTTAGACAAGATGATGATAAGTTGATTGAAGTGCTTGATAATATTCGTAGTGGCATGATTTCAGAGACCACCCATGCGTTGTTGAGTAGTCGATGGCATAAAGTTTTAGATGTTGATTTTAACCCTACACGGCTCTATACACATAATATTGATGTTGATAGAATTAATCTAGAAGAGCTAAATCGTATAGATGAAAAAGCCCACCTTTTTAAATATACTTCTAAAGGTTCAGAGCGAAATGTTGAGAAAATTTTTAAAACGGCTTTGATTTTAGAAGAGTTAACACTTAAAAAGGGTGCTGTGGTTCTTTTTATTAAAAATAATCCTGAAAAGGGCTATGTTAATGGAACAACAGGGGTGATAACAGGTTTTGATGGAGAGAACCCTATTGTTAAAACCAGTGAGGGACAACGGATAAAAGTAACTTCTGAAGATTGGACAATCGAGAATGATAATGCCGAAACCATTGCCACTGTTTCGCAAATTCCTCTGCGTTTGGCTTGGGCAATAACCATTCATAAATCACAAGGGATGACACTAGACGCTGCCGAGATTGATTTGGGTAAAACCTTTGAAGTGGGGCAGGGGTATGTGGCACTTTCTCGGATTAAACACCTTGATGGATTACGCTTAATTGGATTAAATGATATGGCATTACGGGTTGACCCTTTGATTTTGCGTATTGATGAACCAATTAAGAGGGCTTCAGAGAAATCAAGCGATGAGATAGCCAACTATGGAAAAGAGGAGCTAGAGAAAGATTATGTTCATTACATTCGTATGTTGGGTGGATTAACCAATTTTGTTCAGATTGAACAAGAGAAAAAACTGCTTAGGGTAGGTAAAGTCTCTACTAAAAATGATATACCAACCCATATTAAAACCAAAGCACTGCTTGAGAGTTGTGATACCATTAACGAGATAGCCAAAAGCAGGTCTTTAACCAAGAGTACCATTCTTAATCACTTCTCTATCCTGAAAAAAGAGGATGAAACCATTGATTTACAAAAGTTTAAGCCCCGTGGAGAGAGAGCAACAGAGGTTGAAAAAGCAATTGAAGAGTTACATAAAAAGAAAAAAGCAGAAGATTTTAGAGAGGATGGAACATTGAAACTTAAATCTATCTTTGATGAGTTGAATCAAAAAATATCTTATGAAAAAATTAGAGAAGTAATCCTATTTATGCCTCAATAGTTCTCAAATCTTTTTATAAAGAGAAATCCTCTAATTAGGCTCTCTTTTCTCTTTGGCACAATATGTTAAACTTCGACAATTTAACTTTTAAGGGTATTATAATGGTCTTTATTGATGATGTAAGAGCAGATGAGGTAATGGATAGTCGTGGTAATCCAACAGTACAAGCAACTGTAAGTTTAAGCGATGGAACTGTTGCTTCTGCAATTGTACCAAGTGGTGCAAGTACAGGTAAACGTGAAGCGTTAGAGCTTCGTGATGGTGGTAGCCGTTATATGGGTAAAGGCGTACTTAAAGCGTGTGAAAATGTAAATGATAAAATTTGTGACGCAGTTGTTGGGCTTTCTCCTTTTAATCAAGCAGAGATAGATTTGGTTATGAAAGCATTAGATGGAACAAACAACTATGGAGAGCTTGGAGCAAATGCTGTTCTTGGTGTATCTATGGCTGTTGCTCGTGCATCGGCAAAGTCGTTGAATATGCCTCTTTACCGATACCTTGGTGGGGCAAATGCAGTAACACTTCCTGTTCCTATGTACAACATTATTAATGGTGGAGAACATGCAAACAACTCTGTAGATTTTCAAGAGTATATGATTATGCCTGTTGGATTTGATACTTTTTCAGAAGGTCTTCAAGCAACAGCAGAGATTTATCAACACCTAAAAAAGATTATTGACGGTATGGGCGAAAGCACAGCTGTTGGTGATGAGGGTGGATTTGCACCTAACTTAAAGAGTAATGAAGAGCCTCTAGAAGTTATTATGGATGCAATTGATAAAGCAGGATATAAAGCTGGAGAGCAGATTGTATTGGCTCTTGATGTTGCTGCAAGTGAGCTTGTTAATGATGAAGGACTTTATGTTCTTAAATCTGAAAACAGAGAGATTACTGCATCTGAATTGGTTGATTACTATGCAGATTTATGTGAAAAATATCCAATTAAGTCAATTGAAGATGGATTAAGCGAAGATGATTGGGATGGTTGGAAGATTATGACCGAGAAACTTGGAGATAAGATTCAAATTGTTGGAGATGACCTTTTTGTAACCAATGTATCTATCTTAGCAGAGGGAATTGAAAAAGGGATTGCAAATTCAATCTTGATTAAACCAAACCAAATTGGTACAGTTTCTGAAACCATGCAGACCATTAGATTGGCACAGAGAAATGGTTATACTTGTGTAATGAGTCACCGTTCAGGAGAGAGCGAAGATACCTTTATTGCAGATTTTGCAGTAGCACTTAATACAGGTGAAATTAAGACAGGTTCAACAGCAAGAAGTGATAGAATCGCTAAATATAACCGTCTTCTAGAGATAGAGCGAGAGCTTGGACAGTTTGAATTTCTTGGGGCATCAATTTTTAACTAAGAATGAGTGATTTTCTTAACAATATAGTACCCTATATTAGAAAGCTCGAAAAGATTATTGGGCTTTCTTTTAAGGTCTTTATTCTTACTGCTATTGTGGTTACCAGTATGGGTATTTATGTTGCCAATCTTCTGTTTGGCAACCACTCTTTGGCAGTTTTAAATGAGTTAAAGAGTGAAAAAAAAACGCTACAAGTAGAGATAAAAGAGTTAAAAGATGAAAATGCTAGGCTTCATAAACAGTACTTGGAGTGGACAGATGCAAAGTAGTATTATTTAAATCTTTTGATTAAACTCTGATTTTTTTTCTCTATTTTCTTTTGTACTTTTGCTATAACTTTTATAGCAATCATCGAGATAATTACCTCTAAGAGACTGGCTAAAATTACAGCATAATAGTCAAACTCTGCAATCATATCTTTATCGTGTCCTATGGTTGCTACGGCAATCATTAGTGTTAGTGGCATGGAGAGAGCCAATGATACCAATAGGGCATTTCCTTTTCCAATTAAAAAGCTTAGGGTATAGGCTGACAAAAGACGAATAATAAACATAATACCCAAGAGAATAGCTGTTGTAATTAGTACTTCGGGAATAAGAATATTGCTTAAATCAAAGGCTGTTCCTACATGAATAAAGAATATAGGGATTAAAAATCCAAATCCAAAACTGGATATTTTTGCCTCTAAAGACTTTTTATAATGAAAAAATGTTGATATAAAAAGTCCTGCAATAAATGCTCCAAATGCCAGTTCAAGATGCAGTTGTTTCATAATGGCAATCATTATAAAGAATATTCCCATTGCCAATCGTAAATCTTGATATTTTAAATCCTCTTTTGGCATAAGTATACTTTTAAGCTCTGGAAACCACCAAAAGAGAATACGGAGTGAAGCATAAAGCAAAAGAACTACTCCTAAAAATACCAAGAGCAGAGAGATTTTGTAGATAAGCTCTTCGTATGAAGAGAGTGTACTTGATGCTTCTGAAATGGTTAAGGCTGTAATACTTATAACCTCTCCAATAGTACCAACTAAAAAGGCTATTTTTATCCATCGTATCTCTTTTCCATACTCTTTAGATAGGGTTGCTAAAAGACCAATAGAGATAAGTGGTAAAATGACAATAAGCATGGGTTCTAGATGAAAGAGCAGACCAAATATAATGGCTAAGAGCCACAAGACCAGTAAAAAATAGAAAGATTGTACAATGTAAATTTGTGGCATTTTTAAAATTGCTTTTAAATTGACTTCTAATCCAGCAAGAAACATAAGGTAGAGAAACCCTACCTCTGCCAAGAGTTTAAAATTGGCTTCATCGGCATTAATAATTCCTGCATACGCTAAAATTGAACCCACTATAATCTCTAGAGGAGCAGTGGGCAGACGAAAAAGTCGTGAGAAGTGTGGAGAGAGAACTACAACCAGCGAGAGCGTAAAGATGTAGACAACAGACTCATGCATGGCAAGTTGTTGCTACTCCATAACCCAATCTTTTTAACATCTCTATATCTTTTGTTGGGGCATCTCCTACTGTTGTGAGGTAGTTTCCTATTACCATAGAGTTTGCTCCTGCTTCAAACATTAGCTCTTCGTAACCATCAAAAAGAAGTTCACGACCAGCAGCAACCATAAGGAGGCTATTGTCTCCTAAAAGGGTACGTGCTTTTTTTACAATCTCTAATGCTTCTTCTCTGGAGATATTTCTAGCTTTTATAGGAAGTGCTTCATTTGGATGGTAAAAGTTTAAAGGTGTCGATTCAGGTTGAAGAGAAGCTATAGAATTTAAGAGTGATTCTCTATCTTTTGCCTCTTCTCCCATACCAAAAATTCCACCTGTACAGAGTTGTAATCCTGCTGATTTTGCATTTTGACAGGTTTCATAACGTTCTGCCCAACTGTGGGTGGTACAGATGGTTTTATAGTAGTTTTCCGAAGTCTCTAGATTATGGTTATAGCTGTCTACACCATGCTCTTTGAGGTAATGGAGCTGTTGGGTAGAAGCTGTTCCATTACAGGCGATAAGGTTTAAATCTTGAACCTCATTTTTTATCGCTTGTGCAGTTCTTGCAACAAAGTCTACTTTTTTATCATCTAGCCCTTTTCCTGCTGTAACCAAACAGTAGCCTAAAGCACCTTGTGCTTTTGCCTGTTTTGCTTCATTAACAATAGTTTCAATAGATTTATAGTTGTATCTCTCTATATCGGCATGATAGCGAACGCTTTGGGTACAAAACTTGCAATCTTCAAGGCAAGTACCACTTAGAATGTTGTTTATGGCACATAAAAATATCTCTTTTTTCATTAGAACATTATAATAGAGTTAACTAAATATTGGTATAATTTATTTATAAAAATATAAATATGAAATTATTTGTTCATCTTATAGAGTTGAAGGTTGAATTTTTAATCTATTTATTGGTTTGGTTAAATGGTGTTTTCGTGGGAAAACACTCTACAGTTGTTTTCTTTTTATTTTGGTTTTTATTAATGGTGCGTTGAAAACAGCACCCTACAGTTTTGTCTCTTTTTATTGAATTTTTTGTGAATTTTGCTGTTTAAAATCTAGGTCGGCTGAAAAAAACTCCTCATACTTTAAATCTTTACCTTGTAAAAAAGAAGATACTTGAAAAGTCTCTTAAGAAAAGGAGAACCCTTGCTTGTTTTTTGCTATAATCTGATAAAAAAGGAGTTGCTATTTTGAATGAGAAAGAGGTACATTTGGTTAAAAAGGTTTCTAAAGACTTAGGAATTACTTATAAAGAATTAGCAGACAATATTGGGTATACAGAAGCTAATTTAAAGCGTTCTGTCTCTACAAATCAACTTAGTAAACAATTACAAACATCTATTGAACTTTATCTTAAAACAATAAAATTAGAGAAAGAGATAGAAGATACGAATCAGCTAAAACAGCTTTTAAATACTTTTTTGAATAAATAGGTTATTATAATATACTTATTTTAGTTGACAAAGATTTGTAAATAGACTATAATGTCAAATATTAAATAAATATAAGGCAAAAAAATGGAACTCCAACCAATAGAAAATCCCATTGTTATTCATCCTCATCTTTTGCAGAAGTTTATGAAGCATGGAAAAGATTATGCAAACCTACTTGCCTTATATAGCTTTTATATCTATCATGCTCAACTTCAAAAGACCAATAAGCCATTAGCAACCGATGAGTTTGCACGTAAAGGGATGAATTGGGCAATAGATAGAGTTAAGAAAACTAAAAAGATTTTAAAAGAGATGAAGGTTATAGAAGTTGTTCAATATAGAAAATACTACTATGTGCATCTTTTTTTTATATACACTAAAAAGAAGATTGGCGAGATTATTGGAAGAAGTTCGGAGACAGAGGCTTTAGCCCCGAAAGAGCCAAAAATTGTAAAAAAAGATGTGGCAAAGTTAAAGCCATTGACTCCTAGTGTGCCACCTGTTTTAAAACTTTGGATTGACTATTGTGATAAGAATGGTATTAACTATTGTAAAAATAATATAAAAGGTTGGCAAGAGAAGCTTAGAAATAGAGTGACTCTAGAGCAACAAAAAGCTGTCTACAAAGCAATTAATAGCAAATGGAAAAACTTCTATATATTGCCATTAAAAGAGTCTAAAGTTCATAAGTTTTTAGGTCGATGTTTAATGATGGAAAAAGATTGTGATACTCTGCTGGATATTTCCTATAGAGATAAAAGATATGTTTATCAGTTTAAAAATATTAGAGTCATTAGTACTCTCACACCTACAGAGATATTTGCAAAGTATGGTTACAGTAAATCAGAGGTTAAAACAGCTCCTATTGTTTCACAGGTAAAAGAGAAGCTTTTTGGAATGGTGAAACGGTTTTAAATAAGACTAAGTCAAAGAGTATATAATTTGGTTGCATGTAACTCTTATTGGTTTACATAGCTTTTTATAAGTGATAAAGTATGTATTTAAAAACCATAGATTTTTCAAAATTTTCCAGTATTAAAGTAGGTGTTCCTATAGAGGTGTTGATGTTGGAACGAGATGATACCATTCCCCGTGACAGATTTATTATTGGTCATGCTAATAATCTTTTGGTTTCAGATAATCCTCTGCCATTAATGATGCTCTCGAAAGATTTCTCATTTATTGAACTTCAAGATAATATATTAACTGTTGGTTGTGCTACACCTACTGGAAAGCTTCTATCATTTGCTAAAAAAAATGATTTGTCAGGATTTGAATTTATCTCTAAATTACCTGGCTCAATGGGGGGAATGATTGCAATGAATGCAGGGGTTAAATCGTATGAGATTTTTAATATTGTAGATGCTGTCAAGATAGATGGTATTTGGAAATCAAAAGAGTCGATAGAGTATGGTTACCGTTTTGCCAAATTGAATGGGGTTGCAACCGAATTGCGTTTTAAGGTTACAAAAGGTTTTGATAAAAAATTGTTAGAGGAGTTAATTGCTCTGCGTTCAAATCAACCAAAAATAGCTTCGGCAGGTTCTGCTTTTAAAAACCCTAAAGGAGACTTTGCTGGTCGTTTGATTGAAGCTGTTGGTCTAAAAGGGGTCTCAAAAGGTGGAATGCAGTGGAGTAATGTACATGCAAACTTTTTGGTAAATAATGGGGGAGGAACATTTGAAGAGGCAAAATATCTGATTGATTTGGCAAAAGAAGAAATTTTTATTAAGTTTGGTAAAAGAATAGAAGAAGAGGTCGAAATTTTATAGTCTTGTTATCTTATTGTTAACTATTAGTTATTGATTTATTTATGTTTTTTTAGTATAATACTGTTAAGAAAGATAGATAAATTAAAATATCATTGACATATATTCCCCCCTTATTTATATGCGAACTCCTTAAAAATATTATTTTAGTTTACTATCTTTTTTATACCTCCTATTTTAACTTTTCATGACTAAAAAAATTCCGAACAACAGTGGTTGATGTATAAGATATATTAATAACGCATGTTTTCCCATTATTGTAAAAAAATTGTTGATTTTACTTTTTCTATTAAAAAAATTATTGTTAAAAAGTTTGAGATGTAGATTTAGTGTAACAATTGCCATACCAATTAGAATAAATGAAATCCAAGGAAAAAATCGAAGAACATCTACACTTACAGTAGGGGGAAGATGTAGGGGAGTTACAACCAAGTTAAAGAGCCAGTGCATATTAAGAATATCTAAATGAAAAGCTATAAATGTGCTAACAGCAATTATTAAAGCTGTATAGGGGTAATTTAAAAGAGGTAGCACAACAAAAGAGGAGAGCAGTATAAAGTGTAAAATACCAAAATATATCCAACTGTTGGGAAAAATAAAATAAGAGGCTGTTGTCACTAAAAAAGAGGAGAATCCAAGATAGATGGCTCTTTTTTTGAGTTTAGACCAGTTGATTTGATTTTTATGTGCAAGTTTTAGACTCATACCGACAGTAAAGAGAAACATGCTTACAATAATAAATCGAAACCATCTAAAAAAATCATTGCTTTGTATATGAAAGTCAATAATATGAAAATGCTGTAAATCAAATGAAATATGAAAAACAATCATCAAAAGAATTGCCCAGCCCCTAAAAATATCTATACCTAAAAGTCGTTTATGTTTTTTCATGACTGTAGTATAGCTTTAATTAAGATATAAGTAAATAGAGTTAAAAGTTTAGATTTTTTTAAAAAAGAGAAGAGATGAGGAGCATTGCTCCTCAATAAAATAAATATTTTCTACTTATGCAGAAAGTGCAGATTTAGAAGCTTCTGCTACTTTTGTAAATGCTTCTGGTGCATTCATTGCCATATCAGCTAAAATTTTTCTATCAAGCTCGATATTTGCAACTTTAAGACCGTGCATGAATGTTGAATAGTTCATGTCGTTAAGTCTTGCAGCAGCATTGATTCTAACAATCCAAAGTCTTCTAAAGTCTCTTTTTTTCTGTCTTCTGTCTCTATAAGCATAAACCAATGAACGTTCTAATTGCTCTTTAGCTTTTCTGAAGTGTTTTCTTCTTCCAGAGTAGAATCCTCTGGCTTGTTTTAATAATTTTTTATGACGACGGGTTCTTACCGTACCTGTTTTTACTCTCATATTTTTCCTTTACCTAAGTACTATATTTTTAGTATTGGTGTCATCTTTGAATAGATGAACTTGTCCTAATGTTATTAGGAGTTATTGCTTGGTTGAAAATTAACTAAAATTAGTTAATCATCTCTTTGATTTTTTTAGAATCTGCTGGAGATACAACTTTAGGGCTTCTGTTAGCTCTGTGGTGTCCACCATCTACTTTTGTTAAAATGTGACTTCTAAACGCAGTCCCTCTTTTAATTTGACCAGATTTTTTAACTTTAAAACGCTTTACAGCACCTTTAACGCTTTTCATTTTTGGCATGGATGTTCCTTTCTATTGATTTTGCTCATAGAGAATGAGGTCGCGTATTATATCGAGATTAGTTGAGGATGTGGTGAAATAAAGTGTGGTTTTTGAAAGAAAAAAGTTTTAAATCTTTTTATTATGGGTAAAAATACCCATAATATTTTCTATTTTACAACCCTAATGGTCTCTACAGCTCTAGATACAGAGATGTGTTCTCCACTATGTGACTTCATCATTACTCTTGGTGTTATATTTGATTTTTTACCTTTTCCAATGGTAACAGGTACTGCAAATGCACGCATTTTTGAGCCTATACCTTTGTCAATTCTTGTTAATAGTCGAATATAGTAGAGTCCATCTTTTTGTGAAGAGACTTGCATATTGAAAGTGTAAGCTCTCTTCTTTGGTGTAATTTCAAATCTTAGCTCTTTTCCAACAGAGGTAATTTGATGCAATTCATCATCTAGGGTTAGTTGCACAACCATTGTTCCATTACGTACGGTTGGTATTAATGTAATATTTATATCGGATGTTTCATTTTTATCTACATTTGTTGTAACATACTTCATATCAATAGGCGCACCTGGTTTAGAGTAGTGACCCAAAGTTGTACCTGTCATTGTCTCTGCATTAAGTCCAATAATAATTAACAGTGGGGCAAGTAGTAATTTTTTTAGTTTCATTTTAAATCCTTTTTAGATGAAATTTTTATCTTTATTTTACTATACTTTTAGTTCTTTTCTTATAAAGAAAATAGGCACAAAGAGTACTATAAATAATAGAAGGATTGCTACAAAAATATTTTCAGGTAATGAGAATCCAACTGTTGAAGTGTGTTTTATTTCCGTGTTGTTTTCGATATTTTCATTTCTGCTATCTGAATCATCAACTTTAGAGACATCTCCTATAGATAGATTAAAACATGATTTTACTTGATAGCTTGAATCAACAAAATCAAGCAGATAATCACCACTGCTTAATGCTAAATTTACACGTTCAACTCCTGCTGAATCACTGTCTCTAACAGAAATTTCTTCAAATGGAGATACTTTGAAGAGAATAAAATCAGGGTCTGAATCTTGACCATCTGACTGTTTTATTAAGATGGGATAGGTGTTGTCTTGTTCTACTGTAAAGCGTATATATTTATGGTTTCCCAGCTTGTTGTAGATACCATAATTGTTTATGGTACAGATATTGGTTAATGTCTTATCTATTGTTAACTCTCGATAGAGAGGTAAGATGCTCTCTTCTACATTTGAGATTCGGTCTGAGCCATAGCTGTTTTCAATGGTAGAAATATCTTCATTGGCTACAACCTCATCAATTTTATCTGTATTGATAGGGGTTGTTTTTTTAAGTTCTGTTATAAAAGAGAAGATACTGGTAAATGCAGGAGTATTTTTTTGTCCTCCGACTAATGTCTCATAAATAGGTTTAAAGCCTAACGATAGATGGTCATGATTTTCATCATTAGCATCATATAAATCATACAAAATTCTCTGTATAGAGGCTTCTGAAAACCAACCAGGTGTTTGATGCGTGGCATTTTCAATATTCATATTCCATCCATTATTTCCAAATGTATCAAAATAGATAGGGTCATCTGTTACTATTGCAGAAAGAGCATTTCCAAATCCTTCACCAAAAGCAACACGAATATCTAGATGTTCATTACTTCCATGAGATCCACCTATATTGTCAGCACGAGAAAACTTATTTTCAAAGAAATGACCCCACTCATGAATAACAATATGTCCATCATACTCATCACTATCCCCTTTTTGGTCTCCTTGTAAAACAATATTATCCTCTCCATCATAATATGTCCCTGTGTTAATATTATCTACAGACCAGTTTAGTTTCAATGTTGGAAAGTTGATTGAGGGTTCAACAGCTATTACTTTATTCATCGCTTGATAGATAGAGTCAAGTATTGCAAATGGGGCTGAACCTTTATTTGAAGCTGAAGCAGTTAAGTCTCGAATAGAATCTGTAGAGCCTGTATTGGCTAAACTTCCTTCAACGACATAGAGTGCATCTTTATCGTTATTGTCTATAACTTTGACATCCCAATGATTACTTTTAAACATTTTTGCTGAGACACGAATTTTGACATTACTATAGCTACCAATATTTCGAAGTTGGTATTTACCTTTTCTATCTGTAAATGTTGAAGCAACTTGATTCCCTGTGGAGTCAATGGCTTCGACCAAGACCTCTTTTGCTCTCTCTTTGGTAATGTTTGAGTAGTTTAATGTAGAAGATGTCCCTATATGTTGAGGCTGAATACGCTCATAGTATATCGTACCTGAAATATCTACAGCCTCTAGAGAGAGACTAGAGAATAGTAGCGTCATCAAGAGATAAAAATTCTGTAATCTCATCGAATGTCCTTATTTTGAAAATTTTATAAAAATAATACTATTGTATATTATTTTATATAATAATTTATATCTTTACATATAATTGTAAAGAAACTGTATACCTCTTTAATATTGAGGCATTCTTAACGGTTTTCTTTGTATACTCTGTTTTGCTTTAAGTTGCATGTTGCTCTCTTGTTTTAATTTTACAACAAAACAGCTATTGTTGTATGAGGCATCATAAACTTCGACAAGATACTTTCCAGGTGCTAAGTTAATGGATAAACTATCAGAAGTTGTTCCTTCTAAAGGAGACATACCCATTGATTTAAGTGGATACTCTGCTTTATATATCACAATATCAGGATCCCCATATGAATTTTGATAAGGTTGTGCCTCAAAGGTATAAAAACCTGTTTTATCAATATCTACTTTTATAAATGTACGGTTTCCAAGTTTATTATAGACTCCAAAATTGTTCTGATTACACTGTGTAATCCATTGTCCTACTTTTAAATCACGGTAGATAGGTGAGGTGTATGAACCGTGTGCAGAGTTACTTCTATAGTTACCATAGACATCATTAATAGCTGAAATCTGTTCTGAAGCGACAATTTCATCAATTTTATAAGCTTTAGACGCATTTTCAGATTTTAAAGCATGAATAAAAGAGAAAATACTGGTAAATGCAGGAGTGTTTCTCTCTTGTTTAACCATTGCATTAAAGATAGGTTTAAATCCTAAGTGTAGTCTATCTCCATTATCACTGTTTTTATCATATAAGTCATAAAGTATACGTTGCACAGAAGCTTCCGAGAACCATCCTGGATTTTCTGGTTGTGCAGATTCGATATTCATTGACCAACCCGAAGATTGATTGTATCCAGAGGTATCAAAATAGATAGGATTATCGGTAGCAATAGCAGAGAGGGCATTTCCCCATCCTTCTCCAAAGGCAACACGAATATCAAGTGCATCACCCGAGGAGTGAGGTCCACCTATACTATCTGAACGTGAAAATTTATCTTCAAAAAAATGACCCCACTCATGGATAATAATATGGTCATCATACTCATCGGTATCTGAGTTTGCATCTCCTAGAATCCATAGGTTGCTCTCTCCATCATAGTTAGAGGTAACAATTTGTCCTAGACTGCTGTCTCCTCCTGCTGCTACGTTATTGACAGACCAGTTAACAGTAAGTTGAGGAAATACAATATTTGGTTTGGCTTTGATAACTTTTTGCATAACGGTATTGATACTATCAAGAATTGCAAATGGTGCAGCATCTCTAGGGTAAGCGTAGCCTTGTCCATTCCAACCAGAGTCGGCATGTAAATCTCTAATCGTAGCTTCTTTGCCACTGTCTGCCAATGTTCCCTCTATGACATAGAGTGCTTTTAGGTTTGTATTATCGACAACAGATACATCCCATGCTCCCTTTTTACTCATTCTGGCATAAACCCTAATTTTTACATTTGTACTTTCAGGAACATAAACGGTATATTTTCCTTTATTATTGGAGGTAGTTTCATACAATACTACGCCATTTTCATCAATCGCTTTGATAAGAAGATTCTTACCTGTCTCTTTGTGAATTTTTGTATAATCAAGGCTAATAAGCCCATAATTCCCTATTTTAACAGGTATTCGGTCATAGGTGATTGTTCCTGATATTTTAATACCTTCTCCCTCTGCAACGGGATTGGGTGTACAACCAATAAGAAAAAAGAGAAGAAGAGTAAAAGATAACGAGTGGAGTTTATATTTAAGCATGACAAACCTTTCCAATGTATATGAGTATAGTTTAGCATATAAAAAGAGAAAAAGATATACTTTTTTTTTATTTTTTTTTGTTATTAAATATAGTTTTGATGGGTTTTTTAAAAAATAACTTTAAAATTTTATAAAAAATATATTTTGTTTTATCGTGTTATATCAATATGAAAAATATTTTTTTAAATGATGATTTTAGAAAGAGTTAGCTAGAATAGCCCGAGAAATTATAAGGTAATGGTAGAGATGATATATAGACCAATTGTTCTTGACAAAGAGATAGTTTTTTCTAAAAAGAAATTTATTGTAAGCAAAACAGATACAAAGGGTAACATTCTTTTTATAAATAAGAACTTTTCTGAAATATCAGGTTATTCAGAAGAGGAAATTATAGGTATGCCACATAATGTGCTTAGGCATCCTGATATGCCAAGAAGTATCTTTTTTTTGATTTGGAATTCGTTGTTGGCAGGACGAGAAGTCTCTGGAGTTATTAAGAATTTAGCGAAGAGTGGTAAATACTATTGGGTTATTGCCGATTTTTCTATTAAAAGAGATAACCATGGTCAAATAGACTCTTTTACGGCATTTAGACGCTCTGCCCCTGACCAAGTTATTGAAGAGATGGAAGAGTTATATTCAACCATGCTTAGTATTGAAAAAAAACATGGAATTGAAGGTTCTCTCTCTTATTTAGAATCTTTTCTTGAAGAGAAAGAGATGACTTATGATGAGTTTTTAGATGATCTTGTTCGCCCTAAAGGTGTTATTGGTGCGTTATTGAGTGGATTTAAAAAGATGTTCCCTTAAGAGAACATCTTGCATTAGTTTGTAAGTATGTTACTTGAGTCTGTAGAGCTGTATGATGCAAAACTTGCATCTGAATTTAAAACACGTCTTCCATGAAGGAATCTATTTTTATAGAATTTTTTTCTAGAAAAAGAGGTAATCATTACTCTTTTTCTAGCTGAACTGGCATGAATAAATTTATTATCTCCAATATATATACCTACATGGTTAACTTTTCGGTGAAACCCTTTGGCTGTATCAAAAAATACTAAATCTCCCTTTTGCAGTTCATCATAAGCAACTTTTATACCAACATTGGCTTGATGTCCTGAGTAGCGAGGTAGTGTAATCCCATTTTTTTTGTAAACATATTTTGTAAATCCTGAACAGTCAAATGCAGATGGTCCATTGGCTGCCCAGATATATGGAACACCCAAATACTCTTTTGCTGTCTCTAAAAGTTCATCCTCTTTAGTAAATGGTTCTTCTTCTTGTGTATAAGGTTGCCAATTTTCTCCAACTTCAAGAGATTGGGTTACTATTTTTTTATCTCCACTTAAGTCTAAATCCATACTGTTTTGAATATTTAGTGCTAATTCATCAAGAATAGTTGTATCTAATATTAAACTTTTTTCATCGGTATCGGGAAGAACTTTAACTCCAGCATTGGTAACATAAAGAAGATTGGATGTGTTTGAGGGGGGATTGTTTTTTACAACTTTAATTGTATCGTTAGTAACTTCTATGGTTTCTAATTTAGAGGTTTTTTTTAATGTTTTTATCTCTTCTTTTAATCTCTTACTCTGATTTTTATCTTGTGATTTAGGACTAACTTTAGATACCTTCTCTTGCATACATCCTGAAAATAGAATAGGCATAGTAAACAGTACAAGAGAAATTTTTACAACTCTTCTCAAAAAAATTCCTTTACAATTATGGGGTTACAATCTATTTAATTGCTCTTAAGAAAAATTAACCCATAATTGTGTAGGAATTGTGGAATAGCATCAAAAAAAATGTTGATAGTGATAAATTTATTATATTTCACATTTATGTTACATTTCATATTGTAAATAATAATTTTTAACTTAAATATATTAATTAATAATTAAATTAATTATTTTTTATAAATTCTTTATCTTTAAAACTTTTGGCTAAAGGATTACGAATTTTTTTAAGTTCCATATCAATATACTCTAAATTATTTAAAATTTTCATAGAGGCAATGGTTGAATATCGGGTCTTCTCTCCATAATAGATAAAGATAAAAAATCCATTCTCATAGAGTCCTAAACGAATAGATGCTGCTGTTGAATAGGTTGTTAATATTGTATCTTTTTTAGAAATCTTTGCAATATCTGAAAAAAACTCTTTTGTCCAAAGTAATGGATTGTGTGTTGGGCTGAAAGCATCTTGATAGATAATATCTACTCTTTTTTTGATTTTAGGAATGGTTACTCTTGCATCGCCTCGTAATATCTCTATTTTAAACTGCTCATCTTTATAAAAGAAGTTTTTACTTAATGACTCAATAATAGAAGAGAGAACCTTGAACTCATCTGGATAATCAAAATTAACTAGAGATTGAATCAATTCATCATCAAATTCAGGAGAGAGTATCTCTATCTTAGTTTTTAAATTATGTTTTTTAATGTAATAGAGTGTAGCAAGTGTATTGTAACCTAATCCAAAACATATATCTAAAATAACAAGTGAATCTTTATCTTTTTGAATCTCTAAAGCAGGTTTTACATGCTTCTCTAAAGATTCATGTAATGCACCATCTTTGGTTGAGTGATAGGGTTCATTAAACTCCTCTGAAAAGAGGGTGTTTGTTCCATCTTCACAGAGAATAACTTTTTTTTGAGGGCGTAATAATTGATTATACATAAAGAGTGACTAAAAGCCTACCTCATCTAACTCTTTAAACTTAAATGCTTCCATTATCTCATCGATAGTCTCCTCTTCTCGGACACAAAGAACCATCATACCTTCATTCATAAAATCCATATAAGATTCAAATTTATCTTTCATAACAATAAAGTCAACCCACTCACTAAAATCTTCACGTTTATCGTAAAAACTTATATCTTTTACCTCTCCTGCATCAAAATTAACCAATGCCCAATATTTTGCATCTATAACTCTTGCAATTTTAGAGTTTTTTTCATCTTTAGACTCAACACAAATCCAAATTAGCATCTATACCCCTTTTAGTTTTTTCTTAGAGAGTTTTAACTCTTTATTGTTCATTATTCCAATTTTATTGTCAAGTACCTCTTGAGCAATATTTTTTGCATCTTCTAGTGAGTGCATTTTATATGTACCACACTGATAGATGTTTAATTCGGGAATGTCTGATTGTTGTTTAACATTTAATACATCAATCATTGATTTTTTCCACGCTTTAGCTACCTTTTTTTCTGAAGGTGTGCCAAGAAGTGACATATAGAAGCCTGTTCTACACCCCATTGGTGATAGGTCAATAATCTCTACTTTTTTAGAGTTTAAATGGTCTCTCATAAATCCTGCAAAGAGATGTTCTAGGGTGTGGATTCCCTCTTGGCTTAATATATCTTTGTTTGGTCGGCAAAAACGTAAATCAAAAACGGTAATATCATCACCACTTGGTGTGGTCATTGACTTTGCAACTCTTACAGCTGGTGCTGGCATTTTTGTATGGTCTACTCTAAAACTATCTAATAGTGGCATTATAATTCCTTTTGTTCTTTTATAAAAATATTGAGGTTCGCAATATACAATAAAAAACATAAAAGATGGTAATATATCGAAAATTTAAAAGATTAAGGAAGATGATATTATGAATAAGATGGCAGAGTTTGAAAATGCAATTACAAAGGTATTGGAGCTGGTAGGCGAAGATCCAAATAGAGAAGGGTTAATAAAAACACCATCTCGTGTGGCTAAGGCATGGGACTTTTTAACCGAAGGGTATCAACAAGACCCCGAAGAGATTTTAAATCAGGCACTCTTTACTACTTCTAACGATGAGATGGTGGTTGTTCGTGATATAGAGTTCTATTCAATGTGTGAACATCATATGTTACCTATTATTGGACGCGCACATGTTGCTTATATTCCTGATGGTAAAGTTGTAGGACTTTCTAAGATACCTCGAATTGTAAATGTATTTGCAAGACGCTTACAGATTCAAGAGCAGATGACAGAACAGATAGCCGATGCCATCTCTCAGAGTATCAACCCTAAAGGTGTGGCAGTGGTACTTCATGCACGTCATATGTGTATGGAGATGCGAGGTGTTCAAAAGATTAACTCTACAACAGTAAGTTCAGCTCTACGTGGACTCTTTAAGAGCGACCAGCGAACACGCAGTGAGTTTTATAATATTATTAACACTCCAGCACCCTCTAACTTTTAACGTTAAAGGGTTTTAAATTTTTCCAGAGTTTTTCTTCTCTCGTTTACAAAAGCTTCAATTTCAGATTCATACTCTTGGAGCTTTTGTTTGAGATTATCTTTCTGCTCCTCAACTGTTTGATTTAATGTTTTTATTGTATTATTTTTATCTTTTATCAAAAGATCTCTCTCTATTAACTTCTTATTAATTTGATGAAGTTGTAATTTCTGTTCTCGATTCTCTAATAAAATTTTATTATTTTCAGAGAGTAATGCCGTATGGTTAGATTGACACTTTATCAATTTTTGGGTTAGCTTATTTAGCTCTTCTTTATCTACTCTGATTGAATTTTTTATGAATCTCTCTTTTCTTGAAGCCTTTGTAACCAACCAACCAAAAATATAGCCCAACATGATGGCTATAATAAGATAGCTTGAAATCTCTATCATAATCTCATTCATCTATTTAATCCTTTTTAGATTTATCTTTAAATATCTTTTTTGATTCTTTTTTCTCTTTTTATATTTAATCTCTTCACCATAACCAATTGCTGAAATAAAAATAATTTTACTTCTTTTTTCTATATACTCTTTTAAAATATCTGCTCGTTCTTGAGAAATTTTGAGATTCTTTCTTTTTGAACCTTTTTTATCTGTATGGGTCTCAATTTGTAGTATGAAATCATCTTTTAGATTATTTAGCACATCAATCACCTTCGCTAACGTTTTAAAGTTCTCTCTACTGTTGTTATGTTCCAATGAAAAAGAGTTGTTTTGAAATCTAATAGGTGTTTGGGTTAAAATGGTGTCAATCTCTATTTGTGCAAACTTAATTGAGCGTTTTGGAGTATGTATATTACGTTTACGAAAATAGGTTTTATGGTAAATTTTTTGAATCTTTGCAATTCTCTCTTTTTTAACTTTTTCTAAATAGAGAGGCTTTGCTGTGAATAGAAGCGTAACCACAATTAAAAGAGTTGACAAAAGGACGAAAAATAGAAGAATTATTTTGCTGTGCATATGTTTCCCTATAAAAGTTTTAAGTTCCTATTTTAGCATAAAAATATTTTTTAATATATATAATCATATCTATTACTACAGCGTTTTATTCTATTTTTATATGCTAAAAAGGTGAAAAATAGGAAAAAAATAATATTTTTTTATAAAACTCCTATTTTATGGGCTTTGTAGCTATTTTTGATTACTTTTCTTAAGAAAAACTTTAAAAAGTAATCTAAAAATTAAGTTAAGATATTATTTATTTAATATAGAATTACCTATGTAAGAAACAACATAAAACGAAAGGATACTTTTAAAATGAAAATCAGTGTAATGGGAATTGATTATAATCAATTATTAAGTGGAAAAGTCTTAGCAGAGATGGGCAACGAGGTAACATATATATCACAAGATAACAAGCGTGTGGAGAATATTAAACGAGGGTATTACAATGCTGACGAAGCAATGGTTATTAAAAGTATGGGTGCTGAAAGTTCGGTAGGTTTTACCTCTGATATAAAACACGCTTTGAGTACTTCGAACATGTGTTTCCTTTCGGAAGGTTATCAAGAAGAGAATGAAGAAGATATGAAACACGTTTTAAAATTGGCAAAAGATGTTGGAGCAAATATGAGTCATGATATGTTTATTATTGACCGTTCAGGAATCTCTTACTCTAGAGTCGAAGAGATAAAAGAGACGATTCAATCAGAGCTTTCTAAAAGAAATGTAAGATACTCTTTCGAGATTATTGCTAATCCAGATTTTTTAAGAGCATAACAGCATAAATTAGAAGCACTATAAAGATAATAATAAAATAAATAATTCAATTTAAAATAAAAAATAAACCTTATATTTATCATAACTACTGCATAATTCGTTAAAAAAGTATTTTATGATTATACCTTTAATTGAAAAGTCTATTATTCCCCTTTTGATTGGAACACTTCTTCTTGGGGGATTCTTTTGGCAGTTTACTACCATTTATCCATTTATTATTGAGCATTTTACAGAATCTACACTGTATGTACTCTATTCACATCTTATTATTTATACTTTTTTAGTCTTTATTTTGGTTGTCTCTTTAATAAATCTATTAAATTATTTCCTATTAAAATCTAAAATTTTTATAGTCATTACTCTTTTAACACTTTTAATGTTTTATATTTTATCTTATAATGTATTTAGTAATCTCTTTTTCTATTTTTTGAATTTTCCTGTATCTGAAGATACCATTATGGGGCTTGTTCTTTTTATTGTAACTGCTTTAGGCTACTCTTTCTACTCTTTGGTAGTTCTTTTTTTCGATAAATTTATACCCTTGACACATATTTTTATTTTTACATCTTTGGGAGTAGCTTTTTCAGCATTCTTTATTCACTCTAACTGTTATCCTATCACCGATATTTTAACCAAGTTCTAGATAGAGAGAAGGTATCCAAAAAATATTCAACACTCTTATAGATAGTTTTTAGTATATTTTCCCTAAAAAGGAAAAGAATGAGATTAAGAGTGCTTCTTCTATTGATTGCTTTTGTTAGCATATCTAATGCAAAAAAAATTACAATAGCTGTTTCAGCCAATGTTTCGTATGCCATTGAAGATTTAAAAAAAGAGTTTAATACGCTTTATCCCGATACAAAGGTACAAGTTATTTTGGGTGGAACAGGTAAACTTGTAGCTCAAATTAAACACAACGCTCCTTATGATATTTTGATGGGTGCAAATATGATGTATCCTCAATCGTTATATAAAAGTGGAGAGGCAGTAACCAGACCTTTGGTTTATGCCCAAGGTGCTTTGGCTCTGATTTGTGCAAAGAGACAAGATTTATCAAAAGGTTTAGCCGTAATTTCTACAGATTCAATTAAAAAAATAGCTGTTGCCAACCCCAAAACAGCTCCTTATGGTGTAGCAACTTTTGAAGCTTTGAAAAATGCAAAACTTTTAGATGGTGTTAAAGCAAAATTTGTTTATGCAGAGTCTATCTCTCAAACGGTAACCTATGCTACAAAGGTTACTGATTTGGGTTTTATTGCCAAATCATCGCTTTTTAGTCCAAAAATGGCACACTTTAAAAAAGGAGTAAATTGGGTAGATGTTGACCCAAAACTTTATACTCCAATAGAGCAGGGGATTGTGCTGTTAAAGCATGGAGAAAAATCGGCAGAGGCTTCGGCTTTTTATGCTTTTATTTTAAGTAAAAGAGCCAAGAAAATTTTTGAAAGATTTGGTTACTCTGTTCCATGAATCGATTAGAAGTAGAAGTTACTAAAATAGAAGAGGTTGATAGATTACACTACCTTACTCTATCTTTAAATAAAAAAGTTATTCACATGCTTACGCTAGAACTCTCTAAAAATATAAAAGTTGGAAAAAATGTGAATATCTCTATAAAATCAACCAATATAGGGATTTCAAAAACTTTAAAAAAAGATATTAGTATTGAAAATCAATTAAAATCAAAAGTTATTCACATAGAAAATGGAAAAATTCTAAGTAGTATCTGTTTGAATATAGAGGGATTTAAACTAGAGAGCATTATCTCTTTAGATGCCTGTAAACGGTTAAATTTAAAAGTAGATGATGAGGTATTCGCACTCTTAAGCGAGAGTGCAGTCTCTATTGTAGGTTAAAATAAAGCTCCCAAGATTGCTTTTTTAATCTTTGGAGCTTAAGAAGCTTACTCCTCTTGAGGTAAAGATATTTTACATCTTATTAAAGCTTTTTGAGTATCTTTTTTTGTAGCATAGTGACCAAAATGTTTTTTATTTAACACTTTACACGATTTAATAGTACTAAAGCAACCTTTGTACTCTCCTTTATGGTCTATATAGTCGTAGCAGACATAATTACCATCTGAATTATTAATATACTCTTGGTTTGGCTTAGAGCTTTTACAGCGTTTAAAAGCCTTTTTGACATCCCCTTTGGTTTTATATTTTCCAAAGTGTTGCAGGTCTAAATCTTTACACTCTTTACTGCTTTTTATACAGCCATAATATTTGGTATCACTTTTATGTTCATAACAGACATACTTGCCCAATTGATTATCTTTTGTACTATCCAACTTTTTGGCTTGGCGTAACCCTTTTGGACAATTAAAAGTTTTACCTTTAATATACTTTGTATTATCTTTTTGAGTTATCGCTAATGTTGGTAGTTGACTGTCTGGTTCTCCAGCAACAGAAAGAGAATTTTCTATTAAAATATCTAAATTTTTATTTACATAAAAACCACCACCATCACACTCTATACTACACCACTCTTTTTTATTACTCTTTCCACAAAAAATATATTTATAATACCTTTTATGTTTATTCACCACATACTCTAAGGTAATAGGATTATGTTCATTCCTATTTTTTGAAAAATAGATTTTTAAATTATCTATTTTAACTCTTTTTCTACTCTCTCTATACTTTTGATAACTTATCTTCTCTAAAAAAAACTCTTTACCACTATAACTTTTACAAACATTACTCTTTGCAAAACTTACAATCGACAATGCAATTATTCCAATAACAGTTAAAATTAATCTCATAATACGCTCCTATAAAGTGAGGTAACTTCACATATTATAACAAAAAATTCTTTTTATTATTACTTTGTGAAAAAGTTGTTTGTTGGATTAATCTCTTTTATAGTAATAAACGTTGACCTAAGTAGTAAATATTATGATAGTCAAACTCTTTTTAATTGAAATCTTTTTCTCTTTTTTAGCCAAAAAGAGCCAAAGCCTGTTTATCATTGTAGAGCCGAGATTCGGAACAGGCGTTCTGCCTCAAAAGAGGGCAGGGGAGCTGTATCACCGCTTTCACGTCGACCCATCACATGGGAGTATAGAGAACTGCGTTCTAAACTCCAGCAGTTTCAATAGGACGGAGACCCTTATCCTAAATATATTTTTCAATTACAACTACTCTTCTTCTTCAAGCCCCAAACTCCAACGCTATCTATCTCGGCATATTCGACCTATACAGCCACAGTTACCAATCTATTATTCTCTTCTTTGGCATATTCAAAGATTTCAAAAACCTATTTTGCTGTAGGGTCGATTTATCGACCATGAAACGGATAAACGGTCGATAAATCGACCCTACGCGATGGTTTTTCAAATCTTTGAACTT
>Ga0256827_10000245_pt1 | contig 32302 bp, 25 predicted proteins | sample CV84metaG_FD_185977 | JGI IMG/M metagenome (GOLD analysis project Ga0256827, IMG submission 185977) | Hydrothermal vent microbial communities from East Pacific Rise, Pacific Ocean - CV84 | ecosystem: Environmental > Aquatic > Marine > Hydrothermal vents | place: Pacific Ocean: East Pacific Rise...
AGCTACTAAATGCCAACAACAATCGTGAATGGTTTAACGAAAACAAGCATTTGTATTTGGAGGCAAAAGCTAAATTTGATGTTTTGGTTGATTTTATTGGCAAAGAAATAGAGAAATTTGATTCTACTTATACTTTCACTAATGCCAAATCTTGTACTTATAGGATTTATCGTGATGTGAGATTCTCAAAGAATAAGTTGCCGTATAAAAATCATTTTGGAGCGTTTTGGAATAAGGGAGGGCGCAAATCACCTTATGCAGGTTATTATCTTCATATTCAGCTAGGTGAAGATTCTTTCTTTGGTGGTGGTATATATCGTCCTATGGCAACGTCTTTGAAAGCTTTGAGAAATGAGATATATTATTCCTATAACGAGCTTGACAAAATAGTCAATGATTCTAATTTTAAAGAAGTTTACCCAGAATTATTACCTGATAAATTAATGCGTGGTCCAAAGGATTTTCCAAAAGATTGTGATGCCATTGAATATTTGAAATATAAAAGCTTGGTTGTTGGTCATGATATTAGTGATAAAGTATTACAGAATATAGATATTAAAGAAGAAATTATTGAAGGTTTTGTAACTTTGCAACCACTTATTAAGTATATAAATGAAGCAATTGATATGAGTGAAAACTAAAGTATTTATGAGTAAAAGAACAAAATACATCCTTATTTCTTTGGGCATACTTTTAAGTGTGCTTTTCTCATATAAGAATGTTTATGATAATTCATTTCATTTTGATGATTCTCATACTATTCAGGATAATCCTTTTATTACTGATATATCAAATATTCCTATATTTTTTACCAAAGGAGCAATTACCTTTAGCAGTTTGCCTGCAAACCAAGTTTATCGTCCTATAGTAACCACAAGTATTGCAATTGATTATTGGATAAGTTCAAAACTATCAAGCGATGGTAATGGCTTTCATACAAGATACTATCACTACTCAATGATGTTAACTTATATATTGCTATTAGTTTTGCTGTTCTTCTTTTTTCTGAAACTATTTGAGAAAGCTCGACCAAATTCATGGAATATATATTTTGCATTTTTTGCAACTGCCTTTTATGGTTTGCATACTGTAAATGCAGAAACAATTAACTATATAATTTCTCGATCTGACTTATTATCAACATTCTTTGTGATAGCAGCTTTTGATATATTTCTGTATTTTCCCAATAAACGAAAATGGGGATTATTCTTAATACCATTAGTTTTAGGAGTTCTAACAAAGCTTACAGCAGCAATGTTTATCCCATTATTGATAGTTTATTACTTTATTTATGAGTTTCTTCCATTAAGTAAAACTCAGAAAAAAGCACAATTAAAAAACTTAATACTATATTCAAGTTTATTAGTTTTACTAATGTTTGCTATGGTTGTATTTGTAATGAAAATGCAATCTGATACATTTGTACCAGGAACTCATACTAGGTGGCAATATTTGATAACTATGCCTTATGTTCTACTGCATTATTTCATCTCATTTATTTATCCTTACAATCTAAGTGCAGATACTGATTGGACAGTTATTGATAGTATTCTTAATTATCAATTTGTAATTGGAATGATATTCTTAATATCAATTGTATCTATTGCTATCATCAGTTTAAAGAATAAAAAATATGCGCCTATTAGCTTTGGAATCTTTTGGTTTTTTATTGCATTAGCACCAACTTCAAGTTTTATTCCTTTGGCAGAAGTAATGAACGATCATAGAATGTTTTACCCATTTGTGGGCTTAATGCTAATGTGGGTTTATATTATCTCTATATGGATAGTTAGTCTTAAAGAAAGAATAGAAGAGTCGAAACCACTCAAACTAAGTGTAATATTTGGTGCATTGATTATACTTGGGCTTCATTCTTACGGTACATATCAAAGAACTGAGATATGGGATAATGGGGAATCTCTGTGGTATGATGTAACAATAAAAAGTCCTAAGAATGGTAGAGGACTTATGAATTATGGTTTGAAATTAATGAATAAAGGAGATTATGAGGCAGCCATGACTTATTACAAAAAGGCGTTAAAATATAGTCCAAAATATTCGTACCTTCATACAAATATGGGTATCTGTTACAATTCAATGGGTAAGTTTGCAAAAGCAGACTCAAGTTTTAAGAAATCAATAGATTATGGCTATTATAGTTATAAACCTCATTATTTTTATGGAGTAAACTTATTGAAGCATAAAAAGTATAAAGAAGCGATTAAAGAGTTTGAATTGTCTTTAAAGTTTAATCCTCAGTATAATTATAGTATGTATAAATTGATGGAATGCTATACTATAGAGGAAGATTGGGAGAATTTGGATAGAATAATTGGTATATGCAGAAGCTATTATCCCAAAGATGTATTTGCAGAATATTATGTGCCAATTGCTAAGAAAAGGCTTACAAAATTAGATATTGCTCGGGAAGCTAGTATAAAGAATCCCTCAGTTGTTTCTTATATTGAATTGAGTTTGAAATATTATTTTTACAATAAATATGATTCTAGTATTTGGGCTGCAAATAAAGCCTTAGAAATAGATAATAATAGTATAGCAGCTTATAATAATATTTGTGCTGCTAATAATGTATTGGGGAATTATTCTGCAGCGATAAAAGCTGGTAAAATGGCAACCAAACTAGATCCGAATAATCAATTAGCATGGAATAACCTTAGACTTTCGTATAAACGGCAGAGATTACAAAATAAAATAAATGAAACAAATGATTTCAATAAGCTTATTGATTTGAGTTTGACATTTTATAAGGAAGAAATGTATAATGATTGTATTATAGCATGCGAGAAAGCAACAAAAATCCAGCCTAATAATGCAATACCATACAACAATATTTGTTCTGCATATAATGCTTTGGCTCAGTACGAAAAAGCAATAAAGGCAGGGGAGATGGCCATAAAACTTGACCCAAGCAGCGAACTAGCAAAAAATAACTTAGCTTTAGCAAAAAGTAAGCGGCAAGATAATATCTCAAATAACCAATACGATAGCTATCAAATACACAAATAACCAAATAACCAAATCAACATTTATATTTCATGTCAACAAGAGGAATTTTTTCAAATATAGCAAGGTCTTTCGGATTGATTTACAGTTTCGATAAGGCAAGATATTATTATTTCAAGAATAAGAATAAGGGAAACAATAAGAGGTTTTTGGAAGAAAATCCTAGTATAGCTTTGCCTCCAGATTATCTTATGTATGAATCCTTTCAGATTGATTATAAGAAATACTATAACGATAGTTTGGACTCTGCAAAAGAATTGGTTGAAGTATTTGGGGAATATCATAAATTAGATAATATTAGTGTATTGGATTGGGGTTGTGGACCAGCAAGAATTATTAGGCATTTGCCAAATATTCTTGGAGAGAATTGTAAATTCTACGGTACTGATTATAATAAGAATTCAATAAAATGGTGTCAAGATAATATTAAAGGTATTGAGTTTAATCTGAATTCATTGGAAGCAAAATTGCCTTATGCTGATAATAGTTTTGATATTATTTATGGCATTTCAATATTCACTCATTTATCAGAGAAATACCATTACGATTGGTATAATGAGTTGTTAAGAGTTCTGAAACCTGGTGGAATAATGTACCAAAGTTCTCATGGAGATAATTTTTTGGTAAAGCTTACAGAAGCTGAAAAACAGAAATATAATAGGGGAGAACTTGTGGTTCGTGGTCAGGTAAAGGAAGGTCATAGAACTTTCACGGCATTTCATCCAAATGAGTTTATGGAAAAACTATTTAAGAATGTTGAAATACTTGAACATATAGTACATCCTATGCCAAATGATGGAAGTTGGGTGCCACAAGATGCTTGGGTTATACGGAAATAATATACAAAATTATAGATATATTTAGTGCAAAGAAAAAGGCTGTAAATTCAATGATTTACAGCCTTTATTAATAATTTATTACTAAAGTATTATTCTTGATTATCACTACTAGCTTCAGTAGTAACTTCAGTATTATTTGCTTCAATAACTTCTTTATCAGTAACTACATTCTCAACTTCCTCACCATCAACTATAGTTGTGGTAGTAGTTGTAGTAGTTTTAACTTGAGTGCCGTTATCTTGGTTCTCAATATTAACAACCATCTCAATTTTCTCTTTATTTATTTGAGCATCAGCAGTTGTATTAACATCAGCAAGATCTAAAGCAATACTAGGTGCAATAACAAGAGCAACAACACTCATAAGTTTAAGTAGAATATTAAGAGAAGGACCAGATGTATCTTTAAAAGGATCACCAACAGTATCACCTACAACAGCAGCTTTATGTACGTCAGAACCTTTGCCGTATTTTATACCATCAACTTCAATTCCGTCTTCAACCATTTTCTTAGCATTATCCCATGCACCACCAGCATTAGACTGGAAGATAGCCATAAGAACACCAGTAACAGTGACACCAGCTAAAAGACCGCCAAGCATTTCAGGTCCCCCAAGGAAACCAAATAATACTGGAGTAATAATAGCCATAAGACCTGGAAGAACCATTTCTCTAATAGAAGCTTTTGTTGAGATCTCAACACATTTATCATATTCAGCAACACCATCAGCTTTGTCAAAAATTGCTCTTTCTTCTGGAGTTGCTTTTGACATATCAGAATCGTATTTCTTCATTATCACTAATGCGTTTTTAAGAGCTGGGATAGTTTTGAATTGACGACGAACTTCTTCAATCATAGCCATTGCAGCACGACCTACAGCATTCATTGCCATTGCAGAGAATACGAAAGGAAGCATACCTCCAACAAGTAAACCAGCCATTACAGTTGATTTAGAAATATCTATTGAAGAAATATTAGCTTGTTGCATAAAAGCAGAGAATAAAGCCAATGCAGTAAGAGCTGCAGAAGCAATTGCAAAACCTTTACCAATAGCAGCAGTAGTATTACCTACAGCATCTAATTTATCAGTACGTTGACGAACTTCTTTAGGAAGCTCCGCCATTTCAGCGATACCACCAGCATTGTCAGAAATAGGACCGTAAGCATCAACAGCCAATTGAATACCAGTATTAGCAAGCATACCAACAGCAGCAATAGCAATACCGTAAAGGCCAGCAAAATGGAATGAAAGAATAATTGCAGTAGCAATTAATAAAATAGGAATAGCCGTTGACATCATACCAACACCTAAACCAGCAATTATGTTTGTTGCTGGACCAGTTACACTTTGGCGTGTAATTGAAACAACAGGTTTAGTACCTGTTCCAGTATAGTATTCTGTAATTTTACCAACACCAAGACCTGCTACAAGACCAACAATAGTTGCAATGAAAACACCTAATGAAGTATAAGTAAATCCGTCGTGTACCCATTCAGTAGGTAAAAATTTATCAATCATAAAGTAAGAAACAATAATCATAAGACCAGCTGAAAGAAACTCACCCATATTAAGAGCTGTTTGTGGGTTACCACCTTCTTTTACTTTTACGAAGAATGTTCCAAGCACTGAAACAACGATACCTGCAGCAGCAAGTGCTAATGGCAAAATAACAGCACCAAGTTTAAATCCTTCAAAAGCAGGGATATTAAAGAAAATAGCTCCAAGAACCATTGTAGCAATAATAGAACCAACGAATGACTCGAAAAGGTCAGCACCCATACCTGCAACATCACCAACATTATCACCAACATTATCAGCAATAGTAGCAGGATTAAGAGGATGATCCTCTGGAATACCAGCTTCAACTTTACCAACTAGGTCAGCTCCAACATCAGCAGCTTTAGTATAAATACCACCACCAACACGAGCAAAAAGTGCAATTGATGAAGCTCCAAGAGAGAATCCTGAAATAATATTAAGAACCATCGTTACTCCACTTGCAGATGTCATATCATACATTGAAGAATAAATAAGGAAAAGAATACTTAGTCCAAAAACACCAAGTGAAACTACTCCAAGTCCCATAACAGCACCACCAGAAAATGCAACTTCAAGAGCTTTATTTAATGAAGTTCGTGCTGCATTAGTTGTTCTAACATTTGCTTTAGTTGCAATTTGCATTCCTATAAAACCAGCTAATGCTGACATTAATGCACCAACAACAAATGATACAGCAACAAATCCTGAAGACTCTGCTTCAGAGTTACCTTTAAAAATCAATAGTACTGCAACAGCAAGTACAAAAACTGATAATACTTTGTATTCTGCCTTTAGGAAAGCCATAGCTCCGTCAGAAATGTTTTTTGCAATTGTAGCCATCTTTTCTGTGCCTACTTCTTGCTTACTTACCCAGCCTGATTTCAAAAACATGAAAATGAATCCAATGATTGAAGCCGCTGGGATTAGGTAAAATAAATAATCCATTAGACTTTTAGTAATTTAAGTTTATAATAAATTTATAATAATAATTTTGGTTGTGCAATAATAAAACAAAAATGCGATGAAATGACCTAAAATTTAGCATATTAATACCCATAAATATTTTGTGTAAATATGATGTAGATTAGGTTTTTATGAATAGAAAATTAATGTATTTTTGGATTGTTAAAAGTTGCGAGTTATAAGTTAAAAGTTCTGAGTTGTATATTCATTTAACAACTCACTAATTTAATAACTTATAAGATTAATAATACTAACATTTTAAAAACTTAACAATTCAAAGCTTTACCAAACTCTAAAGGGCGACTTTGAAAGAAATACTAAAGAACTAATTAATTAACAGTTTAACATTTTACCCTATGCCTTTCGCAATATGTACAGTGGCAATAATGCCTTTAAGAGTATCTTCTGATGATAGATCAGAAATGGTAAGTCAAGTGCTTTTTGGAGAAAGCATGGAAATATTGGAATATTATGGCTTAAATTGGGCTCATATTCGAATGACTTATGACAATTATGAAGGTTGGGTTGACCCTAAACAATTTACAATTATTGATGATACTGAGTTTATTAGTTTAGATTCAGCTAAAATATTTTATTCTACGGATGTTTTTCAATTAGTCGAAACCCAGATAAGTAATTCTACATTACCTATTGTTTTGGGTAGTAATCTTCCTAATTTAAAAAATAATAAGTTCTTATTTGCTGGCAATAATTATAAATTTAATGGTAGTTCAGTTGTTCAGAATATTAAGTCGACTAGAAAAGATATTGTTAAGAATGCTATGAAATATATCAACGCACCATATCTTTGGGGAGGAAAGACTCCTTTTGGTGTTGATTGTTCAGGATTTACTCAGACTGTTTATAAGCTGAGTGGTGTAAAACTATTGAGAGATGCTTCTCAACAAGCTCAACAAGGAGAAACAATAAATTTTATTACAGATGCTAGGGAAGGGGATTTAGCATTTTTTGATAACGAAGATGAAAATATTATTCATGTAGGGATTATTTTAGAAGATAATAAAATAATACACGCTTCAGGACAAGTTAGAATTGATAAAATAGATCATCAAGGTATATTTAATGTTGATACAGAAAAATACTCTCATAAGTTGAGATTAGTGAAATCTTATATATAAATCTAATTTGTGTTTTACCATTGAATAAATTTATAATTGGATAATTCTTTTTTATTAGATTTGCCATCAATAAACACACACAATTTATATGAAATTACAAGGTATATATATACTGTCTATTTTATTGGTTATTATTTTGTTTTCAAGCTCATGTGCCAATGAAGTTGATATTAATGATGACTATAAAGAAATAAGTATAGTATATGGTTTATTAGACCAATCGGAGTCAAGGCATTTTGTTAAATTAACTAAAGCTTTTCAAACAGAAGGTAATGTTTATTTAGCAGCAGCAGATCAGGCTAATTCTCAATACGATGCTAATGATGTAGAAATGTGGATAGAAGAATATGCTATTAATGGTAGTTATATTAAGAGTATTCCTATGGATACTGTTCTAATTACTAAAAAAGATTCTGGCGCTTTCTACTTTCCTAATCAACTAGTGTATGCAACTCCTGAGGGAGTAAAACTAAGTCAAAATAGGGAATATAAACTAAAAGCAAAGATTAAAAGCTCTGGTAATCAGATTGAAGCACAGACTAAAATTATTGATGATTTTCATATTGATAAGCCAATTTATCTTGTGAAATATGCCGATTTTAGTGGTAATTATTCTCATTTAGTTCAATTTTTCTCTCCAGAGAAAGGGAAATTATATCAATTAGTAATAAGATTTTACTATACAGAAATACCTACTTCTGGACCTAAAACATCACATTTTACAGATTGGAAACTATCCCAGATTAGGTCTAAAACTACTGATGGAGGAGAGAAAATGACTTATGAATTTATGGGCTCTACTTTCTATAACAATTTAGCGGCTAATATTGAGCCAGCAGAAAATGGCCTTAAAAGATGGTCTGATAGTGTTCAGTATATTATTAGCGTTGCAGATGAGAATTTTACAATTTATATGGATGTAAATTCTCCTTCAACATCTATAGTGCAGGATAAACCTGCTTATTCTAATATTGTTAATGGTTATGGTATTTTTGCCAGTAGATATCAAAAGATTAGACCTTTCATTGGTTTATCACCTAAGTCATTAGACTCTTTAATAAACGGAAATATTACATATCAATTAGGTTTTGAAAATAGACCTTAAAAGATAATTATTATGGATGCATTGAAAACTATATATGAGCATAGAAGTATTAGAAGTTATTTGGATAAAGAAATTTCAAAAGATACTTTAAACAGTATTCTTGAAGCTGCGGTAAGAACATCAACAACTGGTAATATGCAAGTTTATAGCATAATTGTTAGTCAAGATGAAGAAATGAAGAAAGAGCTTCATAAGATTCACTTTGGGCAGAATATGGTATTAGAAGCTCCTGTGGTACTTACATTTAATGCTGATTTTAACCGTTTTAATAAATGGTGTGAACAGAGAAAAGCAGAGCCTGGTTACGATAATTTTCTTTCTTTCTTCACTGCTTCAATCGATGCTCTCATAGCAGCACAAAATGTTGCTATTGCTGCAGAAGCACAAGGTCTAGGTATTTGTTATTTGGGTACTACAACCTATCAGGCTCAGAAACTTATCGATTTATTTAAACTGCCAAAAGGTGTTATCCCAGTGACTACTCTTGTAGTTGGTTATGCCAAAGAAATTCCAGAACTTACTGATAGATTGCCTCAAGAAGCTGTTGTGCATTACGAAACTTATAAAGACTACTCAAAGGACGACATTGATAGAATGTATGAATATAAAGAGTCTTTAGAAGAAACAAAAAAGCTTCTTGAAGAGAATAAATTAGAAACTCTAGCACAGATATTTACTCAAAATCGCTACCCTAAGCAGATGAATATGGATTTTTCTAATCTGTTTCTTGAAGTTATCAATAAGCAAGGTTTTATGAATCAGTAGTAGGATAGAGGCAATTATTCTATCTTTGCACTAATGGTTAAGCATAACAAAGTACTTATAGCTGCTCTTGATTGGGGTTTGGGACATGCTACTCGCATGATTCCTGTTATAGATTATTTCTTGGAGAATAATTATGAGGTTGCTCTCGCTTCTTCATCAAATGCTTTAGTACTTTTAAAGAATAGATATAAGCAACTAAAGTGCTTCGAACTTCCTACATATAATATTAAGTACTCTAATAAATCTATGGTAATGAATATGATTTCTCAATTACCAAAGATACAGACTACTATTTCAAAAGAGAAGAAAGAATTAAATAGAATATTAATTGAGTTTTCAGCTAACCTAATAATTAGTGATAATAGATACGGAATTTATCATAAGGATATTCCTTCGGTGTTTATTACTCATCAATTGCAAATACTTCCTCCAAATATTATGAAGGTAACAAAACCAATATTTAAAGCTTTGCACAAAGAAATGATGTTGAAGTTTAATCAAATATGGGTGCCAGATTTTCAAGGAGATGATAATATTGCAGGTGAATTGTCTCAGATTAAGAATCTTCCTGAGAATGTATTTTACATTGGGGCACTAAGTAGATTTATCAATTATCAGAGAGCAGAGAATAAACAAACTAATAATTTGCCCAGTATTTTAGTTTTATTATCAGGCCCAGAACCAGCTCGTTCTGAGTTTGAAAGTATTGTTTTGCAGCAATTGGAGAATTATAAAGCTAATTCTATTGTTTTAAGAGGGTTACCAAGTAATAGTGAGAAAAAGCGTTTAGGAAATATTACTATTCATAATCATTTAGAGGATAAGGAATTATTAGAAATAATTGATTCTTCAGGATTAATTATATCAAGGAGTGGGTATTCAACAATTATGGATTTATACTATCTTGGAATGAAAGCAGTATTTGTTCCAACACCAGGACAAACAGAACAGGAGTATTTGGCGAAGAAATTATACGAAGAATCTAGATTCTTTTATCAGAAGCAAAACGAGTTTGATATTGATAGAATAGTAGAAAATTATAGTAAGTATTCTGGATTTAATTCAAATAAGAGTATTTATAAAAATGAAATAAAAAAGGCTTTAAAACAATTGAACTAATGAATTATACTGAGGAATTACTTGAAAATTTACAGGAAGGTGTTAAGGATAATATGCCACAAATTACTAAGGTTTTTAAGCAAATAAAAAAGAAGAAACCTAAAAACTTAGATACATTTGTTCATGAAGTTCATGAGGAAGTTTTTGAAGAAATTGACTGCTTATCTTGTGGTAATTGTTGTAAAATTCTAGGCCCTAGAATTACAGATGTGGATATTAATAAGATGGCAAAACATTTGAGAATAAAGCCATCAAAAGTTGTTACAGACTATTTACGAATGGATGAAGACAATGATTATGTTTTCAAAACTATGCCATGTCCATTTCTAATGCCTGATAACTATTGTATGATATATGAGAGTAGGCCAAAGGCTTGTCGAGAGTATCCTCATACTGATAGACGTAGGTTTTATCAAGTTTTAGACTTAAGTATTGAGAATCTTAAAACATGCCCTGCTGTATTGGAAGTTAGTAAGGCTATTGTGGCTGAATTTGAAAAGTAGAAAATATTATAACCTTAAATTTTACTTGCTAGTTCCAACTTCTGCTTTTTAGTGAGTTTACTAACAATTAAATCATAAGAATCATCTATCCATTTTTTGAGTTGAGACTCTTTGATAGAGCTAGTTACAACAATAGTATTCCAATGTTGCTTGTTCATATGGTACCCAGGCAAAACGAAATCAAATTCCTCACGTAGTTCTACAGCAATATTGGGATCGCACTTAAGATTAACTCTTAATTCACCTTCAATATTAGTTAGAGCAAACATCTTATTCATTACTTTAAAAACAAGAGTTTCTTCATCAAAAGGAAAACTCTCAGTTACAGCCTTTTTACTAAGGCAATAATCTCTAACCCATTCAATGTTCATATGTTCTAACCTTTTTCTGGATATGCTTGTAAACAAAGGTAATAATATGCATAGTACATATGATGAATGAAAATACTTTGTTTGGCATTTTTCATATAGTACGAATAATAGCTCTTTGTTGGCATTAGAATAATAGGAGTACCACATGCTACATAATTAAAGCTATTTGTAAAAGCAGGTTTTTCTAAATCAGGAATAGCTTTCTCACACATAATAAATGCTTTATCTCCTAAATATTTAGTATATGTTTCTTGAGTTTTTCTAGCTCTTCTTAACATTTTAGAGTAAGCAGATCTTACATAAGTTCTAGAGGCAAATGGCATAGATTTAGTTTTGCCTTTAATATCAAAAAACGGATTAACTTCATTCAAATCATTCACTTGTTGCACCGTAAATGGCATTTGAGGAACCCAGTCCTCAGAATTAATTACTCTAAAAGCCCAGCCACCTCTTGTAATAAAATCGAAATCGTAAGCAAATTTAGTATTGCCAACCTTTGGGGCAGCACTTGCGTAAGTTTTTATTCTTATATCTCTTGGAAGTCCCTCAGGTAAATACTCCAAATATGACCTTAATAAAATGGCTAATGCGCCGCCTTGGCTGTGCCCAATAATTATAAAATCTTTAATTCCCTGCTTATAAGCATCATTAATATGCATTACAATATCATCAGCCATTGAGGCTATTCCTAGCATCCAACCTGCATGTATGTATGCACCACTGTCAGAAGCTAGTTTATATTGAAATTTCTTTCCACTATCAATTGTAATTTCACCAATTGCAGGAATCATTGCTGCATAGAAGTTTTCTAGCCAACTATTTTTTGTGGGAGTAGTACCACGTAGACTAATAATTCCAATTCCTTCTTTCTTTACCCAAAAGTCCCACTTATTCTCTAAGCCAGTAACTTTAGATATATAAACTCTCTTTGCTCTTGGATATGGCAATATCTTTTTTGAATATTCAAGTATAATATTGCTATCTAAGTGGCGGCTTGTTAAACTTATTAGTTCTCTGTATTCTTCAGCAATAAAGCCGGGTTTTAAAGCTGATTGTGCAGAAATATCTGTAAATATAGATGAACTATATACAGCTATTATAAGTAGTAGTTTTATTATCTTCATATGATTAATTATTTGATGCAAATTTACTACTTTTGTTTATTGACAATAAGGATTGTTCGATAAATTTTCAAAATGTAAATCATTACCAATCAATCTTTACCTCAATCCTAAAGGAAGGATTGATTATCAATAATTTACATCCTTTAGGAACGAGGCAAGATAAATTATTGAGAATTAATCCGATAGAAATATTATAATTTATAGCATTTAAAACTTAATATGAAAAAGCAAATAAAACATATAGTTTTTATCAATATTGTAGATATTGATGAGAATAGAAAATCAAATAATACAGCATTATTGAAAAGCAAATTAGAGCAGCTACCTAGTTTCATAAATGAAATTATTGAGTTAGAAGTGGGGGAGAATATTAGTACTAGAAGTGCTTTTGATTTATCACTAACAGTTATACTTAAGAATGAAGAAGATTTGAATACATACAGAACTCATCCTAAGCATGTTGACGTTCTTGATTTTATGAAAACTTTGGAGTTAAAGACTGCTGTTGTTGATTATTATTTTTAGTTTCAAACAAGTATAGATTATTGATAATATATACTACTTTTGCAAAATAGTATTTCATTATTATTTAGAGACTTACTTTAAAGATTTATCATTCAAAAATTAGTATAAATGCAAGAAACTATCTCTTTTGCTCTTTTTGCTTTCACAAGCTTTTTAGCTTTAATTAATCCCATAGGAGTAGCTCCTGTATTTCTTGCTATGACTGGTGATTTAACAGTTGCGCAAAGAAGAAAAACAGCAATTAAAGCAACCATAACAGCATTTTTTACGCTAACAATATTTGCTTTTGCTGGTCAATTATTATTTAAGTTTTTTGGAATCTCTGTTAATGGTTTTAGAATAGCAGGTGGTGTAATATTCTTTATGATGGGTTACGAAATGCTTAACGCAAGGATTAGTAGACTTAAATATGATTCGGAAGATGTGGAACGCGCCATAGATGATATTGCAATTACACCACTTGGTATACCAATGCTTGCTGGACCTGGTTCTATTACCAATGCTATTGTATTAATGCAAGATGCACAAGGGATTGAAAATCAATTAGTATTACCAGTTGCTATTTTTCTTGTTATGCTTCTTACTCTTATAACATTCCTAGGAGCTAGTAGTATAATAAAGTTTATTGGCGAAACAGGTAATAAGATAATGCTTAAGCTAATGGGATTAATAATGATGGTTATAGCTGTAGAGTTTTTCTTCGCAGGTTTAAAACCAATATTAAGAGATATATTCTTAATTGGATAGTATTTTAGTTTACTTACCAATTAAGAAACCTTCCATATTTTCAGTCTTTCTCTTTTCTTTTCCAACTAGATAGTCTAAAGTACGAGTAATATTATCAACTACAAAAAACTGTACAGTAACAGGATGCTTAATATTATCTATTAATGCATACATTCTGTCCATATCGTAAGGAAAATGCTTTCCATTAAAATCAACTTTATCATTAAAATTAGGTCTGTGATACATTCTAATTCTAACTTGTTGCTGGTCTATAGTAGTTAGAGTAACTGTGCGTAATGGGGTGCTATTTACTAATGAGTCAAGTGTACGCTTAGGCATACCATCAAGCAATGCTTCAAAATTAATTGATCTAAAAGATGCAAGTTCTTCAAGTACTCTAGTAGTATCATACGATTGTAATGGCATATTTGTATGAAGAGATATTACATCGAATTTTCTATTTCCAACATTTTGTATTTCATATGATTGCATAGGTTTATCTCCAAATTCAACTCTTACTTTCAAGATTGATCGTATGGGAATTTTAAAGATATTATGATTTATCCAGTCTGCATAATTTGCAGAAAAGCGTTCTGTTAAATAACCATTGAAGCCAGGAAGATAAGTAACATATATATCATCAGAACCTTCCATCATCATAATAGTTCCTTTATAGTTTCGAGTGGGACTTCCTACATAAAACACCTTTGTCTTCTTGACTTTAGGAAACAGCTGTATCCCTCCAAAATCAATAATATAGCTATCCTCATAAATTTCAACTTTTACAGAATTAGTAGCAAGTTGTTTTATCATTGTATTATAAGAATTTCTTGAAACAGGTTGGCGTATTTCTATATACATCAATGTTTTAAGAATAATGTTAACATTCTCAGTAATAGCCTTCTCTTTTTCATTAATTAACCAATCTTTTCCTTTTTTGCTAAGTGTTATGCTCTCATTTTGTTTGTTAACCATAAAGATTTTTACAACCCTCGAAGTATCACTTAAAAGAAAATCATTATTTATTGTACTATTTTTCTGGTTTAATAATGTTACAATAGCTAGAATTATTATTCCAAAACTTATTGCTATACTTATCTTTGTTTTATTTCTCATTTCGAAATAATTTGTCTATTTGTTAATGTTAGAATAACGTCTTCGCTTAATAAATCCAATAATCAATCCTAAAACAATAATAAAACTAATAGGAATTATTGTATTAATTATTTGCCACTTAGTGCGTTGATTTTTAATTAACTCTTTATTTAAGAGTCTTATTTTGTATTGTTTATTTCTTAGTTTTATTAGAGCTTCATCATTAAGCATATAATTAATAGCATTAAGAATGAATTTTCTATTATCAAACATTTTCTTGCTATACCTATCATAACCAAGAGGATAAGGAACCATTCCGCTGGAAGTTTCCATTATCTGATTTTTAATAATGTCACCATCTGAAATTACTAGTTGTGAGGTTTTTGGACTCAAATATTGAATGTCAAATAATTTCTTATTGGCCATTATTCTAGGGTCAATTAACCTATTCTCGAATGCAGAGCTAAATTGCCCTTCTAATAATACAGCAATATTTTGAGCAGGCTTATTATATAAAGCAGGGTTAGGACCTTTATAAATTATTTCTAGAATATCAACAAAAGCTGGTGAAGGCATGATTCTAGTCTGCTTATCTGTTTTTAAGAGAATAGTTTTCTTGATTTTTTTATTACCTACAGTGTCAATACTACTAACAAAATGGGTTTTAACAGCATTAAGATTTTTAGTAATAATATGACCTTTAACTGGCAATGCAATGGGGAAAAAGTCCCATCTACGAAGACTTCCTTCGGCAGTACCAATTTCCAAAGCATTTCTATTTAGAAGTAGATTGCTATTAATTCTTACACCATACTTAAATAATAGCTCTTCAATTTTTAATTCCATTGGCATTCCAATAGTATTAGTGGAGTATCGAAGACTATCCATATTTACTTTTACCTCATCAATTGCCCAAACTATTTTACCACCATGCATAACATATTGGTCCAATAAGAATAGTTGCTTCATTGTGAAGCTCTGTTGAGGCTTTGCTATAATTAGCATGTCAAAGTTAATAATAACTTTAGATGTTAATGAATCAATGGAAATTCTACGAGTAAGATTGTCAAGTTTGCCATCAAAATCAAGCTGAGCAACATCATATGTCTTAGAAAGTTCGTAGGCAACATCACCAGTTTCATAATTATTAAGTTCTCCTTGTCCAATTGCAAATACAATTGATGGAACTTTCTGCTGGCTAATCTTCCTAATAGCATTTACTAAGTTAAGCTCAAGGTTCTGAATTGAATTATTCAAATCAGCTTCTGAAGGTGATTTTCTATTAGTAGACAATAAGTTAACAGCAATATTCTTGTCATGATAGCTAATTAGTAAACTAGGAAAAATCGTTTTCTGAGCGAAGCCATCTTTGGTTTCCATTGGGATATTATAATAAGCTAGACCTTCTTTTGCAAGTTCTTTATAAAGCTTTAATCTGTCTTTTCTGTTTTCATTTGCAGAAGGGTTAATGAATTCATACATCACATTTTTATTGTATGCTCTAAATTCATCAAGTAGTTCCTTAGTACTGTTTTTTAACCGTTTGAAACTAGGAGGGAGGTCTCCTTCTAAATATACTTTTATGAAAATATAATCATCAATATTCTCAACAATTTCTTTGGTTTCAGGTACTACAGAGAAACGTTTCTCACTAGTTAAATCAAATCTGCCAAAGTAGAATTGACCAAGAATATTTATTCCTACTACAGCTATTATTACAGTTAATAACTGAATAATATTTTGACTACGTATCTTTTTAGTTGTATTCATAATGCTACCAGTTTCTACTTTGTAATGACAATTTCGTTAAAGAAATAAATAAACTAATAACACCAAGAAAATAAAGAATATCTCTTGTGTCAATTACTCCTCGGCTAATGCTTGTATAATGGTCGTAGATGCCAAGTGATTTTATTACTAAACTAGCATTGCCAAGCCAGCTTATTTGATAAATAAACTCGAAGCCAATAAAAATAAACCCACTTAAAAATACAGCAATAATAAATGCAACAATTTGATTTGAAGTGAGAGATGATGCAAATAGTCCAATAGAAATAAAAACAGCACCTAAAAATAATAATCCAATATAACTTCCAAAAACACCACCACTATCAATATTACCCACAGGAAAACCTAAATAATAAACAGAGAAGTAATATGTAAGAGTAGGAATAATTGCAATTAGAAGTAGAATGAAATTAGCACCAAATTTTGCGAATATAATATTCAAATCTGATATTGGTTTTGTAAGTAGAATCTCAATGGTTCCACTTTTATTCTCGTCGGCAAACGATCTCATGCTAATAGCAGGAATTAGAAATAGAAAAACATATGGTGCAATTAGAAATAAACCATCAATTTGTGCATATCCAAAGTTAAGAATATTAAAATCATTGGGAAATGCCCATAAGAATAAGCTTGTTATAAGTAAGAATATAATTATTACTATATACCCAATTATAGATGAAAAGAAATTTGAGAGTTCTTTATTCAGCAGTGCTAGCATATTGTGTATTAATATTAATGTTTAATAAAATTATAGAAAAAGCATCCATAATAGATGCGCAAAAATAACTAAAAACTAATGTCTATTTCTGAATATTTATTCTAATTCTAGTATCAACTTTTAAACCAAGCAAACTTCCAGCATTTCCTTGATTTATAGATATTTCAAGCATATTATTAGAATCGAATAAAGCGCACATTTCGCTAGGCGGGACATCTAAATACGATTTTGAAATTCTTGTAAGTTCTTCAGAGAATGAATTAAAGGTAATATCAAAACGTCTATTTTTTGCATATTCATAGAACAATTCTTCACTAATATTAATTATTGCATTCTCATATCTATCAATATAGATTACCTTTCCAGTTATAGATATTATTTCATCATCTATTTCAACTATAGGTTCAAAAGACATGAACTCTTTTATTTTATCCCTTTTATTTCCAAGTTCTTCAATATTAAGTCCCATTGCAATATGATTAGCTGCTTTTACAAATACATCTTTAGTTGAGAATGTATATTTGTCGCTATCTTGCATAATGTCAATCTCTATTATTTCCTTTTCTTGTTTCCCAAATATTAAACTAAAAATACCATTATCAGCTCCAATAAAATATTGCTTATTACAATATATTACAACATGTGGTTGGTCTATACTTGCATCACTATTTACACCTATTATATGTATAGTTCCATCAGGGAAATTTAAATAACAATTCTTGAAAATAAAAGAGGTTTGGTAAATATCGAAAGGTAATATATCGTGTGAGATATCAATAATCTGCACATTTTCAATATTTTTTAATAGACTACCTTTTACGCTAGCTAAGTAGTGGTCTTTTGTTCCCCAGTCTGTTGTAAGCGTAATTATTGCCATATGCTATATAAATCTATTAGTTAGCAAAGATAATTATCTGTTTTAATAAAAATCATGCTAATTATATAACGATATTAACCATTGATTTTTAATAAAAAAACAATGACAGATAGAGTAAACTATCTGTCATTCAATAGATTATATTGTTAATGAAGTGTTTATTGTTTCATGACTGTTAGTGTTCCTCTATATTCTTTCTCAGTACCTGCCGAAATATATACAACATAATAGTAAACGCCATCAGAAATTGAAGAATTACCCCAATCGTTTTGATAATTCAAGCTTTCAAAGACTTTTTTGCCCCATCTATTATAAATAATTACTTGTGTGTTTGGAAAGAATTCTAAGCCATCTATTACAAATTTATCATTAGAACCATCACCATTAGGAGTAATGATATTTGGTATCTCAATTTGACAATCATTAGATTTTAAATTAACTTCATCTTCACATCCATTATCAACCATTACTTTAATAATATGATCTCCAAATGATATGTTTTTTTGTGCAAAGAAATAGTCACTTATCATTAAATCTTCACCATCAAAGTTCCATTGATAAGTATGTGTTATTGAGCTATTATCATATGGTACATTAACTATTATTTCTTCAAAATTACAAAATTCTTGATCTTCTCCTAAGAAATCAGTATCGTAAACGCTAATTTGAATTTCATCTTCGGCAACACATGGGGAGTTTGCATCAATAGTAACTGTTACAGAATAAGTACCAGATTCACTAATATCTATAGATTCTCCAGTACTACCATCATTCCATAAATATAAGAATGGTGGATTGTGTCCCGCATTTCCAGCATGTAAAGTTATTCCATCGAGTATACAAGTGTCATTTCCAAAGTCAACATCTGCCATATCGTACTGATCAATATGTATACTGTCAGAATTTGAGCAAAGAATATTACCATTATTGTATGTAACAGTAGCAATAAAATCTCCAGTCATATTTGTTTGTTGAAATTGTGTAGTATTACCAGTATTCCAGCTATAAGTTGAATTTGGAAGGTTGCTACCAGCATCAATTGTTACTATTCCAAAACCACAAATAATGGTATCGTTACCAAGGTTAACTTCTGGTTTAGGTACAACAGTAATGCTAACTGTAGTGTCATAAGTACAACCAAAGTTATCAACTACTGTATATGTGTAGTTAAATTGTCCACTATCAACGGGAAGAATAGTAATTTGGTCACCATTATTATAAATAATATTTGAACCGCTATTCCAAGCAGAGGAGCTAATAACAGGAGTGAAGTCCCAAGATGTAGGTAATACATTCTGGGCAAAATCTATTCCCCAAGCAAAAATATATCCATTGTCTATACTTAAATTATCAGTTACCGTAATAGTCCATGCACCATTTAATGGGCAACCCATTAATGCTGAGTAGTTGGTTTCTGGCAAATAATCTACGGTTGGTTGTGAAGAACTAGATATTGTGGCATTGGCAGGATAACCTGTAGATGGAGGTAAGTAACCGTTAGAAACAACAGCTCCCAAAGCATTTGTATATGTGTAGGTGTATGTATTTGCCGCATTAAGCATGGTAGTAGTACCATTTGGTTTCCATGCATACTCGTATCCAATTCCTGGCAAAGGAGCAGCATTGCCATCAATAGGCTCACCTAAAAATGTACCGCCACCTCCAGGATAAGATTTTAGTGTAGCAGATTGTCCATTTGGACAAGTAATCTGAATATTTAAATCGCCCAAATAACTATGTTCAATAGTTGCTCTTATACCTAATATACTTGTTGGAGATTGCAGGACTTGCCCAGGTGCAAATACATTAAACATAAGTGATGACGAATAAGAAGCACCATTACCATCAGGTAAATATGTAACACCAGCTTGAGAAAGTGATGAACTTGCTTTCCATTGTTTTGGTTCGGCATTGCCAAATAAACTAGTGGTATCATTTTGACAAATTTCGTTTTGAATAGAATGAGTTCCAGTAAGGTCTGGTTGAGTACTTAGTCTAACTCTAATCTTTGGTATTTGTGATGATAAACATCCGTTACTATCTAATGCAGTAAGTAACACATCGTAACCTTTTATAGTGTCGTATACTACGCCAACAGTACTTCCAGAATCTGTTGTATAATTTCCAAAATCCCATGAAAAAGTTGTGGTAGCATCGCTTTGATGGTATACAGAATCATTTAATCCATAATTACCTGTAGCAGTAAATGTAATAGAATCAGAAGGACAAACATCTATATAATAATATCCACTATCAATATGGAAGGGAGGGGTTGACGATTGAAGTGTTATTGAATAATTCTGACATGGTAATCCACAACTAACTGTAGCAGCCCAGCCAGCAGCCGATGAGGTTGATGTCCATTTTAAAGTAACACTACCTGTAGCGTTTAATATGGAAGCTCCTATTATCATTCCAACTGGCGAAAGCCCAGCATTAACAACTCCGTAACTTGGTGAACTTACACTTGGTCCATCAAATATTTCAAGGGCATCACCAGCGCCTACTACCCATGAAGTGAAGTCAAGGTTAATATATGCACCTACTGTTGCAGGAGTGAATGTAATAGTATATGTCTCGTTTGCAGAATAGTTTCCATTGGATCCACCACTATCGTAAAGAGTACCAGAACAAGTTGTTATATTCTGTCCATTATTAGTTGAAATATTATAAACCTGTGAAAATCCACCTAAACTCCAAAATAGAATAATAAAAATGTATAATGCTTTTTTCATAATATATGGTGTTGCTTATTTCTTTATTAGACCTAATTCTTCTCTATGTTTATTGTATTTCACCATGAAGTCTTTTTCACTTAAAAAAACAATAATTTCATCTGAATTCTTAATTTTATAATAAATTGCTTCATCATATTTGCGTTGAATATTAAGTTTAAGAATATTTAAACTTTTTGTATCAACTTTGCCATTCTTTAAAGGAAGGTTAAGAGTTGGAAAATCATTATTGATTAATTTATCAGTAGGAACTGTAGAAATAGTGTAGGCATTATCTAAAAAGAAATTATAATATCTAATTAATTCTGGATTCTTTTTTTGAATAAAATCAACTTTTTCTTTACCTAAATAGTCAATTACTCTTACGTCTGGTTTAATAGGAGTGTGAGATATTGCTATAAAAAGAAATACAATAATAAAATTTAAATGTACAAGTTTCTTCATGTTTAATGTAATTAGTAAAAATAATCAGTCCTTCAATGATTTAACAAAAGAATAATAATTATATAATTAATTAATCTTATGTGCTGTATTATAAATAAATGCAAATGTTCAAAAATTAACAAAAAGTCAATTATTGATATGTTTTATAATCACTATTTGTGATAAAAACAACGATTATCATTTAAAATATTTATAAAATAACAATCCGTATTAATAATGACAAATATAATAAAGAATAGTTTAATAAAACTAAAATATTCTTACATAAAAATTGAATTATTTATATATTACAATGCATGAAATCAGTATTCTATTGCTTATTATTTTAAAGTGGTTTGTAATATATATTATGTGTCAATTAATAGTAAATGTTAGTCACAATAATATACCTAAATTTGTCGAATTATTAATTATAAACAAATACAATGGAAGATAATATTATATGTAATTGCATGGATGTAAGTGAACATGAAATAGTTGATGCAATTAAAAACAAGGAAGCAATAGATGTACAAGATATTATGGATATTACAGGAGCAGGAACTGGTTGTGGTTCATGTGTTGATGATATTCAAGAAATTTTAGATAGAGAGTTAAAGAAATAAGTTTTAATTTAAGAAATATTAGAAGCTGCTTAATGCAGCTTTTTTTATGCCATTACTTAAAATACCCAAGAGAATATTATTCTGCCATAACCAAATACAGGGTATAACTCATATACATCATTCTCCAAATATCGCATATATTCCATATAGAATCCCTTGTATTGTAATACAAATCCATATCTTCCAATAAAATTTATGTGATTGTAATCGGCATATGAATACTCGTGAATATTCGGTTCAAATTGAATTAAACTTCCTTCAACTGTTCCATCTCTAAGCATATAGTTCATCATTCCTTCAGTAAAGAAGTAGAACTGAAATTTCCTATTTAGTTTATTGTTAAGATAATTAACTTGCTCTTGTTCAGACTTCTTACGGATTCGTTTTGGAATAATCTTCTTTCTTGATTTGCTTAATTTAGCAAGGTCTTTGGTAGTGAAGTTATAGTTGTATTTTGGGTTTGCAATGCCATAAAAGTTAGTATAACTATCAGTATAATGACCAAACTTAAATCTAAAACCTAGTTCTGCAGCATTGTAAAGAGCGCCAACTCTTACTCTTCCAAAACCATGAAGTTCCGACAAATGACTCACCAATGGAATCTGTTGTAAATACTGCATTTCATAATCTAATACCAAACCATTACTTAGCTGATATTCCCAACCATTAACAGATGGATTATCTATCCAACTATGTACATTATTCTGGGCTTGTTCACCAAAAGCAATTGGACCTTGAACACCGATAAAAGCTCTAGTAACAAGTTTTCTTCCTCTCCAAAAGTCGTTTGAGTATTTGGCGTAAGTAAAGAATAACTGTGCTGCATAAGGTCTATCATTGTTTATTAATGTATCTGCTGCTGTATTTTTTGGAGTATACATATCTTGACTAATAGCCAAGCTGAAATCTTTATAAGGGCTATCCTTTATTCCTATTAAAAATAAATCAGATACCTTATTATTAAAGACTCTATGTGCAACTTCTATATTCACTCCATCAGAGTATTCTCTATCTGATTGAAACCAATATGTAAACAAATCATTTGCCTGATTTAATTTAACAAAATGAATTTGCCTATAATTTGTGATAGTATCTGACTGAGAGTTTGCTTTGTAAAAAACAAATATCAGAGCTACAAATAAGTAATATCTAATTGACATATAATTTATTAATTGTGATAATATGCAAAAATATGTTTTTTAGATTTAAAATGAAGAATTATTTAATATGCAATAAATTCCAATTTTAAATTATTAATAACGAATTCTATTTTTACATCATATTTCCTTTATTCCTATTTTAGCACAATTAAATTTTAAAATATTGAATAAGCATAAATATACTTTATTAACATTATTAATACTTCTATTTGTATTTCAAAGTGCAAATGCTCAATTACTACCAGTTGATACGGTTTTTAATAAGAAAAAACTAACTGCTGTTGTCACAGTTGGCTCTACAGTATTAGTAGGTACAGTTGTTGCCCTTAATTATGCGTGGTATTCAGACTATCCACGTTCGCCTTGGCATGAATTTAACGATAATGACGAATGGTTGCAAATGGATAAAATGGGTCATCTTACTACTTCATATTTTTTAGGTAAGGTTGGCTATGATTTACTTCGTTGGTCTGGAGTTTCACATAAAAAATCAATTTGGTATGGTGGTAGTATGGGTTTGGTTTATTTAACCTCCATAGAAATTCTAGATGCATTTAGTACAAATTGGGGGTTTTCTTGGGGTGATATGGCTGCAAATACTATAGGAGCAGGGCTGTATATGGGGCAAGCAGCACTCTGGAAAGAACAGAGAATAGCCATGAAATTTAGTTTTCATCAGACTGATTATGCTGATATTAGACCTGATTTGTTGGGAAGTACCTATATTGAGAATTTAATAAAGGATTATAATGGACAAACATATTGGGCAAGTGTTAATATTTATAGTTTTCTGAAAAAGGAAAGTAGATTCCCAAAATGGTTGAATGTGGCCGTTGGCTATGGTGCTGAAGGAATGGTTGGGAGTTATTATAATCCATCAAATCTTCCTCATTTCGATAGATATAGGCAGTATTATTTGTCTCTAGACATCGATTTTACAAGAATACCTACTAAATCTAAATTTTTGAAAACCATACTCAATGGTTTAAGCTTTATTAAATTTCCAATGCCTACGATTGAATTCAGTGAGAAAGGTGCACACTTTTATCCTATATATTTTTAAGTTATTTTTTTTTGTTAATAAATTGTAGAATAATAATCAATGATTATTTATTAGAATGCATATTTTTGCATAATTAATGAATAATTATGAAGAATAAAACAAACCGTTTAATCAAGATTAAGGAACTAATATTATCAAATAAATTCTCAAAGCAGGAAGAGTTATTAGAAAAATTGATTGATTTTGGCTTTACGATTACCCAAGCTACTTTGTCGAGAGATTTAAAAGAATTAGGTGTAGGCACAAGATACGATAAGGGACATGGGTTTATTTATCAAATATTTGATGATGGTGAAACAATTAATCTTCAAAATCAAACACGATTAAATTCGGGAGTATCATTGCAAATATCAGGTAATGTGGCAGTTTTAAAAACTTTGTCTGGTTTTGCAAATGGTGTTGCTGCAGTTATTGATGCAAAAGAAATAAAAACAATTATTGGAACAATTGCAGGTAATGATACTGTTCTTATTGTTATTCGAGAGAATGTCAGCAAGAAGGAATTTTTAGATTCCTTGTTAAGTGAATTTACTAATATTATTAATATTTACAAGCCTTGATTTTTCAAGGTTTTTTTTTGGACTTATTTTTATGAACAAAACAAAAACAGCTTATCTTATTTTAGAAGATGGTACAAAATTCGAAGGTGTCGCATTTGGTTTTGGCACTTCTGTATCAGGAGAATTAGTATTTAATACAGCTATGACTGGATACCCTGAAAGTTTAACTGACCCATCTTATAAGGGACAACTTTTAGTGGCAACTTATCCATTAATTGGAAATTATGGAGTACCTAAGGCTACTGAAAATAATCAGATGCTGGAGTTTTATGAATCTGATAAAATACAAGTGTCTGCTCTAATTATTTCTGAGTATTCACAGGATTTTAGTCATTGGAATGCCAATCGCAGTTTGAATGATTGGATGCTTGAGAATGAAATTCCAGGAATTTATGGAATTGATACAAGACTTCTTACAAGTATACTTAGAGAAAAAGGAGCAATGCTTGGAAAAATAATTATTAATGACATTGATGTTGATTTTTACAACCCAGCTAATCACAATCTTGTTGATAATGTTAGTATAAAGGAAAAACAAGTTTATGGTTCTGGTAAACATCGAGTACTTCTGCTCGATTGTGGTGTTAAGAATAATATAATAAGACACTTGCTTTCAAGAGATATCACTGTAATTAGAGTGCCATGGGATTATGATTTTAAAGATGAAGAATATGATGGTTTATTTATTTCTAATGGTCCTGGTGATCCTGAAAAATGTATTCCTACTATTAAGAATCTAGAGTTGGCATTTGAAGATGATAAACCAATTTTTGGAATCTGTCTTGGACATCAATTGATGGCTTTGGCAGAAGGTGCTGAAACATACAAACTAAAATATGGACATCGTAGTCATAATCAGCCCGTTTTGAAATGTGGAACTGATAAAGCATATATTACATCCCAAAACCATGGTTATGCAGTAAATGATAAGAGTATATCAAATGATTGGGAACCATTGTTTGAGAACCTTAATGATGGAACTAATGAAGGCTTAAAACATAAGACAAAACCGTTTTTTTCAACCCAGTTTCATCCTGAAGCCTCTGGCGGACCAACAGATACTGAATTTCTTTTTGATGAATTCTTAGATTTAATAGAAAATCCAAACAACGAACAACGAACAACAAACAACAAACAACAAACAACAAACAACAAACAACGAACACCAAACAACGAACATCAAACAACAAACAAAAAAATAAATAAAGCCCTAGTTCTTGGCTCAGGAGCATTAAAAATTGGTGAAGCAGGTGAATTTGATTATTCAGGTTCACAGGCTCTTAAAGCATTGAAAGAGGAGGGAATAGAGGTTGTACTAATAAATCCAAATATTGCAACTGTTCAAACATCTCCCGAGATAGCAGACAAAATATATTATTTACCAATCACGCCTGAATTTGTTGAGAGAATAATTGAAAAAGAAAGACCAGATGGTGTCCTTCTCGCTTTTGGTGGTCAAACAGCACTAAATTGTGGTGTAAATTTGTATGAGAACAAAGTATTTGAAAAGTATAATGTGCAGGTTTTGGGAACAGCTGTTCAATCAATCATAGATACAGAAGATAGAGAACTATTTGTTGAGAAGCTAGACCAAATAGATGTAAAAACAGCTAAAAGTATTGCAACTAATACAATAGAAGAGGCTTTAAAAGCAGCCAATACCGTTGGCTATCCTGTGATATTAAGGGCGGCTTACACCCTTGGAGGTCAAGGTAGTGGATTCTGTAATAATGATGTAGAGCTTGTTGAGCTAGCAAAAACTGCTTTCTCATTTTCTGAGCAGGTTTTAGTTGAGGAATCTCTAAAAGGTTGGAAAGAAGTAGAATATGAGGTTGTTCGCGATAGATTCGATAATTGTATTACTGTTTGTAATATGGAGAATTTTGATCCACTAGGAATTCATACTGGTGAAAGTATAGTTGTAGCTCCTTCGCAAACTCTTACAAATTCAGAATATCATAAGCTAAGGGAAATAGCCATCAAAATAGTTAAGAAAATTGGAATAGTTGGTGAATGTAATGTGCAATATGCCTTAGATCCAAATTCTGAGGATTATCGGGTTATTGAAGTAAATGCTCGCTTGTCGCGTTCATCAGCTTTGGCTTCCAAAGCAACTGGTTATCCTTTGGCTTTTGTGGCAGCAAAACTAGGTTTAGGTTATGGTTTGCATAAATTGAAAAATAGTGTTACCAAAACTACTACAGCATTTTTTGAACCTTCACTTGATTATGTTGTGGTGAAAATTCCTCGCTGGGATTTGAATAAGTTTGCTGGAGTCACCAAAGAGATTGGTTCTTCAATGAAAAGTGTTGGTGAGATAATGGCAATCGGCAGAAGTTTTGAAGAGGCTATTCAAAAAGGATTGAGGATGATAGGACAGGGGATGCATGGCTTTACTGCTAACAAAGATTTTGCAATTCAGAATATAGGTAATGAGCTTAATAAGCCTACTGATATGAGAATATTTATACTTGCTCATGCTTTAAAACAAGGTTTCTCTGTTGAAAATATTCATGAACTAACTAGAATAGATAACTGGTTTCTGTATAAATTGAAGAATATTCTTGATACAGAACTTAAACTCCATGAAAATAATTCACTTGAAGAAGTGGGTGCTAAAGCTATTCTAAATGCTAAGAAAATGGGTTTCTCAGATTTTCAATTGGCTAGAATTATTCTAAAAAGTGATGATGTAGCAATTGATACAGACTTATTGAAAGTTCGTGATTATAGAAAAAAGAATGGAATAACACCAGTAGTAAAGCAAATAGACACTCTTGCTGGTGAATTCCCTGCGCAAACCAATTATCTATATCTGACATACCATGGTAGCCAATCTGACATTGAATATGAGAATGATGAGAAATCAGTAATTGTTCTCGGATCTGGAGCTTACCGTATTGGTAGTAGTGTGGAATTTGATTGGAGTAGTGTTAATGCCTTGCAGTCGGCTTCAAAAATGGGATATAGGTCTATAATGATAAACTATAACCCTGAAACTGTTAGTACGGATTACGATATCTGCGATAGATTATATTTTGACGAGCTTTCACTAGAAAGAGTAATGGATATTATTGATTTTGAAACTCCTAAGGGTGTAATTGTATCTGTTGGTGGTCAAATTCCAAACAATCTTTCAATGCGTCTTCATAATGAGAATATTAATGTTCTTGGTACTTCTCCACTTTCAATTGATAGGGCAGAGGATAGAAATAAATTCTCTTCCATGCTAGATACTCTTAAAATTGATCAACCTCGATGGAAAGAACTAACAAGTCTTGATGATATTTACGATTTTTCTGATGAAGTTGGTTTTCCAATCCTCATAAGGCCATCTTATGTATTATCTGGTGCTGCCATGAATGTGGTTTCCAATAAATCAGAACTGAAGCATTTTTTGGAGTTAGCAGCTAAAGTTTCAAAGAAACATCCTGTTGTAGTTTCAGAATTTATTGAGCAAGCCAAAGAAATTGAATTTGACGCCGTTGCAAATAATGGTGAAATTGTAATTTATGCTATTTCAGAGCATATTGAATTTGCAGGTGTTCATTCTGGTGATGCTACACTAGTATTTCCACCTCAGAAAGTGTATTTTGAAACCATTAGAAGAATAAAGAAAGTTGCAGCAAAAATTGCCAAAGAGTTGAATATTACAGGGCCAATGAATATGCAGTTTCTTGCTCGTGATAATGATGTAAAAGTAATAGAGACTAATGTTAGAGCATCTCGTAGTTTTCCTTTTGTATCTAAAGTGTCTAATCAAAACTTCATAGATATTGCCACAAGAGTTATGCTTGGTGAGAATGTTCCAAAAGCTGATAAATCAATGTTTGAACTTGATTATATAGGAGTGAAGGCTTCACAATTTTCTTTTTCTCGTTTATCGAAGGCAGATCCTGTACTTGGTGTTGATATGTCGTCAACTGGCGAAGTTGGTTGTATTGGTGACGATTACTATGAAGCTATTCTTAAAGCAATGCTTTCAGTAGGTTATAGAATTCCAAAAGTGGGGGTGATGATTTCTAGTGGTGATATTCGTTCTAAAATAGAGCTTCTCAACTCTTGTAGAGCTATTCATAAAATGGGAATGCCAATTTATGCAACCAAAGGTAGTGCTGAGTTTTTAGAGCGTAATAATGTTCCAGCAACTATTCTTCATTGGCCGGACAGCAATCAGCAGCCCAATGTTATTGACTATATGAAAAATGGAAAAATTGATTTTGTTGTTAATATTCCAAAGGATTTGTCAGAAGATGAGTTAAATAATGACTATCAGATTAGAAGAAATGCAATAGATTTGAATATTCCAATTACAACCAATTCGCGACTTGCTAGTGCTTTTATTATGGCTTTTACAAGTATTGGTTTTGAAGATATTTCCATGAAGAGTTATGGGGAGTATGTTGATAATTAGGAATTAAGAATTAATAATTAGGAATTAAGAATTAAGAATTAGGAATTAATAATTAAGGATTAGTGGTGTTTGAGCTGTAAAAGGGACTTTCTAAGGGAAATCTTATTGTAAAATATCTCCAACAATTCCTTACTTTTGAAGCTTGTTTATTTTATTACACATAATTCAAAGCTTATTTATATGAAAAAGTCAATTCTTAGCATTTTAATTGCATTTATTGGGATTTATAGCGTTGTAGCTCAAGGAAACCCTCCAACTAATAATACTAAAAAGAGTATTAGTTTAGAAGATATATGGAAGTATTATAGATTCTACCCTTCTACGGTAAGTGGTTTTAGGTCAATGAATGATGGTAATAATTATACTATTCTAAATAAAGGAAATATTGAGAAATATGCTTATAAAAATGGAAAATTAGTAGAAACAATTATAGAAGCTGGTCAACTTATTCCTGAAGGTAGCAATGCTCCAATAATGTTTACTGATTATGAGTTTAGTAATGATGAATCAAAATTACTTTTGGCTACAGATGTAGTTTCTATTTATCGTCATTCTTTTCATGCTACATATTGGATATACGATTTGCAAACTAAGAAACTTATTCCTTTATCAGATGAAGGAGAGCAGCAGCTTGCTACATTTTCTCCCAACGATAATATGATAGCTTTTTTTAGAAAGAATAATATTTATGTAAAAGATTTAGTTACTGGAAAAGAAAAAGCAATAACAACAGATGGTGAAGTTAATAGTATTATTAATGGTGCTCCTGATTGGGTTTACGAAGAAGAATTCTCTTTTACTAAGGCTTTTGAGTGGTCAGACAATAGCGAGTCAATAGCTTATATTAAGTTTGATGAGTCTAAAGTAAAACAGTATGAATTAGAGTTTTATGGTAAATTATATCCTGATGTTTATAAATACAAATATCCAAAAGCAGGAGAAGATAATTCGATAGTAAGTGTACATGTTTATAATCTTAATAATCAAGAAACTAAAACTATTGATATTGGTGACAATAAAGATATCTATATACCACGTATTAAATGGACACATGATAATAATGTATTATCAATTCAACGTTTGAATCGTTTACAAAATCACTGGGAGATATTATTAGCAGACCTTACTACATCTAAAACTAAGGTTTTATATTCTGAAACTAATAAATACTATATAGATATTACAGATAATTTAATATTCTTAGATGATAATAAATCTTTCGTTTTTACTTCAGAGAGAGATGGTTATAATCATGTTTATCAGTATGATATGAGTGGTAAAATGATGCGTCAATTTACTAAAGGAGAATACGATGTTGAAGAATTTATTGGTCTAGATAATAAAAGAAAGAAAATATATGTGAAATCAGCTTTTTCATCTCCATTAAATAGAGAAATTTTTGAAATAGAGATGAAACATGGTAGTATGAAAAAACTTTCGAATAGGGAAGGAACAAATAGTGCACAGTTTTCATCAAATTTTAAATACTACATTAATACAAATACTACTGCGAATACACCTCATTATATTACGATGAATAGCACATCTTCTGCTAAGGAATTATATGTAATTCAGGATAATGCAGCTCTTAAGTCTAAAATGGAAGAATATAGTTTTAGTGAAATGGAATTCTTTAAAATCAAAACAGATAATGATGTTGAACTAAATGCTTCAATTATTAAACCTCTTGATTTTGATTCCACTAAGGAGTACCCAGTATTGATGTATGTTTATGGTGGACCAGGTTCTCAAACGGTAACTAACTCATGGGGTTGGTTCAATTATGCATGGTTTCAAATGCTAGCCCAAAAAGGCTATTTGGTGGTTTCTGTTGATAATAGAGGAACAGGTTTCAGAGGTCAAGAGTTTAAGAAAATGACATATCAACAATTGGGTAAATATGAAACAATTGATCAAATAAATTCAAATAAATACTTAGCTTCTTTGCCTTATGTTGATGGTTCAAGAATTGGTATATTTGGCTGGAGTTATGGTGGTTATATGTCGACTCTTTGTATGACAAAAGGTGCTGATGTTTTCAAGGCAGGTATTGCAGTAGCACCAGTTACTAACTGGAGATATTACGATAATATTTATACTGAACGTTTTATGCGAACTCCACAAGAAAATGCTAAAGGCTATGATGATAATAGTCCTATTAGTCATACTAAACTATTGAAAGGTAAGTATTTACTCGTTCATGGTGTTGCTGATGATAATGTTCATATTCAGAACTCTATGGACTTAATTACCGCTCTTGTAAAAAACAATAAACAATTTGAAATGCAGTTTTATCCCAATAGTGACCATGGAATTCATCATGGAAGAAATACAAGGTTGCACTTATATACTCGTATGACAGATTTCTTATTAGAGAATTTATAGTATTCCCTGATGGAAGGAATTATAAAATTTAAGGCAAATTGGAAAAATATTGATTCTATTAGTAATTCTGAATTTGAATATATTAATACTTGGCGTAAACAGTGTTATAATAAATTACTTATAGGAGTAGGAGATGATGGAATTGGTTATGGTAATATTAGTTTTAGAATAGGAGGTACTAATCAATTTATTATCTCAGGTTCAGCAACTGGTCATATTTCAGACTTAAAGAAAAAACATTATTCAAGAGTAATGAATTTTAATATTCTTAATAATAGTATTGATTGTGAAGGCAGAACAATTGCATCATCAGAGTCAATGTCGCATGCTGCTTTATATTCTGCTAATACTAATATTAAATGTATAATTCATCTGCACCATAAAGAATTATGGGAAAGGAGTTTAAATCATTTACCAACCACCGATATTAATATTGAATATGGAACAGTGGCTATGGCTCAGAGTGTCTTTGAGCTAGCAAAGAAAATAAGTAAAGGAGCTATTATTATGGGAGGTCATCAAGATGGAATTATTGTATTTGGGAGTAGTTTCGAGGATTGCTTAAACAATTCATTAATAAGAAACATAAGAATATATAATTAAAAATTTAATAAATAAAAAATTGAGAGCTACGCTATTTATTTGACGCTGATTAATGTGATTTTATATGATTAATTTTTCCAAAGGAAAAATCATAATTAATCATTCTAGATCTGC
>Ga0256827_10000246_pt1 | contig 32221 bp, 16 predicted proteins | sample CV84metaG_FD_185977 | JGI IMG/M metagenome (GOLD analysis project Ga0256827, IMG submission 185977) | Hydrothermal vent microbial communities from East Pacific Rise, Pacific Ocean - CV84 | ecosystem: Environmental > Aquatic > Marine > Hydrothermal vents | place: Pacific Ocean: East Pacific Rise...
TCTTAATCTTATTTACTTTTATATATGCCTTTATTAGAGCTTGTTCTGTTATTTCTCTACAAAGAACTATTCCATTTTCTACGAGTTTTTGTTTTTCTCTTTTTGTAAGATTCTGCAAACTTGTAATAGGATGTAATCCTGCTTTATCTATCATATCACGAAGACTATTGCCATTGGGATAATCCCATGAAACCAATCTCAATCCGCTACATTTTCCATACTTTTCTGCATCTTGAGTAAATCTAGTATTTGTTACTACCCAAGGCTCATATACTCTGTTTCCAATTTTTCCCTCATTCTCCCATTTGTTTTTAATATCATTAAAACGAGAACGAATATACAGTGGCACTTTAACATCACTCTTTCGATTTCCTTCACGATGAAACTTACATTCTACAACTATGAGTTTTTCTCTATTATGGGCAACAACATCTACTTCATGAGTAACACACTTTCCTTCTATTATTTGTCCTACTTCCACTTCAAACCCTTGTGACTTAATAATAGCACCAACAAAATGCTCAAAAGGATAACCTGTAGGACCAAGCTCCATAATGGCTCTTTTTAATCTATATTTTCCAGCACTCCTATTTGACAACTTTCTCAGAATACTATATGCCTTCTTATAGATTTTATGCGTAGACATCCCATTCTGAATATACAATTCTGTTTCTTGAATTACTTTATCAATTAAATCATTACTAGCTCCAACCCTTTTCAATGATTCACGCAATTTGTTTATATCAAATGCAACTAAATCTCCAGATTTCTTTTTAACTAATATCTCCTTATTCATAGATTGCATATTAATTGTTTTGAGATTTAAATATTCTTGCTGTATGCTTAATACTTTCTGCTATGGGTATAAACTTATAATCTAATTCTTCAATAATCTTTTTAGAAGAATAAGAATAATGAGAGTTTGCAGAATTAGAAGTTTCTTTAGTAATTAAAGGTGTAGAAGAAGTAATAAAACTTACTACGGACATTGCTCTCCAAGCCATTCCTGACAAAACTCTATTAGCTAAAATAAAAGGTGGTCTTTTATCTAATTCCATAGCAATATTAGAGAATAAATCCTTATAAGTAATATCTTCCGAAGATAAAACATATCTTTCAGCGGTAATACTACTTTTCATTAATTTGAACATAATATTAGCTACATCTCTAACATCCACATATCCATTAGTTCCATCCGTATAAAATTTCAATCCATTATTTACCGTCTTAAAGAGCTGCGTACTTGATTTATTCCAGTCTCCAGGACCAATAATTACTGATGGATTAACCATAACAGCATCCAAACCTTCAGCTATTGCTCTCCAGATCTCCATTTCTGCAAGAAACTTACTCTTTGAATAAACAGAACTTTTAAATGAACTATCTCTATAATCATTTTCCGTAGTAGAATCATTCGTAAGTCCTCTACCAAGTGAAGCTATGGAGCTAGCATAAACTAATCTAGAATTATGCTTATTACAGGCATTCGCTATATTTACAGTTCCTTGGATATTAATATCTAACATTTTAGAATGGTACTCCTTATTAAAACTTACAAAAGCTGCAGTATGATAAATCTCTTTATGCTGCTTAGCCATTTCATCCATCAAATAGAAATCCAAAATATCTCCTTCTACCCAATTTATTCTCTCAAATAATTCAATATAGTTTTTGGAGTAAATTCTAAGACATTCTTTCACAATATCAGTATTGCTACTCTTCCTTTTTAAAGCAAATACATCTTCGCCATTATTAAGTAAAGTAAACACCAAATGACTACCTAATAATCCGCTTGCCCCTGTAATAAATGCCATTTTACAAATATCCTAATTTTTTTCAATTAAAGAGCAAAAAAAAGCCCTGACTATAAAAGTCAAGGCTTTTCATATCTTATTATTTTGATTTATTCACTAACTACCATTTTATGAGTAATTCGTTTTCCATCAAATTCAAATGTGTAGTAATAAACACCATTAGATAATTTACTAGCATCAACAACCATTGTATTATTACCTGAATTATTAGTTTCCTCAGTTGAAGTAATAACTTGTCCCAATGCATTTCTTAATTCAAAATGAACTTTTCCTGCTTTAGGTAAAACATAATCAATACTAACCTTACCAAATGCTGGGTTAGGCTCATTTTGGCCCACAGTGAATTGTATTCCGTTAGCATCTTCTAATCCAACTAACATACCTACATAACCATGACACATTTCATCATTTGAAACCTCAGCATCACCACTAAGAGAAGCAGTAACACATAGTTGATAATTTCCTACTGGACTTGTGTATGAAGAAGTAAATGTAAATGTAGCAGTATCTCCTTGAGCTATACTTCCTGTCCATGTTTCATTACCACCAGTTACTCCAGCATATACATATGACAATGGTATGCTAGTTTGAGTATCCAAACCAAAGTTTACCACCTTAACTGTAACAAGAGTATTATTTGACATATAAGTAGTATCACCATTATTAGGACTAGCATCTATACTTACAACTCCAACATCAATACTTGCTGGTGTAGAAACTACATTCTTACATAACTCATTATTCTGAGGATATTGGTCGCCTGGTAAACTTGTTTTTGCACAAATATTGAAACCATTACCTGGAGCCATAAATGTAGTTGCAAAAGTATATGTCTCTGTAGAATCTGGCATAAGACCACTACCTGAAGGTGTAAATGTAGCTGCAATAGGAGTATTTCCATTAACTGTATACGAAACAGGAATACTTGTAATCAAATTAGAACCATAATTCTTAACTTCAATTGTTACATCAACAGTACTTCCTGTCTGCACACTTTGAGAAGGACTCGTAATAGCCACTACTCCAACATCATCAGGAATACCTGGCAATTCAATTTTGAAATCATCAATTGCCCATCCGTCACGTGAATTATTATTACTATTACTATAGAACACATATCTGAATTGTATAGTATCTCCTTTCATAAAGAATGAGTTCATAATAGATGTAAAGTTAATTTTATATTCTGAATGTACCCAACCAGAATTTTCATAACTCCATTTAGAAGTACCACCTTTAATATTATTAAACCAATTTGTTCCAGCAGCATCACTAACATAACCTACAGAAAGCCAGTTACTATTTACTCCATCTTTAAATTGCATATAACCACCATCTAAAGAGTCGCAATCAATATATTGCCAAAAACTAAGGACTGCACTATCAACAATTGCAGGGAAAATAAATATTGGAGAATACAATCTATCATCACTATTATTATCATAATTACCATCAAGATTAATTGCCCAAACATTATTTAAACTATGAGCTGAATCAATATTAGTTGCAGTTGGTTTTCCAAGTTCCCACTGATTTTCTAAAGTATCATTAAACCATAGGTTATTTCCATCAAAATCATCAAAATAACTTAAAGTAGCATAAGCTGTAACAAAAGTTTCTGAAATTGCTGTATCATTTACATTAACTGAATCGCCTGCAAGCTCTGTATAAACTTTAATAATGCTTGTTCCTTGAGCCACATTAATACTACCAATATTAATATCTGTTGAATCAAGAGGAGCTATTGGTACTCCAGAATATACATAATTTATTGGAGCGCCATTATTAACAGTATACTTCACATTAAATGTACTAGCAGTATTTAATCCAAAGTTCCTTAATCGAACTTTTAAGTTTGGAGATTGACTATTTGAAATAGTTGTTGGACTAAGAATAGCCTCAACACCTAAGTCATTAGGAATTCTCACAGCAATATTAACTAAATAATCTTCTGTTTCACCATAAGTATATGTACCACATGGAGTAACATCTGATGGAGAATTAACAGAGTAACCAACAACTTGAACAATTCTCATTGCAGAAACGCCTGGTTGAACTCCAACAGGCACTGTGAAACTACCTATTAGATTAGAAACTGAAGCCGAAGTATCAACAAAAACCTCTTCATTTGCATCTTCAAAATCACCATCACGATTATAATCTATATATACTTTTAAGAATCCACCATAACTATATGAAGAGCCTGGAGGGAATGAAGTTTTAATATGTACAGCTGCAGGAACTCCTATTTGAATAAATGCAGGTTGAGTAGTTGCCATAAAATTAGTATATGTAGCATTACTTGGAGCAGAAGCATTATGGAATACACTACCAATTCTTACATCCGTTATCTCTGAATACGAAGTATACATAGCTTTACTAACACAATAAACAGGATACTCACTCATTACACTTTCATTAAGCGTATCGTTAAGTGCTGTTGCATCACCGGTAAGAGAAGTATAAGTCTTAAAATTAAAATTATTACCCATATTACTCATGTCAACAGTTTGATTAAATGTAAATGTTGCTGTATCACCTGATGCAATAGTACCAGGAATTACATCATTCACAACTGCACCTCCATTAACCAAATAACTAACTGGTACATTTGTTTGAGAATTCAAACCAAAGTTCTTTACTTTAATAGTTACATCTTCAGTACTAGACATATAAACTCCGCTAATAGGACTTTCTAAACTAATTACACCAGCATCAGTATTACTTTGTGCTCCTACAGTAACTGCAACAGGAACTCTTGAACTAGGACAACCTGATGGTATTACTTCTAGTTTAGTATCTGGAATATATGAAGAAAGATTTCCTGTTACTGGATTCATAGGATCAGGATTAGTACCATCAGAATAATAATAAATACTTCTTCCTGAACCTACTTGGGTACAATAAAAATCATCTCCACTAGAATGATAACCAGGAGTATTCTCATCAAAAGCAATTACTAGATTTGAATTACCATCATAATTAAAAGGTATATTAAGTGTAAATGTAATCCAACCTGGAGTTGGAGTTGTATTAAGTGTACCTGTAAATACTAGTGTAAGATTATTATAATCTAACCAATCTGAATTGGACGTAAATGAATTATTATTAGTTGTACCCATATAAATCTGAATATCATCACCTGTAATACTACTATTACCATTATAATAATAAGATACAGTTGTAATATTTCCAAATACTCCATCAAAGTCTGTTGGTAAAAATATACTCTGAGAATAAGTATATCCATAATACATCTCTAACGGTAAATGCTGATTTACTACATTATCTGTTCCAATAATCTGGTCTCCACCTGTTCCACCAGAAACAGCATTAACCCTAAATGTATCATCAATGTATAAATAAGGAGTCAGATAATTACTTCCTTCACCAAGTATTAATGATGATGTATCATCCTTATGCCAGAACATTGAATCTGGTGACATTGCTGTTAGGGTAGTTTGAGTCCCGTAAGGTGTCGAAACAGGCGAAATAACTGTTGGTGGTTGTGGAATATGAATGACCTCTAATGATGTAGCTGCACTATCATTTACTGCATTATTATCATTAGGGAATTTAATCCATGAATTAATTACATAAGTAGAATCTACAAAATTGTTAGTTCCTAAATAAGCAAGTGTTGTAAATGAATAATCAACAGTATCATTTGGTGCTACTACAGTAGAGAATGTTTCACTAATCACTGAGCCATTATTAACAGTATAATATATAGTAGGTGGAGTAGTTTGATTACTAGCATTAATTGTATCTATTCCAACATTAGTTATTTTAACCTTAACTGTTTCATATGTAATTCCACAGTATGGCTCAATTTCATAAACCATTAGCATGTTTGCATCTTTAATAGGAATAGAGAAGAAAGGCTTACATTTTATATCATTATAAACATTTGAATCTGTAGCAAGAACTGTTTTTGCACAGAATGTAGCATTTCCTGCAGGTGCTGAGAATGCTGCTAATGTAATAGTTTCAGTTGCTTCTGGAGCAATCAGTCCACTATAATTATATGTTACAGCATTTGCATTATTAACAAGATATTCTACATCAAATGCGTAGATTGTATCTAAACCATAGTTTTTAACATCTACATCAACTGTTACCATTTGAAACTCGGTTGTAGTAGTTGGTAAATTAACAATTGATTCTAATCCAATATCAATAGCTAAAAGTTTAACCTCATCAGCACCAGGTGTTGTTGTATTACTACTTCGTATTTCTCCTTCAATATCATCTAAGACTCTAGTAAGTGGAATACCATAAGTAGATAATTGAGCAGAAGCAAGCCTTACACTATCTGTATAAACAAATACAGGATCAATAGCCTGAGAATTTGCATCTTGCGAAGAAGCAGTTTGTAATGCTGCAAGGTCAGATTTATTACTACCCCAATAAGCAAAATTAGCATTAGCTGTATCAGTATAATATACATTATGATCAATAACACCAATATTACCTGGATTTGAAACATAAAGTACTATACCTAATGAATCTCTAAATAAGTTGTTTATTATATTAATATTTGTATAAGTAGTGCCATAAGAATAAACATATAATGATTTGTTCGAAGTAGAACCATAAGAGTTATATATGGTATTATAAAAAATATCTACAAATTTAGCACTTGACAAATATATACCTGTATTGTTATACGAACCACTACCAAAATGAATATAATTATTAGATATTAAAGCTTTATTTGCTACAGTAATACTACTAGCATTAGAGCAATACAAGCCATAACCCGTTCCGTATGATCCACCAGGGAATATTCTAATATTATTTTTATTAATACTAAAAACACCCACATTACTCATATAAATACCATATTGTGAACCTGTAGTTGTAGTTTTACCATTAAAATTATTCATATTAATATTAATACTATCAAATATATATAAATACAAACCATAATATGTAAAGTTATTAAAGCTATTATTATTAACAGTTAATCCACTATTACTTGTAGAGGAATAACTTCCAATATATATTGAGCTAGAACCATTTGTAAAACTATTATTAATAATATTTATATTATTATGAGATGTATTATCACCATAGAGCACAGCATAACTAGAAGATGAAGAGGTACTTACAATACCATTCAATATACAATTAGTTAAAGTGAAGTTACTAGCAGAACCTGCAAGTTCAATTATTCTACCAAAACCTACTCCATTTACTCTAGATATGGTCAATTTATCGAATATAATATAATCAGAACTTACTTTAACAACCCATGCCGCAGAAGATCCTGAAGTATAGTTAATTACTGTTTGAGAGCTATCTCCGTTTGCTGAAGTAAATGTAACAGTAGCATTCGGCCCAACACCACTAATGCTTGGTATAACAAATCTTTCATCATAATATCCTGTATCAACAAGGAAAATAACATTGCCACATACTCCACCTCCCGACAAAGCTGTAACAGCACTATTAAAATTAGGGAAGTCAAATATTGCGCCACCTGCAGTATCACCAATTGTATATGTACCAGATAAACATGCGTTAAAAGCAAAAAATGATGTATCATTTGAATTTATAGTATCTGTGGTATTATTAGGATTTGATGTCCAAGCAATAACACTTTGCACTCCTGGATCGAATGAAGTAACAGCTAAATCAACCGTATCCTTATGTTGATAAGCAATACTTCCTGAATAATTAAATGTATCAGGCTGAGCTCCAGTCTTCATCCAAATTACATCAACTGATGTTAAAGTATTTAATCCATAATTAGAAATCTCAGCTTGTATTGTTTGACTTGATCCTGCTAATACATTTCCTGATGGATTTACAATAGCAGAAACACCTGCATCAATTCCAGGGAAACCAATTACATTAGCTACAACAGGAACTCTTGAACTAAAGCAACTACCACCACCATCAACTACTATTTGAATATTTGGAGAAGTAGCACTAATTCCTTTAGTATAACCACTTGTAGGAGGTGATGCTGGATTAGGATTATTTGAGTCATTATAAAAATAAATACTCTTAAAATCTGAATCCATATTTGAACCTTCAAATTCATCGGTACTAGAATGATACCCAGGAGTATTTTCATCCAAAGCAATAATCAAATTATCTACTCCATTATAATAAAAAGGTATAGTCATTACAAGCTCTACCCAACCACCACCTGAAGGAGTAGTAATTGTTCCATCATAAGCTAATGATAAGTTAGACAGTGGAATCCATGAAGTATCAGATGCGAAAGAAGTATTTGTTGTTGTTCCAAGATAAATTTTAATATTATCTGGACCAAAGCCATTAGAACCATTATATTTGTAAGAAATACTCCTTATATACCCATCTTTATTATTTAAATAAGTTGCCTTATATATTGTTTGTGAATATGTATAACCAAAATATGCCTCAATTGGTAAATGAGAATTTAATATTGAACCTGTTCCTACAGTAATAGAATCTACTCCTGACCCCATTCTATTACTTACCCAATATGTAGCAGTATCATATAATTGAGGAGTGATATAGAAAGTGTCTTGAACTAAAAAATTATTTATTGTATCAGACTCCCAAAAATATGGGAAGTTTCCAGAAGCGTATAATGTTCCTGAAGTAGAATAATTAACAGTTGCTCCTGTAACAGTAGGAACTGATGGGATATAACCTGAAAATACACTTATTACTGCAGTATCATTAACTAAAACATTATCTCCACTAAGCTCACACCATGCATGTATAATAAAAATTGAATCTGCTCCTAAACTACTAACATCTAGATTTACACCTGTATTAAATGAATAATTTACAGTATCTCCTGAAATAATTGTTGAAGTAACATTTTCTGAAACAATATTTGAACTACCTAATAATTGATATTTAACAATAAAATTTCCACTAATATCATTTGATCCAAGATTTATTATCTTCATAGTTACTACTTCTGAAGTTGTTAATCCACAACCACCCATTGGACCTTCCATACCAAATGCCATTGCATCCCATGGAGAAAGTTCAAACTCATCTGCTCCAATATCAGGTGTTGATGAATCACGAACATCACCATCAATATCATCACTAATCCCTGCAATTGAAGTTCCTAAACCTTTAAATAAGTTATTACCAACATGTAAATCCAATGAATTTGCAAAATATGGATTTATACTATATAAGTTAGATCCTCCAGTTACATTTTCCCAATCAGTAAAACTAGATACTACTGTATTTAAGAATGCAAATTTACCATTTGGAGTAAATTGATATAAGTTATTGTGATTGTTTATAAATAATGCTGTGTCAACATTCTTAATATAATATACGTAACCATCGGCATCATTAGTTAAGTTATTATTTACAATATTAATATTCTTAATACTTCCTGCCAAATTTGTATAAAGGCTTAATGCACATGAAGCACTCATTGAACCTGTTGCTCTTATTGAGTTATAGTAAATATCAATATTCTTAGAATCGAATACTAGAATACCACATGATAAACTATTTGAAGTGGTATTCCCAAATATCTGAATAAAGTTATTTGATATACTAGCATAAGAAGCTGTATCAAAAACAGAATTTACTAAACTTATTCCATAACCGAAACTAGTAGCTGTTGTAAGTAGTTTATTCTTCGATATAACTGGGCTTCCACTGTTATTTTCTAAATAAATTCCTTGATAATCATCTACATGAGAAGAAGTATCTGTTTCAATATCATTACCAGTTATTTGAACCGAAACAGCCTTAATTATCCAAATAGCTTTTTTAGTATGTCCCTTAATAATATTGTTACTAATAACCCAATTTGTACTGCTATCATTATCTAATCCTAATAAATTAATTCCATAAGAACCATTATGCAAATTATTATTAGTAATACTAATATCAGAACCTAGTGTTGAATCTATAGCAAATATTAAAGCCATATTATTATTACTAAAACTATCAACCTGAGTTGCTTTAATAATATTAGAATTAATATCAATATTATGAGTAGAATTATTCATCACAAAAACTCTAGCATAATTTGCATCCTGAGCTTCAAAAGTCATATCTTTAAAAGTAATATATGAAACTCCATTCATCATTACAACATAATTATCAACTGTACCTGTGGCATCATAAGCTAATATTACATCTGTACTATCTCCAGTAACAGATTGAAATGTAATAGTATTTGTCGCTGATATCCCTGAAATATAAGATAAATTAAGATTTTCATTATATGTACCACTTGCAACATTAAATACTACAGCACCATTGATACCACATTGATTTAATGCAAGAGCTGCATCATGGAATGATGAATAATCTGCCGATGTTCCTCCAATGGTATAAGTACCTGATAAAGCACCAGAACAAGCATAAAACTCAAAATAGCTATCATCATTAGATAAATCAAAATCAGAAATACCATTTGGATTAGAAGACCAAGCTTTAATACTGTGAGAACCAGCAGTTGGAGTAATATTACCTAAAACAATATTAGATGATACGGAATCTGATTTCAAAGAATCAGTAAAAGAATAAGAATTCTGTGAAACACCATCATATTCCCAATCTATTGTTGCAGTAGTAACTGTATCTATACCAAAGTTTTTAAGAGTAACTTCAACAGGAGTTGATACCCCTGCAGCTGCTCCGCTAATTGGACTAACTATATTATTAACTCCAATATCATTTATTAAACTACTAGAAGTCTGTAATACAAGCTTCATATCTGGACGAGTACTACTTGTATTACCCGTAGTCTCTGCACATTCATTGGTAACAGCATCACTATACTTATTGGTAACACTGTTGAAGGTAGTTGAATTTGTGTGAATACTTGCATTACCAGAATAATTGTTTGATCCATTATCAAAACAAGTTTCAATAATAATATTAGATGCACCATCCCATGCAAAAGGAGTAGTAAAAGTAAATGTATTCCAACCAAGAACAGTTTGATAAGTTGAATCTGTATAAACCTGAGTTAATCCAGTTTCGAAAGTAGATGTTAATCCAGATGTTGAGGTAGATTTTATTTTAACTGTAAAATCGTCATGATTTGAACCTGTTGAAGTTGCAATATTAGTAGTTGTTACATCAAAAGCTATAGAAGATATATTTCCACCACTAGCACCCAATGCTTGAAGCTCTGATGCTAGTATTAGAAATTGATTTTTATTTCCTGTATAAAACTGTCCAAAAGGGTTAGCTACTGTAGATGTAGTAATTGTAGTTCCATCACCAATAACATAATCACCACCAAGTGCATTTTTACAGAAAAAACTATAAGTAGATGTGGAATCAACATTATGTGCGAATGAATTATCAATAGCTTTTATATAATACGAAATAGTTCGCCCAAAACCATGAAACGGAATATCACAAAAGAATGTATCAGTTACACTCGTATCAAGAATCATTGCTATAGTATCAGTAAAACCACTTGGCATAACTGAATAAATACATACAGCAGTATCTAATCCTGAGTCATCGTATATATATGTTCTAACATTAAAAGGACCACTTGTATATGAAGTGTCTTGAATAATCGGTGGTATCATAGTCAATGTTGGCGGTGTCATTTCTGAAAATGTTGCCGTAATTTTCAGACTATCAATAAACCATCCTGGATAGCCATTATCGGTTGTAATTCCAGCATCAACAAGCTTAAACCTTACTTTTACATTAGCATAATTAGCAACTAAAGGTGAAAGATTAAAGGTTTCTGTTCGCCACATTGCATTAGTAACAGAATCGGCAGTTGCTCCAGCCCAATCTACATAGCTATATGCATTAAACCTATCTCCATAAGAGGCAAAACCACCATTTCCCAAATAATAACCACCTGTAATATCATGGAAAGTAGCACCATTATCCACTGAATACTGAACAATTGCACTATCAAAAAAGTCAATCTTACAAATCTGATCAAACTCAAGAGTAACAGAAAATTTATTCAATGTAGAAAAAGAAGCTGTTGTCAAATAAGTAGTATCTCCAGCAGTAATTACCGCAGAGTCACTTTGTAGACCCTGACTATGAACTCTTGTATTCAATGCCCAAACTCCTGTTCCTGTTGAGCTAGATGTAACACTTAATGGTGTTGATTCAAAGTTTTCTTGTACCACAACTTGCGCATAAAGCCCAAATGTGAAGAAAACTAACAAAATTGTGAGTAAATTTCGATTCATAAAACTTAGTTTAATAATTAATTATGCTTTTGTATTATATTACTGATTCTCTGCGATTTAAGTAAATCTAGTTAATTTTTGGATTCACAAATTTAAGTAAATTTATAACAATTCCTATAATAATGTATCAAAATTAATAGACAAGTAAACCATACAAAAGTTGTCCAAAATTAACTCAAATATTTATTTAACAATGATGTTAAATAAATATATTTTATCATATATATATGATTTACTGTGCATTACATTGATAAATATTAAGAATATCCTATCTTCTTTCAAGATAATTAACATATGTATTCATATACATATATATAGCATATAAATAAAATATTTTAATCTATATACTTGTGCATCAGTTTATTATAACGTATAGGTTAATCGTAATAAAAAAAATAATATATCAATAAATAAACTTATGTTACAAATACAACAATTTTATTTATGACAACATATTTTAAATAAAAACAAAAATAAACTTCTAAACTATAATACTTCTTATTACTTGTATTTCTATCAATTACAAAATTGATAATATATAGATTCGCAAGTGTATAGATTATTCTATTAGTTGAATTTTATAACAATTATAGATTATTCAAGATTTGAAATAATTGTATTTTTTTTAATGAGATAGAAATTTTATTAGAAAAATAATTATTACTCATTGGTAATATTTGCAAAATAGACCTCCAATAATTTTGCCTTTGCCCTACCAATTTCCTTTTCCCAAGCATCAAATCCAGCAAGCTTAACTCGCTTTACAGATTTAAACTTTTTAAGTAATATTTCAACGCTAGTAGGACCTATTCCTTTAATTTCAGATAGTTCTGTTTTTATTAGTCCTTTCTGGTGTTTTTTTCTATAGTGAGTAATGCCAAATCGGTGAGCTTCATCACGAGCTTGCTGAATAATCTTAAGTGTTTCTGATGTTTTATCTAAGTATAATGGGATAGAATCTCCTGGATAGAATATCTCTTCAAGCTTCTTTGCAATTCCTATTACAGTAATCTTACCTTTTAAGCCTAATTTAGTAATACTTTTCATGGAAGCGGAAAGCTGCCCCTTCCCGCCATCAATAACAATAAGCTGTGGAAGTTCTGCTCCTTCTTTAAGTAGCCTCGAATATCTTCGCTCAATAATTTCCTCCATAGAAGCAAAATCATTTGATCCATCAACAGTCTTTATATTAAAATGGCGATAATCTTTCTTACTTGGCTTAGTATTCTTAAAAACAACGCATGAAGCAACAGCATAATCTCCTTGAAAATTAGAATTATCGAAGCACTCTAAATATTTTGGTTCAACGGACATTCTCAAATCTTTTTTCATCTGAGCTAAAATACGTTTACTATGACGCTCAGGATCAACAAGATTTTGTTTTTTACGTAAGTCTAATCTAAAAAACTTCAAATTACGCTCCGACAGCTCAAGAAGTTTTTTCTTATCTCCTCTTTGAGGAATAGTAAACTTGACATCAGGTAACTCAATGTCAATTTCTATTGGCAATATAACCTCTTTGCTATAACTATAAAGCCTAGTTCTAATATCAACAATGGCATGCGAAAGCACTTCAGCATCGCTCTCATTGAGTCGCTTTTTAATATGAACAGAATGAGCTTGAACAACAGCCCCATTTACCACTTTTAAATAATTCACAAAAGCATCTTCTTCCTCTCCTATAATACTAAATACATCTGCATCGCGTAGGCTTGTACTTACAACAATAGATTTGCTTTGATACTTTTCAATTAGTGCAATTTTATCTTTTACCGCTTGAGCTTTCTCAAACTCCATATTCTCTGCAAACAGCATCATTTGGCTTTTAAGGCTCGAACTCAATGTATGCAGATTACCCTTTAATAGATCTTTAATGTCATCAATATATTTTTGATACTCTTCCTTAGTTTCTTTGCCTACACATGGTGCATTACATTTACCAATATGGTACTCAAGACACACTTTAAACTTATTTGATGTAATATTGTTCTCGCTCAATTTAAGTTTACAAGTTCGCAGTGGATAGAGTTGTCGTATTAAATCCAACATTGTATGCATCATTCTACCAGAAGCATAAGGTCCAAAATACTGAGAACCATCTTTTATAATATGTCTTGTAGAAAATACTCTTGGAAAATCCTCATTCTTAATACAGATCCAAGGATAAGTTTTATCATCCTTCATCAATACATTATACCTAGGCTGATACTTTTTTATTAGATTATTCTCCAATAATAATGCATCTATTTCAGTATCAACTATTACAAATTCAATTCGTGCAATCTGCCTAACAAGGTATGTAATCTTTGCTCCATGATTAGTATCCCTATTGAAATATGAACTGACTCGTGATTTTAGATTCTTTGCTTTTCCAACATAAATAATCTTATCATTACTATTAAAATACTGATAAACACCTGGTTTGCTTGGCAATAATGAAATACTCCGAGCTAAAGTTTCAGCATATTTTGGATTTGCATCAGCCATCTTATTGTTGAATAAGTTCTATGGAGAGCTTATGAACACCTTTAACTTTCACCTTTCCCATAACACTTTCCAATGTCCAAGTATATTTTCCAACACTATTAAAGTATGTTTTTTTATTAATAATTAATCGGTAGATATAATATTCTCCTGCTTTCTTATTAATCATATTGAGCTTTGCATCACGTACTGGAAAAGTATGATAAGAATATCTACTTTCACCATCATCATTACTCTGAGTAAGCCCAAAACTAAACTCTTTTGGTTCAAAATTATCGCTTAATTCTACTTCTAATACAATTTGATACGGATTTTCTTTATCACTGAGGGGTGTACTAAGTTCAATCTCGTTAAATGCATTCCATGATTCATTGGGAAAAGAATATACCATTTCAATAGTAGGTTTCTTCACAGAACATGAAGTAAACATTAGAATCAATAATGAAAATAAAGATATGATAGCTTTTTTCATAACTAGAACAATTGTAATTAAGAATTAATAAGGCAAAACTTATCTTCTACCAATATTGGGTTTAAAAATAATATCAATAAATAATATCAGAATTATGCTAAATATTGAGCTAATAAGAACTCGAGCCATAGTTTCTCCAAAATCAGCAAGAGTAAAAGCCTCCATAAAAAAGAAATACAAATGATGGGCAAAAACTAGCAACATAGTATATTTGATAAACCAAACATAACCTAAATCATTAATTCCAGGACTAATACCAGATTCGTATTCCCTATTAGAACTAATGATACGAAGGCCTATAGTTCTAAAAAAGGCCATAAATACAGATGCTCCAGCATGCAAACCAATACTTCCAACAAACATATCGACACCCAGTCCCATAAAAAAAGCAAGCATCAATAAAGCAAAACCTGAAATCTCAAATGGCAACAACAAAATAAACAAGGTATAAACCATAGGATTAAGATATCCTCCTAGATTTATCTTATTAAAGATGAATACCTGCATTAATAAAAGCAGTATAAATCTGACAATATTAATAAGTATTATTTTAGTCTTCATCCTGCTCCTCCCTAATTTTCATTAATTCTTCCTTCAATAGATTATGAATAATATATACGTGACGGATTTTATTGAAATCAACACTATATCTAAAATCAACATTATAAAAATTCTGACCCGCTTTCAGATTAAAATCTGTAATATATCCAATGGGAATCTCTGGAGGAAAAATAGTAGAATTACCACTTGTAACAATGGTGTCACCAACACTAAATTTAGCATGCGAAGGGATATTCTTCAAATTAGCAACGGTATAATCTTTTCCTGGCCAATATATAGTACCAGTATAGCCGTTGGAGGTAATTAAAGCATCTATTGCTGATTGCTTGTGAAGAACAGAAATAACACTGCAGAAATTCTCTGAAACATCATTTACAATTCCAACAATACCATTGGATGATATTACTCCCATTTCTAGCTCAATACCATCGCGCCTTCCTTTATCGAGTATTAAATAGTTATTTCTATTCTGTATAGTTTTGCTTAGAATTCTAGCAGACTTATAAGTATAAAATTGATGCTTAACAGAGTCGTTATATCGCTTAAAACTATTCTCCGACCAAAGGTTAGATTCTAGAAGTTGAGATCTAAGGTAGGCATTCTCTCGAACTAAAACTTCATTCTCACTCTTAAGACCAAAATAGTCGGAAGCATCAGAAACTACCGAAAGAATACCTGAAGTAACACCGTTGGAAGCACTAATAAAAGAAGATCGTTGATAAGAATTATTGGAAACAACTAAAAAAAATGACAAAACCTCTAGTAATAAGAAGAAAAAGAAAAATGAATTCTTAATAATAAACTGAATCAAGTTTCTCATCTTATCGCTAGAGGTTTTATAGTGCTACAAAAGCACAGAATTATTTAATAAGGAAAGTAAATTTCTCAAAATTCTTCAAAGCAATACCAGTTCCACGAGCAACAGCGCGTAATGGATCTTCTGCAACATGAATAGGAAGCTTAGTTTTCAAATGTATTCTCTTATCAAGACCTCGAAGCAAAGAACCTCCACCTGCAAGGTAAATACCTGTTCTGAAAATATCAGCAGAAAGTTCTGGTGGAGTATTCTCTAAGGCATTTAGTACAGCAGCCTCAATTTTAGAAATTGACTTATCCAAAGCACCAACAATTTCAGCATAGTTTACTAGTATTTCTTTGGGAATACCTGTAAGCATATCACGACCGTGAACAGCAAAATCCTCTGGTGGATTCTCCAAATCAGTAGTTGCAGCTCCCACTTCAATTTTAATACGCTCACCAGTACGTTCACCAATATTAATATTGTGATGCTTACGCATATATTCTACTATATCATCCGTAAAATCATCACCAGCAATACGTATAGAAGTATTATTAACAATCCCTCCCAAAGCAATTACAGCAATCTCTGAAGTTCCTCCTCCAATATCAACTATCATATTACCTGTTGGCTCAAGAACATCAATACCAATACCAATAGCGGCAGCCATTGGCTCATGAATTAATCGCACATCCTTTGCACCAGCCTGCTCAGCAGAATCTCTAACAGCACGTTCTTCAACCTCAGTAATACCTGAAGGAATACAAACTACCATTTTAAGACTTGGTGGAAAAAGTGACTTTTTAGGACTAGTCATTTTTATCATCTCCCGAATCATAAACTCAGCAGCTTGAAAATTTGCAATAACTCCATCTCTTAATGGTCGCACAGTAAGAATATTCTCATGTGTTTTACCATGCATCATCAATGCTTTTTTACCAACAGCTATAATTCTCTCGCTTTTTCTATCTATTGCCACAATTGAAGGCTCATCAACTACTACTTTATCGTTATGAATAATAATAGTATTTGCAGTTCCTAAGTCAATTGCAATTTCTTTGTTTAAAAATGAAAATAATCCCATATATGATTAGTCTAAAATTGTTTTTCTAATGTTTAAAATGTCTGATTCCAGTGAAACACATTGCCATTGCATTCTCATCACAATAATCTACTGACAATTGATCTTTTTTCGATCCTCCAGGTTGTACTACAGCATTAATTCCTACTGAATGTGCTATTTCCACATTATCAGGGAAAGGGAAGAATGCATCACTTGCTAATACTGCGCCTTTAATTTCTTTTTTGAAATTACCAGCTTTCTCAATAGCTTGCTTAAATGCATCAACTCTTGAAGTCTCTCCTACTCCACTGGCAATCAATTGCTCATCACGAACAATAACCATTGCATTACTCTTTGTATGCTTAACTACTTTATTGGCAAAAATTAAATCGCGATACTCAATATCAGTTGGAGCTACTTTTGTAACTACATTCATATCGTCAGCAGACTCAGTCTTAACGTCAGCATCTTGCTTTAAGTATCCATTCAACGCAGTTCTTACAGTATTTTTTGCAAATTTGCTATCTTTTAGCTTTAAAAGAATTCGAGTAGATTTCTTACTCAATAGAGCAAGAGCATCTTCATTAAATTCAGGAGCAATAAGTACTTCGTAGAACAACTTATCAATTTCTTGAGCTGTTTCTAAATCAATAGCTCTATTACAAACAAGTACACCACCAAATGCTGAAATAGGGTCTCCTTCTAGAGCTCTTTTCCATGATTCAAGAACAGTATCACGACTAGCGATTCCACAAGCATTATTATGTTTCATTACTGCAAAAGTTGTTTCTTCAAAATCAGAAATTAATCTAATTGCAGCATCAATATCAAGTATATTATTATAAGATATTTCTTTACCATTAAGCTTATCAAATACCTTATCCATATCGCCATAGAAAAATCCTTTTTGATGTGGATTCTCTCCATAACGAAGTGTTTTTGCATTATCCTCACTTATTCTAACACCTTCTATTGCTTCATCAGCATTGAAATAATTAAATATTGCAGTATCGTAATTTGAACTAACAGCAAATGCTTTAGCAGCATAATGTTTTCTGTCTTCTAATGAAGTTTCAGCATTTTTCTCTTTTAATAATTCTAAAAACTTAGGATACAAATCTGCTGAAGGAAGTATTAATACATCTTTATAATTCTTAGCTGCTGCACGAATTAATGAAATTCCCCCAATATCAATTTTCTCAATAATAGCAGATTCATCAGTTGTAGTTTCAACTGTTTTCTCAAAAGGATAAAGATCAACAATAACCAAATCAAACTGAGGGATTTCGTAAGAATCCAACTGACGCAAATCTTCTTGAATTTCTCTTCGAGCAAGTATTCCACCAAATACCTTTGGATGAAGTGTCTTAACTCTACCCCCCAAAATACTAGGATATGTAGTTAAATCTTCAACTTTATGAGCTGGTAAGCCTAGCTCTTCAATATATTTATAAGTACCTCCAGTAGAATATAACTCTACGCCTTGTTGGTTCAATGTTTTGAGGATCTCTTCCAATCCTTCCTTATGAAAAACCGAAACTAAAGCATTCTTTATTTTTCTCATAAAACTAGTATATATAGCTGATTATCAATAATAGGTTTAATAAAAATTAAATAATATTAATTCTTGCAAGTTTACTAAAAACAAAGATGCTTTTTAGATAATTCAATTAACAAAAGAAGGGGAGTTTTCAACTATTTAATTCCATAAAAAAACAGCGTCGGTATTGCTCTAAACGATACCGACGATTATATAAATATGTATTCTTACTAAATCACATCTAATTAGTCTATAATATGCAATATGTAATACTTTTTCTTTCCTTTTTGGACAAGGATATATTTATTATTTAATAATTCTGCTTGTGTAAAATCAAAATTGTCTTTTATTTTCATTTTATTTACAGAAATAGCATTCTCTTTTATCATTCTGCGAGCTTCACCTTTAGATGCAAATATTTTAGCTTTTTCGGACAATAAATCAAGTAAAGGAAGTTTTAAATCTTCTTTTGCAATCTCGCTTTGAGGCACTCCTTCAAAAACTGCTAAAAATGTAGCTTCATCAAGCTTAGCAAGCATTTCACTAGTTCCCTTTCCAAATAATATTTGAGACGCACCAATTGCATGATTAAGAGCTTCCTCAGAGTGAACCATCTTTGTAATATTTTCGGCAAGAGTCTTCTGAAGCAGTCGCAAATGAGGTGCTTTTTGATGTTCTTGTATCAACTCACCAATTTCTTTTCTACCAAGAAGAGTAAATATCTTAATATATTTTTTGGCATCCTCATCAGAAGTATTCATCCAAAACTGATAAAATGCATAAGGAGATGTTTTCTCTGGATCCAACCAAATATTTCCACTCTCTGTTTTACCAAATTTACCGCCATCAGCCTTAGTGATTAATGGGCAAGTCATGGCAAAAGCTTCACCACCCTCTTTACGACGGATAAGCTCGGTTCCTGTTGTTATATTTCCCCATTGATCACTTCCTCCCATCTGAATTTTACATGCATAATGCTTATACAAATGCAAGAAGTCATATCCTTGAACAAGTTGATATGAGAATTCCGTAAAAGACATACCCATCTTACTATCTTCACCAATACGCTTTTTTACAGACTCCTTGGCCATCATATAATTAACTGTAAGATGTTTTCCAATTTCACGAATAAAATCTAAGAAAGAAAATGTATTCATCCAATCGTAATTATTTACCAATTCGGCAGCATTTGGCTCTCCACTTTCAAAGTCTAGAAACTTTGCAAGTTGAGCTTTTAGAGCTTCCTGATTATGACGCAATGTAGCTTCATCAAGCAGATTTCTTTCTGCTGATTTACCAGAAGGATCACCTATCATACCTGTTGCACCACCAACTAAGGCTATTGGTCTATGACCTGCTAATTGGAAATGCTTAAGCATCATAACTCCCACTAAATGGCCAATATGCAATGAGTCGGCTGTTGGGTCAATACCAACATAAGCAGAGCTCATTTCTTTCTCCATTAGTTCTTCTACACCGGGCATAATATCATGTAACATGCCTCTCCATTTTAGTTCTTCAACAAAGTTTACTGCCATAATCAAAACTCTTAAATATTTAGGGGTGCAAATATAGGAAAAGAAAAAAGGCTAAAAAAAATAAAAGGCTAAAGTTTAAAGTGGAAAAGAAAACAATTAATAATTAAGAATGAGTAATTAAGAATTACTCTATTCAGATAAGCAAATCAACGAATAATCAAATAAACTATTTGAAGAATTTAAGATATAATTTTATTTTTAAGTTTTGCTATTTGTTTGAAAGGAAATCGATATTGGCGAAGTCCAAAATAATGATATTCTTGAGCTCCAAAACTTTTATAAAATCTTGCTAGCTGTTCATTATTTGAGCCTTCAAAATCAAATACTTTATTTGAATTGCTATGCTTTTTTATAAAGCTGCTAATAAGAAATGGCATTGCTGCTTTTTCTTTGCCTTCTTTGCTAAGCCCTGAGAAAAGAAAAATAAATCTAGTTTTACCTGACACAAATAAGGCTGCTGCAATAAGTGTATTTTCTCTATTATAAACCCCCTCAATACTTGCTTTTCCCTTATGTAACAGCATATATGCCAGTCTTCCTAACCTTACATAATCTTCTGGCGAATAAACATTCAACTCGCTGCCTTTATTATCTTTAAATAGAGCTATTAATTCTTCAGGTTTTACATGCTCGGCTATTCTCAATTCGTGCTTATCTGCCTTTTTAATATTGCGCTTTAAATTTGTTGAGAATTGCTTATAGATATGTTCATAATCTTTAGCTAAATCTAATTCCAAATTACGATTCTCAACTAATGAATAGTTCTTTCGCTTTATAGTAACATAGTATTTATTAAGATTCATCTCTATAAGCTTGAAATCTTTAGGAATAGCTTGTAGGAATTCATTTAATCTAGCAATTCCTTGCAATTCCGTTGAGAACAACCCTAACTGCTGCGTAAACACAGGTTGATAAATATATTTTACACCAAACTTCTTCCTAAATGGCAAAGGAAAAACACTCAAATAATCATCATCCACAAGGGCGTCCCATTCTCCTGCAACAATATCCAAATACCACGAATACGCATAAATATAAGCCCCAACAGAATTGCTAATGCACTTATCCCATTGGGGGAAATCTATTTGCTCGTGTTTTAGGTATTTTATCATTTGGAGTTAAAAGTTGTGAGTTATTAAGTTCTGAGTTCCCAATTATTCGGGATAAATGTAAGTTTGACAAATTAATTAGTTGCGAAATTAAATCATTATACTAATATTTTTATTATATTCTATTGATGCTATATTCTATTTACACAACAATAAATTCTCTAAAGTTACTTCTATCAATTATTTGTGTTTTTGCATTATAGGTTTTTACAAATGTTTCAGGCAACTTAATATTTGATTTTGCTTTCCACTTAAGCTCAAAACCATAAATATTACCATCCTTTTCTTCAACAAAGTCGATTTCCTGTTGTTGTTTTGTTCTCCAAAAATACATTCTAGAATATGTGTTTTTATAAATATTTTGCTTCTTTCTCTCCGAAATTAAAAAATTCTCCCATAATGCACCTGTATCTGCTCTTAATTTCAATGAATTAAAATTTCCAATAATCATATTTCTAATACCATTATCGTAAAAATAAATCTTTCTATTGCGTTTTATCTCATTTCTTAAATTTCTACTAAAACTACTTAAACGAAAAACAATATATCCTTTTTCTAGAATTTCAATATACTTCTGTATTGTTACTTTATTCACTCCAACAGTTACTGCAAGCTCATTATAATTAACTTCACTACCTATCTGTAACGCCAATGCTAATAGTAGATTATCTAATATCTCAGGTTTTCTAATTTCAGAGAAGGCAAGAATATCTCTATACAAATAACTACTTACAAGATTCTTCAAAACTTCACGATCATTTCCTTTGCTATTTAAAACCTCTGGGTACATTCCATATAATAATCTATTTTCTAATTGCTGCTCAGACTTTACAAACCCTTCGTTTTCTTCATATTCTTCCCAAGAAATTGGAAATAATTCATATTCCCATTTTCTACCTGTGAGTGGTTCATTCAATATATTACCTAAATCAAAAGAAGAAGACCCCGAAACAAACAACTGAACATCTGGAAATTGATCTGTAATAATTTTTAAAGTTATTCCAATACCTGATATTCTTTGAGCCTCGTCAATAAATACCATTTTATTATTTCCAAGTATTATTCTAATTTGTTCGGTATTAGGACTTGTTAAAAGTTTTCTTGTAGATGGATCATCTGCATCAAGAAATAAATAATTCTCACCTTTTAATAATTCTTTTATTAAAGTTGTTTTTCCAACCTGTCTAGCACCAACAATTATAATTGCCTTGCCACTACCTATTTTTGGTTTGATATTATTAATGAGTGCTCTTTGGTACATATTTCGAATATCTTTCTACAAAAGTAAATAAAAATATCGTAATGACCAAAAGTTATAACTTTTGGTCATTACGATGACCAAAAGTCATCAAGAATTATTGTCTTAGAACATATTTATTTTACTCTGTCTCCATCTCCCTATACCTCTTTCGAGCTTCAACAATAAAAAGACTACCATAATAATCCATAATAATCTTTTTATATATCTCCTTTGCTTTTGGCTTATTATTCAAAATACTATCATTTAACCTTGCTCTTTCAATCAAAGCATTATCTGCCACAGTACCATAGGGATTATATTCAAAAGTTCTTTCAAAGAGCGAATCTGCTAAGTTATATTTCTTCATTTCCATGGCAATTTTTGCCTTCTTATACCAAGTATCATCTATTATTTCGTAATGAGGAAATATTCTTATTAGAGTATCCAAAGTACTGATAGCATCGCTGTATTTATGCTGATAGGCTAGCAAATCAGCCTTAGAGTAAATACTAAGAGCATCATAGGTGCTATCTGGACTAATATTCTCTGTTATAAGCAAATACAGATCAATGGCATCATTAGCAATCAATTTAGACGTAGCACCACTAAGCACCTTTAACTGAACTTTTGCCCACTCCATTTCTCCCACATAATAGTAAAATTTAGCAGCTTTAAACTTTGCCTCATATCCAATTGGCTCGTTTTTATGAGCTTTTTCTACTTGCTTATAAATCTGACTTGCCCCCCATTTCTCACCTGAGAATAACATCATATCAGCAAGTTGAATCTTAGCTTTAGCTTTGAGAATTGGTTGCACATTTCTCATATTCTGAATGGGAGATAGAAGTTCTTTTGCATCTTCTATTTTATCAAGATAAAAAGCCTGCAGATAAGCAAGATTCATCATCATTTGCACCGTGGTCGCATTCTGACCGTATTCAGTTAGTTTAGCTCGATACGAATTCTCTAACTCAGTAATATCATCATTGGTGTAATTTCCATCAGCAATTACTTTCATAAACCTAGCATCTAAAAGCTTAAGTTCAGAAGTTGAGACATATCTATTTTCAGGTCCAAATTCAATTATATACTCAAAAGCCTCAACTGCCAGAGAATATTCCTTATTCGACATTAATATATTCCCCAAATTATAAACTCTACTGCCTGGTTCATTAAACTGCAAATCCAATGCTTTAGCTTGTATTAACGCTATCTGAAATTCTTTTTTCTGAATGGAGTACCAATATAAAAACTCTGAATATAAAGTCTCATTGGGATGTTTTTGAGTTCCTTTGAGAAGCTCGGTTTTTAATGCTTCCGAAATATCATCTTGACTAGGGTCTGTAATAATAATCTGCAATTTAGCCTTTACTTCTCCAATGTATTTATCATCTATTAAGGCATAATCAAGATATTCGTTTATCATGGAATTATAATCTCCCATCTTAAAATACAAATCGGCAATCTCCATATTTAATGGAGGATCTTTTATACTCCCTTTAGCTCTTATAAAAGTTTTTAGGGCATAATTATTCAATCCTCTCACCATGAATGCATCGGCAAGTTCAGTTACTACATCTCTTGTCTTTGCACTCTTCTTTATTGTTTTTTCGTAAGCTTTCTTTGCCTTGTCTATCTTTCCAGACTTCTGTAAAACATAAGCTTCCTCAACTTGATATTTGATTCTATCTGGGTGCTTCTTTGCCACAGAATGAACAAAGCTCTTTGCTTCATTATAATCTTTAAGTTCAAAAAGACAGTTTAAATAATAGTTGTAATAAATAGAGGTTGGCTTTTTATGATATACTTTCTTATACAGTTCCGCAGCTTTATCATAGTCTTTATCTTGATAAAATTGTAGCGCTAACTTTTCATCAACATTGCTTTGTGCCTTTATAAAAAGAGAAAACAACAATAATATTACTATTCCTAAAAATCTTTTATTAACAGAATTTTTCTTCATTAATTATTATTTACTCTTTTAACTATTATCTTTATGTAATACTTTGTGAATCTTTGTGAAACAGCTATTACACAAAATTTCTCAAATGAAGCACAAAAAAGACACAAAGAAGAAGGGTTTAGTCAATAAACTCAAAGCCTGTATAAGGAACAAGCGCCTTAGGAATTCTAATACCTTCAGGAGTTTGATTATTCTCAAGCAAAGCTGCAACTATACGTGGTAATGCCAAAGCACTTCCATTTAAAGTGTGAGCCAGTTGAGTTTTACCATTCTCATCTTTAAAACGCAATTTCAAGCGATTTGCTTGATATGCTTCAAAATTAGAAACAGAACTAACTTCCAACCAACGTTTTTGGGCTGCAGAGTAAACTTCCATATCGTAAGTAAGAGCAGAAGTAAAACTTAAGTCTCCTCCACAAAGTCGTAAAAGACGATAAGGTAATTCCAATTTCACTAAAATTGACTGCACATATTCGCTCATCTCTTCAAGGCGAGCATAAGAATTCTCTGGATGATCAATTACAACTATCTCCACTTTATCAAATTGATGAAGTCTATTCAAACCACGAACATCTTTTCCATAAGAACCTGCTTCTCGCCTAAAACACTGAGAATAAGCAGTATTTTTAATAGGAAAATCCTTAGAGTTAACTATTACATCTCTGTAAATATTCGTGATAGGAACCTCCGCTGTTGGAATTAAGTATAAATCATCTTCTCCTACATAGTACATTTGACCATCTTTATCAGGCAATTGTCCTGTACCATAGCCAGAATCTTTATTCACCATTAAAGGAGGTTGTACTTCTCTAAAACCGGCATTGGTAGCTTCATCGAGGAAAAAATTAATTAAAGCTCTCTGCAAACGAGCACCTTTTCCCTTATAAACAGGAAACCCAGCACCAGTAATTTTAGTTCCTAATTTGAAATCTATAATATCGTACTTATCGGTAAGCTCCCAATGAGGAACTGCTTTATCATGCAATTCTGGAATTTCACCAACATTCTTTATAACTTCATTGTCCTCATCAGAGTTACCAGCAGGCACACTTGGATGTGCAATATTTGGTACTTTCAACAATAGATTTATGAGTTCTTTTTGAAGCTCAGATAATTTATCATTCAAAATCTTTGAAAGTTCTTTAAGCTCAACTGTTTGCTGCTTCTTAGCATTAGCCTCTTCTATTTTTCCAGTCTTAAAAAGACCACCAATCTCTTTGGCTATTTTCTTTCCTTCAGCAAGAGAATCATCTAGTTGTTTCTGAGTCTTTCTTCTATTATCATCAGCCTCAATGATTTTACCAAGGACATCAATTTCTTTGAAATTTTTTATCTTAAGAGAAGCAATAACAGCTTCTTTATTTTCGCGAATGTATTGTACTAATAACATAATATTGTATTCTAAAAATTAGGATTGCAAAAATAGGGTAAATTCTTGGAAAGTTTATGGGGAAATAATTTGAAAAATTAGACACACGTTCACCAATCCTTAATTAAGAATTGAGAATTAGAAATTAATGGTACTACTAAAATATTAAACAACAAAATCTAAAATAATGAAAATCACATAGACATATGAGCACACATTAGAAAACAAAAAAACCGTTCAATCCTCAATATTGAGTTTTGAACGGTTTTCTTATTAATTATCGATCAAGAATGATCGTTTTACGTTACCACTGCTTCTTAGCTCTTCTCTGCTTTGAAGAATCTTTATTCTTTCTTGGAGTTCCATAACCTGATCCTGATGATCTTCTTGAACTAGAACCTCCTCTTGAATCACCTCTAGAGTTACCTCCTGAATATGGTCTTGAGCTTGATTTAGGCTTAGAAGTTGAGCTTGGCTTTGCACTTTCTGCATGCTCAGCTAAAACTTCTTCGCCTCTATAATCCATTCCAGAAATACCCTCAATTACATCTTTAGAAAATTTTGGATCAACCTCAAAGAATGAGAATTTCTTTAGTATCTCTATTTGTCCAATATCAACACTTTTACCTGGTGTAGCTTTATTTATCAGTCCAATAATTGCTGCAGGATTAACCGAATTTTTAGAACCAATATTAATATAGCAACGCTGCATATTAGAGTTTCCTCTATCTTTTCTAGGTGCTCTTTCTCTCCTATCTCCTCTTCCATCTCTATCTTCTCTACCTCTTCGCTTATCTCTTCTACCATCTCTACTATCATTTCCGCGGGAATCATTTGAATTTAGATCTGGAGCATTCTTATAATAATCCAAGAAACGATTAAATTCTACAGCCACAAATCTCTTTATAACTTCCTCCTTTGACATATTCTCAAGCTTGGAATAAATAACATCCATAAAGCTATCAATTTCTGAATTTGAAAGATCAAGATTCTCCATATTTCCAACAACTTTAAAAAGCTGCTTCTCGCATATTTCACGACCATTAGGAACAAGAGTCTTAATGAATTTTTTACCAAGAAGATTCTCAATTTCACGAAGTTTTCTATTTTCTCTATTATGAATAATAGTAGCACTAATACCCTTATTACCCGCTCTTCCAGTACGTCCAGAACGATGAATGTAAACTTCTGGATCATCAGGTAAACTATAATTAATAACGTGAGTAAGTGCACTAACATCAAGACCACGAGCAGCAACATCAGTAGCTACTAATATTTGAATGCTACGCAATCTAAATCTATTCATTACATGCTCACGCTGTGCTTGAGACAAATCACCATGCAAGGAATCAGCATTATAGCCATCACGCATTAATTTATCTGCAATATCTTTAGTTTCACGTCGAGTACGACAAAATACTATGGCATAAATATTAGGATTAATATCAGCAATACGTTTTAAAGCGGCATATTTATCACGAGCATTCACTTGATAATAATGATGTTCCACATCATCAGCTCCTAAGTTTGCTTTTGCTACTGCAATTTGTTTTGGATCAGTCATATAGTTCTTGCTAATCTGCAAAATTCCTTTTGGCAAAGTAGCTGAGAATAATAATGTTTGACGTGACTCTGGAGTTGTTTCAAGAATATCATCAAGATCATCTTTAAAACCCATATTCAACATCTCATCTGCCTCATCAAGAACAAGCCATTTAACACCTTGAAGTTTAAGTATTTTTCTTTTTACAAGGTCTAAAACACGACCCGGTGTACCCACAACAATATGAGTACCTCTTTTAAGAGCTGTAATTTGAGGCTCTATACTGGCACCACCATATACTGTTGTGATTTTTATTCCTCTCATTTTAGAAGAATAATTCTGCATATCCTTTGCAATTTGAATTGCAAGTTCGCGAGTAGGTGAAAGAATAATTGATTGAATAGATTTGTTATCTACATCAATCTGCTGAATAATAGGAAGACCAAAAGCGGCTGTTTTTCCTGTTCCTGTTTGTGCATTTGCTATTAAATCTGTTGTTGTTTCAAGAATAAATGGAATACATTCTGCTTGAATTGGTGTTGGTTTTTCAAAACCTAAAGCGGCAATCGCTTCAATAATCTCTGGTTTAAGATTACTACTTTTATAATCTATCATATAAATTTGTTTATGAGTAGAAATAAAGAATTGATATTTCATAATTATTCTAGCTGAATAACTTGTTTAAATAAAACCGTTTTGAAAAATATTGGAAAAATTCTGATAATCAGAATATCTTTATAAACGACTTAACCCATTCTTTACAAACACTCGATTTAATGAAGCTTTCAAAAAGCTCCTAATTGTTTGTATTGAGTTCAGTCCTTTATATCGATTATAATACGTATTGCAAAAACGCAATTTAAAGCCCACTAGGACCGAGCTCTGTTATTTTGAAGCGGCAAAAGTACTCTAATTCAGTTAATAAACAAGCTTTTTAGGAAATTTTGTAAATAATAGAACACGGATGACACAGATTTAGCTGATATTCACTGGTGATAATTCGCTATGCTCATTATGAAAAGCCCGCTAATTTTCGCTGATTAAACTAATTTCACGAATATAAAATTAGCCATTAATACACGAATATAAAATTAGCAGAATTAGTCTAATTCGTTAAAAATGTTGATTTGGTTATTTGTTGATTTGGTTATTGGGTTGTTTATGCGTAAATATTTTCTTATATTTTCATTGTATATTATACTGTTTAATACATTGAATGTTAAATTATTAACTCTAAAAACGATCAGAAATAACTATTTTATGTGAGCATATACATTTACCTAAAAATATCGAAGAAACTACTCTTAGTACTTACTTTGCATTCTTTTTTCTTTCTTAACTCAGGATTTTTAAAATCAAAATAGCCTTCCTTATTAATAATATAGTTTACTCTATTAAGCATTAATTCTTGATTGCTTTCTGCAATGCTTGTGAACACATAATTATAATAATCGTCGCCAATGGTATGAATAGAACCTCCACTCTTAAAAGCAATATTAATTAATTGAGGATTCAATGGTCCTTGCACATTGCTAATAATAACCTTAATGGGTTTATTTATGTACTTTATTAATTTAAAATCTCTAATACAATTTTCATTATTTGCTATTAAAATAAACTCTTTCACATGCTTATATTTTTGAATAGTCCGCAACAATACTTCAATAGTATTATTAGAATTATCGATAGTTTTTGAGGCTTTCTTCTCTACATAGTAACACTTACGTTTTACCTGCCTATAGTTATTTGATTTTACAAAGTAAATTCCTCCTGTTTTACCAATTTTCTTTTTTCGTTCAGCTAGCCTATCACCATCATTTGCAAAAACAAAATAGTCAATTCCACTTGTACGAGGATGAATCTTATGCCATAATATTGCTTGGGCACTCTGAGTATACATTGCTTTACTCCAATCCATAATAATTGCTGCATCAGTCCATAATGGATGACGATTTAATACTGTCAGTACGGTAGAATCTGTAACACCTCCGTGCTTTTCAATAAACTCCAAATGGGGATCAATTACCTTTGGTAATAAGCTAGTATATTGGTCACATTGCGAAAACCTAACCCTCTGTGGTGGATTCTTTATTCTAAAAAGGTGCTCATTATTAAGTTCGTAAGTCAGCGACTTTAGTTCTAAGTCATTTTCCTTAATATTAACATTTAAATGTCTAAGCTCTTCATCAAGAGAGTGTATACTTCCACCAGTAAGGTATGCAAGATTAATATATTGTGGATTTATTCCATATTTAGTACCACAAACTATTACATTTACTTTAACTCCAATATTTGCAATTAGACTAAAATCACGCATGCAACTATTATTATCTGCAATAAGAACAAGCTCATCAAAATCTTCAAATCTATTCATACCACGAATAAGTGCTTCCACATCATTCTCCTCAGGATCACCTCCTTTACCTCTTTTCCCAACTAGGTAGAAAGTTTTTGTGAGCCTATCCATATTGTTTGCCTGAGCATAGTAGACTCCACCAGTTTTTCCAATTTCCTTCTTATCATCAGCCATTCCATCACCATCATTAAAGAATACAAAATTCTTTATTCCACTACTCTTAAAATGCATACTATGCCATAGAATAGCCTGTGCACCAAAACGATACATACTACCAGTCCAATCCATTACTACAAGGGCCTTTTTCCATTCTGGATGATTATTAAAAGTATTAAAAACCAAAGAATCACCTAAGCCTCCTTGAGAGCGAATAAAGTTCTGTACTTTTTGAGAATAATTGCTCAAATCAACAGAGTCTAAAGGCTTTAAAGGTATTTTATTATCTGACACTTCTTTTTCAAAATCATCAATTTCAAAATAATGGATACTAATTCCATGAAACATTTTCTTAGCATCAGCCTCTGTTTTACAATCAGTTTGAAGAATAATATTCCACTCAAAATCAGAGGAGTTCAAAGTAGAATCAAGACTAAATAATTCTTTAATTCTCCTTGCCAAAAGCTCATAATAATTTGTTCTCCAAAACTCCTTATTAACTGGATATTTGGTATAAATAACATCAATTTGTGTTACAACTATATTCTTACGATATGGAGTCCAAGCTTTTGAGTTTTTAATTCTAGACTTAGTATATCCATTCTCAAGTATTACTTTTCCTTTGGTTGGAGTTGTATCATAAGTTCCAATTTCATTCAAATTGAATAATTGTTCAAAATGCTCAGCGTATTTTTTTGGATGTTCAATTACATCTTTTGTAAATTTCTTTTCTTGCGAAAACACATAATTAACTGATAATAGGCTTATCAGAAGAAATATTATAAGTTTTATGTTGATTCTAAGTATTATCATAAATTGATTAATGCAAGGTGTACGCAATTTATCCAATTTCGTTCCAAAATTATATGTGTTTTTTAAGAAATATTATACATTAAACAAGATTATTGATATTATAGTGTCATAAATGATATTAGTTTTGCTAAAATTAGTCTATTGGAAGAAAAACAACTCATACAAGCATTAAGAAATTCTGATGAATCAGCATTTAGAAAGTTAGTAGAAAAATACGAGCTCAATGTATACAATACTTGTATTGGTATGCTTGGTAATGAAGATAATGCTAAGGATATAAGTCAGGATGTTTTCATTGAGGTTTTTCGCTCTATACATAAATTTCGAGGAGACAGTAAGATTTCTACTTGGCTTTACCGCTTAGCTGTAAACAAATCGCTGAACCATATCAGAGATAATAAAAAGCATCGAATAGTTAAAAGTATTCAAAGATTTTTTATCAAAGATGAAAATGAAACATTAGATCTACAAGATTTTGGTTCACAGAATGCGGAGCAAGAAATAGAGCAAAATGAACATTCTAAAGCCCTGCATCAAGCACTTAACAAACTTCCAGAGAATCAAAAAACAGCCTTCGTATTAAAAAACTACGATGACCTATCCTACAAACAAATATCAGAAATTATGGAGCTCTCCCATAGCTCTGTGGAATCCTTAATTCATCGTGCAAAAACTAATTTACAAAAACATTTAGAAGAGTATTATTTGGTGCATTTTGGGTAGAGGAAAGGGGTTTTTATTCAAGTTATATAAAAAGGAATTTATTGAAATAATACTTTGAAACATTATGTATCAATTAATCTTTGTGTTACTTTACGTAATAATTTAATAAGTTTTTACACAAAAATTCACCGAGAATACTCAAAGAGACACAAAGTATGATAAGGGCTATTTAAAAATAAATTATATCAATTCATTCTCTTATCCTCAAAAAAACATAAAATTAAACTACAAAATAATATTTCATTAAATACCATATAACCAAACTTATATCCGACAATAAACGACAACAAACGAATGTTAAACGCAAGTAATTATTTATTAACCGAGTCAACGTATTAGGCTGCTGTAGTTTTGCATCATCAAATCACAACAATAGGGTTTGAGGCAAAATATCGCAAATTAATTATTAATCTTTTAAATAAATAAATCATGAGAAATTTACGCAACACAGTTAGTTTAATCGGTCGTATAGGACAAGCTCCTGAAATTACTAAATTCGAAAGTGGAACATC
>Ga0256827_10000247_pt1 | contig 32144 bp, 28 predicted proteins | sample CV84metaG_FD_185977 | JGI IMG/M metagenome (GOLD analysis project Ga0256827, IMG submission 185977) | Hydrothermal vent microbial communities from East Pacific Rise, Pacific Ocean - CV84 | ecosystem: Environmental > Aquatic > Marine > Hydrothermal vents | place: Pacific Ocean: East Pacific Rise...
AAATGATTATTGATAATATTGCAAAAGGTGAACTGTCAGATAAATCTGAAAATGAAATCGGAAACTCAAAAAGTCGTAGAGTTGATATAATTTATGCACAAATTAAAATTATTGAAACTGAAATTATTGAAGATAAAGAACAAGAGCTAACTGAATTTATAACAGATGAATCTAAAAGTATTGATGAAATTGAAGATGCAAAGGTGGGGTCAACTTTAGTACTTAGTAATCTTAATTTTAACTCAGGTACAGCTAAAATATTGAAGACATCGCGACCAGTTTTAGAGAAGCTATTAGAAATAATGAGAGCCAATAATAGTATGTCAATTGAGATTCAAGGACATATTTGTTGTCATAGTTCTAGAATTGCACACGATGCTATTGCTTATGCACGAGCCAAAATGGTTTATGATTATTTGATTAGTAAAGGTGTGACTCGGTGTAGACTTGATTTTACTGATTTTGGTGCAAGCAGAAAACTTGTAGACCCTGAACTTACTGAGGCTGATAGAATAAAAAATAGGAGGGTGGAGATTAAAATTTTGTCTAAATAGGGTCTGCTTAGAAACGCATAACAAATTGTTATAAAGTCACTTAAACTAAAATACGCTATTGTAAGTGCAAACTTTTTAAAACATATGTGCTTATAAGTTTGCATTTACAAATGTTAAAATCATAGTTTTATGCTTGTTCTGAGGCACATCATATTTTTATCTTCTTCAATTTGAGGTATGTATATACATCTGCATTTCAGAAAAAAAAATCTAATACACCTAAGAGCTTTTCAGCAGACCCTAAATAGTTCTTTATTTTATGGTATTTTGTCATTCTGAACGTAGTGAAGAGTCTAATTGTTAGATTTTTAAAGATTCTTCGCTTTGCTCAGAATGACAAAAATAATTATTTAAACTCTACCAGGATACTGCTCTAAACCAACACGTAAACATTCAACAGCTCCAGCCAAATCTTCTTTTTTAAGAACATAAGCTATTCTAACTTCATCTTTACCAAGTCCTTTAGTAGAATAAAATCCTGTTGCAGGAGCAACCATTACTGTTTGTCCGTTATAATCGAAGTCTTCTAAAAGCCATTGTGCAAATCTATCAGAATCGTCAATAGGAAGTTTAACCACAACATAGAAAGCACCTTTAGGCATTGGGCAAATAACACCAGGTATTTCTCTTAGTTTTTCAACCATAAAATTTCTACGCTCAATATATTCGTTATATACTTCATCGAAATATTCAGGTGGAGTTTCAAGAGATGCTTCTCCAACAATTTGTCCGTACGAAGGGGGACTTAATCTTGCTTGTGCAAATTTAAGTGCGGTGCTAATTACATCTTTATTTTTTGTTATCATTGCTCCAATACGTACTCCGCATTCGCTATATCGTTTTGATACTGAATCCATAAGTATTACATTTTGTTCGATGTCTTTTAAATACATTGCCGAAAAATGTTTTTCGCCATCATAACAAAACTCACGGTAAACTTCATCAGAAAATAAATATAAATTATGCTTTTTTACAATATTGCTAAGCTCTTTTAATTCGGTTTCAGAATATAGATATCCTGTCGGATTATTAGGGTTGCATATTACAATACCCTTTGTTTTAGGTGTAATAAGTTTTTCGAACTCTTCAACAGAAGGTAATGCAAAACCGTTTTCAATTGTTGATGTTATAGGTTTAACAGTAACACCCGCAGATACAGCAAAACCATTGTAGTTCGCATAAAAAGGTTCTGGTATAATAACTTCGTCACCAGGATTTAAACAAGTTAAAAAAGCAAAAGTAATTGCCTCAGATCCTCCAGTAGTAATTAATATTTCATTTTCATCAATATTAATATCTATATTTTGGTAATATTTTGCTAGTTTTTGACGATAACTAACATTTCCTGCTGAATGACTATATTCAACAACTTTTAACTCGTTATTTTTAATTGCATTTAAGGCTACATCAGGGGTTTTAATATCAGGTTGTCCAATATTTAAATGAAAAACTTTTGTACCTCGTTTTTTTGCATCTTCAGCAAAAGGAACCAATTTTCTAATTGGTGATTCGGGCATTTCGTTGCCTCTGTTCGAAATAGTTAACATATTATTTATTTTTATTATTTTTTTTGTTTTCTTCTTTTGGTAGAACTTCTCCTTTTATCATTAATTTAGATGGAGAGTTTTTACCATCAGAAAATACTGTAATTGATTTACTAAATTTACCAACTCTTTTAGAGTCGTACCATACACGAATATAGCCTTTTCCTTTTTTTGCAATAGGAGCTTTTGGTTTTTCTGCAATTGTACAACCACAACTAGTTTCAATTTTTGTAATTGTAATAGCTGCTTTGCCAATGTTTTTAAAGTTGAAATCGAAATAACTTTCGCTATCATACTCTATTTTCTTGAAATTATGCATATTATTTTTAAACATAATATCTCCTTTAATCTTTTGATTATTTTGCGAATATGATTGTAGCACAAAGGCTGTTAATATTAATATGTTTATAAATAAAAATTTCATTACAGCAAAATTATACTTTTTTATCAATATTTTAGCTGTTTTTGTTAAAATATGGTTTGAAAAATATAATTTTAGTGTTTTAAATACTTTTTAAATGAAATATATAATAATTATAACAATTTTATTGGTAATACTTTTTAGCAATTGTTCAACAGAAACAAAAACAGTAGAACCTGAACTAAAGCCAGAACTGCAAGAAAAAAATGTAGTTAAGCTAAAAACACAGCTCGAAAAAAAAGAGTTTGACAATAGTTTATATGAGTTAATTTTATCAGAAGATACTGCAAATAAAAATTTAATTGTTTTTATTGATCCTCATGGCGATGGTAGGTTTATTTATGATAAAATTAAACCTGTTTCAGAAAGTTTGAATAGCGGTATTATTTGTTTGAAAAATGTGGAAAATAATATTCAAAATTATTCTGAACTTATTAATAAGGATATTGAAAATTATGAAAAACAAACGAATAGAGAAATCGAACATTTATATATTGTAGGATTTTCAGGAGGTGCAAGAATGGCATTTCAGTTTGCAAATAAGAATAATGTTTCTGGAATTGTAATGTGTGGTGCAGGCATTGGGAATATGATAAATAATAAATTAAATTTCCCAATTACTTTTATCTCAGGTACAGCCGATTTTAATTTTAATGAGCAATATTATTCACCATTTTCAGAAGCCGCAAAAAACAGAAATATTTTAGGTTTAAATTTTAAAGGTAAACATGAATGGCCAAATAATGAATTGTTAGTGTTATCAATTAAGTTTTTACAATCAAAACAAACTAGCGATGTTTCAAAAATTGTAGATTATAGCAATATGATGAATGATTACAATGAGTATCTTAACCATAATGAGCAATATATGGCTTTTAAACAAATAGAAACAATAAATAAAATATTTGATACTGAGCAAACTAACAAAGAATTTAATAGTTTTATTTCGTCAGCAATTTTTAAGAATTATATTACAGAATTTGAAATATCATTGCAAATAGAGTTTGATAGAAATAATGGTTTAGCTAGTGCTTTACTTTCTCAAACTTGGGACTGGTGGAATACTAAAATAGATGAGATAGAAAAAACTATTGAAACTTCTACCGATAAACTTGAACGAGAATCTTATAAAAGAACAAAAGCATACTTAGGTATAATAATGTATTCTATGGTTAATAATGAGATTAATAAGCCAAATAGTTCACAAATTGAAAAATACCTTAAAATTTACGAAAAATTAGAGCCTAACAATGAGGATATGAAAAAGTTTAAGGATTTGTACGAATATCAGAATAAAGCTTAATTACTGTGGATAAACTCTTGTTGTGCTTCATGTTGAAAAACATAACTGGATTTCTTAATAATTTAACTAAAAATGAATAATTGAATATTTATTCGTAATTTTGCGAAAGATGAGAACGGAAATAAATATAAATGCAAATATGATTTCTTGGGCAATTTCCCGAGCTGGGTATGATTTGCATGAATTTTTAACCTCTTCTCCCAAAATTAAGGATTGGATAGAAAATAAAAAAAAGCCAACACTAAAGCAACTTGAAAAGTTTTCTCACAAGGTGCATATTCCTTTTGGTTACTTATTTTTACAAAATCCTCCAGTAGAAAAGTTACCTATTCCTTTTTTTAGAACTGATAAAACGACTGAAGATGTTAGCTTAAATGTTTATGACACTATTTTGTTGATGCAAAAGCGACAAGAATGGCTAACTAATTATTTAAAAGAAAGTGGTTTTGATACTCATAAATATGTAGGGAAGTTTAATATAAATTCTGATTATAAAGAAATTGTAAATGATATTAGAGAAACATTAGGCTTAAATGAAGATTGGGCAAGAAGTTTTCAAACGTGGGAGAAATCCTTGGATTTTTTAACAGAAAAAGTTGAAGAGATTGGGGTTATATTAACGTTTAACAGTGTTGTTGGAAATAATACAAGTAGACCTATAACAGTTGATGAGTGTAGAGGGTTTGTTCTTGTTGATAAACTTTCTCCTTTTATGTTTGTAAATACGGCAGATGGTAAAGCTGCTCAAATGTTTACAATTGTTCATGAATTAGCTCATATTTGGACAGGACAAAGTGCAGGATTTGACTTTAGAAAACTCCAGCCAGCAGACGAACCAATTGAGGAGCTTTGTGACAAAGTTGCTGCTGAATTCCTTGTTCCTGAAGAGGCTTTTGGGATAGAATGGGAGAAAAATACTAATTTTATAAAAATAGGTAGAGTTTTTAAAGTTAGTCCAATTGTAATAGCAAGAAGAGCTTTAGATTTAAAGAAAATATCCAAAGCTGAGTTTTTTACTTTTTACAATAACTATATTAAGGGATTTCGTATAAAAAAAGAAACTCAAAGTGGAGGGGGTGATTTTTATGCAACTGCAAAAAAACGTATTAGCTTATCTTTTGCAGCTCATATTAATCATGCTGTTAAAACTAATAAATTACCATATAGAGAAGCTAATAAACTCACAGGATTAAAAGGAGATACTTATCATAACTTCATAACTAAAAACTTTTAAGTATGAAGGTATATGTAGTCGATAGCAATTTTTTCATACAAGCTCACAGGATAACATATCCTTTGGATGTAGCAATAAGTTTTTGGGATAGAATACGTGATTTAGCCAATAGAGGCTTAATTATTAGTATAGACAAAGTGAAAAATGAATTATATCAGAACGATGATGAATTGAAACATTGGTGTGAAGAATATCTACCAGAAGACTTTTTTAAAAGTTCAGAGGAAGCAATTGATGAATACGTAAAAGTTGTAACTTGGACAATGTCCAAGAATGAACATTTTCTTCAAAGAGCAGTAGATGAATTTTTAGACGCAGATGAAGCAGATGCTTGGATTATAGCGTATAGTCTAAAAACTAATAGTATTATTACAACTTATGAAAAAAGTCAACCTGCAAGACGGAACAAAATAAAGATACCTGAGCCTTGTGAAGATTTAGGCGTTGCATATGTTGATACAATGGATATGTTTAGACAATTAGGTGTTCAGTTTTAATTATACACGAAAGCACAACAAACGCTAAAAATCATTTTGGTATCGTTCCTCGCACGGGCTGTGTGCGGTATTTAGGCTCCACAAAATCTTCTAATTTTGTTTATTTTGACGGGACAGAATATTTTGTTACTTTTAACGTATTAAATTTAGTAATAAACAAGTCCAAAACGATTATTAGCGCAGTCGTTATGGTTTAATAACTAATGTATCAGTATTTTGAGCTTCAATCTGCTTTAAAGTTTTTTCACCTTTTTTAATAACCAATTCAAGTTTCTTGTCTGGTGGACTTAAAAACGGAATACCAAGACTCAACCCTCTTAAAATAAATAATATCCCCATAATTACCATTATTACAGGTATAAAATTATTTATGCGGTTTCTTGCTTTAATACTAATAAAATTACCTGCAATTGATACAAGTAACAATAACGGAATTGTTCCAAGACCAAAAAGAATCATAAATAATACCGACTCAATAACATTTCCTGTGCCTGCCGAAACTATTACAGCAAAATATAAAGGTCCGCAAGGGAGTAAACCGTTTAGTAATCCTATAAGTAATAAACCTATATATGATTTTGTGTTAAAAAGACCTCTTAATCCACGCTTTACAGCATTTACAAATGAAAATAATCCTTTATCAGCTTTATTAGTAAAGTTAAATAAATGAGGGAAAAAAACTGTAGCAATCATTAATGTACCTGCAATTATTGAAACAATTTTTTGAAAACCTAATGTGCTTAATCCATGACCAACAAGACCGAATATAAGCCCCATTATTGCATAAGTGATTGTTCTTCCTAAATTATAAATAATACCACCAAGTAGTTTTTTAAATTTTGTGTTGCCGTGTAGTGGGAGAGATAGGGCAATTGGTCCACACATTCCAACGCAATGGAAACTTGTTAAAAGACCTAAAACTAAACCTGAAAAAATTGTTATTTCGCTTGGTAATTCCGAAAAGCCTACCATAATCTATTTATTTATAAATTCTTTCTTTATTCTATAATTTGTATTGTCCATTGTCCAATCTACATTTACAATATACCTATCAGTAATAAGTTTAGATTTGTCGATAATAAACCCATCAATAATATTTTCTTTCTTAATTCTAAAATCGTGGTGTTGTTCTGAAGGACTGTAGAAATATACTTCAATATTAGAACTTTTATCTTTTATTGATTCGTCAAAAATAAGCTCAATATTATTTTCATTTATTTTAAGATTTATTAGGTTGGTGTATTTTGTAGATTTTTTTTCCATTGTTATTTCTTGATCGTAATCTACACCTTTTTGGTAATAGTCTTTGTGTACTAAGCTAATTTCTTGATTAAAAGCAAAAATCATAAAAGCTATAGCTAAACTAACAAATATTACAAGGAATATAAAAATTCCTGTTCCCCAGTTAAATTTCATTTTTGTTATTTAAATTAATTCTTGATAAAGGTAGTAAAAAAGCTCGATTAAAATTAATAATAGAGTTTTTTTTTATTCTCGTGGTCCAACAAAAGTAATTGTATTAGTTTCAATTAATTCGCCATCAGAATATATACCAAATTTTACTTTTGTTTTTTCTCCAGTAAGTTTACTTTTATCTAAAAAGAAAATAAATACTGATTCATATAAACTATGTTTTTTAATGTATGGTTTTGCTCCAGCTATTTCTATTTTACCTTCAGGATATATTGCTTTTATCTCAACATTCATATTCTGATAGGTTTTATTCACAATTTTAATATTATATAGATTCGATAAAGTACTATCATTTTTAATTTGAAAAATTGTGTTTGGTGTTCGTAGAATTGTAGCTTCTAATGATGGGCGAGTTAGAAGCGTATAAATAAAGAATCCAAAAAGTAATATTAAAACAGCAGAATATGCTTTATTTCTAGTATTCCATATTGATTTGTGTCCTTTTTCAATACCTTCAATAGAGTCGAAACGAATTAAGTTTGGTGGACGTTTAACTTGTTTCATTACAATATTACACTCGTCAATACACGCTGTACAGTTTATACATTCAAGCTGAGTACCATTTTTTATATCTATACCAGTAGGGCACACATCAACACATCGGTTACAAGATGTACAATCGCCACCATCTTTAGTACCTCTTGGTTCGCCTCGTTTATAATCGTATGCAACAATTATAGATTTAGAATCAAGAAGTACACCTTGCATACGTCCATAAGGACAAACCATTGTACAAATTTGTTCTCTAAAAAATGAATAAATCCAATAAAATAAAGTAGAAACAATCATCATTATTGCAAAACCTGCTAAATGTTCAGATATTGGGTCTGTCATTATTTCTATAAGTCTGTCTAGTCCTGTAAACCAAAGAATAAATATATTTGTTATTGCAACAGATATAAAAATGAAAATTACATGTTTTAGCCCTTTTTTTAATAATTTTGCACTGTTCCAAGCAGCTGCATCTAATTTTATTTGTGCTTTAGCATCACCTTCAATAAGGTATTCAATTTTACGATAAACCATTTCTAAGAAAATAGTTTGTGGACAAGCCCAACCACACCAAATTCTTCCAAATGTAACTGTAAATAGTACAATAAAGAAGACAAACGAAAGCATTAATAGTGCTAATATAAATGTATCTTGTGCCCAAAAAATTACTCCAAATATTACGAAATTTCGGTTTGCAATATCAATTAACATAAATGGATGTCCATTTATTTGTATAATAGGAGCTAGGATGAAAAATAATAACCAAATATAGGCTACAACACTTCTTTTTAAGTACCATTTTCCTTTAGGTTTTTTTGCAAATATCCATTTACGTTTACCTTGCTCGTCCATATTTATTGGTCGGTCTCTGAACGATGTATCATTATTTTCTTTTGCCATTATTTTCTTTTTTCAAGATATAAAGATTAAATAATCTTATTTATATAAAAAAAGGGAAAAACTAATTTCCCTTTCTTGTGTTTATTAACAAATAATTATAAATCATAATTATATTATTTACATTCGTTTCCTTGTGCTTCTTTTGCATTTTCAGGATTAGAGTCTTTTAACGAAACAAGTAAGTAGCTTGAAACTTTCTGAATTTTTGCATCGCTTAGCTGAGCTTTAAAAGGAGTCATACCTTTTGTTGCACGTCCATTCTTGATAACGTCAACAACTGCATTAAAATCACATCCGTTAATCCATGCTACATCAGTTAAATTTGGTCCAATTGCATTACCTTCTCCTGCGGTTCCATGACATGCAGCACAGTTCATATCAACATATATTTGTTTACCTTCATTAAGAGAAGCTTCATCAGTAAGAAGAACCATGTCAACAGTCGATTTGTTAGCTTTTTCGTACATTACTTTAGCTTCAGCTATAGATGTTTCGTATTCTTCTATTTGATTTTCTCCTTGTCCAAACCAGAAATAGTATGCTCCGTAAAATACTGAAATAGCAATAGTTACATAAAATATAGCCATAATCCAAGCAGGAGCAGGGTTATCTAATTCTTTAATTCCATCATAATCATGATCCATTAACTTTTCGTCAAATTTCTCATTATATTGATAGTCTTCGGTATTTATATTCTTATTTTCTTCTGTCATTTTATTAAAATTTAATGTTTTTTATTCATTCGAATTTAATTCATCATCTTCAAAAATAGATTCTTTAATAGATGTTAACTCAGCACGTGGAGTTAAAAAATAGGTTCGTATAAATATGTATACAAATAATACTACAAATATTAATAAACCTACAATGTAATATATTTGAATACCACTTATATCCTGTAAAACGTTACTTACTAGTTTCATATATTAAAATTTAAAATATCCCGATTAATCGGGATATTTATTGTTCTATTTTTTGTTTATTTCATTTAAAATGAAAGATGTAACCTGCTTTATTTTCTCTTCAGATAATTGGTTTCCATAAGGAGTCATACCTTTTGCTGCACGTCCGTTTTTAATAACATCAAATACATCAGAAGGAGTACCACCGTTAGTCCATTCTGCATCTTGGAAACTTGGACCAATTGCGTTACCTTCTCCATTTATGCCATGACAAGCTGTACATCCTGTTGCTGTGAAAATCTCTTTTCCTGCGGCTATTTCATCAGGCGAGTTTGTTAATGATATTTCTACTTTTTCAACTTCTTTTTTAGCTTCGTTTGAATTTGCATTAGAAGAAATATCTCTACCTAATTTGTGTAGGTAAGCTATCATTCCAATCATTTGTTTATCAGGACTAATTTCAATACCTGAAGCTTTTAATTGCTCAGAAATTTCTTTTGCCTGAGCTTTCATGTCAGCTACAGCTTCTTGGTCATATCCATCAGGATAAGGAACTCCAAGAGTTTGCATTGCTCTAATTTTAGCTGGCATTAAATCAAAATCCATATCTTTTTCGGCAAACCAAGGGTATGGTGGCATAATTGATTGTTCGTTCATTTTCTGAGGATCCATAAAATGATTATAATGCCATGCAGCTGTTTTGTACATTTGTCCACCAACTACGCCTGTACGAGCCAAATCTGGTCCAATTCTACGAGAACCCCATTGAAATGGATGATCGTAAACAAATTCACCAATTTTAGAATACTCACCATAACGGTCGGTTTCCCAACGGAAAGGACGTACCATTTGTGAGTGGCAAGTATAGCAACCTTCGCTAACATAAGTGTCTCTACCTTCTAATTCAAGAGGAGTGTAAGGAGTTACGGCTTCTATTGTTGGTATATTAGATTTAATAAAAACAATAGGAATAATTTCGGCAGCACCTCCAATTGCAAGTGCAATAAATGCCCAAATTGCAAATCTTACAGGCTTACGCTCTAACCAACGGTGAATAGTTTCACCAGTAGCACTTCTTGACGCACTTTTATCTAAAGCAGGAGCTTCAGCTGGGTCGTTAGCAATAAAATTTCCTGCGGCCATAGTTTTAACTAAGTTAAATACCATTAGTAAGAATCCTATTAAGAATAATGTTCCTCCAACAATACGGAAAACGTACATTGGTAGTATTTGAGTTAGTGTTTCAAGAAAGTTCGGATATGTTAAAAATCCTTCAGGAGTATATTCTCTCCACATTAACCATTGTGTAATTGCAGCCCAGTATAATGGAATTGCATATATTAACATACCAAGAGTTGCAACCCAAAAGTGAGTGTTTGCAAGTTTCTCAGAGAATAATTTTGTTCTAAATAATTTAGGAACTAACCAATATAACATACCAAATGTTAAACCACCATTCCAGCCCATACCTGCAATATGTACGTGTGCAATTGTCCAATCTGTAAAGTGAGAAATAGCATTTACATTTTTAAGCGACATCATTGGTCCTTCAAAAGTAGCCATTCCATAAGCTGTTACAGCAACTACCATAAATTTAAGAGCGGCACTATCGCGAACTTTATCCCAAGCACCACGAAGTGTTAATAGTCCGTTAATCATACCACCCCATGATGGAGCAATTAACATTACCGAAAATGTTACACCTAGAGCTTGTGCCCAATCAGGTAAAGCTTGATATAATAAATGGTGTGGACCAGCCCACATATAAAGGAAAATTAATGCCCAAAAGTGAATAATTGATAATCTGTAAGAATAAATAGGTCTTCCTGCTGCTTTAGGTAAATAATAATACATTAAACCTAAAAAAGGTGTTGTTAAAAAGAATGCTACTGCATTGTGTCCGTACCACCATTGTACAACAGCATCTTGAGCTCCTGCATATACTGAGTAGCTTTTAAATAAAGAAACTGGTAGTTCAAATGAATTAACAACGTGAAGAACAGCTACACCAATAAAAGTAGCTACGTACCACCAAATTGCTGCATAAATATGCTTTTCTCTACGTTTAATCATAGTTCCAATCATATTCCAACCGTAAACAATCCAAACAATGGCTATAAGAATGTCTATAGGCCATTCAAGCTCGGCATATTCTTTACTGGTTGTAATACCACTAAGTAGTGTTACTGCGGCTAAAACAATTACTAATTGCCAGCCCCAAAAGTTTATTTTACTAAGTACATCACTGTACATACGTGCTTTTAAGAGTTTTTGTAATGAATAATAAACTCCTGCAAATATTGAGTTTCCTACAAAAGCAAATACAATTGCATTTGTGTGTAAAGGTCTCATTCTACCAAAGCTTGTAAATTCAATACCAAAATTCCAACTTGGAAATGCTAATTGGATTGCCGCAATTAAACCAACAAGAATACCTACAACACCCCATATAATGGTTGCCCAGATAAACTGTTTAACGATTTTGTTGTCGTAATTAAATTTTTGTAATTCCATACACTTATATATTATTTTAAATTAGGTTTTGTTTCTATTGGTTCGTCATCATCGAACAATATTCTTATTGATGGTGTGTAATTATCATCGAACTGACCAGATTTAACAGCCCAAATAAATAATACTAAGAAAATTAATGATGCAAATAAGCTCGCCCCAATTAGTAAATAAAAGATATTCATTTTTTATGTTTATTTTATACAAATTTAACATTTAATTAGATTAAATCAAATATTTAAATACCTAAATGTTTAAAAATTATTAACAACTAATAAGATGTGTAATAATAACTTGCTGTCTTACGAAAGTATTATGTTATTGTTGCATTATATGAAACTTAAGATTATCAGGTAAATAAGTATCGTATTGCCGAATATGTTTGAGATGTAAATAACAAAAAATAAAATGTTAAAAAATTAAGAAATAAAAACAGGAATTGTATCAATATCCATTTCTTTAAGTTGAACTCTAACTTTTTCATAATTTTTTGTGAAACCAAGAATGAAACCTCCACCTCCTGAGCCACATAATTTTAATGTAAAGTTATCTTCATTAAGCCCAATCTCCCATAGTTTATGGAATTTATAAGGAATCATTTGATTCATTCTCTCTAATTGAAATTTAGAAAGTTTCTTTAAATTAGTAAAAAGCTTTTCAATATTACCTTCAACAATACTATTTACACACGCATTATTATATACAATTAATTCGTTGTTTACGGCTTTTTTAAATATATCAATTTTGTAGCGATCTAAAAATAGGTTTACTAATGGCTGTGTATTACCTCTAACACCTGTATCAATTAAAAAAATACCACCAAGTCCATTAAGATTTGGAACGGGAAGTTTTACTATTTCAATGTTTTCTTTGTTGTGTATTAATACTGAATACTTTAAGTATGCATTTAGTGGGTCTAAACCAGAACTTGTACCGTGAAAAAATGATTCTAATTGTGAAAAAATATTTTTAAGTTCTAGAATTTTACTAAGCGATAAGCTTGAACGACCTATAATTTTATTATCAACATAAGTTGAGTATAGTGCAGCAACAAGTGCTCCAGAACTTCCTAATCCGTAACCTTGAGGAATAGTGCTTTCAAAATACAAACCTTTATTAATATCCTTCTTGAATTTTGAAACCTTAAAATCACATAAAATTTCGTTGCTTTTTACTAAATTATTAATGTATTTATAAAATTCGTTTAAATCTTCGTTTGATTTTGTTGCAAATTCTTGATTTGTATAATTGTCTTTTCTGATAAATGATAATTCGCCATTAAAATGAGAATATGGTATTGTTAAAGCCATTGAATTGAATATAACACTATATTCGCCAAAAAGCATTATTTTTGCATAAAACAGATTTGGGTAAATCTTCATATTTTTAATATTTTAGATTGCAAATATACAATTCTGTTTATTTTTAGAAAATTTTGTTTTATGGATGATAATGAATATAAGAGAATTTTAGCTAGAATGTGTAGTTTGTGTGCAAGAGGAGAAAAATGTGAATTTGATATTATTCAAAAGTTAATTAAACTTGAAATTGATAAAGAAAGTCAACAGAAAATAATGGAATATTTAGTTAGTAATAATTATATTAATAATCAAAGGTATGCCAATGCTTTTGTAAATGATAAATTCAAATTTAATAAATGGGGAAAACAAAAAATTAAACAAAACCTTAAATTTAAAAGAATTGAAAATATATACATAGATACATCATTAAGTAACTTAAATAGTGATGATTATAAGAGAGTGTTGTTGGATGTGTTAAAGAAAAAGAGAAAACAAATTAAGGCAGGAAATGAGTTTGAAATAAGGCAAAAGCTTTTAAATCATGCTGTTAGTAAAGGGTATGAGATGGAACTTGTTTTTGAGATTATTTTAAATCGCAATTTAAGTCAAATATAAATTCATACTTACAGACTACAAGTTTATACTTACCGTTTTTAAATTGTCTTAAACTTAAAAGTTTTGCTTACCGTATATTTGTAAAAGGAACTTAAGATGAAAGATTTGTTTAAAGCAGGAAATAAAAAATATATTAAAGGCGATTATAAAGGAGCAATAAAAACCTTCTCTAAATTAATTGAAATTGAGCCAAATAATATATATGCTTATATAAATCTTGGGATTGCTAATATGGATCTAGGAAACTATGAAAATGCCATCGATTGTTTTACAAAAGCAATTGAATTAGATCCTGAAAATTCAGATGCATACAAAAATAGAGCTTTAGCATATTATTCTATTGATAAAGAAGAAAAAGCTCTTTTAGATTATAAAAAATCTACGCAAATTGTGTAGACGAGGATACGCCTTAAATTTAAACATAGAAAAACAACACATTAAGCAAAAAAAAACCCATTCGGGTTTTTTTTTTTTGACTTAATTTAGCTGATAAATAAAATTTATAAATCAGATTTTAATTAAGACATTTGTAAACTTAAAATATGTGGATGTCATTATCAGCAAATATATATAAGCTTTACATAATAAAAACTGCAAAATGGTTTATGTTAATAATGCCTATTATTGCTCTGTTTTATTTAGATAATGGTCTAGATACTCTTGCAGTAATGCAGTTACAAGCTATTTATTCAATAGCAATCGTTGTTTTAGAAATACCATCAGGGTATTTTGCTGATATGTGGGGACGAAAAACAACATTAATTATTGGTGCAATATTAGGCTTTTTTGGTTTTGTAATCTATTCGTTTTCTTATGGTTTCTGGGGTTTTCTATTTGCCGAAATTACTTTAGGAATAGGGCAAAGTTTTATTTCTGGTTCAGATTCGGCTTTACTTTACGATTCGTTAAAAGAAATGAAACGAGAAGACCAATATGTGAAATTTGAAGGAAGAGTACTTTCGCTAGGTAATTTTGCCGAAACAATAGCCGCATTTATTGGAGGAGCTTTGGCCGAAATAAGTTTACGAACTCCATTTATTGCCCAAACAGCAATCGCGTTTATTGCAATTCCTGCGGCAATTACACTTGTAGAACCAAAGCGAATAAAAACATCAAAAAAGAATGCGATAAAAAATGTATTGTCAATTTTAAAACTTTCATTAATTACAAATAAAGATTTACGAATAAATATTTTATATTCAGGTATAATAGGTTCTGCAACCTTATCAATGGCGTGGTTAGTGCAAATTTACATGAAAGATGTTTATAAATTATCAGAATTTAATATTGGAGTTTACTGGGGTGTTTTAAATTTAATTGTTGGCTTATCAACTTTAGTTGCTTATAAAATAGATAAGAAATTATCACAGTTAATTATTTTATTTTTTATTGCAATATCAGTTTCATTATCTTATTTAGGATTAGGTTATGTAAACTCATTTTATGGAGTTGGTTTTTTAATATTATTTTATTTTGCAAGAGGTATTGCAACACCACTTTTAAAAGATTATATAAATCGTTTAACTACATCAGATATTAGAGCAACAGTTTTATCAATACGTAATTTTATTATTAGAATATTCTTTTCAATTTTAGGACCATTGTATGGTTGGTATGCTGATGTATTCAGTATTTCACAAACATTTGTGTTAGCAGGAATAATATATTTAGTATTGTCAATTTTTGTAATTGCTGTATTTTCAGTTCGTTATTTTAAACATAATAAAAGCTGAATAAAATATAAACAAATGTTAATAAAGTTTGTTTATAAAGCTTGCTTTATAATTTAGATTTTAGCTAGTTTAATAAGTACTTTTGCCACTCAATAAATTTATAAAATGGCAGATAAAAAGAATACAAGCATAAAATCAGTTTACGACCAATTAAATGTAGAATTAGGGAAATTACCACCACAAGCAGTAGATTTTGAAGAGGCTGTGTTAGGTGCAGCAATGCTTGAAAAAGATGCCTTTATAAATGTTGCAGATATTTTAACTTCTGAAATGTTTTATAAAGAAATTAATCAGAAAATATATGCTGCAATTAGAGATTTAGCTGTCGAATCGGTTTCGGTAGATTTAATGACAGTTACTCAAGAATTAAGGAAAAGAGGTGAGCTAGAAGATGTTGGTGGTGCATTATACCTTGCTCAATTAACAAATAAAGTCGGCTCAGGAGCTCACGTTGAAACTCATGCACGAATAATAGCACAAAAATATATTCAGCGCGAATTAATAAGGATTTCTTCAATATTACAGAAAAAAGCATACGATGATTCTGAAGATGTAAAAGATTTATTAGACTTAGCTGAATCAGAAATATTTGGTTTAGCACAAGGTTCGGGTAGTAAAGATTCTACCCATATTAAACCAATTATTAACGAGGCTTTAGAATTAATTCGTGAAGCCGGTAAACGCTCTGATGGTTTAAGTGGTGCACCTTCAGGTTTTACTGAATTAGATAAAATTACTTCTGGTTGGCAAAAGTCTGATTTAATTATTATTGCAGCTCGTCCAGCAATGGGAAAAACAGCTTTTATTTTATCAATGGCACGTAATATGGCAGTTGACCACGGTAAGGGTATAGCTTTTTTCTCGCTAGAGATGGCTAATGTTCAGTTGGTAAATAGACTTATTGTTGGTGAATCGGAATTGCCTCACGATAAAATTAAAAATGGAAGGTTAGAGCCTTACGAATGGGAGCAATTAGAAACTAAAATTGAAAGATTAGTTAACGCCCCAATTTATATTGATGATACGCCTGCTCTTTCAATTTTTGAGTTACGTGCAAAATCTAGAAGATTAATGAGTCAGCATAAAATTGATATGATAATGGTTGATTATCTTCAACTTATGACAGGTCCCTCAAACTCAGGAAACAGAGAGCAGGAAGTAAGTAATATTTCTCGTTCGTTAAAAGCACTTGCTAAAGAATTAATGGTTCCTGTTATTACACTTTCTCAGTTAAATCGTTCGGTAGAGCAAAGGGCAGGAGATAAGCGTCCTCAATTATCTGATTTACGTGAATCTGGTGCAATTGAACAGGATGCAGACATGGTGTTTTTTATTCATAGGCCAGAATATTATGGACTTACAGAAGATGCTGATGGTAATGACACTAAAGGATTGGCTGAACTTATTATTGCAAAACATAGAAATGGTGAAACGGGTATTGTTCAACTCAAGTTTAAAAAGGAATTTGCTCAATTTACCGATTGGGATTCGTTTAATTTACCTGTAGAGCCTAGTCAAGTAATTATGCCGTCAAAATCATTAGGTGGTAGTAACGATGATGGAATGACAGGTGGAGCAGATAGTTTTATGCAAGAAGAAAATCCAGATTTTTAGGTTAAATCTTATTTTTTTAATTATTTTTAAAGAGTAAATGAAGTATATACCTGTAATATTATTTTTTGTTTTAAATAGCTATTTTGCTTATGGAAGTCGATTAGATTCTCTAAAAACAGTTGTAGAAAAAGAAGAATTAAATATTGAAAAAGTTAAAATATACGTAAAATGTTTACAGGAAAAAACTAATAACACTGAGTTTGAGAATTATATTTATGAGCAGTTAAATATTATTGCAGACAAACTTGTTCAGGAATATAAATCGGATACATCAAAAAAAGAGTTATTAAATTATCTATTAAATGTGTACGATAATGTTTCTGAGTATTATTTTACTAATGTAGAAAATTATGAAAAGGCTCTAACGGTATATAAAAAACAAGAAAATGTGTATTTGTTCTTAAATGAGAAAAATGAGTTGGCTAATGTTTATAACAAAATAGGGAATGTTTACAAATTTAGAAGTGATTTTGAAAAGGCTCTAGAGTATTATCAAAAATCGTTAGATTTAAAAAAACAACAATTGAATAAAGTTGGTGAAGCCTATGCACATATAGGAATTGCTAATGTTTTTATTAATTGGGGTAAATATGAAGAAGGATTAAAACATTACAAAAAATGTTATAAAATATGTATTGCAGAGTCTGATACTATTGGTATAGCGGCATCATTAATAGGTATTGGTAATGTATATACATATTTGAATAAATTGCCCGATGCTCTGAAAAATCATAAAAAGGCTCATAAATATTATTTGTTAATTAACGATGCTGAGGGTATTGCCCTATCACTTTTAAATTTGGCCGATATTTATACTAAAACAAATGAATTAACAAAAGCATTAAAAGTTTATAATGATGCTCTTGAGATTACATTAAGTAATAATTATAGAATTCGTACAGCATTAATATATAGTAAAATAGCTAATATTAATTCTTTAAAAGAGAATTATACTGAAGCAATAAATTTTTATAATAAAAGCCTTATTTTTGCTAAAGAAACTAATTATAGAAAGGTAATTGTATCAGATTTTAAAGGTTTGGCATTTAGTTATAAAAGAATAAATAATTTAGAAAATGCATACAAATATTTAGAATATTATTATTTGTTAAAAGATTCAATTTTTAACGAAGAAAAACACAAGCAATTAACCGAAATAGAAACAAAATATCAAACTGTACAAAAAGAAAAATTAATAAAACAACAAAAGTTTAAACTAGAAAAAGATAAAATAATAAACGAAAAACAAACCTATCAACGTAATTTTATATTGGCTATATTATTGTTTGTATTTGTTGTAATGACTTTTGTAATAATAGGTTATAGGAATAAGCGGAAAGCTAATATTTTGTTAGCAAAACAAAGAGATGAGATAAAATATCAAAAAGAAAAAATTGAAGAAATACATCATGAAGTTAGTGAAAGTATAAACTATGCAACTCGCTTACAGGGGGCAATTTTACCTGAGGAAGAATTGTTAACTGAATATTTATCGGAGCATTTTGTACTGTTTAAACCAAAAGATAAAGTTAGTGGTGATTTTTATTGGTGGACATATATTGATGGTCATACAGTTATAACAGCTGCAGATTGTACAGGGCATGGTGTTCCTGGTGCATTTATGAGTATGTTAGGAGTATCGTTTTTACGTGAAATTGTAGAAAAGGAATATATTACAAATACGGGGCTTATATTAAAAAAACTAAGAAAAGAAATAATAAAAGTTTTAAAGCAAAAAGGAGCAACAGGAGAACAAAAAGATGGAATGGATATGGCTATTATTAGTATAAATCATAAGACTAATGTTGTACAGTTTTCTGGGGCTAATAATCCGCTTTATATAATATCCAAATCCATCAAGGGTTTTGAACCTTTGATGAATTTAGGAAAAATAGGGCTTTACGAAGTAAAGCCAGATAAAATGCCAATAGCTATTTACGATAAAATGGATAATTTTACTACTCACGAAATTAAATTACAGAAAGCTGACCAATTATATATGTTTTCTGACGGTTTTGCCGATCAGTTTGGTGGTGAAAAAGGAAAAAAATTTAAATACAAACCTTTTAAAAAATTACTTTTGGAGAATGCAGATAAATCTATGAGTTCTCAAAAAGAATTATTAAATACTGCTTTTGAAAATTGGAAAAATATGGAAGAGCAAGTTGACGATGTTGTAATTTTAGGAATAAAAATATAACCACTATTTAGAATAATTCTACATAACCGAAACTTTTATCTATCTTTGCAAAAAAAAATATAGATAATTAATGAATTTAAAGAAATACTTAAATAGAAATTTACTTTTAGTTTTAGCTGTTTTATTAGGAATTGTATTTCCAAAATTTGCGACAGATTTAAAACCATTTACATTCTGGATTTTAGCATTTGTAATGCTAGCATCATTAACTGCAATATCAAATAAAGCTTTATCCTCATTTAAAAAGTTGATAAAACCTATGTTAATAGGAGTGGTATTAAATCATATTGTTTTTGGTTTTTTTGCAATACTTTCAGCTTATATTTTTTTGTTCGATATAAATTTATTTTATGGCTTTATAATAATTGCAGCAACACCACCAGGAGTGGCAATAATACCATTTACAGCAAAACTTAATGGTAATATTGAATATTCAATAGTTGCAACATTTGGAGCATTTTTAGCATCAGTTTTTTTATCACCAATAATAATAAAATATTTTAGTGGTAGTTCTGCTGTAAATTCAGGGCAAATATTAAAGTCGATGGTACTTTTAATATTAGTACCATTTGCATTATCTCGTTTGCTTTTATTCAAAAAAATTAAACCTATATTGATAAAAACACGAGGAACGGTTGTTGATATTGGATTCTCTTTAATTATTTATACATCAGTAGGGTTAAATAGCCATGTATTTTATAACGATTTCTTGCTGTTAGGAGAATTAGTTCTTACATTTTTAGTAATAATGTTTTTTGGAGGGAAATTAGTTGAGTTAGTTTTAAAAAATAAAATAAAAGATGATATAATTATAGCTGACAAACTAATATTCTCAATAAAAAGTTCTGGTTTTGCAGTAGTTACGGCAATACAAGTTTTTGGCGATGAAGCAGCTGTACCAGCAACAGTTATGAGTGTTATGGTATTAGTTTATTTGCTTTTTCAAATAGCTTATTCTAAACTTAGAAGCTGATTTTATCGAACTTGTGTTATTTTAATAATCCTAAAGATGTAGGAGTTTTAAATTCGAAACTAGGAAAAGTACTCATTGCTTTAACATAAGCATCATTAAAAGCATTTTTATTAATATTATAATTAAAGTTACGACTATCTAAAAATTCAAACAAATTTGATGTTTTTAAGTTACCTACCATTTTTTTACCTGACATTGGGCATCCGCCAATACCATTTAAAACAGTATCAAATCTGCGGCATCCAGCATTAAAAGCAGCTTCTACTTTGTCTTGCCAAGTATTTGCTGTTGTGTGCAAATGAAACCCAAATTCGACTTTTGGATAACGAGGAATTGTATCAGAAAAGCACGAATAAATATTTTCGGGAGTAGAGTCTCCTGTAGTATCTGATAACGCAATAATTTTTACACCTAGCTTATAAAGAATATCAACCCATTCTTCAACAATTTCTGTACTCCATTTATCTTCATAAGGGTTACCAAATGCCATTGAAATGTATACAACAAGAATTTTATGTTTTTTTTCAGCAATATTTAACAATCTGTTTACACTAACTATTGATTTTGCAATTGTTGAATTAATATTTTTACGCAAAAAAGTTGGTGATATCGAAAATGGAAAACCTAAATATGTAATTTCTTGGTGTTGAGCTGCAATTTCACCACCAATTGTGTTTGCAACTATTGCTAGTAGTTTCGAGTTTGTGTTATGCATATTTAACCCTGCCAAAACTTCTGCTGTATCTTTCATTTGTGGTATTGCTCGTGGCGAAACAAAACTACCAAAATCTATGGTGTCAAAACCTACATCTAATAAAGAGTTTAAATATTCAATTTTTTTTTCGGTTGGAATAAATTTTGTGATTCCTTGCATTGCGTCTCTTGGACATTCAATAATTTTAATCATAGTATAACGGTTTATTTAAAAAGTATACCTGTTTATATACTCAAAAATGTTTAAAATGTTTTATAAAAACCTTATAAATAATAAATATATTTATCCAAGATATTTCACTAAAATTTTACTTCTTGAAGAGTGTCTAAGGCGTTTTACAGCTTTCTCTTTAATTTGCCTAACTCTTTCTCTTGTAATGTTAAATTCTTGTCCAATTTCTTCGAGAGTTAATTGTGAAGTAGAAATTCCATAAAAGAATTTTATTATGTTTTTTTCTCTGTCTGATAGTGCAGACAAAGCTCTTTCAATTTCTTTGTTTAACGATTCCTTCATAAGATTACCGTCGGCTTTTGGCGAATTAGGGTTAGTTAACACATCTAGCAAACTACCTTCTTCCGATTCTTGAAACGGAGCATCAACACTAACTGATTTTCCTGAAATACTTAAAGCTTCTTTTATTCTTTCTACAGGAACATCAATAATTTCAGCTAATTCTTCATTTGATGGTTGTCGTTCGTATTCTTGTTCAAATTTTACAAATTCTTTTTTAATTCTGTTTATTGAACCTACTTGATTTAGAGGCAAACGTACAATTCTTGACTGTTCAGCAAGGGCCTGTAAAATTGATTGACGAATCCACCATACAGCATAAGAAATAAATTTAAAGCCTCGAGTTTCATCAAATTTTTGTGCGGCTTTTATTAATCCTAAATTTCCTTCATTAATTAAATCAGGTAGGCTTAAACCCTGATTTTGATATTGTTTTGCAACCGAAACTACAAAGCGTAAATTTGCCTTAACTAATTTTTCTAATGCAATTTGATCTCCTTCTCTAATTCGTTGAGCTAATTCAACTTCTTCTTCGGCAGCTATAAGTTCTTCTCTTCCAATTTCTTGTAAATATTTATCTAAGGATGCACTTTCCCTATTTGTTATTGATTTGTTTATTTTTAGTTGCCTCATGTAATGTGTATTTCTAACAAATATAACTATTTAGATGTTTAAAATCAATCTTTTTAATGATTTTTTGTTATATATACGTTCTAATTTATATATTGCGACAAATTTACTGAATGGATAAAAAAAGACCTACATTTTTTCTGGCAATTTTGCCTATTGCATTGTTAATACTAATGTTAGGTCTTAATATTAATTATTTTGGCGATGATTCAGTTGCAGGACCAAACCAAGTAGCATTATTATTTGCAGCAGCAATTGCAAGCGTTATTGCAACACGTTTAGGGCGTAGTTGGGCTGACATCAGAAAGCAAATAATTAAAAGTATTGGTGATGCAATGCCTTCAATTCTAATTTTATTAATGATAGGTGCATTAGCAGGTACATGGATGATTAGTGGAGTAGTGCCAACACTTGTTTATTATGGATTAGAATTACTGAATGCTAAAACATTTTTATTTGTAGCAGTAATAATAAGTGCCGTAATTTCATTATCAACAGGAAGCTCATGGTCTACAATAGCTACAATTGGAGTTGCTTTGTTTGGTATAGGAACAGCTCTTGGTTTTAGCGAAGGTTTAGTTGCAGGAGCAATTATTTCAGGAGCATATTTTGGCGATAAAATGTCGCCATTATCAGATACAACAAACTTAGCACCTGCTATGGCAGGAACTGATTTGTTTACTCATATTAAATATATGACCTATACAACAGGTCCATCAATATTGTTAACTTTAATTATTTTTTTTATTTTAGGATTTACAATTGAGCCAGCAACAACTAATATTAGTATTGATGAAATGCTTACTGCTATTGACTCTACGTTTTATGTGAGTCCAATTCTATTGATTGTACCTGTATTACTGATAATAATTATTTTGAAGAAAATACCACCTTTACCAGCACTGTTTGCGGGTGTATTATTAGGTGCAATAGCAGCAATTGTTTTTCAGCAAGATTTAATTCATAGTTTGGCTACCGAAAAATTAACAATATTTGAAGCAAATTATCGAGTAATGATGCAAAGTATGTTTGGTTCAACCGAAATTCTAACAAGTAATGAACAGGTTTCTAACCTATTATCAACAAGCGGAATGGCAGGTATGTTAAATACTATATGGCTGATACTCACGGCGATGGTGTTTAGTGGGGCAATGGAGTCAGCTGGTTTGTTAGTAAGAATTGCTGAGGCTATTGTTAGTATTGCAAAATCAACAGGTTCGTTAGTTGCCTCAACAGTAGCAACCAGTATTTTTATGAATGTAACAGCATCTGAACAGTATATATCAATAGTAGTACCAGGCCGTATGTATGCCGATATTTATAAAAAGAAAGGTTTAAAACCAGAAGTTTTAAGTCGTACTCTTGAAGATGGAGGAACAGTTACCTCAGTACTTGTACCTTGGAATACTTGTGGTGCAGTGCAAAGTTCGGTACTTGGTGTTTCTACATTTACCTATGCACCTTATGTCTTTTTCAGTATTATAAGCCCTTTGATGACAATCTTTTTTGCTTATGCAAATATTGGAATTAGGCGTTATACTCAGAAAACAGGCTATAAGGTTAAGCCTGCTGTTGAAAAGATTTAATAATCGCTAATAAATAACTTCAATAATTACCACAAAACTATTATTTTTACAAAAAAGTAAAACAAAATGGGTAAAACATTTGTAGAAAAAATATTTGGAGCACAAACAGGAGCAATAGTATTTGCAAAACCTGATATTGTTCTAACTCACGATAATACAGCAAGTATAAAGAATACCTTTGAAAAAATGGGTGGCGAAAAGGTGGCTAATCCTGAGCAATTATTAATTGTTTTAGACCATAATGCACCACCAACTAATGCAAAAATTGCAACACAGTATCAAACAGTACGCAATATTGTAAAAGAGCAAGGAGTAGAAAAATTCTACGATGCAGGAAAAGGTATTTGTCATCAAATTATGAGTTATCATGCTGAGCCAGGTATGATAATAGTTGGTAGCGATAGTCATACTTGTACAGCAGGAGCATTTAATGCAATGGCAGCAGGTATTGATAGAACTGAGGCTGCTGGATTATGGAAACGTGGCGAAACATGGTTTCGTGTTCCTGAATCGTTAAAAGTAACTTTAACAGGTAAGTTACAATCAAATGTATTTGCAAAAGATATTTCGCTTTGGATAATTGGTATGATTGGCTCAGATGGGGCAAATTATATGTCAATTGAATATCATGGTGATGGTGTTAAAACATTATCAATTGCACAACGAATGACACTTGCAAATTTAGCCTCGGAAATGGGAGCAAAAAATGCTGTATTCCCTGCAGATGAAGTTTTAACCGAGTTTTATAATGGTAAATTACCAAACAATCCTACTTGGGCTGATGATGATGCAACTTATGCAAAAGAAATTGTAATAAACTTAGATGAGTTATTTCCTGTAGTTGCTGCACCGCATCATGTTGATAACGTAAAAGCACTAAGCGAAGTGCAGGGTACTCCATTAAACGAAGGTTTAATTGGTACTTGTACAAATGGTAGATTAGAAGATTTACGTATAGCTGCCGAAGTTTTAAAAGGCAAAACAGTAAAAGAAGGTTTTCAGTTGTTAGTAGCACCAGCTTCTGTTGAGATATACAAACAGGCAATGAAAGAAGGCTTAATAGAAATATTTATTGATGCAGGAGGTAGTGTTTTATCTCCATCATGTGGTCCTTGCTTGGGAACAGGACAAGGAATACCTGCTGATGGATATAATGTAATTTCTACAGCAAACCGTAATTTTAAAGGGCGAATGGGTAATCCTAAATCAGATGTTTATCTTGCTTCGCCAGCAGCTGTTGCGGCTTCGGCAATTACTGGTGAAATTACCGACCCTCGTGGTATAAAAGCTAACGATGTGTATCCATATAAAAAAGAACAAGGGAATACAGTAGAAATATCAGAGAATGATAACCGTAGAATGGGGGCAACATGGAATTATAAAGATGTTGATGATTTAAATACGGACCAAATGTTTGCCGGTAATTTAACTTATCAAGTACTAAGTTCAGATGCCGAAGCAATAATGCCATATTTATTTGCAGGTTTCGATGTTAATTTTACTAAAAATTTACAGAAAAATGATGTAATTATTGCTGGTGATAATTTTGGTTGTGGAAGCTCACGAGAGCATCCTGCTGTTGGTCTAGCGCATGCAGGTGTAAAAGCTGTTATTGTAAAATCAACTAATCGAATTTTTTATCGTTCATCAATAAACCAAGGATTACCATTAATAGTAAATGCTGAAGCAGTTGATGCATATACTCCTGGCGATAATGTTGATATTGACTTTGCAAGTGGTGAAATAATAATTAATGATAAAAAAATAAAGTTTGCACCGTTACCAGAAAAATTAATGCAAATTATTGATAAAAAAGGTTTAATAAACTGGATAAAAGAAAATTGATAAAAATGCCAATAGTTATTGGTTTTTTTTGATTGTATGAAAATAAAAAAAACAAAAAAATAATTAAACAAAAAATAAAATATTGAAATTTACAGAATTAAAATTAGATGATAAAGTATTGGAAGCCATATCGTATATGGGTTATGAAGATGCTACACCTATACAAGAACAGGTAATCCCTGTTATATTAGAAAACAAAGATTTAATAGCTTGTGCACAAACAGGAACAGGAAAAACAGCAGCTTTTGTTTTGCCTATATTAAATAAATTAATTGATAATGATAGTTATAATGCTGATACACTTATAATTGTTCCTACTCGTGAGTTGGCTGTACAAATAGAGCAAGAAATACAAGGTTTTTCTTACTTTGTAGGAGTTGAATCAATTGCTGTGTACGGAGGTGGCGATGGTAATGATTGGGTATATCAGAAAAAAGCATTACAAGAAGGAACACATATTGTTGTAGCTACACCAGGGAAATTATTATCTCATTTAATAAATGGTTATGTAAATTTTAAACATATTAAACATTTAATATTAGACGAAGCAGATAGAATGTTAGATATGGGTTTTATTGAAGATTTACTTTCAATAATCTCATATTTACCAAAAAAGCATCAAACACTTATGTTTAGTGCAACAATGCCTAAATCAATTAGACAATTTGCACGTAAAATATCGCATAATCCTATTGAGGTTTCATTATCATTATCAAAACCTGCCGAAGGTGTAAATCAGGCAGTTTATTTAGTTTACGAAGAGCAAAAAATAAAAGTAATAAAGCATTTATTAGACGAAAGAAAAGATTACGATAGTATAATAATTTTTACATCAACAAAGGCAAAAGTATCAGAAATTGTAAGAGAATTAAACCGTAATGGTTTTAAAGCTAAAGGTATTTCATCAAATTTGGAACAAGATGAGAGGGAAGAAGTACTTAGTAAATTTAGAGCAAAAACTTTAAGGATTTTAGTTGCAACAGATGTAGTTAGTCGAGGTATAGATATTAAAGACCTAAATATGGTTATTAATTACGATGTACCAGGCGATGCTGAAGATTATGTGCATAGAGTAGGGCGTACAGCAAGAGCAAACACAAAGGGTGAAGCTGTTACTTTTGTTATTCAGAAAGAAATGTATAAATTTAGGAAAATAGAAGAATTAATTGATAGTTCTGTTCCAAAATTACAACTTCCAGAAAAGATAGGGAAAGGTCCTGAATGGCTAGAAGCTAAACCTAAATATAAGAAAAAGAAGAGCTTTCATAAAAAGAAAAAAAGTTTTAAATCTCATAATAATAAACCTAAAAATAATTTAAACAAGAATAATACTTTGTTATAACATTTAATTATAGTTTTTTTGGAATTTATACTGATTTGTTTTTCTTTTTTTTAAAATGGAAAAAGAAAAAGTAGAAAACCCGAAAAGCTATGTGGTTTGAGTATATTCCAATGCTTGTACTAAAATATTAGGTTAATTTGTAGAAATTATTATGTCAATACAGATATTTGTAATATAATTTGTACTTTTATAAACACTAATTAAAAATACAAAATAATGGATTTTAAAAACGTAGATGATATACTTGATTTTGCAATAAAGAATGAGCAACAAGCAGCTGATTTTTATAATAATTTAGCAAAAGAATCGGAAGTAAAAGAAATGAGAGAAACTTTTACTGAATATGCAAAAGAGGAGGAAGGACATAAAGCCCGTTTAGTAAAAATTAAAGAAACTGGAGAGTATGATTTACCAGAAGATAAAGTGTTAAATCTTAAAATTGGTGATTATTTAGTTATTTCAAAATCATCGGGTAAAATGAGTTATCAAGAAGCTCTAATATTAGCTATGAAACGCGAAAAAGCGGCATATAAACTATATATGAAACTTTCGGAAATTGCACCTAACGATAATCTTAAAAAAGTTTTTAAAGGATTGGCCATTGAAGAAGCTAAGCATAAACTAAAATTTGAAATTGAATATGATGACGTGATTTATAAGGAGAATTAATTTGTTTTATTTAAGAATAGTACACTATTTATACATAATGTATACTATATAGCACATATCGAACGGAAACCGTATATTGAACCACGTCGGAATTATTGCAAATTCCAACTATTTTGATTTAATCTGTTTGTAATTTACAAAGATCCAACTATTTGTTATACTCAATCCATTTAGCTTTTAGGGAATTTATACGGGTTTGTTTTTTCTTTTTTAGAGTTTGAAATTTTAAGCATAGCTTGTTATGGTTACAATTTTAAATAAATAAAAATGGAAAAAGAAAAGTAGAAAAACAGGAAAGCTATGTTGGTATAATTACTTCAATCTATTAACTAACTCTACAACACTAATCTTCTCCTGCTCACCGTTCTCCATATTTTTAAGAGTAACCACATTATTTTTCATCTCATCTTCACCAGCAAGAGCAACAAACGGAATGTTTTTGCGGTTAGCATAAGTCATTTGTTTTTTCATTTTTGCTTTATCAGGAAATAATTCTGCCGAAATATTATTATCTCGAAGCGTATATATTATATTATTACAAAAATCAGCTTCCTGCTCCCCAAAGTTTACAAACAATATTTTAGTATTTGTGCCAAGTTCTTTCGGGAAAAGTTCCGATTGTTCCAATACATCGTAAATTCTATCAGCACCAAAAGAGATACCAACACCAGAAACATTATTAAGACCGAAAATACCAGTTAAATCATCGTAACGACCGCCACCGGTTATACTTCCAATTTCAACATCATCAGCCTTAACCTCAAAAATAGTTCCTGTATAGTAGTTTAAACCTCTTGCAAGAGTAAAATCGATATCAATTTTAGCACGTTTAAGTTCAAGTTTCTCAATTTTTGATATTATAAAATTCATTTCCTCAACACCTTTATTACCAACCTCACTTTTGTCGATAAACAATTTAGAAATTTCGTTTATTGTAAAACCTTCTTTTCCTGCAACAGTTCTAAAATATTCAATAAGTTTGTTATTAATATTTTTAGATTGTAGTTCTTCGGCAACTTTATCAATACCAATTTTATCTAATTTATCAATGGCAACAGCAATATCTACAAGTTTGTCGTTTTCATTAAAAACTTCGGCAATACCTTGTAAAATTTTACGGTTATTTATTTTTATAGTAATATTAATGTTCAACCTATTAAAAATTTCATCAATTAGTTTTACAAGCTCAACCTCGTTAAGCAGACTATTACTACCAATAATATCGGCATCGCATTGGTAAAACTCGCGGTATCTTCCTTTTTGAGGGCGGTCGGCACGCCAAACAGGTTGTATCTGGAACCTCTTAAAAGGAAAACTAATATCGTTTTGATGTTGCACAACCCAACGTGCAAATGGTACAGTTAAATCGTAGCGTAAACCTTTATCAGATATCGACGAAGTTAATTTTATTGAATTATTATCTTTTAATGCTTCTTGATTGGCTTTCTTTAAAAAATCGCCTGAATTAAGAATTTTAAAAAGTAATTTATCGCCTTCCTCGCCATATTTACCCATTAAAGTACTAAGGTTCTCCATCGCTGGAGTTTCAATTTGTGCATAACCGTACAATTTAAATACTTCTTCAATAGTATTAAAAATATAGTTGCGTTTCTCCATTTCAACTGGACCAAAATCGCGAGTTCCTTTTGGTATTGATATTTTTTGTGCCATAATTAATTTATTGAAATGCAAAGCTAAATATTATTAACTGTATTTAGAAATATGTTTTTGTAAATCTGGATTACAGTCATTACTGTATTGTTATTATTACCGTATTCCGTTATTGCAAGGAGGAATGATGTGGAAAATTCTATAATTACTTATAGTTTACTATACATTAAAACACATTATTACCTTGCTCTATTAATTGTTAATCACTGCTTTTAATCCTTTTTCTAATAGCCCAAACATTGTTTCTTCGTGTCCTTTTTCGCCTTTAATAATTCGAACATTCTTTGCTTTTAAAAAATTAATTTCATCTTTTGTTAATCTACCTACGGCATCATCTTTCATTCCGTAAACATATACTACGTTAGACATATCAACATCTTTTAATAATTGTGTATATCTTTTATAACCGTAGCCAGCAGCAAGTCGGGGCATATTTCTATCGGTTACATCAGGGCTTTTATATGTTCTGGTAGTATTAACACCATCTTTAAATTCAAGTTGTTTGCCTTTTGAAAACAATTTCCAAACTTTTTCAGGAATATCTAATCTGCCAACAGAAATAAGATAGCTATCGGCTATATTCCCATATTGGGCAAGTAAATCTTCTACCATAAATGCACCATACGACAAACCTGTAACAATTACTTTCTTATTTTTCGATTTAAAATATTTTACTGCATTAGCAAGTAATTCTGTATTTTCATTATCAAAACTTTTTGCTTGCTCAAAACTAATATCATTTTTCGTAAATTTTTCAGGGTGTATAATTTGAATTTGATTAATATTTACGACAAAAAAACTATCTTTATTCAATTTCCCATATTCTGTAAATATTTCCTCAAATTCTTTAGTAAATAATTCAATTTCAGGACCACCTTGAGTATTAATAATAACGGTATTACTCTCCGAATTGCCATAATAATACCCTAAATTTTCAGGAAGGTCGGGGAAGCCTTTTGGATTTGGGGCTTTTACAAATTTACTTGCTAATCCCCATTTTTCCAATTCTTCCTGTTTCATATAATAAATATTATTGGCAGAAGCTGCATTTAAAGTATAAAAATAAAAATCTTCACCTTTTTCTCCAAGACACATATTAAAATATTCTACCTGATATTGATGAGCAGGATGGTCTTTAGGTAATTCTTCTCCAGAGAAATTCATTGCATTCCATGAATGAACACCTAATTTCGCTCCTTTGGTAATTATTCTATTCTTTCCAGAACAGAATAAATCTACGCCTCCCGAAGCAATATCACTATTTGCAAGCAGTTTGGTTGTAAGCCCTGCATCTCTAATCATTTTTCCTGTAAACATATTTACTTCGTCATTTACAGATCCAGGAACATTTTCAAAAACAAGTGTTTTTATGTTTTTATGTTTTGTTATTAGTTCCTTTATTTGTTTGTAAGTAATTGTGCCTAAATCTCCATTTAAAAAAGCTTGATTTCCTTTTATTACCAATTTACTTGAGCCTGCACCTAATAAAGCTTCATTAGTTACAAAATCAATATTAAATACGTCTTTTTCTGATTTTATTGTTCCTTTAAAATGAAAATCTAATTTGTCAAAATCAGTAAATTTACAAATTAGTGAGCCTTTTGCTATTGGTGGTTCGTCTACAGAAGAACCCATAATATTTCCATTAAATAATAAAGCAGTAGTTGTGAAATTTTTATTTGGTTTTAGCTTTTTTATATTTACAAACTGTACAATAGATTTTTGTAATTGATTTACTGTATAAACGGTAATAAATAAAGCTTCTTTTTCAAATTCTACTTCAAATAAATGTATGTGGTATCGGTTTTTATTTACACTAATTGTTGCATTTTCTATTAATTTTAATTGTCTTTCTACTACATTGTCTATACTGTCTTTATTAATACCTGTATCTATCTCTTTAAAATTTGCCCAACATTTTCCTTTATACCAGTAACCGTTTTTTAAATTACATTTCTGCTCTGTATCGACAGTATATGTTTTTAAAAGTTTTTTTGTGTTTAAAGATGTGCAATTTGTAAATAGTATTATAATTGATATTATTAAAAACACTCTAATTATTCTCATAAAATTTTTCTCCCTTTTATTTAATTAAACTAAAGTCAAAATTAATAATGTATTTTTTATAAAATTATCAATTTATTCATATTTATCAAATTTACAGATAAGTCTTTTTCGTTATCGTTAAAACTAATGGCTCTTTTTTTGATGTGTGAAATGCAAAAAAAAAATATGCTAGTAGCATAAAAAGTTTAGTGTTTTGAACACCAATAGTTTAATTTACTTAACCGTATGTGGGTTGAGTATATAAAATATTAGGCAAAAAAAAATCTCCTAATAAAATATTAGGAGATTTTTTTATAAATATTTTAAATACTATTCAGTATCTTTTTTCTTTGGTTCTGCTTTTTTTGCGACTGGTTTCTTTGTAGCTGGCTTTTTTGCAACAGGTTTTTTATCTGTAGCTTTCTTTTCTGTTACTTTTTTAGCAACAGGTTTTTTTGTTTCAGCCTTTTTCTCTGTTGTTTTCTTTTCTGCTACTTTTTTATCAGTAACAGGTTTTTTAGCAACAACTTCTTTTTTAGCTTCTTCTTTTTTTGTCTCAGCTTTTTTAGCAACAGGCTTTTCTGTAACAATCATTTCAATTGATACATAAGATCTGTTGTTACGTTTTTTAGTAAAAGTAACAATGCCATCTTTTAAAGCATATAACGTATGGTCTTTACCCATTCCTACGTACTCTCCCGGATAATGAACTGTACCTCGTTGACGTACAATAATATTTCCTGCAATAGCAAATTGACCACCATATAATTTAACACCAAGTCTTTTACTTTCCGACTCTCTACCGTTTCTTGAACTACCGGCTCCTTTTTTATGTGCCATAATTTATATTTTTAAAAAAATAA
>Ga0256827_10000248_pt1 | contig 32134 bp, 29 predicted proteins | sample CV84metaG_FD_185977 | JGI IMG/M metagenome (GOLD analysis project Ga0256827, IMG submission 185977) | Hydrothermal vent microbial communities from East Pacific Rise, Pacific Ocean - CV84 | ecosystem: Environmental > Aquatic > Marine > Hydrothermal vents | place: Pacific Ocean: East Pacific Rise...
TTTAATCATGACTCAAATATTAAAAGAGTAAACCTTCATAGAGGAATGGAGCATTATGAGATGCCCATAAAATTTGCTAAACTATTTTTAACCCATCAATCTTTTACCTCTTTGAGAGGGAAAGAGAATGTGTTTGCTCTTCTGTTTCCTATGGAGAAAGTTTTCGAGAACTATATGGAGTTTGTTCTAAAGAACTCTAAAGATAAATTAGGAATAGAAAAGATACTTGTAAATGGTGGGAAAGGTGAGTATTTTTTAGGTAGTGAAGATGGTTGTCAAATGGCAGGATTAGAACCTGATTATCTCTTGAAAAGAAAAGAGGGAAAAGATATAGTAACTGATGCGAAATGGAAGATTTTAGAGGAGAGAGAAGATAAAAAGAAAGATTGTAATAAGGTAAGCATCTCTTCTGGTGATGTTTATCAGATTTTTGCTTATCTAAATTTTTATGAGTGTGAAAATACAGCTCTTTTATTTGTGCCAAAGGCAGAGATTGAAGGGGAGATAACATTATATTATCAATTGGATAAAGAGAGAACAACGAATAAAAAAATTCGAGTTATTCCTATCAAGCTTTCCAAAGTTATTGAAAATGGTCATAGAATTTTTGATTTATTTTGACGGTAGGCTAAAGCCATACCCTACGAATTTTTAATAAGTTGGCTGTAGGGTACGGCTTTAGCCTACCGTTTAAATTAAACCCTTTAAGCTAAAAAGGTTCAATTTTTCATAATTTTTTTAAATGGTAGGCTAAAGCCGTACCCTACATCAAATATTTATGGGGAACAAAAAATAAACAATAATAAATAAAATAAGGAGATAAACAAAAATGAAAATACACTTCATAGGAATAGGAGGCATTGGTCTCTCAGCACTAGCAAAATTTTTAGCAAATGATGGTCACCAAATCAGTGGCTCGGATATTAAACAGACAGAGATCACCAATGATTTGGCACTGAACTTTGGGGCAAAAATTACTATACCTCATCATGAGGATGCAGTGGAGGGAGTGGATCGTGTTATCTACTCAGCGGCCGTTCGTCCTACTAACAACGAATACAAAAGAGCCAAAGAGTTAGGGATTGAACTGCTCTCTCGAAAAGAGTCACTCAAAAGCATACTTGGGGAAAAAGAGGTCTACGCTGTGGGGGGAGCTCATGGCAAGAGTACAACTTCTGCGATGCTTTCATCTATCATCCCTCACTCAAATGCACTTATAGGTGCTATTAGTAAAGAGTTTGGCTCAAATGTGAGACACTATGATAACAATAGAGTGGTTTTTGAAGCAGATGAGAGTGATGAGAGCTTTCTAAACTCCAATCCTCATCTAGCGATTGTTACCAATGTAGAGCCTGAGCATATGGAGTATTATGAGTATGATGAGGAGCGATTCTATAACGCCTATCGCAACTTTTTGAATCTTGCTCAGATTCGTGTGATCAATGCAGAGGATGAGTTTTTAGGATCTCTTGATATAGAAGCGATACGATTCTATCCATCAAAAGATATGAGTGAGATAGAGTTTGTATTGGTAGAGGGTGAGCCATATACAAAATTTAGACTCAAAGATCTTGGAGAATTTGAAGTGTTTGGGTTTGGATATCATATCGCGTTGGATGCCTCTCTAGCAATCTTGGGTGCTTTGGAGATGAGAGAGAGCATAGAGGATATTCGAACTAATCTACTCAACTACAAAGGGATCAAAAAACGGTTTGATATTGTCCAAAACTCAGAGTGTTGTGTGGTTATAGATGATTATGGTCACCACCCTACAGAGATCAAAGCTACCATAGAGTCTCTAAAGATCTACCAAAACCTAAGAGAGTTCAACAAGCTTTTGGTGATATGGCAACCACATAAATATAGCCGAACCATAGATAATCTCACAGCATTTGTAGAGTGTTTTGAGGGAGTAGATGAGCTAGTTATCTTGCCAATATGGAGCGCAGGAGAGCTAAAAGTAGATATTGATCTCAAAGGAGCTTTTAGCCGATACAAACTACATATGGCTGACAAGATCATGCGTCAAGATGGTATTGTACAGGTGATCAAAGATGGTAATATCATCACAGAGTACCATGAGGGACTCATCACTGCTTTTGGTGCAGGGGATATTACCTATCAAATTCGTGGAGAGTAAGGGATCTATCCCCTACTCAAAATATGCGTAACTATCCTATACCCATGATTAAGAGCAATAGCAATACTTCCACCACTAGCAAAGGCTATATCTCCTGCAATATATAACCCCTCTGTTACTGATTCATAGGTTTCAGAATCAAAAATAGGTTCACCTTTTTCATCGAGAGTAATACCACATGCTTTTAGGAAATCTTTGGGAGTTGTACCTCCAATAGCATAGATAGCTCGATCATAGAACTGATGTGAGCCATCAACAAAGTTTATACGAATCTCCCCTTGCTCATTGACTACACTCTCTATATCAACACCAAGCTTTAATATCACTCTACCTCTATCGGCGAAATCTTTTATCATCGCTTGATTGGTAGGGTTTGGACGACCTAGGGTCTCTCTTCTGTAGTTTAGTGTCACATGGTTGGTCTCGCTCAGTTCACATGCATATTCTATAGCACTATCGCCACCACCCACCACTAGAACTCTCTCACCATTTCCACACCTGTCAAGATTATAATTAACCTTTGTTCTAATTGAAGGGGGGATCTTGTAGCTTGGTTTATTTGGTTTACCCATTCTACCGATACTTACAATAATATTTCTGGATTGGTAACTACCTGAACTTGTATCTACAGTAAAAATATCATCTACTTTCTCTACTTTACTCACCTCACAATTAAACCGACTATCGATCAACTCATCGTCAAGCAGACTATCAAAATAGTCCAGTGTACTCTCTTTTGTACCATCTACAAAATTTACATTGCCTTCTAGTTTGACCTCTTGTCCCTGCCAATCTTTATCAACCCGTTTTTTGTCTTTGTAGAACTTACGAATAGTATGGGAGTGATTTTCTGTTTTTTCTATTAGTAAAACTCGTTTTAGTCCCAATACTTTTGCTTCAACAACAGAACCAATTCCACCTGGTCCACCACCGATTATTATCAAATCATAAATATCACTCATTATTATTCCTTTATATTTTTGGATAATTATATCATTGTTATCTTTTATAAGAAAAAATTAAAATTCAATTAGATAAATTTTAGTTATATTATCTCTTAAATTCACATTTCAACCCTTTTTTATGTTATAATAAACATAAAAAAGGACACAAAACAATGAAAATAAACACAACAGTCAGAGTATTGAGTATTGGATTAGGGATACTACTACTATTTCATGGAGTAGACAAGATCTTTAATGGGGTAGATTCTATTATTCCAATGCTAAAAGCTCAGCATGTTCCATATGCTGAATATCTAGTTTATGGCGTATATATTGGGGAGTTTGTAGCACCGTTACTTCTTATATTTGGGCAGTATGTTCGAATAGCAGGGATGATTATAGTATTTAATATGTTGGTAGCCATTATACTAGCACATAGCAATGAGATCTTTACGATGACCGCATATGGTGCATGGAGTCTTGAGATACCTATGCTATATCTGGTCGGAGGACTCTCTCTTGCTCTATTGGATGAACCTCTAACCAAATAAATAGCTACTCTTTAGATAAAAATAAGTAATATTTCACTATTCTAAAACAAAAAAGAGTAGTGATGAAATTTTTATCTATTATTATAATAGTATTGATAGGTATCAACCTATCTGCAAACACCTGCGTAGAGTGTCACAAAGGGATAGAGCATATCCGTGACAATAGCTCCAAAATGATGCAAGAGATTCTTAAAATTGCAGATAAAGCAGGTGCAAAAGGAAATGACTGTATCGTCTGTCATGGTGGAAATCCTAAATCTGAAGAGAAAAATATCTCCCACTCAGGAACACTAGCCTATTTTTTAGACCACAAAGGGCCAAAAGAGTTCTACCCCTCACCTACTAGCCAATGGATAAATATAAATACATGTGGTATGTGCCATCAAGAGCAGGTCAAGGCTCAATGGAATTCACTTATGAATACAGAAGCAGGGAAGATTCATGGAGCATTATGGAGTTTTGGAAAGAGCGATGGATATAACCATTGGGAGTCTAACTATGATAGCAACAACACTCACAAACGACTTGGTACAGATGTTTATCAAAAATATATGGAAGAGTTATCCCAAAAAGAGCCTCAAGCTTTCCCAAAACACTCAAAAGCCCTACCACAAGCACCAACAGCAGATGAGGTTGAAAAAGACCCTTATCTAGCAGTATATACTTATCTAAGACAGGAGTGTCTACGATGTCATACAGGAGGAAAAGGTCGAAAGAGAAGAGGAGACTATAGAGGGATGGGGTGTGCCTCATGTCATATCCCCTACTCCAATGAGGGCTTTTATGAAGGAAATGACTCCAAGATACCTCACGATAAAGCAGGTCACCTACTCTCTCATCAGATTCAATCATCAAGGAAAGTCAAGGTCAATATTCATGGAACTGACTACTCTGGTATACCTGTAGAGACCTGCACTACTTGTCACAATAGAGGTAAACGAATAGGGGTATCGTATCAAGGGTTGATGGAGACAGAGTATCAAAGCACTTTTGACAGTGAGGGAAATGGTCAACCAAAACTTCATACCAAAAGGTATCTACACCTCACAGAAGATATACACTACTCCAAAGGGATGCTCTGTCAAGATTGTCATACATCTAATGATATGCATGGAGATGGGTTTATGACAGGAGCGAACTTGGGTGCTGTGGAGATAGAGTGTCAAGATTGTCACGGAACGACCAAAAAATACCCTTGGGAGCTACCTTTGGGTTATTCAGATGAGTTTGATACAAAACCAAAAGAGGGAAAAGCTAGAGGTACAAGTAAGACTCTAGCAGAGTATTTAAAAAAAGGGGCTATTCCAAAAAATAGAGGCGATGGCTTTTTACTCTCAGCAAGAGGAAATCCACTGACCAAAGCAGTACGATATGGAGATAAGATTATGATGCATCTAGCATCAGGCAAAGATATTGAGCTAACTCCACTCAAAAAGCTAAAAGAGGATGAGAAACTATCCAAAAAAGCTCTTATCGCGATGGACAAAATAGAAGCTCATACAGACAGACTAGAGTGCTACACCTGCCACGCCACTTGGGCTCCTCAATGTTATGGATGTCATGTCAAGATAGACTACTCCAAAGGAAAACAGAACCCTGACTATCTAAAGGCTTCAAAATTTCATGATGCTCACGGGATGACAGGAGAAGATACACTCAAAGATTTCTTGGTGGATGGAAAAGTGACAGAGACAAGAAGCTATCTGCGTTGGGAAAATCCTGCTCTAAGCCAAAATGGAGAGGGGCGAGTATCTCCTACTATCCCTGGTTGTCAAGTTACTATTACTGTTATAGGCAAAGAGGGAAAGGCTCTACTTCAAAATCATATCACCAAAATTCCAAATGTAGAGGGAGCAGGAGAAGAGGGGCAGAATGCTATCACTATGTCACAAGTTAACCCACATACTATTACAAAAGAGGCACGAACATGTGAGAGTTGTCACACCTCCAAAAAGGCACTAGGTATGGGGATAAATGGAGGAAAATATTTTGGAGACCAAAGTAAAACAGCAGTTATTGATCTAATGACGGCTAGTGGTAAAGTTCTACCAAAAAGAGTAGATGAGCAGATTCCTGCTATTCCAAACTTAAAACATGACTACTCTGTAATGATAGACGAGAACGGTACACAAGTTCAAACTGTAGATAACCACTGGAAGTTAGCAAATCCTCTTAGTCCTGAGAGTCGAGCCAAACTTGACCGTCAAGGAGTTTGTCTCTCTTGTCACAAAGATATTCCCGATGGGGATTTAGCAATTTCGGCGATGAATCATACTGCAAACATGTTGGGAATAGAGATAGATAATAAAATGCACAAAAATATATTAAATAAAAGTACTAAAATCTCCGCTTGGGTTCAGGTGGGATTACCTCTGATTTTTATAATTATAGGATTAATTTTATTTATAAGAAAAAGAGGAAAATAGTGTAAATAGCTTTTAATTCCTTAAAATTATGGATTTTTGTCCATAATTGCACACTTTTTTAAATATTAGGAATAAAATTATTTTTTTATCAAACTTTTTATTTTGCTCTGTTATACTATTAAGTAGTTTATGTTTTTTATGTAAACCATATGTTATTTATTGTTAAGAGGGAGAAACAATGTCTAAACAAAAAAGGGTCATCAAAACACTACTTATTATTCTTAGTGTTCAATTTAATCTATTTATAGGTTATTATCTTTATTCTAATTTTATAGAAGATAAGATTAACAGCAAACAGGAAGTGCCATTTACTCTATCATCAACCAATTATGATACTCCTCTACCTAAATCAGTAAGGCTAGACAAACCTATTATTGTCAAGAAAAGAGTCATAACAAAAGAGAAAAAAGAAGATCCAGAAAAGAAGCTGGAAGAGCAACTCAAGCGTATAGCCCCTAATAGTAGCCAAGATATTGTTACTATAGATAGCAAACTCGTCAAACCTATCCTCTACACCAACTCCGTTTCACTTTCCACTTTAACCGTTTCCGAAAAAAAACAGAAATTTATCGATATGATGATACCTTCTATTTTAGTAGCTAAACATCAACTCAATATGGATAGAAAAAAAGTAGCCGAACTTGTTATTAAAGAGAGCAAAAAAGGTATCTCTGATAAAGAGGAACAGTGGCTTAGGATCAAGAGAAAAGAGTTTAGAGCAAATAACAACTATGAACTCTACAAAAAAATGAAACCACACCCTACTAGTATTATCATTGCACAAGCTATAGTAGAGAGTGGCTGGGGTACTTCCAAGTTTTTTCAAAAAGCAAACAATGTCTTTGGTATTTGGTCTTTTAGCAGTACAGATAACAGAATGGCTGCCTCCAAAAAACGAGGTGCAAAGACTATTTACCTCAAAAAATACACTAGTATGGAGGAGTCTATCTATGACTACTTTACTACTTTGACAAAAGATTGCTACAAAGAGTTTCAAGAGAAGAGATTAAAAACAGATGATCCTTTTAAACTAGTAAACCATCTACTCAAATATTCAGAGAGAGGCCCAGCCTACATAAAAGATCTGAAAAATATGATGAAAGATAATAAATTAGTTGCCTATGATAGCTATAGATTGGATTTATAAAGGTTTAAACAAACCTTAAAATCTATATGTGTAAAATACGGGAAAAAAGGGATATTTCATCCAAGCACTCTACCAAGCAGACATAGAAAAAACCATCAACTGTCCTCAATGTGGTGATGCGTTAGCTATCCACTTCAAGTGGACAAAGCTAATACAGTGTGCCTCCTGTAAATCTTCTATCTTTTTAGAGGATGAGGGGTCTAGAGTTGTTGGTAAATCCTCTACTCTCAGCCCTGAACCTTCTCTTCTAAAACTTCGAGACCCCATTCGTATTGCAGGAAAAATCTACCTACCTCTAGGAAAAATCAGATACAGTTATGGGCGTGGATTTTGGGAGGAGTGGTTTTTGACAGGAGATAAAAATCGAGAATTTTGGTTGAGTATAGATGAGGGAGATTTTGTGCTAGAGACCAAAGCCAAAATATCTCTGCCTTTTGATAATATAGACAAACTTCATATTGGTAAAAAATATGATAAGTTTATAGTTACAGAGATTGGAGAGGGAGAGTGTGTGGGGTTTGAAGGTGAGCTTCCAGAAGAGATAGCAATAGGCAAAAAACATCGCTATGCTCATCTATCAGAGGGAGGGACTACACTGATGACAGTTGAATCTTCACCTCTAGGAATCACTATTTTCAAAGGAGATTGGATCGATCCATTTACAATCAAAAGAGTTCATGGATGAGCAAAAAATATAGTATAACCTGTCCAAACTGTGCTTCCCCACTAACACTTTTGGGTGGAGGGAGAGTGAGCATCACCACCTGCTCTTATTGTAAAAGTGTTATAGATCTTGAAGATAACTATAAAATACTCTCTAATTTCAAAAATACTCCTCGTCCTGATACACCTTTTGAGATAGGTATGATAGGAGAGATCAAAGGGATAGAGTATACTATTATTGGGATAGTTCAATATGAGATCACCACAGAGTTTGATGCCCTTTGGACAGATTTTTTGCTATTCTCTCCACTATATGGTTATGCATATCTTACTTATGAGAAGGGTCATCTGATATTCTCAAGAAGAACTAGAGATTTTCCAGCTCTTGAGTGGAATGAGATCAAACAACGACGATCAATGATAAGCAACAGTAGAAGCTTCTCCTATCATGGTGCTTACAATGCAACATTGCAGTATATAGAGGGTGAGCTTACATGGATAGCTAAAAAAGGAGACAAAACATCCTTTATAGATCTAATAGCTCCTCCATATGGTATCTCTGTAGAGAACAACAGAAATGAGATAGAGTACTATCTTTGCGAGTATATGAGTAGTGAGGAGATCTATAGCTCTTTTGGTATTCCAAAAGATAATCGTAGAGAAGAGGATGAGTTTAATCCACTAAAACCTTTTCATAAACCTATATTGAAAACCCTATCTAGAGTGGCAATGGTCATGCTACTACTCATCGCATCTATCATCATCGGTCTATCATCTTATCAAACAGGCAAAAAGCTACTCTCAACACAAGCCTCAAATAGACAGACTATAAACCAACCATTTACAGTCACCTCCAATAGATACCTACTTGCTATAGAGATAGCGAGTAGTAGTCGAGGAGATATAGATAATTTCAATATTAAAATTGAACAGAATAAGAAAAATATTTTTACATTAGATAAATATAATGGATTTATATTTAATCACGAACAGATAGTAGAAAAAAAACTCTCTTCATGGAAAAATAATGCCAAAAAAGCGATCGCTTATATTAAATTAAAAAGAGAAGGTGAGTATAATATCATCGTTACTCCTGTAGATAAAATGAAGAACTCCTCTATCTCTATTGTAATAAAAGAGCAGAGTGCAAGAGGGTTCTATTTTATATATCTAGCGATTATAACCATAATCCTATTTCTAATATACTATCTATATAAGCTAAAATACAGACAGCAACTCAAAAAGGATAGCGACCAAGAGGAGTCTTCATTTGAGCTAGATAGTGACTACTTTGGGTATGCTATCTTTTTTATAGTTATACTATTTATAATTCTATTTGGAGATTAAAAAGATGGCAAAAGCAGTTATAATTCTATTTTTTATCTCTACCACTCTAGGAAGCTACTACCTCACCTATAATGGCATAGGGCAAGAGGAGGTGGTCACAGTGGATAAGTACAGCGTCAGAAGTCATAGCAGTAGTAGCCACCACGGAGGCTATTTTGGTAGCAGTGGTGGATACAGCTATGGAAAATAGATTAATAAAAAATTAAAAAAGGAAAAAAATGTCAGAATTAGTAAATACACTGATCTACACAGGTTTAGGATTGGGGATCTTTATTGTTGCCCTTATTATTATGGAGATTAGTACCAAGTTTTCCATCAGCAAAAAGATCGCCCATGAGGGAAATATAGCACTAGCAATAGTCATAGCTTCTATTATCGCATCATTAGGAATGATTATCTCTTCGGCGATTCACTAGATGAGAGCGACAACAAACAATAAAACCAAAGAGGTTGCACTACTCTTTGGAACTTTTTTGATTGCTATTTGTGGACTAGTCTATGAGCTACTCAATGGCACACTCTCCTCCTATTTACTAGGAGACTCTATATATCACTTCTCACTAGTAATTGGTCTCTTTATGTCCTCTATGGGGATTGGAGCTTGGCTATCACGATTTATAGAAGAGGAGCTAGAGAGAGCATTTGTGAGACTACAACTTACTATTGCTCTAATAGGTGGATTTTCTGCTTTTATACTCTTTTACGCTTTTGCATATATCAACAACTATGATGCTTTTTTGTATCTGATTACTATATCTCTAGGAGCGATGCTAGGTGTAGAGATACCTCTCATTATCCGTATCCTCCAAGAGAATTTTTCACTCAAAACCAATATATCCAATGTCTTTACGGTGGATTATATAGGAGCGTTGTTTGCCTCCCTACTCTTTCCTCTAGTATTAGTGCCAAAATTAGGGCTAATGCAGACCTCCTTTCTCTTTGGTATGATCAATCTCTTTGTCGGTGCGATGGCATGGACAATTTTTCGTCATATTTTAGGCAAAAAATATATTATCTATCTCATAACTGTTTTAGCTATATTAATCGTAGGCTTTTGGCAATCTAATCGTCTAACTACCATGATAGAGAATAAACTTTACCTCAATCAGATCATATATACCCAACAGACTCCTTATCAGAAGATTGTTGTCACGGCTCATAATGGTCGAATACAGTTCTATATCAATGGAGCGATACAGTTTGATAGTATCGATGAGCATCGATACCATGAGTCACTTGTTCACCCTGTGATGCTCACAGCCAAAGCGCATGAGAATATATTGATAATAGGGGGAGGAGATGGCATGGCTCTGCGAGAGGTACTTAAGTATCAAGATGTCCAGAGAGTAACACTGGTTGATCTCGATTCTGCTATCACGACACTATTCAAAACACACCCTACCCTAAGCAGTCTCAATAGCCACGCTTATGATAATCCAAAAGTCACCGTAGTCAACCAAGACGCATGGAAATATATAGAGCAGAGTCAACTCCTTTATGATGTGATTATTATCGATCTACCTGATCCCAATAATATCTCTCTAAGTAGACTATATAGTAGAAGCTTTTATCATCTACTAAAAAAACAGCTCTCAAAAGTAGGAGCGATTGTAACACAAGCCTCCTCTCCTATGTACACCCCAAAGGCTTTTTGGTCGATAGATCAGACTATCAATGATACTGGACTTAAAACACTCCCATATCACACTTATATTCCTAGTTTTGGAGAGTGGGGATTTGTCTTGGCTTCACGATTTTCTATCAAACTTGACCCTACAAAATTACCAAAAAGGTTAAAGTATTTAGATAAAAATATATTGGAGAGATCAGCTCTTTTTGCTCCTGATATTGCAAAAATCAAAGTAGAGGGAAACAGACTCAGCACTCACAGACTGATAAAGTACTATGATGAGGGGTGGAAAAACTGGTATGAGTAAGAGAAAAACCCCCTATTTTATAATAGACCAAGATCGACTCAAAAAGAACCTAGAGAGAATCGGTAAGCTAGAGAGAGATACCAATGTAAAAATACTACATACACTCAAAAGCTTTAACCATCCCAAAATTATACCTCTTATCGCCTCCAGACTATCAGGATTTTCAACTAGCTCTATCAATGAGGTAGAGATGGCAATTCAAGCTAAAGCAAAAGAGATACATCTATATGCTCCCGCATTCAAAAAGGAGGAGCTAAAAGATCTCTTACCGAAAATTTCAACACTCTCCTTGAACTCTCTATCTCAATGGGATCAATTTAAGCATCTCGAAGGCTCTTTAGGGTTACGAATAAATCCAAAGCTTCATCTACCAATTCCTAGCTACTGCAATCCAAATCTATCATATAGCCGTCTAGGTGTTGACCCACAACAGTTTATTGATAGATTTTTAAATAGTGATGATTTTAAAAATCTAAAGGGATTACACTTTCATGCACTTTTTCAATCTAGTGTAGAGGGACTTTCTATACTACTAGATCATATTACAGATCACTATCGAGAGGTTTTACCACAGCTAAGATGGATAAATCTAGGAGGGGGACATAACTTTACAGATAGAGAGTATGATACCAGACGATTTGTAGAGCTAGTTCAAAAATTTAGACAACACTATCCAGATATTCAACTCTACTTTGAGCCAGGAGAGTCAGTTGTAAAAGATACAGGAGAGTTTATAACAACTGTAGTCGATATTGTAGATAATATAGTCATACTTGATACATCTATAGAGACGCACCTACTAGATGTAGCTATAGTCAACAGAAGGCTAAAAGTGAGAGGAACACAAAGTAACTCCACCCACTACTACTATGAACTAGCAGGAAACTCATGTCTTCAAGGGGATATTATAGGAGAGTATTTTTTTAGAGATCCTCTATCTATAGGAGATAAGATCATATTTGAAGATATGATCGGCTACTCTATGGTCAAGATGACAGAGTTCAATGGGATGCCAAAAGCACCCCTCTACTGATCAAGTGTAACAAAGAGGATATATTTTTTATCCTCTTGAGCTTTTCCAAACCCAATAAGCTCCACAGATTGATGATCTAAATTTATATTTAACTTTATCTCATACATGAGAGTTCCTGTATCTAAAATAAGAAGATGTTTCAGAAGATCCTCTACGATTAGAGGATCTTTGGCTCTATCTATCCCCAATATTAATTCTCGGTTTTCGTGATTAAACTCAAAATTAGAGATAGCACTCTCTCCTGCATATAGCATCTTGCTACTATCCTCCTGATCTGCCTTTAACAACATAGCCGTCAATACAAAATCTCCATCATTAGCAATCTCTTCTCTTATATCCTCAATCAAGTCTATAATGACCTTCATAAAATTCCTTTTTTAGGTGGTATTGTATCCAAAAGCTCCCCTAAAAAGGTTATAATATTGATTCCAATAAATAGATAAAAAGGAGTTAAAAGATGAAAACCTTAATGATAATTTTTGCAACTATCTCTATTTTGAGTGCAGAACAAACAATAGTAAAAGATGATCTAAAAAAGTTGATGTGGGAAGATACAATCCATACAGAAGATACAAAAGTCAACTATACACAAGCCCTCTCATACTGCAAAGAGCTAAAACTAGGAGAGTTCACAGATTGGCGTGTGCCAACACTACAAGAGCTTTTCTCGATTGTAGACTACAAAAGGTATAAACCAGCAATATTAAAAGAGTTTAGACACTATAACAAAGATACACTATACTGGTCAAGTACCCCTTATGTAAAGGAGAGTGATGAGTATTGGGGTATCAATTTTAAAGATGGTGCAAGTAGTAATGCAGCAATCAATTATGACCGATATATTCGTTGTGTAAGAGAGGATAAATAGCTACTATCTACCTGTATAACTATATAATAATGCTCTTTTTAATTTTTTAAATACAGCATATCTATCTTTTGGGCAAATAGCAAAACAGCCATGACTTCGTCCACCAGAATTGACATATTTGGCAGTATGTACAACCACATCTCGTCCACCCATCCGAGAGGGATAACCTACTTTTCGGTTGCTTCTCTCTAACCCTTTTACAGAGAGATATTTGTACCCCTTCTTTTTAGTTCTACCTACTTTTGAACCTACCTTAAAAAAACCATATGGAGTCATCTTACTATTTCGTCGATTACTCGATCGTTTTACCTTGCCTCCCAAAGCACCTGAGCGTTTCCCATGAGCCACTTTGTGTCTCTGAACAGTTCCATTTTTTAGATTTATAATATAGAGGCGTTTGTCTCTAGCTGTTTTGGTGTAGTCAGCAATAGCTAGGTAGTGAGTAGATAGTGATCTTTTTAGTCTATTTTTTTTGTAAAAAGAGAATGCTTGTTTTAAAGCTCTTTTTGAGATGTTAGTTCTCTTGGATACTTTTTTGTAGATTTTATTGAGGTGAGCAGAGAGTCGTCTAGTTGTTTTGATAGATTTTCTCTTTTTAACTACTTTAGATTTACTCTTCTTTGTTGAGACTCTCTTTTTTACTCTCTTCGTAGTCTCTTTTTTAGTAGCATCTTTTTTGCTACTCTTCTTGGGAGAAGATAATTTATCTACCCTCTTTACCTCTTTTTTGTGTTTAGGTTCATAAGGGTTAAAATAGGTCTCTTTAGCAAAAGTAGACAAGCTAAAAAAGATCATAATTGTAAATATAGAAACAATCTGCTTCATACACACTCCTAATATTTTTTCTTATTTAAAAAAATTTTGGAATAATATAGATTATTTCATTAAAATCTACTGAATCAGGCTATTTACCAGTAAAACTATAGAGTAATGCTCTTTTTAGTCTCTTAAAGACTGCATATTTATCTTTAGGATTAATTGCAAAACAACCAAAACTTCGACCTCCACGATTGACATATGAGGCGGTATGAAGAACAATATCTCTACCACCATATCTAGTAGGTAACCCTACCTTCCTGTTGCTCCACTGTAGCCCCTTGATAGGAAGATAGCGATATTTTTTTTTGGAGGTAACTCCTTCCCATGAACCAACCTTAAAAAAACCATAAGGGGTCATGTGACTATTTAGACTATTACTAGAACGCCAAACACGACCACCTTTTGCACCAGAACGAACACCATGTGCTACTTGATGTCGAGAGACCTTTCCATTTAAAAGATCTATAATATAGAGACGTTTGAGCGTAGATCTTTTTGTATAATCAGCTATCGCCATATATCGTTTAGAGAGTTTTTTTCTCTTTTTATTTTTTTTATAGTAGCTAAAAGCATTTTTCAACGCCTTTTTATTTACACTACTTTTTCGTAAAACTTTCTTATAAATTTTATTCAGATGCCAATTTGAATAATATTTTCCTTTAGAGTGAGCATAGCTCGATTTTGCATCTAAAATCATTGTAAAAAATAGCAAGGGTAGTAAAATTAGTATATATCTCATCTGTTAATCTTATATTTTATTTAATTTTTTCATATAATATAAAATTTAAGATTAATAACAGCTAAATAAGAGTTTTTTCACTATGAATAAAAGATATTTTATTCGTAACAACACTCAATCTCTCTGGCATATGCTAAGATCTCATCAAGATGTAACTCTCTACGATGATTTTTATCTATACTTTTAGATTGGCAAAGCTCACATCCATAACTAGCATGAGTCTCATGACTTAATGATTCGATAGAGGTATGTCCATTTTCAATAGCCTCTAAAATATCCCCCAAAGTAACCTCATAACAGTCACACACTAAATAACCTGCATCCAACTCTTCTATCTCTTCTCGTGTCATAGCTTTTTCCTTTCAAATATTTGATTTTTCAAATATAACATTTTTTTATTGAAAAGAACGATTAAACACTCTATAAAATATTATTTTTCATAAATATTATTTATTGTTATATAAAGTTATTACAAATAAACACAAGATTAATATCGATAAATATTCTAAAATTTGCTATAATCTAATACCATATAATAAGAAGGATTTTATAATCATGAAAAGCAGTATCAAATTTTTTACCATTTTATTTAGCATAATACTCATAAACGCATGTGGGAGTGAAAAAAAAGAGTCCTCTTCAGAAAGTACTCTTTTATCTGAAGCCTCTCTTGGTTCAATTTTACAAGAGACAAACAAGAGTACAGAAGAGGTTCCTGAAGAGACAACAGAAGAGACCGTTACAGAAGCAACTCCTATAGAGCCCGAAACAGTTAGTAACGATATTGAGAATATTGTACTTACAGACAAACAGTATTTTTTAGTAAAATCACCAACATCATGTACCATTAATAATCAGAATAAATTTGTTTATGATGTACTCCATGATTCATATTTTTGGAGTGAAGAAGTTCCTCTACTAGACTACACGTCAGATAATTACGACTCTCCAGAAAAACTACTTGAAGAGATAAAGAGTGGAAATGATAAATTTAGTTTTATTATAGATGCACAAGTTTCTCAAAGCTACTTTGAAGAGGGTAAAAATGATAACTTTGGATTCTCTCTTACTCTAGCCAATTTTGATAATCAAAGCTATGCATTAGTAGTAAAATATGTCTACCCGAAATCTCCTGCAAGTAGTAAAAATATTCACAAAGGAGATATTATTACCAAAATAAACTCTAATGTAATTACGGAGGATAACTTAGATGAGATTATAGATATGTTAGAAAATGATAAAAGCATCTCTTTTACCTTTTGGAACAACAATATCACAAACATAAAGAGTATAACAAAAAAGAGTTATGATATTCAAACTATCTTATACTCCAACTCATATACCAAAGAGTCTCATAGAGTAGGATATGTAGTATTTCAAGATTTTATTGATACCGCAGAGTCAGATTTGGACAACCTATTTAGCCAATTTAAAGCATATGGAGCAAATGATCTCATCCTTGACCTGAGATATAATGGAGGAGGTTCAACCAAATTGGCTAATCATCTTGCTTCATTAATAGGAGGATCAAATGTCTATAACCATACTTTTGAAAGTATACTTTTTAATGAAAAATATACTCCTTATAATTTCAGGACTCAATTTGAGAGTTATAGTAAAAATGCACTGAACCTAAATCGAGTTTTTGTCTTGACAACAAATTCAACATGTTCTGCAAGTGAACTGATTATCAATGCTCTTAGATCCTCTTCAAATGATATAGAGGTGATACAGATAGGAGACAAAACATGTGGTAAACCATATGGATTTGTCAATGCTGGAATATTCTGTGACAAGGCTCTATACTCCATCAACTATACCTCTGTCAATGGAGATGAAGATGGTGACTATAGTGAAGGACTCATACCAAACTGTAAAATAGATGAAAATATATTTAAAGATTTTGGAGATCAAGAGGAGATCTTATTGAGTGAAGCTCTAAATTATATTACGACCGATGCGTGTTCGGCTAAACAGAATAGTCAAAAAGAGTCAAAAGTAACAAAACTCAAGGATATAACTCTACCAGAAAATGGATTTAGAAGGATCATGAATGCCTACTAAATATCTCTTTTTATTTATCACTCTCTTTCTATTTCAGGGGGGGTGTAGTAGTAAAAATGAACCATCAAAGATTACACATATGACTATTAACAAAGAGAGATCACCATCATGTCAAAAAGAGATAGAGGAGACTATTACTGATCTTGTTAGTGCCAAAAAATTAAAAATCTCAAAAGATATTTTTTCAAAAGACTCTTATCTACGATTAACAAATCAAAAGAGAAATATACTAAATAATTCTCCAATATTCAATGATATGGGTGGACGAAAAACTCTACTTCTGTATCAACAAGAGGATAGATTATATATTGGATTGGAAAATAGAGATAAAAATATCACAAAAAATAGAGAGATAAAATATTGTGAAGAGGATAAACCTAGATAGAGATATCAAGGTTTACATTTAAACAGATTCTATTTAAAGAACTCTGATGATGGTAAAGATTTGGCAATACCTGTACCTGCTTTTTCAACTTTCTGTGTTGCTACTGCTTTAACCTCAGTCTTCTTAACTTCAGTTTTTTTAACCTCTGCTTTTGTTGCGGAACATCCCGAAAGTGCTATAACTGCAACAATGGCAGTAAATATAACTTTTTTAAACATCTTAAATCCCTTTAATATAGTATTTTGCCAAATAACAGACAAATTCCATTATAACCATAATTTAATAGAGACTATATTAAGATAATTAATTTGTTTTTTAAGTAGAAAGATGCAGTATAGAAAAGTAACAAGAGAAAAATAGAAAATTTCTCCAAAACTTAACTGTATTGGAGAGATTCCCTTTTAATAAAACCTACTGTACAGACTCAATAACTTTACTTGCAGCACCATCTGTATGCTCATCTGCAACTTCAACTGCTTTATCAACAGCTTGATCTTTCAAAGAAGACTCTGGTAGTCCAGGACTAGCCTCTGTAGCAACTTCTGCTTTAGTCTCTACTTTTTTTACAGTATCATCTGCTTTTTTTGTAGCTTTATCAGCAGTAGCTCCTGCTTTTTTTACAGCTTTGTCCGCTTTATCAGCAGTTGGGTTAGCCTCTGTTCCTACACATCCTGAAAGTGCAAATAGTGCAACTACAGCCATAAGTAAAATGTTTTTTGTCATAAAAAAATCTCCTAATTGATATAATTTGTTCTTAAAGACAAAATATTATAATATATATCGACTGTTTTTAATATTAAATGATTAATTTTTAAAAAGAAAATAACTTAAAATTAAATAATATTTGTTAGAATATAGTGAAAAAATAGGGAAAATTTATGAAAACAGTTAAAATATTCACACTAATATCACTATTGAGCCTTAGTAGACTTATAGCCTGTGGTGGTGGAGAATTTAATACTTTTAAAAAAGACAATTATTATAACTTTTTGGAATCATCTCTCATCAATTTAAAACAAGACAATCCACTATATAACCTCTCAACAGAGACAGGTGGTTATTATGATAGAGTAGAACATTTCACTAAGATAAGAAAAAAACTTAATATAGAAGAGTGGCAAAAATATCTAAAAAATAGCCTGAGTAAACAAGAGGTAGAGTCTCTCATATATAATAAAGAAAAAAAACTCTTGGCAAAAGTAAATAATAAAGGTTTTGAGAAATATCTCAACTATGTACATCAGCAAGAGTCAAATGTCCAAGGCTATTATAGTAGTGAAGAGGAGATAAGCAATCAAAAGCTTATAGAGGTTGGAGAGAAGTTACTAAAAGAGGAGAGAGATAGTTTTCTAAAACTTCGATACCTATTTTTGGTTATGAGACTAGAACACTATAGTGAAAACTATATAATTATGCTCAATCTATATAAACAGGAGTATCCTACTCTAGCCAAAGTAGACTCTATTGTTGTAGAGTGGATAGATGCTCTTCGTGCAGGGGCATGGCAACATAGAGGAGAAGATGTAAAATCCAACCTCCTCTATGGGGAGATACTCAAAAACAATAAAAGCAACCCTGATATAGGATATTATGATTTCAAAATTCATGATGATGAGGAGTGGAAGAATCTACTATCTCACACAAAGTCTCCTGAACATAAAGCCCTATTCTATTTTCTTAGAGCATTAAAATGGAAATCTGCTCCACTAATGGAACATGCTCAAATAGCGAAAATCGCCCCCAACTCGATCTGGTTTGATAGATTGAGCTATATGATCCTACAAGATCTACAACAACAGCTCTTTCAATATAGTAGTACTAAAGATAAAACAGACAAATATACTAAAGCCAACTACGAAAGCTATAGACAACAAAAAGAGTATTTTTTTAAAACTCTATCATCTTTAGAAGATCCAAGCTTTCTCTCTCTCTATGCTCAACTATATCTAAATATCATAGAACACAAAGAGATAGATAAAGAGAAGTTCAGACAACTCAAAAATATGGCAACAGCAGATAAGAAAATTTTTGTTGAGACTCTACACTATCTAAATAATCTCTCTCAACTAGATAATATAAAACAGAAAGATCAAGAAAAGCTATTTGGTGAGTTGAGGGTTCTATTTAATAAAGCTACACCATCCCAAAGATCTAACCTTCTTGCATATACAGCATTTCACCTCTCACCTCTATATCCTGATAGCTCCCCTTCAAAACTGATTTTGGAACTCTACTCAAAATCCAAAAAATTATATAGATGGGATTTTATGGAGCAGATTGATGAGATAAGAGCAGATGATTTTGAGAAGTATATAGAAAAGAGAAATAGATCCTATTTTGAAGAGAAGATCTTTAGATCAACAATGGGATCTCTCGAAAAAGGGGATATTGCAAAAATATTAGCTACATTGAATATCAAAGAGAGAAAATTTCAAAAGGCACAAAAGTATCTAAATCAGATCCCAAGTATAAATATAGAGACAGAGTATAACCCATTTAATGTATTTATCTCAGGGAATAATAGAGAGAGTAGCTCCAGTTCAAAAAGCTATACTCAGAGAAAATTTGTCAAAACCATGCTAAAAATCCAAACAGGATTAGACAAAAACCCAACAGATGCTATGGGACACTTTCTCTATGCTACAGGACTATACAACTCTACATGGTTTGGAAATTTTCCTATGAGTGCAATGGTCTATAGACATATCGGTTTTATATCAGATAGAGAGATGTCACTCATAGAGAATAGATTTGACGAAATAGAAAAAGAGTACAAACTAGCACTAAAATATACAGATAACAGAGAGTTCAAAGCCAAAATATCCTACCAACTTCTCAAGATTCAATCTAGTAGATTATTGAGAGATGATTACTACTATGATATGGATGATTTGATAAAAACAATTCAATCATCAAAATCATTTGCAAAATCTATAGATAGATATAAAACCTCTTATGAAGAGACTAACTATGGTCAAGAGGTTATAAAGAAATGTGCAACTTTTTCATATTTCAAATAGGCTTAAAACCACCAAGCCTCCCACTCATAGATATGTCTGGCTATGAGTTCATACCCTTCATCTCGTGGATGAGTCCCATCATATGAACGAATCTCTCTCATCCAAACTTCATCCTCTATCAATCTATCAAATAGAGATAGATAGGGGATATGAAACATATTACAGATCGTGATATAGGCATTATCATAAGATTTGATTCGCTCATTTTGCTTTGGATCATCTATAGGAGGAGGGCCAATCATCAATACATTATAATTGACTCTTGCCAATCCTAATATCTCTCTAATATTAGTCATACTATTGACCAAAGAGACCCTAGGTTTGCCATCCTCTATCTCTGTATCATTGACTCCAAAAGAGAAGATTGCACAGTTGATTGAACTCTTGGGAGAACGAGCATCCGCTTCACTCTCCCAGCGTCTCAAAATATCAGATGAGGTATCTCGCCTAACTCCTAGATTATAGTGTGTAATTTCACGTTTTTCACTTCTACTCATCAGACTCAAACGACCTGCCCAACCCAACATATAAGAGTCCCCAACTCCATTTATAAATGAGTCTCCGATATAAGATATTCGAATATCTTCCATAACCACTCCTTCATAGTCTATTTGTTAAATTATATCACGATAAGATGCAATTGATAATAAATTTTTAGACAGATCCCTGCTCTATCATCGAATCAGCCACTTTTCTAAATCCTGCGATATTTGCACCTGTAACAAGATCTCCTCTGCAACCAAACTCTACAGAGGTATCATAGGCTGTACGAAAAATATTTTGCATGATACCTCGCAGTTTTATATCCACCTCATCAAAACTCCACTGTGACATACTAGCATTTTGACTCATCTCCAACTGAGAAGTAGCCACTCCACCTGCATTAGCAGCCTTGCCTGGAGCAAATAGAATATCACTCTTGGCTATAAACTCTAATGCCTCTGGAGTAGTTGGCATATTTGCTCCCTCATTGATGAGAAGACAACCATTCTCTACTAGTTTCTGAGCATCTACTAGAGTCAGCTCATTTTGTGTGGCACTAGGAAAAGCCACATCACAAGGGATATGCCACACAGCATGACCACCCTCTGGATATTGAGATATAGGAATATATTTTGCATCATTATGTACCGAAGCATACGCCTCCAATGACTTATGACTAATCTCTTTGATCGCCTTTAGAGTCTCTAAACTGATTCCATTTTTGTGATATATCGATCCTCTACTATCAGAGCATGTTACAGGTATTGCTCCCATATCGTAGAGTTTCTCTATAGTATAGATTGCTACATTTCCTGATCCTGATACTGTACAGATTTTATCTTTTAGATCTTTCTCATTGGCAGTTAGAAAATTCTCAGCAAAATAGACTGATCCATAACCAGTAGCCTCTTTTCGAGCTTTTGATCCACCCCAATTGAGTCCTTTTCCTGTCAAGATTCCATCAAATTCACCAGTGATCTTCTTGTACTGTCCAAATAGATAACCTATCTCTCTAGCCCCTACCCCAATATCTCCTGCTGGGACATCTTTGTGTTTTCCTATATGCTTATAGAGTTCAGACATAAATGCTTGACAAAATCTCATGATCTCATTATCACTTTTGCCTTTTGGGTCAAAATTACTTCCCCCTTTTCCTCCACCTATCAAGAGACCTGTCAATGCATTTTTGAATATCTGCTCAAATCCCAAAAATTTGATAATCCCTAAGTTGACAGATGGGTGAAATCGCAATCCTCCTTTATATGGTCCAATAGCCGAGTTAAACTGTACTCTATACCCTAAATTTGTCTTGATCTCTCCTTGGTCATCGACCCAATTGACTCTAAATATTATACTTCGTTCAGGTACAACAATTCTCTCTAAAATATTATATTTTTTATATTTTGGATCTGACTCCAAAAGTGGTATAAGAGAGTGCAGAACCTCACTCGAAGCTTGATAAAACTCATCCTGTCCAGGACTACACTCTTTGATATAATTTAATACATTTTTTACTTGTTCATTGGCACTCATAATTTATTCCTTAAAGTTTTTTTAAGCGAAATTATACCAAACTTTCCTGTCCCAAACGATAGAGTGCAAAATCATATTTTATAGGATCATCAGGATCAAACTTTTTGAAGGTCTCAGTCAACTCCAAAGAGGCTCTCATGTCATAAGTTTTTCTCTTTAGAAGCCCAAGTTTTAGGGATACTTGAAAGGTATGAGTATCTAGTGGCATAAGCAGATCTTTTTTCTCTATCTTTGTCCATAATCCCATATCGATATGATCTTTTCGTACCATCCAACGCAAAAACATCAAATAGCGTTTATAAGTCCCTGCGGAAGAGACTCTCTTTGGCAGAGAACCTATCAAAAACTTATACCCCCTACTCTCATATGGATAGATCTCTTGTAGAGTAGAGATAAACTCCCATAGACCATCAAGTATATTATGCTCTTTTTGATAACCTCGATAAAAAATATCCTCGATACTCTCTATAGCTCTAAGCCGTTTGAGTGCGATAAAGAGAGCCACCACATCTTCTGACTTTTGAAAACGATAGTAGTGCTGAGACAACCCCTCTTTAATCTCATCTTCACTCCTATCAAGCAGAGAAAAATCCAAACTCTCCAAAAACTTCACAATCTGCTTGGCATTCCCATAAGCAAACAACGCACAGATCAGAGCAATAGTCTCATCTCTATACCTAGAAGCCACCATCATAGGATCAGGTCGATCATACGACAACTCACCCTGCACATCTCTAGCTTTGACCTCTTGGTCTAGCATTTTTTTTATCTGTTTCATCTCTATGATCCTACTAATTTTTTGAGATTTTAGCATATCACAATATAAAACAGATAAGTTTTACTATTTTTCCTCTTTCTCCTCTTTCTTTCGTCCTTTTATAAACCATAAAAAGAGTGGGATTATAAAAGTAGCAAAGAGCCACTTATACTCCTCTGCAAAGAAGTTTTTGACCTGATCGACCAGAGGCAGACTCTTGACAACTATCTTCTCATCAAAAGCTCTAAGTCTACGGAGTTTTTTGCCTTTGTCATCAACAAAAATCGCCGTTACGACCAAGTTAAGATCATGTTCTCCTACTTTTAGAGGGGTTACACGCCACTCCCATATGGTACTCTCTAGTTGAGATAGATGTTGCTCTATATCGGTAATAGGCTCAACCTTAAAAGCTGATCCTGTTAGCTTTACCTCGACCAGATCAGAGACGGAGATCTCTTTTTTGGATAGGACTTTACTCTCTTTGAACTCTTTTTTTAGCTCTTTGAAACTTTTGTCAAGATCTATCACAAGCTTCATCAGATGAGTTGATTTGACCATAACCTCATGAGGAGGATCAAAGATCATTTTTGCTTTTTTCATTCCTGCAATATATCTATCCATACCAAAGTTGAGAGTATCCATCTTCTCTGCTGGACGATTCTTGGAGAGAGGGGGGCGACTCTGAACAATAGGAGTTACAGATGCTCCCATCTCATCAGGTGGGGGTGGTATCTTCTCTACTCTGTTATCCGAAGAGTTACAGCCAAAAATAGATACCAGTATCAAAAACATCAATATCAATTTGCTAGTTTTCATATCACAACTCCTTTCTATATAAAGTTTATTTAACCAATGCATCACGTATCTGCATATAAGCTATCAAAAATTCAAATGCCATCCTCCAAAGTAGTTCCATAAAGAGAAACATCATAATAAACAGAACTATAGACAAAATTTTATATCGCAGACTCATTGTAGCCCAAACCATTTTTTTGCTCTTTTGATAGCTCTGCTCTACAAGATCTATCTTTTTCATCAACCAACGAGAGGCAAACCAGACAAAAATAGGCATAACAATAGCACCCATATAATAAAAAACTATCAAAACAGTGGGGCTAATAAATGTTTTAAATGTTAAAAAATCCATACTAGTATTATAACGATATTTTAAATCTTTTGCTACAATACCAAACATATTTTAGGAGCAGAGATGAATGTAGAGTTTAGTTTTATGATAAAAAAGATGTTTACGGTATTGGTGATGCCGTGGACAATTGGAGTGATATTGGCTCTAGTAGCTCTATTTTTTCTCCATACCAATAGGATCAAAAAAGCAAAAAAGTATCTACTCATCTCTATAGTATGGGTGATATTTATAAGCTGGGGTTCGTTTGGTAATTTGATGCTTATGCCACTAGAGAGTAGCTACCCTAAACTAAAAGAGATACCTCAAAATATAGAGTATATACTACTCTTGGGAGGAGATAGAGAGAGACGAACATGGGAAGCTCTACGGCTCTATCATCAGATCCCAAATGTCAAGATCATCACATCAGGATACTCTCTACATGACAATATATCAGATGCAGAAAAGACAGCCAACCTGCTTGTCGAGTCAGGTATCCCAAAAGATAGGATCTTGATGCAAGAGTCAGCCAAAACAACCTTTGAAGAGGCAAAAGAGATGAAAAAGAGAGTGGGAGAGAAGCCTTTTATACTTGTTACCGCAGGGTATCATATGCCTAGATCGATAAGGATTTTTGAAAAACAGGGGCTACACCCTATCCCAGCTCCTGCCGATCTAAATAATCCAAACGAGAATGGAGTACTCACCACACTACAGGGAAAACAGCTACAGAAAACAGAACGAGCATGGCATGAGTATCTCGGATTGGTAATCTATAAAATACAAGGAAAAATATGATTTATGCACTAGATGTACAGTACAATGGAGAGAAAGACGCTATAGTAGCCTGTATTGGATTTGAACCGTGGGACTCCCCCTTAGCCTCCTATAGCAATAGCCACCGCATAGAGTCAATAGAGCCATACCAAGCAGGTTCATTTTATAAACGAGAACTCCCATGCTTGTTGGTAGCACTAGAGGGGCTAGATGATATAGAGTGTGTAGTGGTGGATGGATATGTATGGCTAGGAGATGAGAGCCATGCTGGATTGGGTATGCATCTATATAATGCGTTGGATAAAACTATACCAATTATAGGAGTAGCAAAATCCAAATTTGGAGGAACACCTGTAGAGTGTGAGCTTCTGAGAGGGGTAAGTACAAAGCCTCTATTTATCACATCTATTGGTATCGGTCTAGATGAAGCAAAAGAGGCTATCGTCTCTATGAGTGGAAAATATCGGCTACCTATGCTTCTCAAAGAGGTAGATAGCTTATGTAGAGAGAATTAATCTTCTAATATTGGGATCTATTATAGGTTTTTAGATTAAATTATAGTTATAATATAAAAAATATATTAGGAAATAACATATGAGACTAAAAAATAGAGCCTTTTTAATGTTTTCAGTAATTATTTTTATATTTTTAGCTATACGGATATATACAGAACATAAAAATATAAATAGGTTGAAGGAGGATGTTGCAAAAGAGGAGGCAAAATCTACTTTGGCTCTTTTGACTGCATTTAGAAAAACCTATCAAGAGAGATTTATAGATCACGGTATACAGATAGATGAAAAGACGGTTAACCTTTTACCTGTGCGTACTACAAATGAGATTGCGACTAGATTCTCTAAACTTATAGATAATAAAACTCACATCAGAGTAGTATCAGATAGACCAAGAAACCCTATCAATCAAGCCAATGACAAAGAGCTATCGATCATTGAGTTCTTCAAAAAAAACCCTACAAAAAAAGAGTACGCATCTAATAAAAATTACAAAAATTTTTATTATGCAAAGCCACTATATATAGAGAAGAGATGTCTAAGGTGTCATGGGAAAAGAGAGGATGCACTTCCTACGATTAGAGATAACTACAGTAAAGCCTATGATTATGAAGTTGGTGATCTAAGAGGTATTATGAGCATAGAGATTATGTCTGATAATATTGTAGAGAGGATAGATGCGAGTCACCAAGAGAATATCATCTCAACAATTGTCCTATATTTAGTACTCACGATATTATCATTTGTACTAGTAAGTGTTAGCGAACAGAGAAAAAAAGATATAGCAGATAAGACAAAAGAGCAAAATCAACTATTGGATCTAATAAATACTGGTGGTTCTAATGTATTTAAGTGGAAAAATGATAGAAATTGGAGTATGGAGTATGTCTCTAAAAATGTTGAGAAGATGTTTGGATATACCACAGAAGATTTTTTAAGTAACAAAATATCTTATGAATCTGTTATATTAAAACGAGATAAATCCAATATATTCAAAGAGATGAATGAAGCTATGTATAAAAATCTCGACTCCTTTACTCATAAACCTTATAGAATTAAAACAAAAAATAATCAAGTTAAATGGATACTAGACAATACTCTATTGATCAAAAATAGAAGAGGAGAAGTGACCCATTTTTTGAGACATATATCAGATATTACTGATATTCAAGAGGCAAAAGAGAGGTTTCAACTAGCGTCAGAGAGTTCCAATGGGGGACTGTGGGATTGGGATCTGACAACTGATACTATAGAGTTCACTCCAAAATGGAAAGATATGCTAGGCTACAAAGAGGATGAGATAGTAGGAGATCTAAGTGAGTGGAGAGATAGAATTCATCCTAATGATAAGGAGAAAGCACGAAAAGACATCAACGACTATCTTGAGCATAAGATAGAAAACTATGTAACAGAGCAGAGAATGAAACATAAAAATGGCTCTTGGATAAGTATGTTGGTTCGAGGAAAAGCTTCATTTGACGAAAAAGGAAGAGCATTGAGGATGGTTGGATTTCATCTGGATATAACCTTAAAAAAGGAGTATGAAAATAATCTTGAAAAGATGGTTATTGAAAAAAGTGCTGAAAATATAAAACAGTTGGAGATACTTCAACAGCAGAGTAAAATGGCTCAGATGGGAGAGATGATAGGCTCAATCGCTCACCAGTGGAGACAACCACTCAATGAGCTTGGAATCAATATACAAAATCTAAAGTATGATTATAAAAACAGTAAAGTAGATGAAGCATTTATACACTCTTTTATAGTCAGAAATAAACAGACTATTGAGTTTATGTCCAAAACAATAGATGATTTTAGAAACTTTTTTAGGGTTGACAAAGCAAAAGAGTACTTTAGTACTCAAAAAGTGATAGAGAATACAGTGGCGATGCAGTCAGCACAGCTAAAAAATTTCAATATATTTTTAACTATAGAGGGAGATGATTTTGAGATATATGGATTTAAAAATGAGTTTCAACAGGTAATATTAAACATAGTCAATAATGCAAAAGATGCATTTATAGAGAATCAAATAAAAAAACCCTCTATTAGTATAATATTAAAAGATAAAACTGTTATTATTAAAGATAACGCAGGTGGAATAGATGATGAGATTATAGATAGAATTTTTGAGCCATATTTTACGACCAAAGAACAAGGAAAGGGTACAGGAATGGGGCTTTATATGTCTAGTATGATTATAGAAGATAATATGGGTGGAGAGCTAACCATATCAAACCAAAATGGCGGAGCGGTCTTTACAATAAAGGGATTAAATGAAAAGAGATAGAATAAGCATATTGTATGTAGAGGATGAGGTTGGAATTAGAGAGAGTCTATCAAAAACACTTAACTATCTAGTAGATGAGGTAATTTTGGCTTCTGATGGAGAGGAGGGATTAGCACTCTATATAAAGCATCGTCCAGATATTGTATTGTCAGATATTAAGATGCCAAATATGTCAGGTATAGAGATGGTAAAAGCTATAAAAGAGATAGATAACAGACAGAATATCATATTTACATCGGCTCATAGTGAAAGCTCTTTTTTTATAGATGCAATCAACCTGCAGGTAGATGGTTACATTTTGAAACCAATAGATTTGGAGAAGCTAGAGAAGAAGATAGATGATATAAAAGAGATAATCGAATTGAGGCTCAATTTTGAAAAACAGCAGATAAGCTTAATCGAGTCTGAAAAAATGGTGGCAATGGGTGAGATGATAGGAAATATTGCCCATCAGTGGAGACAACCTCTCAATATTCTCAGTGCAATAAACACCTCTCTTGTACTAAAATATAAAAGAGACAAACTTACACCTGATGATATAGAAAAATTCTCTATAGATACCAATAAAGTTATACAAAATATGAGTAATACAATTGATGACTTTAGAAATTTCATAAAAGGTGAAAAAATCAAACAGAAATTTAGTTTGAGACTTGTACTAGAGAGTACTCTAAATATTATCGAATCCAATATCAAAAGTGAACATATCTCTCTCATCAAAGATATAGACAAAAAGATAATTCTCTATAGCTATCCAAACGAACTAGCCCATGCACTTATAAATATATTCAACAATGCCAAAGATGCACTAATAACACAAAAAGATAAATATATATTTCTCTCTATGGATAGGTCAGAGACCCATGCTATAATCAAAATAAGAGATAATGGAGGAGGGATAGAGGATAGTATCATACATAAAATCTACGAACCCTACTTCACGACAAAACACAAATCAAAAGGGACAGGACTAGGACTATATATGAGTTTTACTATCATCACAAATAGCCTAAAAGGCTCAATAGAAGCAAGTCGTGTCCACTACCAATATAATAATATAGACTATATAGGTAGTGAATTTACTATTAAATTGCCTTTGAAGTAGAGGATTAAGCTTCCTCTACTCCACCAAAACCACCCTCCCTCGACTATGACTCCTAAACTCAGGAGCATACATACTCTCAATTAGACTAATACCATTAGAGAATATCCCCTTGTGTGTCACAACTACAGGGTACTCGAAATTATATTTTCCTTTTGGAAGATAATCTATAAAGAAGTAGGTAGAGGAGTCTTTGGTGCTTTGGTAGTATTTGAGACCACCTCTATACTGGTATCCACTTAGTACATTTAGAGGCTCAAAGGTGGAGGCTCGGCTATCTTTTAGCATGATATACTCCATATTTTTGTCAACCTCTAGCTGGATTCGTACTCTGACCTTGTCGCCTACTTTTAGCTCTGTCTGCTCTATTGGTATCGGTTTTTTACCATCCATTTTGTAGAGTCTTCGTTTTAGAGTCAAAGGGGTCTCTCTAAAGGATTTGACCTTATCCAGATCTTCAAAGTACTGCCAATACAACGCTCCATAGGCTTCTATGTTGTTTGGATTTTTGAGGTTTATAGTCCCCATGCTCTGGTCAAACTCTTCAAACTCAACTTTGAAATAACCTGTCCCTGCTTCGGCATTTGCCATCGCCTCTTTTAGTTTCGCTTTATAGGGGATATTTGTCTCAAAATCTATCTCTACTAACTCTGTACTATCCAAAAGCTTGGAGTCATAGGCAAATAGTGCATAGATCGCTGAGGTGGTGGCTGTGGTGGTCTTCCAGTGGCTAGAGAACTTCTCTTTTAGTAGCCATTTTTGCATGAGGGAGACTCTCTTTTTGTCGTGAGCTATGGTATAAAAGGCATCCATTATCAGGGTGTGTGTCTCTATAGGCATCTCGTTCCAGTGGTAGCCATTTTTATACTTGAAATAGCCACCTTTTGGGGTTACAATCAACCTCTCTGCAAAGGAATTGATCAGATCTTTGGCTCTCTCTTTTTGACCATTTTGGTGTAGTATTAGAGCTATGGTTGCCTGTTCATAGAGACCCATATCTTTCCAAAATTCAAACGCCTGTTTTAGATAGTAGTCGTGTACTTTTTTGATCTCTTGGGACATAGGAACGCTATAGAAACTTCTAGCATAGAGATAGTTGATCAATATACTTTGGAGTTGGTTATCAGAGAAACTTGTATCCCCTTTTTCGACTCTCTTCTGTAGTGATCTATAGTGCATAAGTACCTGAGAGTCCAAAAATCTAACAGCCCTCTTTAGCTCTGAGGTTTGGGTTTTGTCTATGCCTAGATTTTTGAGCTTTCCAAAACCTGTTACGATATATTGGGTAATGTACCAGCTTGACTTTGGGGCTTCAAACCATGCCCAACCGCCATCGCTATTCTGTTTTTGACGCTCTAGTAGTTTTTTGTAGCTTCTCTTCTCTTCTTTGGCTAGATGATTCAGGTCAAAGAGCAGTCCTAAGTTTGCTAGTTTCTGCTTTTGACTCTGAGCATTTAATACCCAAGGGGTCTCTTGGAGTAGGATTGATTTTAGTTTACTATTGCTCTCCAACGCACTCTTTAGCTCTCCTCTGCTCTTCCAACTCTTGAACACCTCTGCTATCTTGGGATGGCTATTGATCAGATGGGATGACAGAGCATTTGCAAAGTAGCGACTAAAGAGCTGTTCGTTACACTCATGAGGATACTCCATCAGATATGGCAATGCACGAACAGCATACCAAGCAGGGTTAGAGGTGAACTCTAGGGTTAGCTTATAATTGCTTAGGGTAGTAGAGGTGCTGTTTTTTAGGGACTCAAAGACCACTTTTTTGCTCTCATGCTCCTTTAGAGATAGCACCTTGCTCTCGGTAATAAAGATCCTATTTGATAGAATAGGCTTGATCACCTGCTCTGCATCACTATGGGTATCAGTTCTAGCGATTATAGTATGCTCTATTGCGGGTATCTTATCTACATCAGGGACAGTTATCGTAAACTCAACTACTCGGGATGCTCCTTTGGGCAGGGTGATATTTTTGATAAAAGGGTGGTCAAAGATCGGCTTTTGTGTCAATGGATTTACTAGCTTTAGCTCACATGTTCCACTTAGATCTTTGTCACTCATATTGACAACTTTTGCTGAGAGTTTGATCTGATCTTTCTCTCTAAAGAAACGAGGTAGATTGGTCACAACCATTAGCTCTTTTTGTGTGCTTAGGCTCTTGTAGGTTATGGCTGTTTTGAGATCTTTGGTATGGACAAATCCCATAAAGTTCCAACGGGTCAATGCCTCATTGCTCTTGAAGTTTATGATGATATTACCCTCGCTATCGGTCTCTAAGTCCCCTTTGAAAAACATAGTCTCTTGTAAGTTTTTACGCACATGTATAGGAGGAGTTGGGGGAATAGAGTCTCTTTTGCTCTCTTCTGGAGAGGCACTGGATGGTGGAGCAAAAGATGAATTTTGAACCACAGTAGCCACAGCACCCCTACTTGCTACAACTGGAGAGGGAGCAGGAACAGGCATTGGCATAACTTCTGCCTCAAATACTACTGGCTCAACATCCATAATCTCCTCTCCATACTCATTGAGTCTAGGCTCTCTAGGGTAGAAACGCCCAAGATATTGACTATAGTTCATCCTAAGATCTTTGATCTTGGCAAAGTAGTTTTTGCTATCTACTATCTTGACTGGCTCTCTCCATGCTCCACTCCCCTGAGAGTTACCAAAATGCATAATTCTCCATGATCTATAGCCCATACGCGAATAGGGGTAGAGATATGGTCTACTAAAGCTATGGGGCTTTAGAGCATCTAGTGAAGCATCATAGATAGTTGCTACCATCTGTGCCATCACTCTATCTCTATTTTTGCCCGATATTTTGATCTTCCACTGCTCTTTTTCATTTGGTTTTAGCTTGTCTCTAAAGCTCATATACTCCACTTTTAGACCTGTATCCCACGGTACAGAGATACTCCCTTGGGCTGAAAATGGACGATTTTCATATACAAGATTGACACGGTAGTGGATATTGCCCTGATAGCGTTTTTTGATCTTTATCAGCTCATGATCTATATTATCTTTGACCCTGATCCATCTCTCATCTATGATCTTGTCATGTTGCTCTAGTGTCAAAAGCATTGGTATATTTTGACCTGTAGTTTTGAGATCGAGACGAGCCACCTCACCCACCTTGTAGGCTCTATTTTCGATAGTAGCTAATAAGTAACTTGGGTGTAGAAGCTCTCTGCTATTTGGATCATATATCTCAACCTCTTTGGTTCTAGAGAGCATCTCTCCACTCTTGCTCATAGTAGTTAGAGTAATCAGATAACGCCCCTGAGTTAAATCACCCATATCGACTAATGGGCTTGAAGATGTATCAAAGTTGATCTCTTTTATCTTCTCTTTTTTGGTAGCGTTTCTCTCTTCGCTATAGCGATAGTGTTTGAAGATCTTCTCAAACTCCTCTTTGCTGTAGCTCTTTTGAGCCACTTGGCTACTCCAAAAACGGTTACGATAGACTCT
>Ga0256827_10000249_pt1 | contig 32040 bp, 27 predicted proteins | sample CV84metaG_FD_185977 | JGI IMG/M metagenome (GOLD analysis project Ga0256827, IMG submission 185977) | Hydrothermal vent microbial communities from East Pacific Rise, Pacific Ocean - CV84 | ecosystem: Environmental > Aquatic > Marine > Hydrothermal vents | place: Pacific Ocean: East Pacific Rise...
TTCGTTTGAAATCGATGATACGATAACGTTTTTTGTGACCACCACCAATATAGCGCATAGTCATTTTACCTTCGCTATTACGTCCACCAGATTTTGATATTCCAACAGTTAGCGATTTCTCAGGTACAGACGTTGTAATGTCGTCAAAGGTACCTATAGTCTTGTGTCTTGTTCCGGGTGTTACCGGCTTAAATTTTCTTACTCCCATCTCAATTAAATATTGCTATAAAAATCAATTACCTCTCCGTCAGCTAAAGTAATAATAGCTTTCTTGTAAGAATTTGTATTACCAGTTATTACACCAGCTTTAGTATTTCTACTTTTCTTTTTTCCACCATATACCATAGTATTTACTCTGGCTACAGCTACTCCATATAGTTCTTCTACAGCTTGCTTAATTTGAATTTTGTTAGCTCTTTTGTCTACAACAAATGCATAGCTATTCAAACTTTCTGCTTGCTCAGTATATTTTTCTGTTACTATTGGTTTAATCAATATCTCCATCTCAATATCCTTCCTATTTAATTAAACATTTTATTTAACTCAGTAACAGCACTTTCAACAAAAACTATTTTGTTATTATCAGTAACAACATATGTATTAAGCTCTGATACTAAAGCTACATTAAAACCTTTAATATTACGGGCTGACAAATATATATTATTATTTACTCCTGTTAAAACTAATAATGACTTTTTATCGTTGATTTTCAAATTATTCTGAATATTTACGATATTTTTTGTTTTTATTGCATCAAAAGAAAAATCTTCTACTACAATAATATTTTCATTTTTAGCTTTATAAGAGAAAGCTGATTTACGAGCTAATACTTTAAGTTTTTTATTTAACTTAAAAGTATAATCTTTTGGTCTAGGACCAAATGCTCTACCACCACCACGTAAAACTGGCGACTTAATACTACCCATACGAGCTGTACCAGTACCTTTTTGTTTTTTAATTTTACGTGTACTTCCTGTTATCTCACCTCTTTCTTTAGATTTATGTGTTCCTTGGCGCTTATTAGCCATATATTGTTTTACGTCAAGGTAAACAGCATGCTCGTTAGGCTCAATACCAAATATTGAATCGTTCAATTCAACACTCTTACCAGTATCTTTACCTTCTATATTTACAACTTTTACTTTCATTACTTCTCAACTATTATATATGAACCTTTTGCTCCTGGAACAGAACCTTTAACTAGCATTAAGTTTTTTTCTGCATCAATCTTAATTATTTTAAGATTTAACATTTTAACTTTATCGCCACCTGTACGGCCTGCCATTCTCATTCCTTTAAAAACACGACTTGGGTCAGATGAAGCTCCTAATGAGCCTGGTGCTCTTAAACGGTTATGCTGTCCGTGAGTTGCATCGTTTACTCCGCGGAAGTTATGACGTTTTACAACTCCTTGAAATCCTTTACCCTTTGAAGTTCCTGAAACATCAATCCATTGGTCATCACTAAAAATGTCCAAAGTTAATGTATCACCAACTTTCCATTCGTCTTTGTAATTGCTAAACTCAGCTAATACTCTTTTTGGAGTAGTACCTGCTTTTTTAAAGTGCCCTTTTAAAGCGTTTACGGTGTGCTTTTCTTTTTTCTCACCGTAACCAATTTGTAGAGCTTCGTAGCCGTCCTTTTCAGAGGTTTTTACTTGTGTTACAACACAAGGTCCAATCTCTAAAACAGTGCATGGAATATTTTTTCCCTCGGCACTGAATACTGAAGTCATTCCGACTTTTTTTCCTATTAATCCTGGCATCTATCTAATTTATCAAACTTTTATTTCTACTTCTACACCACTTGGCAATTCTAATTTCATTAATGCATCAATTGTTTGAGGTGTTGAACCATAAATATCCAACAATCTTTTGTGTGATGCTAACATGAATTGCTCGCGCGATTTTTTATTAACAAACGTAGCTCTTAAAACAGTAAATATTCTTTTGTGTGTTGGTAATGGGATTGGCCCAGTAACAATAGCACCAGTTTGTTTAACTGTCTTAGCAATCTTCTCAGAAGATTTATCAACTAAGTTATGATCGTACGATTTTAATTTTATTCTAATTTTCTGGCTCATTTTATTCTACGTTTAAGCTTTACCTTCAATTATTTCTTTTTGTAAGTTCGCATTTACAGGTGCATAATGTGCAAACTCCATTGTTGAAGTTGCTCTACCTGATGTAATAGTTCTTAATGCTGTAACATATCCAAACTGTTCTGATAATGGAACCATAGCTTTTACAACTTTTGCTCCACCTCTATCTTCCATTCCTTCAATCTGACCTCTACGTCGGTTAAAGTCACCAATAACATCACCCATGTAATCTTCTGGTGTAACTACTTCAACTTTCATTATTGGTTCTAATATTTGAGGTCCTGCAATTTTACAAGCTTTCTTAAATGCTTGTTTTGCACAAATCTCGAAAGATAATTGGTCTGAATCCACTGCATGAAAAGACCCGTCTTTAAGTGTTACTTTTAAACTATCTACTTCGTAATTTGCTAATGGTCCATTAAGCATTGCTACTTTAAAACCTTTTTCAATAGAAGGGATATATTCTTTTGGAATATTACCTCCTTTTATTACGTTTATAAATTCCAAACCTGTTTTATCTTTGTCAGCAGGTTCAATTGTAACAACAATATCAGCAAATTTACCACGACCACCACTTTGTTTTTTAAACACTTCTCGGTGCTCAATAGTCTTTGTTATTGCTTCTTTATAATTAACTTGAGGTTGTCCTTGATTACAATCAACTTTAAACTCACGTTTTAATCTATCAACAATAATTTCTAAGTGTAACTCACCCATTCCACTAATAATAGTTTGTCCTGAATTTTCATCAGTTTTAACTTTAAAAGTAGGATCTTCTTCGGCAAGTTTACCTAAAGCCATACCTAATTTATCAACATCCTTTTGTGTAACAGGCTCAATTGCGATACCAATTACTGGATCAGGGAATGTCATTGATTCTAATGTTAGAGGATGACTCTCTACAGTTAGAGTATCACCTGTTCTAATATCTTTAAAACCAACAGCAGCACAAATATCACCAGCACCAATAAGTTCTTTAGGATTTTGTTTATTTGCATGCATTTGATACAAACGAGATATTCTCTCTTTTTTTCCTGTACGATTATTTAATACGTGACTTCCTGCTTTAATCTCACCTGAATAAACTCTAATAAATGCTAAACGACCAACAAATGGGTCTGTAGCAATTTTAAATGCTAGAGCAGCCATAGGCTCTTTATCTGATGGCTGTCTTGTTTCAGCTTCTTCTGTGTCTGGATTTATACCTTCAATACCATTAATATCTAAAGGGCTAGGCATTAATGCAGCAACAGCATCAAGTAAACGCTGCACTCCTTTATTTTTAAAGGCAGAACCACACATAACAGGAATAAATGTTCCGTCAAGTACAGCCTGTCTGGTTGTAGCTAAAAGCTCATCAACTGTAATTGAATCTGGATCTTCGAAATATCTTTCTAATAACTCGTCGTTAGACTCTGCTATTGTTTCTATTAATTTCTCTCTCCACTCAGCAACTACTTCAACTAAATCTTCGGGAATATCAACATAATCGTACTTAGTACCTGTCTTATCTTCTTCGTCCCAAACAATAGCCTTATTTTCTAACAAATCAACAATTCCTTTGAAATTATCTTCTGCTCCAATAGGAACTTGAAGAGGAATTGGGTTTGCTTTTAATCTATCTTTAATTTGCTCTAATACACCGAAAAAATCAGCACCAGTTCTGTCCATTTTATTAACGAACGCAATTCTTGGTACATTGTATTTATCAGCTTGTCTCCACACTGTTTCAGATTGTGGCTCAACACCACCAACAGCACAAAATACAGCAACAGCACCATCAAGCACTCTTAACGAACGTTCAACTTCTACTGTAAAGTCAACGTGACCTGGTGTATCAATAATATTAATTTTGTGATCAACATCTTTATACTTCCAAAAGGTAGTAGTAGCTGCTGATGTAATGGTGATACCTCTCTCTTGTTCTTGCTCCATCCAATCCATGGTTGCAGCTCCATCATGTACTTCACCAATTCTATGAGTTATACCTGTATAATACAAAACACGCTCAGTAACAGTTGTTTTACCAGCGTCAATGTGTGCCATTATACCAATATTCCTTGTATATTTTAAATCCTTACTCATTCTATCTCTCTGCTCAATCTATAAATTAAAATCTGAAGTGAGAGAATGCTTTGTTAGCCTCAGCCATCTTATGCATATCCTCTTTCTTCTTAAATGCTCCACCCTCTTCTTTATATGCAGCTAAAATTTCTTCAGCTAATCTTTCGGCCATTGGTTTACCTGTTCTTTTACGTGCGAAAAGAATGATAAACTTCATAGCGTAAGTTATTTTTTTATCACCTCTTACTTCGTTAGGAACCTGAAATGTTGCTCCACCTATACGGCGACTCTTTACTTCAACAGAAGGTGTAACGTTTGCCATTGCTTTCTTCCATATTTCTAAAGGTGTTACACCTTCTTCTTTATTTCTCTTTTCTACCAACTCTAGAGCATCGTAGAAAATATTGAAAGCAGTGCTTTTTTTACCCTGCAACATCATATTATTAACAAATTGTGTAACCAATTTATCATTAAACTTTGGATCTGGCAACAGAATCCTCTTTTTTGGTTTAGACTTTCTCATTACTTAAATCCTTTATTTTTTCTTTGGACGTTTAGCTCCGTATTTAGATCTTCTTTGTGTTCTTCCATCAACTCCCGATGTATCTAGTGCACCACGTACAATATGATACCTCACACCTGGTAAGTCTTTTACTCTTCCACCTCTAATTAACACTATAGAGTGTTCTTGCAAGTTGTGACCTTCTCCAGGGATATAAGCGTTAACCTCTTTACCATTTGTTAGTCTCACTCTCGCTACTTTCCTCATCGCTGAGTTTGGTTTTTTCGGCGTTGTAGTATATACACGCACACAAACTCCTCTTCTCTGTGGACAGGCTTCCAATGCTGGCGAACTACTCTTATCCTGCATTTTCTTTCTACCTTTTCTAACTAATTGCTGTATAGTTGGCATACAATAATATATTTAAATCAAAAATTATTTTTATAAATTGGCTTGCAAAAGTAGAGTTTATTTTTTTTATAAACAACACTTTGTTAATTATTTTTAAAAAGTATTACTCATAATCTAAAATAATTACACTTTAATATATTCTTTATCTTTGTTTTTTAGTTGTTAACAGACACTATTACCTTATATGTAAAAAATAATAATTACAGTAAATCAGCAATTAAAAAATACCTCTAAGTCCAACAATAAAATTACGACCAGCAGAAACAATACCTGATGAATACGGACGATACCGTGCATTCAAAATATTTTCGATTCCTAAATTGGCTTGCAAATATTTATTTATATGATAACTAGCTTTAATATTTAAAGTAGCCCAGCTTGGAGAGTATGGATTTCCATCGTTGTTTGTAGCATACATATATGGTTTATCAATTTCTGATGGCGACATATTTGAATTTGATATTTCTCCATTATAATTTATATACAAATCAACTTTAATTTTTTCTGCTTTAAATATTAGGTGTGCACTTCCAAAAAGTGGTGCTACATGCCTTAATGGAACGCCCTCTTTATCTTCACCTTTTGTATATGTAATGTTTGTTTTAAATGAAAAATGTGTAATAATATCGGCATACAAACCAAATTGCACACCATATATTGTGGCCTCATCAGCATTAACTAATGCTTGCACTCTACTCTTTTCGCCATCATATATAACAGAATCTTGACCATTAAATGTAAAATTACGACGTACCATTGCATTTTTTAAGAGTGTGTAAAAAACAGTAAAATCAAACTTAATTCTATGATTTATAGTTTTTACTATTCCGAAATCAATATTATATGCATATTCTGGCTTTAAATTTTCATTTGGCACTATTACATTTCCTGGTTCAGAATCAAAAACTTTTCCAACATCATCAATATTTGGGGCACGATAACCTGTTGATGTATTCAAATTAAATTGCCACGATGTAGTTGGTCGATATGCTAAACCAATACTTCCATTTAAAGCTCCTGTATTTATATTTATTGAGCTATATGGAAACTTATAAAAACTTGTATCAAAAGTTGAATTAATAACAACTCTACTATATCGCAATCCTGATATTAATGTGAGTTTTTTATTAAAATTATTTTTCAAGTTTAAATATCCTGCAAAAGTTGAATAATTAGAGCCATCAGGATAACGACTCGCATAAGCTTTAGTTTTACCAGAATAAATATTTCGCTCTTGCCCTACCGAGCTAATTATATTTGTAACTGCTTCTACACCATAAAACAAATACATATTTTTATTTAAACATTTATCAATATCTAAATTTACAGATATAGCATCTACTTTTTCGGTTCGTTCTCTAATATCATCTTTACCAAATTTTCTATCATGACGACTTTCCTCGTAATTTTGATATGCTAGGGTTAATTTTACAACATCAAAAAACAAAGTTGAATCTGAATATTTTATATTCAACACATTCATCATCCATTTTTGAGGTCCATAATACCAATCTGCATATTTTAGTTTATCGTTTTTATACTGAATCAATCTATCGTAACGTGGAACATTAGAAAGTTTTGAGTAATGAAACCCATAATTAAAATCCCACTTATCGTTTGGTCTAAATCTAATTTTTTGCATAAAATTAACTTGAGAATAACCAGAAAAAACCTGTTTATTTTCATTTGGGTTAATAATAACGCTATCTTTCCCATCAATCCATTTAACATACTCAGGTCTTGTATATTCATTATTACCTATACTTCCCATCTTCATATCGTCAAAATCGCTATAAGTAAAACTTGTTACCGAACTCCATTTTTTGCCTCCAATATTCAAATGCAAATGTCCTGTTTTTTCGTTATTTGCTGATGAGTATCTGGTTAAAGCACTTCCAAAAATATACAATTTATCAGTTGTTGATAGTTTTGGAGTTAAAGTATGAAAATCCATCACACCGCCAAGAGCATCGCTACCATATATTACCGAACCAGGACCAAAAACCACTTCAGCATTTTCTACCGAATTAGCATCTATTGAAATAATATTTTGCAAATTTCCACTTCTAAAAATAGCATTATTCATTCTTACACCATCAACAACAATAAGAATACGGTTTGCCGAAAAACCACGAATCATAGGGCTTCCTCCTCCCATCTGACTTTTTTGAATAAACACTTCGTCGGTTGCACCTAACATGTCAGCTGCTGTTTGGGGGTTTAAAAACGCAATCTGTTTTGCAGAAAGCATTGTAATTTTATTTGGCACTTCCTCCTTATTCTGCTCCCACCTATTTGCCGAAACAACAATTTCATTTATATTTAATATACTTTCCGATAATTTAATTTCGAAATTTAACTTTTTTAAATCGTTATAACTTATTATATATGTTTCAAATGAAGAATGTTGAAATATTATAGTATCAGAACTATTAAAAACATTAATATTAGCTTCACCATATTTATTTGTCAAGGCAGTCTTCTCATTACTATATATATATACATTCTCTACAGCTTGTAAATTTATTTCATCAACAACTTTAATAGTTTGAGAAATACCTAATAAACTAAATATATTAAATACAAAAAAAGCAGTATAGAACTTCATAAAAAACTAATATTTTATTTAACGTCTCAAAATTTTATTAAAGATGTTTTGATACAAATACTATACCATATAATAATAAAAAGATGAAAATATTTTTCACTGTAACATTACACAAAATAGTGCGTCATACAAACTCTATAAATAAAAAATTGTAAAAGCGATATAAAATCGTTTCTTTTGTAAAAAATTAAATTTAGTAAAATGATTAAAAGAGGATTAAGTTTCTTATTTGCTTTAATGTTTATATTTAGTGTAAACGTAAAAGCTGACGAGGGCATGTGGTTGCTTTCTTTAATTGGTAAAAATTATCAACAAATGAAGGCTCAGGGGCTAAAACTAACTCCTGAAGATATCTATAATATAAATAACGCAAGTTTAAAAGATGCGATAATTGGACTTGGCAATGCACAACAACCATTTGGTTTTTTCTGTACAGGTGAAATTATTTCGAGCGAAGGCTTGGTTTTAACTAACCATCATTGTGGTTTTGGTCAAATACAAGCACACAGTTCGGTTGAGCACGATTATCTTAAAGATGGTTTTTGGGCATTAAGTCATGACCAAGAATTACCTGCAGAAGGCATGGTTATGACACGCTTGGTGAGCATGGAAGATGTTACAATAAAAACTCTTGAAGGTATAACTGACTCGATGAGTGAAACAGAAAGAGCTGAAAAAATTGCATCTAATAAAAAAGCAATTATTAAAGACGCTAAAAAAGATTCAAAATTTGGCACTGACGTAAAAGCTATGTTTGCCGGAAACCAATTTTTCTTATTTGTTTACGAAACTTTTAAAGATATACGTTTAGTAGGTGCTCCACCATCAGCAGTAGGGAAGTTCGGTGGCGATACTGATAACTGGATGTGGCCACGTCATACAGGCGATTTTTCTATGTTTAGAATCTACACAAATAGCGATAATAAACCTGCTAAATATAGCAAAGATAACGTACCTTACAAACCTGCTCATCACTTACCTGTTTCAATTAAAGGTATAGAAAAAGGTGACTTTGCAATGGTAATGGGATTCCCAGGAAGTACTGAAAGATTCTTAACTTCTTACGGAGTAAAAGAAGCTTTAGATATTTCTAACCCTACAACTGTTAAAATTAGAACAGAAAAATTACGTTTAATGAAAGAAGATATGAATACTAGTGATAAAATTAGAATTCAGTATGCTTCAAAATATGCTCAAACTGCTAACTATTGGAAATATTTCCAAGGACAATCAAAAGCATTAAAGAAAAATCATATATATGAGAAAAAACAAGCTCAGGAAAAAGAACTTCAAGATTGGATTAATAGCGACGAAAGCAGAAAAACTAAGTATGGAGAAGGTCTAACTTTAATTAGTAAGTTTTACGAAGATAATAAAACTCAACAATTAGCTTATACATACCTTTTAGAAGCCTTAATCCAAGGTCCTGAGATAATTCTTTTCCCTATGCAAATGCGTCAATTTGCTGGTTTGTTAGAAAACCCTAAAGATAACGAAGAGCTAATAAAAAAGAACGCAGCTAAAGCTAAAGAATCATCAAAAGAGCATTGGAAAGATTATAACTTAGGAACAGATAAAAAGATTTTTGCTTCATTATTAGAAATGTATTCAAAAAACGTTCCTGAAGAATTCCAATTAGCTATTTTTAAAGATGTTGTTGCTAAAAAATTTAAGGGAGACTATAATAAATTTGCAGACGAAGTATATAAAAAGTCTATTTTTGCATCAGAAGAAAATTTCAATAAATTTATGGAGAAACCTACAAAAAAGGTTTTAAGTAAAGATTATGGTTATATTTTAATGCAACAAACTATTAAAACTTATTTTAAACTTGGTGGTGGTAAAACTGATGAATTCAAAAAAGGAAAAAGATTATTTGAAGCTGCATTATTAGCTATGAATACTGAAAAAATATATTATCCTGATGCTAACTCAACTATTCGATTATCATATGGTAATGTAGGCGATTATCAACCAGCTGATGCTATTCATTATGATTTTTACACTACAACAAAAGGTATTCTTGAGAAAGAAGACCCTACTAGTGACGAGTTTGTAGTTCCTTCGAAACTTAAAGAACTTATTCAAAACAAAAACTTTGGTCAGTATATTGATAAAGATGGTAGTATGCACGTAGCATTTACTACAAACAATGATATTACTGGTGGTAATTCGGGAAGTCCTGTAATTAACGGAAATGGGGAGCTTATTGGTACTGCTTTTGATGGCAATTGGGAAGCTATGAGTGGCGATATAGTTTTTGAAAATGAGTTACAAAAATGTATTAATGTTGATGTTAGATACACTTTATTTATTATTGACAAATTGGGTGGAGCACACAACCTTATCGAGGAAATGACAATTGTAAAATAATAATTTTTTAATACTTCAATTTCTTCGTTATGCTTGTATCTGAAACGGTCATTTACCATAGTAAACTCCCTTGTTCAGATACTTCGCAAGCCTCGAATTTGAAGCCTTAAAATAATTATTTATAGATTAAAATAAATGAGGGAGCTTTTGCTCCCTTTTTTATTTTTGTTAAATTGCACAAAAATTATAAAAATGAAGAAAATATTAAAAATTGTATTATTACTTATAGTTGTTGCTATAATTTTTGGTGGTAAATACATTATTGACCGCTCAATGATTTTTACAGGATATGCGGCTAAAAATCTTGCATCAGGTATTTTTGTTGCTACTCGTAGCCAAGAAAGCTTAGAAACCGAAGATTTAAAATTCTCACTTGTTGGCTTAGCTTCAAATGAAGTTGATTATGATAATAAGATAGTACATTCCAACTTCTTAGGGTTCGGTAAACAAACAGCAATTTACAGAGAAGGATTAGGTGTTTGTTTAGTTAACGAAACTAACAATATTGATGAGCTTAAAAAGCAATCAATAAATTTACCTACTATGCCAGATAGTTTGGCAAATAAATATTTTCCTAAAGGAGATAAACTAAGAGATAATATATCAGATTATTTTAATAAAGAAAAACTAAACAATGCTATAGATAATGCATTCAAACAAGGAAATACAAGAGCTATAATTGTAGCCTACGACACTATTGCAATGACTGAAGTATATGCAGCCGGTTTTTCAAAACACAGTAAAATTCTTGGTTGGTCAATGAGTAAAAGTATTGCTAGTGCAATGATTGGTATATTAAGCAAGAAAGGTAATATTAATATTGATAAACCTGCTCCAATTACTGAATGGCAAAACGATGATAGAAAAAACATTACTACTCGCAGTATTTTAAATATGTCAACAGGATTAGAATGGAACGAAGATTATGGCGACATTTCGGAAGTTACTCGTATGCTTTACGAAAAAACAAACTGCTCGGAACTTGCAATAAATCAGCCAAAAGCTTACAAACCAGATTCTATCTGGTATTACTCATCAGGTAGCTCAAATATTTTGACCGAAATTGTTAAACGTAAATTTACCAATATTAATGATTATTGGAACTTTCCTTACAAAGAGCTTTTTCATAAAATTTCGATGTATAATACAATAATGGAAACTGATGCTTCTGGAAATTTTGTTGGCTCGTCGTACACTTATGCAACAACACGTGATTGGACTCGTTTTGGACTTTTATACCTAAAAAATGGTATCTGGTATGGCGATACTATTTTAACTCCTGAGTGGGTTAAATTTACACATAAAGAAGCTCCAAATTCTGATGGTAAATATGGTGCTCAGTTTTGGCTAAACAAATCTGGTCGTGAATTACCTGATGCTCCTGCTGATATTTATTTTGCAGATGGATATCAAGGACAAAGAGTTTACATTATACCTTCAAAAAATATTGTAGTTACCCGAATGGGACTTACTAAGAAAAAAGGAAGTTTTGATTATAATAAAATGGTTGTTGAGATAATTGATGCACTTAAATAAAATGGAAAAAGAAAAAGTATAAAAACCGAAAAGCTATGTGGTTTGAGTATATTAGTAAATACGAACAAAAACTTATAATAAAAATCATATTTTTATCTAAAATTATTACTATTTTTGGTAAAAATTATTATTAATTCTATCCCTTATTATTATATAATAGTAAGCTAAGATTATAAACATTATTAACCATTAATACCCTATAATGTTTATTTTATAAAATATAAAGTAATGAGTAAATTATTATTATTAGGAGACGAAGCAATAGCACAAGCCGCACTAGATGCAGGAATGTCAGGAATGTATGCATACCCAGGAACACCATCTACAGAGATAATGGAGTATATTCAACATTCGAAAATTGCGAAAGAGTATAATGTACATTCAAAATGGTCGGCAAACGAGAAAACCTCTATGGAAACTGCACTTGGCATGTCTTATGCAGGAAAACGCAGTATGGTTGCAATGAAACACGTTGGATTAAACGTAGCCGCCGATGCATTTGTAAACTCCTCAATTACTGGAGTTAACGGTGGCATTATCGTGGTAGTTGCCGATGACCCATCAATGCACTCATCACAAAACGAACAAGACAGTCGTTTTTATGGTAAATTTGCATTAATGCCAATAATGGAGCCAAAAAACCAACAAGAGGCTTACGATATGGTTTACGAAGGCTTTGAAATGTCTGAAAAACTTAACGTACCTATTTTACTTAGAATAACAACACGTTTAGCACACTCACGTGCAGGTGTTGAAACAAAATCACAACAGAAACATAACAAAGTTATGCTTCCTAAAAACCCAACTCAATTTGTTCTTTTACCTTCAATAGCAAAGGTTCAATATAAAGAATTACTTAACAATCAATCAGAATTTGTTCATCTATCAGAGAACTCAAAATATAATACATATACCAAAGGTAATGATAAAAAATTAGGAATAATTGCTTGCGGTATTTCAATAAACTATTTAAACGAAAATTACCCTGAAGGAGTTCCGTTTTCAGTTTTAAAAATTAGCCAATATCCACTACCAAAAAAATTAGTTGAAAAAATAATGGCCGATTGTGACGAGGTACTTGTTTTAGAAGATGGCTACCCATTTGTTGAAGAACAAATTAAAGGATTATTAGAAAACGAACCTATTAAAGGTCGTTTAGATGGTTCGCTACCTCGCGATGGCGAATTAAATCCTAATATTGTAAAAAGAGCAATAACAGGCGAACAGTTCGAAGTAATAATACCAAAAATTGTTGAAGGTCGTCCACCAGCACTTTGTAAAGGTTGTGGACATATTGATGCTTATCAAGCACTTAATATGGCTCTTGAAAAATATGGAAAAGGAAGAGTTTTCTCCGATATTGGTTGTTATACGTTAGGTGCACTAGAGCCATATAATGCAATTAACACTTGCGTTGACATGGGAGCATCAATAACAATGGCAAAAGGTGCTGCTGATGCAGGTTTAGTTCCTTCGGTTGCTGTAATTGGCGATTCAACTTTTACTCACTCAGGAATGACAGGTTTACTTGATGCAGTTATAGAAAATACTCCGATAGTTGTATTGATATCTGATAATTACACAACAGGAATGACAGGTGGACAAGACTCACATGCTCTTGGTCGGTTAGAGAAAATTTGTGAAGGAATTGGTGTAAAACCAGAGCATATTAGAGTATTCAATCCTATTGCTAAAAACATGGACAATATGATTAAAATACTTGAAGAAGAATTAGAATACGATGGTATTTCGGTAGTAATTCCTCGTCGTCAGTGTGTTCAGACAATGAAAAACAAAGAATTGGTAGCAAAAGTAAAAGAATTAAAACTTAACGATTTCGAATAAACTAGAATTATGAAAACAGATATAATAATAGCAGGAGTTGGAGGACAAGGTATTGTCTCTATTGCAGCAACAATTGGAATGGCTGCTTTACACGAAGATTTAAATTTAAAACAATCGGAAATTCACGGAATGAGCCAACGTGGTGGCGATGTTTCTTCTAATATGCGTATTTCTTCAAACGAAATTGCATCTGATTTAATACCTTATGGTCAGGGAGATTTAATACTTTCTATAGAGCCAATGGAATCCTTACGATATTTACCATATCTATCAAAAACAGGCTGGTTAGTAACAAACTCAGCACCATTTATAAATATTGATAATTATCCGGAGTTAGATGATGTTGTTGAAAAAATAAAATCATTACCTCATAATGTAATTTTAAATGCTGATGCAATTGCAGCAGATATTGGTTCACGCCGTTCGTCAAACATAGTAATGTTAGGTGCGGCAAGTCATTTTATTAATATGAATTTTGACAGCTTAAAAGAAGGTTTACGCCAAATTTTTGGTAAAAAAGGTGATGCAATTGTTGAAATAAATATTAAAGCTCTAGAAGCAGGCAGAAAATATGTTGCTGATAATTATAAGTTGTAAACACAACTTTATATCATAAAACAAAAAAAGACGCTTTTGCGTCTTTTTTTGTTTTATGATTATTTTACTCAGGTCTAAACCTAGAAGTCGTTTCAAATACTTTTTCCATTATACGTTTATCAATATCATCAAATTCAATACCTCTACGTGCCATAACAACTTCAGCTACTTCGTAAGCTTTTTTAAGTGCATAAGTTTTAAATCCAGAAGCACCACCCCACGAAAATGATGGTACAAAATTTCGAGGAAAATCCGAACCAAAAATATTTGCAAATACACCTACAACAGTACCAGTATTAAACATTGTATTAATTGCCGATTTTGAATGGTCGCCCATAATTAAGCCACAAAACTGTAATCCTGTTCTATCAAAACGTTCAGTGCTATAATTCCATAAACGAACTTTCACATAATTATTTTTAAGATTTGAGTTATTTGTATCAGCACCCAAATTACACCAACGACCAAGTACAGCATTGCCCAAAAAGCCATCATGCCCCTTATTTGAATAGCCAAAAATAACTACATTGTTTAACTCTCCTCCAACTTTTGAGTGAGGACCAATTGTTGTTGGTCCATATATTTTTGCAGATAGTTTTACTCCCGAATGTTCGCAAAGTGCAAACGGACCTCTTATTACAGAGCCTTCCATTAACTCAGAATCTTTCCCAAGATATACAAAACCTTCGTTTGCATTTATAGTTACAAACTCCGCCTTTACACCATCTTCAACAAAAATATTTTCTTCACCAAGTAAATTATTTGTATTACTAAGTTTTTGCGATTTCCTTCCTTTTGTAATTAATTTATAATCTAATTCTAATATTTTTCCATTTTTCCCAAAAATATCCCATGTATTTGCAATTAATGTAATTTCACCTTCATAATTTACTGTTTCTAATACCATTTCAGTAAATGGATCGCTTTTTTTGTATGCAATAATTACATCATTTTTTACAAGTTCTTGATTTAATTCTAACTTATTAAGCTCATCAATTATTTGTAAATTTGCCACAATAGATGAATTTACAAAAATGTTTTCAGGCTCCAATTTTAAAGGAAATTTTTCAGATAGATAATCTTGCGTTAGATAAGATGAAACCGAATTAGTTAGTTTATCCCATCGTTCTTTCATTGTTAAAATCCCAACTCTAATTTCACCAATTGGAGCAGTAAACGTAAAAGGTAACAAGTTAGTCCTTAACTTATTATCTTCAAAAAGTATATAATTCATTATTCAATATTTTTTTATGCTAATTTATAATTTTTAATCAATTAATTACCTTTTTTTTATCTTTATTCATAAATTAGTAAATTTTAACTAAAAAAATACTGTTAACGCTTTACTTTCGCTTGTTAATGTGTTATATTTGCATGTTTTAGATATATTGCATTTTATGGCTAAAAACAAAGACCAAGTAACAAAGCGAAGACTCCAAACATCATATATAACAACAATAGTAAGTATTACCCTTGTTTTATTTCTTCTAGGAGTAATGGGTTTATTAATTCTTAATTCAGAAAAACTATCAGTTTACGTTAAAGAAAACATAGGCTTTTCGGTAATTTTAAAAGAAAATTCAAAAGAAGCAGATATAATAAAGCTACGAAAACAATTAGATGCTACAAAATATATAAAATCTACAAGATTCATAACAAAAGACGAAGCCGCCGAAGATTTAAAAAAGGAACTTGGCGAAGATTTTACCGAATTTATTGGTTACAATCCTTTGCTTTCGTCAATAGATGTTAAATTATATGCAGATTACACAAATACTGATAGTTTGGCTGTAATTGAAACTGATTTAGCTCGATATAATAAACTTATAAAAGAAGTTTTTTATCAAAAAAATTTAATATCAATAGTAAATCAAAACGTAAAACGAATAAGTATTGTTTTATTAATTTTTTCAGGATTATTATTCTTTATTTCGTGGGCATTAATAAATAATACAATAAGATTATCGGTATATTCAAAACGCTTTTTAATAAAAACAATGCAGCTTGTTGGTGCTACAAAAGGCTTTATTCGAACACCATTTTTAAATTCAGGTACAATTGCTGGTATTATTGGTGGTATAATAGCAAATTTAATGCTTGTTGTAATAATTAGATATACAGAAAAAGAATTTGAGGGAGCAATTAGTTTTGCCGATTTAAATATATTAATAATATTATTTAGCGGAATTATTGTTCTTGGAGTAATAATTTCACGAATTTCAGCCTTTTATGCTGTAAATAAATATCTAAAAATAAAAGGAAAAGAACTTTATTATAAATAAACATAACAAAATGAGTAACGAACAAAACGAAAACAGAGGATTTGCCATAGGAAAACAAAATTACATTTTGTTAATGGTTGGTTTTATTATTATTGTAGTTGGATTTATGCTTATGGCAGGTGGTGCATCAGACGACCCAAATAAATTTAGCACAGAAATATTCTCTTTCAGAAGAATAACATTAGCCCCATTAGTTGTACTTTTTGGTTTTATTTTCGAAATTTTCGCAATTATTATCAGTCCAAAAACTTTAGCAAAATATATTAAGTTTTAAATAAATCTTATCGCCACAAGCGAACAAGATATAGTTTTGGAAAACAGTTCTTTTATACATTTATAAAGATAAAGAATTAAAACCAAACATATTAAAACTTATCAGAGTTTCAATCGTATTACACCTTTGAAACTTAAAAACAAATATTATGACTTGGATTGACGCATTTATTATTGCTATTATTGAGGGACTTACCGAATTTTTGCCTGTATCATCAACAGGACACATGATTATTACTCAAAAAATTTTGGGTACAGAGATGACAGATTTTTACAAACTATATATTATAGTAATACAGTTTGGTGCAATACTATCTGTAGTAGCTTTATATTGGCGAAAATTTTTACAATCGTTTAAGTTTTACTTAAAACTATTAGTTGCATTTTTACCTGCAGCATTTTTTGGCTTATTATTTAGCGATAAAATTGATGAGCTTTTAGAAAGTGTAACCGTTGTTGCATCAATGTTAGTTTTAGGAGGTATTGTACTCGTTTTTGTAGATAAATGGTTTAAAAATAATGATTCAATTAAAGATCAAGAAGTAACATATAAAAAATCGCTTGTAATTGGTTTTTTCCAAGTTATAGCTATGATACCTGGCGTGTCTCGTTCCGCATCAACTATTATTGGCGGAATGACTCAAAAATTAAATAGGAAAACAGCAGCTGAATTTTCATTTTTTTTAGCTGTACCTACTATGTTTGCAGCATCAGCATACAAACTATTACAAAATATTTTAGATGATAAATTATCGGTAATAACCGACAATATTGGCATTTTACTTTTTGGAAATATTGTTGCTTTTATTGTAGCACTAATTGCAATAAAAACATTTATTGCATTTTTAACAAAAAACGGATTTAAAGTTTTTGGATATTATAGAATTGTGGTTGGAGCTATTATTTTAATATTAGTAGTATCAGGAGTTGAACTTAATATTATTTAATGAATTTTATTGAAGGTGAAGTAATAGCAATTAACAAAGATGTTGATTGGACATCGTTTGATGTTGTAAATAAGATAAGATACTTAATAAAGAAAAAGTATAATATTAAAAAAATAAAAGTTGGACATGCAGGCACATTAGATCCAAAAGCAACAGGTGTGGTAATTGTTTGTACAGGTAAAAAAACCAAACAAATAGACTCATATGTTGCAGATAAAAAAATATATATTGCAGAAATTAAATTAGGAGAAACAACTCCATCATTTGATAGAGAAACTGAACCTGATAACTTTTTTTCAACTAAACATATAACAAAGAAAAAAGTAAATGAAGTAATAGAATCGTTTTTAGGAAAACAGCAGCAAATACCACCAATGTATTCTGCAATCCATATAAATGGTAAAAGAGCTTATGAAATTGCAAGACAAGGTGGCAGTGTTGAAATAAAACCTCGTGAAATAGAAATTTTTAATATTGAAATACTTGAAGAGAACATACCTGAGCTAAAAATTAAAATAAGTTGTAGTAAAGGAACTTATATAAGAGCACTAGCACGAGATATTGGCACTAAACTTGATAGTGGTGCATACATGACAAGTCTTGTTAGAATTGCATCAGGAAATTACAAAATTAATGAGGCTCTAACAATAGAACAGTTTGAAAATAAAATAAATAAATTAAATATAAAATAAGTATGAAATTATCAGCATTTAATTACGAGTTACCAGAAGAATTAATCTCGTTGTTTCCAACAAAACACAGAGATGAATCACGTATGATGGTAATCAACAAAAAGACTGAAAAAATTGAGCATATGCAATTTAAAGATATAATCAATTATTTCAACGACAGAGATGTGATGGTTTTTAACAATACAAAAGTTTTTCCTGCAAGATTATATGGTAATAAAGAAAAAACCGGTGCAAGAATTGAAGTTTTTTTGTTAAGAGAATTAAATAAAGAACAAAACTTATGGGATGTACTTGTTGACCCTGCTCGAAAAATTAGAATTGGCAATAAATTATACTTTGGTGATAATGAAGAATTAGTAGCTGAAGTTATAGACAACACTACATCAAGAGGTAGAACATTACGCTTTTTATACGATGGCTCGTACGAAGAGTTTAAAAAATTACTTTTTAAACTTGGTCAAACTCCATTACCTAAATTTATTGATAGAGAACTAGAACATGATGATACCGAAAGATACCAAACAATTTACGCAAAACACGAAGGTGCTGTTGCTGCTCCAACTGCTGGTATGCATTTTAGTCGTGAGTTAATGAAACGTCTAGAAATAATTGGTGTTAACTTTGGTGAAGTTACTTTACATGCTGGTTTAGGAAATTTTCGTAAGGTAGATGTTGAGGATCTTACAAAACATAAAATGGACTCTGAAGAAATAATTATTGATAGTGACGTTGTTAATATTGTTAACAACGCAAAAAATGAGAAAAGAAACATTTGTGCTGTTGGTACAACTGTAATGAGAACTCTTGAAACATCGGTTTCTACTGACAATAGACTAAAAGAATATGAAGGATGGACTAATAAATTTCTGTTTCCTCCTTACAAATTTAAAATAGCAAACTCAATGGTTTCTAACTTCCATTTACCGTATTCTACATTATTAATGATGGTTTCTTCTTTTGGTGGTTACGAGTTAATACAACATGCATACCAAGTTGCAATTAAAGAAAAATATCGTTTTGGTACTTATGGAGATGCGATGTTAATTCTTGATTTTTAATATATTTTCAAAAATTCATTATATTGTAAACACAGAGTTTTTTTTAGTATACTCAATCCATTTAACTTTTAGGGAATTACGGGTTTATTTTTCTTTTTTAGAGTTTTAAATTTTAAGCATAGCTTGTTACGCTTACAATTTTAAGCAAATAAAAATGGAAAAAGAAAAAATAGAAAAACCGAAAAGCTATGTGGTTTGAGTATATAAATCCTTGTATTTACAAACTATAAATTTCAAAAAAAAATTTAGTTAGTCTGTCACACAGCATATTTTTAAATTTTACTATAACAAAAAGAGTTTTCCGAAAGGAAAACTCTTTTTGTTATAGTAAAATCTCATATCTCAAATATAAACATCTATAAGCCTAATGTTTAAAGTGTCGGATACCAGTAAATACCATTGACATTCCGTTATCATTACAATAATCGATACTCTCGTTATCTCTAATTGAACCACCAGGTTGAACTACTGCTGTAATTCCTGCTTCATGAGCAATTTCTACCGAATCGCCAAATGGGAAAAATGCATCAGATGACATAACCGCTCCGTTTAAATCGAACCCAAACGATTTTGCTTTTGCTATTGCCTGACGTAATGCATCAATACGCGATGTTTGTCCTGTACCACTTGCTATTAACTGACCATTTTTAGCAAGAACAATTGTGTTAGATTTTGTATTTTTCACAAGTTTAATTGCAAATAATAAATCGTCAACCTCTGTTGCAGTTGGAGCAGTTTTTGTAACAACTTTTAACTCATCAGCAACTTCAGTTTTAGTATCTTTATCTTGACAAAGAACTCCATTTAATGCAGTACGGAATGTATATTTAGGTAACTCAATTTCTTTTGTAATAAGAATTACACGATTCTTCTTCGATTTTAAAATTTCAAGAGCCTCGTCGGTATACGATGGAGCCATTACAACTTCCATAAACAAACTGTTCATTTCTGCTGCAACCTCCTTTGTAATTTCTTTATTTGTAATAATTACACCACCAAATGCAGAAACAGGATCACCAGCTAAAGCATCTTTCCAACACTGCACCATGTCATCTCGTGAAGCTAATCCACACGCGTTATTATGTTTCATCACAACAAAAGTAGTAGTATCAAATTCGTTAATTAAATTAACAGCAGCATCAATATCTAACAAGTTATTATACGAAATTTCTTTACCATGAAGTTGCGTAAATAACTCATCAAATTTACCATAAAACAATCCTCTTTGATGTGGATTTTCACCATAACGTAATACTTTTGCTTCTAAAACACTTTCTTTAAATGCAGGTATTTCAGCAGACTGATTAAAATATTTAAAAATTGCAGTATCGTAATGCGACGAAATATTAAATGCAGATGCAGCATATTGCTTTCTATCTTCTATATCAGACTCTCCATTTTTATCGTTTAGTAAACTAAACAATGGTGCGTACTCATTTTTAGATGGGACAATTATTACATCTTTAAAATTTTTTGCTGCAGCACGTATTAATGAAATGCCTCCAATATCAATTTTTTCTATAATATCTTGCTCGGTAGCTCCTGAAGCAACTGTTTCTTCAAAAGGATATAAATCAACAATTACCAAATCAATCTCAGGAATTTCATACTCAGCAATTTGTTTTTTATCACTATCGTTATCACGACGAGTTAAAATTCCACCAAAGACTTTTGGGTGAAGTGTTTTAACTCTCCCTCCTAATATTGAAGGATAGCTTGTTAAATCTTCAACAGCATTAACTTTAACACCTAAACCTTCAATAAAAGTTTGAGTTCCTCCTGTAGAGTAGATTTCAACACCCAAACTATCAAGTTTTTTCACTATTTCGTTAAGTCCATCTTTGTGAAAAACCGATATTAAAGCAGATTTTATTTTCTTTGTATTCATATATATTATTTTTTTACAAATATATATAATTGCATAATTGCAACATCAATTTACTGTTTATTGTATCAACATTTTATTAACCATAAATAAGTTTTTTTGTATCGGTAATTTTGTTTCATTTTGGGTATAATAACTTGTATTCAGCAAAAATATATTAATAATCAATTATTTTCCCCTAATTACTTTAACTAATTTATTAATATTTAGATTTCTATCACAAAAACCTATAATACCATATGATAATAATTCTTGTTTATTTATTTTAGCTTCATTAGTATTAATAACAATTATCTTTACGCTCTCACTAATACCATATTCATATTCCTTAATCTTTCGAACAAATGAATTACAGTTAATATTATTTATAATACTATTAACTATTATTATATCAAACTTATTATTTGTATAATTATTTAAGGCATCTTTATAATTATCAACAAATATTATTTTGTTAAACTTATTTTTCAGCTCAATTTCACCTAATTTTTTATTTAATAAATTATCATCAACAAAAAGGATATTCATTTTCTTAAATATATCGTCTGAAATATATTTCTCTTTTTTATTAATATTCTGCAAAAATATTTCGCTAAAATTATTAATATTTTCAACAGCATCTGATAACATGTATGAGCAAGAAAATTTAAAATTTGTATTTTTCTCATTATTATCAATAAACATATATCCACCAGATTCTACAATTAAATTATTGGTATATGACAACCCAAGTTGATTTATATTTTTGCTAACTGAACTTAATAGAATATTGTCAGAATTAGAGGTATTATATTTATCTATATTTAGAATATTTTGATTAAGTTCAATTTTAAATCTTAAATCTATTATTTTATCATTAATTGATTTTAAATACACATATATATTAATTTCACATTTACCGTATACATTTTTATAAATACTATTTAATATATTGTATAAAACTTGCTTAATTCTAATAGGATTTCCTTTAAGTGTATTGGGTAATTTGTCAGAATATATTAAGTTTATTTTAAAACTATTTTTATCAAAAATTTTAATTGTATTATCAATTGCAGTCAATAAGTTAAACTTAATAGGATTGAAATTAATAAAGTCTGATTTATATTCAGAGAGTTCAATAATATTATTCATTATATTAACAAGATTAATTGTAGAATTCTGTAATAAATCAAATTGTTCTTTGTTAATACCTATTTGTTTATCTTTGGTTACGTATGGTATTGATATAATTTTATTAAATGCTTTTTTTGATTCATTTGAGAGTTGAGTAAAGAGCATATTTTTTTCTTCAAATAATTTGTTTTTACTAGAAAGTTTATTCTTTAAATCAATTATTTTATTATTATTTACAGTAATAATAATGTTTATTAAAGCAGAAACAGTAAAGTACGACACTATAATTCTAAATAACAGACTATTATTATATTCATGAGAAATTAAATATTTAGGAACAAATAACAGTGTAATTAAAAAAAGCAAAAAAGATAATGTTATTATACGACCATTATTCCCACCAATAAGAAATAATGAAATAATTGGCAACCCATAAAACCAAATATATCCATAACCAACTTTACCGCCGTTAAATACGAGTAATATAAAAAATAGCTCTAGAGATAAAGCTACAATATACTTAGTGAAATTAATATTTTTTTTCCAAAAGAAAATTATAAAATTAATTATATGAATTGAAATTAATCCCAAAAGAATATATGCTAAATATACAGCTCCATTGCTTAACGAAACAAAAACAAAGATAGTTGCTGCAACCATAACAATAAAACTAAATACGTTTGTTAGTAAAAGCTTTATAAGTACGTCTATAGGTAATTCTTTATGTAAGTCAAAAGTTAATAATTCGATTACTCGTTTTTGAAAAGACATTTATAAAATTGTTGTTTTGTAATGTAAAGTTACAATTTTATTTTAATATTGAATGAATGGAATCAATAATTTCTTGAATATTTAAATCTTTCATACATTTAAAATGCTTTTTAGGACATTTATTGAACCCAATTTTAGAACAAGGACGGCATTTTAATTCTTTATTTTGTATAATAATAGATGTATTATCGGGAAGATATGGGTACATTCCAAATTCAGGAATTGTGTTACCCCAGATTGATATTATACTTTTATTAAATGCACTAGCTATATGCATTAACCCTGTATCAGAAGTTATAACTAGGTCTGATTGAGATATAATTGATGCTGATTGATTTATGTTAATACTACCCACTTTATTTATAATATTATTAGTATTGTCAGCAATTTCAATCGATTTTTGATAATCTTCTTTCCCTCCTAATAGAATAATATTATAATTAACTAAGTTACAGATATTAATAATTAATTCGGTTGGTATTTGCTTTGTAAAGTGTTTTGCTCCAATAACAAGAGAAATTGTTTTATTATTATTTAAAAACAAATTATTAATATCATATTTATCTTTGTCGTCTATAAAATAATCTAAACCTTTCTTATCATTTTTTAAGCCAAAAGCATTTAATGTATTAATATACCTGTCAACAATATGGATATCAGGAAGCCTATTGTATCTAAAATTGACTAAAAGCCATTTTTCAATATTTAACTTTTTAAAAGTAAATGAAATAATTCTTAGTTGTTTTTTTATTTTTGCTGTTCTAATATTATTATGTAAATCAATAATATAATCGAACTGTTCACTAGATAATTCATTAATTAACTCATTACTATTTTTGTAATTTAATGTGTGTATCTTATCAATATTTGGATTATTATTAATAATAGATACATTTTCACCTTTTGTAAGAAAATGTACTTGCGAGTTTTCTATTTGGTTTTTAATTAATCTAAAAACTGGTGTTGTTAAAACAATATCACCTATTGAACTAAACCGTATTACAAGAAATTTTACCATATACCCAAAAAAAATGCTGTCATAAGACAGCATTTATATTCTACTTAAATAAATTTTAAAATTCCCACAAATCATGTTCTAGCTTGAAAATAAATTCTTTTATTTTCTCTGATTCTAAACGTGCATCAAGACCATGTTTATATTCTTGTATCAATCTATTGTCATAAACATTAGTTTCTTTAAAAATAAATGAAGAGAAATGTCTTTTAAAGAAAATATCTTCGAAAGTACGTCTTTCAGAATCATTCTTTGGATTAATTACTTCATGATTAGCGAATATAGCACGAGCAGCAGGATAATATACCCAACAAACTTTTGTTTGACTAAGCTTTCCTCCAGAATCTTCTTCTTGTCCTTCAATTTTTCTATGAAATCTTCTTATTGGACAAAGACCTACTATTTGAACTTCTAACTTCGAACGCTGTTTATCAAAATACCATACCTCCTTCATTAAATATCGTTTAACTTCAGATGGGTCTGCCTCTGTAATAATTAATGAATCAACAGTTTCGTACTCATTAATATCAATTTGTTGAGTATCTGCTGATGCTCCCAGAGCAGCTGTCAATTCAGACAATGTCATAGGTGTTGTGAATTCGTCATCAGCCTGTGCATCATACACATACATACCAGTATTCTCAACGCCCCAAATAATTAAGTTAGTCAAACTCATTCTGTCGCCAATTGTACCTTCTGTTGGGTAATATAAAGGATGGTTAATTTTTTCTCTAAGATTTAATATTCTCCATATTTTCTTAGTCCACATCATATCTGCTTCTCGCAAATGATGGTATGGAATAGGTTTACGTGCAGGCACATGTTCCTTTTCATATATACCATCTAGTACATCAGAAGTTTGTGCATTAACAACGTTATTTCCAAGAAAAATAACAAAAACAATACTTATAGAAAAAATTAACCTTCTCATAATAAAAAATTTATTTTACTTTAAAGATGATACCATTAAGCTTTCTACTTTTACCATCAGGGCCTTTAGCCTTAATATTAGTAAACATAACTTTACCACCTTTTCTTACTTTTTTAATAATTTTCTTTTGTGCTGGTGTAATATTTGAACTATTAGATTTTTTCTCTTGATCAAACCCACCTATAGTTGCAGAAACATTAAAGCCAGTAACTTTAAATTTCAAGTCAAAAGCAAAGTTTTTAAGTTCTGCTCTTACAAATTTTTGTGCTAAAAGAGAAGATCTTCCAATAGTTCCTCCATTCTTTTTTGCAACAGAAGCTTCTGGTTTTGGAATATTTTTTACCCTAAACTTCATTTTACCCATTGAATGAGCTTTTCCATCATCATCTTTTGCCGACACACTAATTGTTGCACCTGCTTTTGACGATTTCTTAACTCTTGCAATATAATGACCTGTTCCTTTTTTTCTAAGGTATCCTCCACCACCTGATAAATGTGCTGATACTCTAGTATCGTCAAAACCTGATACTGAAATATCAATTGGATTATCAACACCTATGTAGAGTACATTCATTTTTGTTGGTGAGATAGTAGCGGTTGGTTTTGCAACCATATATTCAGCATAAGGCTTACCACTAACTTTTAAAGGATATTTTTTAACCTCTTTAGTAGCTGAGTTTGTAACCTCAATCATAGCTGCATATTTCTTTGGACCAGTTGCTCCTGCAGGGATTTTTAATTTTCCCATTCCGTTAATAACCTTAACACTATCAACTTTACCAGTTAATTCATTTTTAACGCTGTCGTAACCTTCACCAATAAATACTTTAGGATTGGCTGATTTACTAAAAGCAGCAACAAATAAATCTGCTTCGTATTCGCCACCTTGCACTACATAGTTAGATTTAGGAATCACTTTAGCTGCTAGTGTATCAAATTTAAAGTCAGTTGAACCAATACCACCTAGTAATTTATTTACAATTGTAGCTTCAGCATTTTTAACTTGATTTTGCATTTGTGTAAGCATTGCTATTGCCGCAGGTACGGGCATATGGTCAAATTTTGAAGTTTCCCAAACAGCTTCTTCAGGGTGGTCTGCATAAAACATTTTATCTGCACCTTCCTTTTTACCAGGGTCTTCTGTATCAATACCAAGTTCAGCTAGTTTTTCAATTTGCTCAGCTTTATTTGGTAATGCAATAGCATCATCTGCCATGATAGCTAATAACGCTTCTCTATATTCAATCAATTTATTCTTTAGTTCTCTGGCTTTTCCTTTTGAAGCATTTTCTACAGGACCAACCATGATAAACATTGGAATATCATAATTATCTTTTGCTTCAACATCCATAAGGTTAAAATGTTTACCATCTTCTATTGAAACATCTGACTGAACTGCGTTAATAATAGTTCCTCTAAGTGTTAGGATGTAATCATCCATCTCCTCAGCTAATTTCTTAACTTTTAAAGATGCTTGATAATATGGTACCGCTTTCGGATCAGTTAATTGAGCTGATGCTAAAGCATTATACATATATTGATTCTTACCTTCGAAAGTTTCATTAGTTATCGCTAAACTTTCGTTTACAACTACAAAAGCGTTTAAGATTGATTTAGATACATTAATCGCTAACATCGCTGTTAGGAATAAGTACATCATACCAATCATCTTTTGCCTACCCGTTTCGGGACAATTTGCTGCTGACATATTTTATAAATTTAAATTAATAAAAAATTAAGCTTGAACATTCATTGCTGAAAGCATATTGCCATAAACAGTGTTCATTGCAGCAAGGTTATTTCCTAGTTTAGAAATCTCTTCTCTATATTTCTTAGTATCTTCTACAGAGTCATGTAGATTAGTCATCATATCATCAAGACCAGCATACATTGCTTTTGTTGCTTCAACATGTTGATTAGTACCTTCTAATTGTAATTCGTAAACAGTATTCAATGCAGTAAGGTTCTTAGTCATAGTGTCTAATTGCTCACCATAAGATTTGTTACCCTCAGTTGCATTTTCAATTTCTGAATTCATTGAACCTGTAAGTTTTTCGTATGAAACGGCAAGTTCTCCACCTTTAGATGCAACATTATTATTAACATCAGCTAGGTTATTAGCAGCATTAGCAGCATTTTTAAAACTATCTACATATTCATTTGTTACTAAAGTAACATCTGCAATTTCAGATAATTTCTCTGTAGTTGTATTCATGTTTTGCAGACCTGTACCTAAGCGTTCAAATAATTCAGGAGTAATTTCTGCTTTTTCAATCATTTCATCAAATTTTTGTAATGCTGAACCAGAGCCACCATTACCACCACCACCACCGCGGTGAATTTCAACATCTTCATCCATAGCATCATCTTTTACATCTGCTAATTCTGGATAAACAATACTCCAGTCAACTTCTTTATGTAAAGGTTCGAAAGCTGAGCTAAAGAAGATAAATGCCTCTGTAGATAAACCAGCTACAAGCATAATACCAGAACCTGGCCAGTGCATAATTTTAAACATGGCTCCAATAAGTACTACAGTTGCTCCCCAACCATATGTTTTGGCCATAAAATTTTTCCATCCTTGTGTTTGCGTTAATTCGGTAATGTTAAATCCCATAATCTAAAAAATAAAGGTTAATAAATAATTAGTTAATTAATATTAGTATACTTGTGATCCAGTACCTGCGTCATCAAAATCACGACCTAAGTACTCTCTTACATTTCTAAAACCAATGTATGATTTAGAACTATCCTGATATTCGTAAGTTCGTGTACCACACTGCAAATAAAAGGCTATATCTTTCCAAGAGCCACCTCTTATTACTTTTCTTTTCTTTTCAGGCATATCACCTGGTAATACATTATAATGGTAGTCTGGATTTAAATCATCAGACCAACTATATGCTGCTTCATCAAAAGCATTTGAAGTCCACTCTGAAACGTTACCAGCCATATCATATAATCCATATTCGTTAGGATCGTTAACCGCAACAACTACAGGATAAATACCTCCATCAGCAGAATAATTTCCACGCATAGGTTTAAAGTTTGTAATAAAACAACCCTTATAGTTTCTTGTATAATAACCTCCCCAAGGATACATAGATTCTTTAAGGTTACCACGAGAACCATATTCCCATTCTGACTCAGTAGGTAATCTATAATGCTGCACACTAGTTTCACCTATTGAAGCAAAAAAATTATTTTTCAACAATGTTCTCCATACACTAAAAGCAACTGCTTGTTTCCAAGAAACACCAACTACAGGGTAGTTATCAAATGCAGGATGCCAAAAATACATTTCAGTCATTGGATCATTATAAGAATATGTAAAGTCACTTACCCAACATAAAGTATCAGGATAAGCATTTACAACATCTCTCATAATATATGCAGAACGATCTTTAATTTCAACTTTCTGCCCCATTGTAGCACCTCTAGAAAAGTCAGTAACTTCACCATTATACTCTATTTTCTTTTCATCGTACATTTTATCCCAATTAAATGCTCTACGATTCTGTCCATCAAAATCATGCTTAGATGCTGCTTGGTCTAAATCAATCCAAAAATACTCATAATTAAGTTTTCTTGTATCAATTTGTTTTCTTTTATAAAAACGTTCGTTTTCAGGATAAAACATTTCCTCCAGAGCTTCACGTTCTTCTTCACCTTCCCAGTCAATTTCTTCTGCCCAGTTAATATTTGGTGGGTCAATTTCTTCCCCCCAATAATCTTCAGTAATTGCATATAGATCTTCTTGACCATTGTCAATTAATATTTTATAAGCTATAGAGTCTTTAACCCAATATACAAATTGACGATATTCGTTATTTGTAATTTCAGTTATGTCCATCCAAAATGGTGCAATAGAAACTGTTTTAGATTCTGAAGTCATTGCCCAGGGTACGTCTTGATCATTAGGTCCCATATTGTAACTTCCCATTTTAATGAAAGCCATACCATAGGGCTGTGCTTCAAACCAATTCTCTCTATTTTGTACACCTACTAAATCACCGTCACCAGTAACACAACCGTACATTAGTAATCCTGTAATAAATAATAGAAGTAATTTCCTCATAATACCTCCTGCTTTTATTTTGTTATTCACAAAAAATTATTTTTATAAAAATCTTACACTTTTGTTTCTTGATGGTCCTTTATTAGAGGATACTTTGAAACAGTATTTTAACATAATCTCTATTGAGCCTTTAGAATACCCTTGCATTCCTCCAATTGCTAAATCATATGCGAGCCCAATTGTTAAATTCATTGGTAACTGAACACCTGCCATAAAAATTACAGCATCATTCATTCTATATGTAACTCCTCCCCAATATTTCTTCTCGTATATTAAATTGGTATTAAAACTATATTGATTTGTAATACCATCTGATTTAATCATAAAACTAGGTCGCAATTCCCATTGTTGAGCAGGCAATGTATAATAGTAACCTGCAGTTAAATAATAATGTCTTTTTAAGAAAGGAACTTTTTCATTTGAAAACTTAAATTTAGGTTCAGTTAAATGAGTTGTTGAAAGACCTGCGTATAAAAGATTATCATTTAAATTTACTTTGTAAAATAAACCAAAGTCCATATCAAAAGCAAAATGACTTTCAGAGTTTGGAACAGCAGGGTCTGAATAAGGGTCAACATTACTGTTCTCAAGATAATCGTATGTTTCCCATTCTCCATCAATAGATCTGTTTAACATTCCAACACTAAGACCAATACCAAGTGTTCCTGCATCATCAAGATTAAGCATGAAGGCATATGATAACTTTATATTTATCGATTTTTCATATCCTTGTCCATCACTCAGAACAGAAATACCAGCCCCACTATTAATGGCCTTAATAGGCATATGTGCATTAAACACCATTGTTGCAGGAGCTTCATCAAAGCCAATCCATTGATTTCTATAAATACCATTAGCACAAATAGCACCATTACTACCTGCAAAACCAGGGTTGATAGACATGTGATTAAACATGTTAAAACTGTACTGCGGATCTTGTTGTGCGTAACTTGATGTAAATAAAACAATTGCAGTAAACAACAACGTAAATCTCTTTACCATCTTTTTATTCATTTATATATATTTTATTCAGCTTCTCACGTGCTTTAAAAAGTAAAGTAAGTTAAAAAAATGTTTTAAAACAAATATTTATTAACAATTTATAGTTAATAAACATGCTTTAATGCATTAAACTTACTGTTATTAAGTCGTTTGAAGCAGTTTAATATTTTTTTATTTATTTTAATTCAGTTCACTAAAGTAACAAAAAATAATTATTCTTATGATTTTTTAACGTAAAAATCTATATTTTATTATCAACAGTTTACACTAACAATCCAAAGACAAGCCGTATCGTAATGAATTACAAACACATAGTGCAATCACTTTTATTTATTTAATATTTCATTTAATAAGTCATTTTTATTAATCGAAACAACACCTACACTTTCACATACTAAACCTCCAGCAATATTTGAGATGTATGCTATATTTTTAATATCCATATTTAAACATAAACATAGTGATGCAACACTAATTACAGTATCACCAGCCCCAGAAACATCTGCAATTTTTCTTATTTCGGCTGGTAAATGATATTCTTCATTTTGATTTTTAATATAACAACCATTTTCAGATAAAGTAGAAAACACTATCTCAGAGTTTAAATTTTTTCGAAGTAAATCTACTGCATTACGTATTTCGACATTATCATTTTTATCAATAGTTATATTTAACCCTTCCGAAAGTTCTTTTAGGTTCGGTTTAAATAAAGTTACATTTTTATATTTAAGGAAATTATTTTTTTTAGGATCTACAGATGTTATAATTTTTCTTTTATTTGCTTCAAATATTATTTTTGTAATAATTAAATCTGTTATTACTCCTTTATCGTAATCTTCAAATATTATAACATCAATATTTTTTTTATCTAGTATATATATAATACGTTCAAATAATTTTATTTCATCTTCACTAATTAAATTATTACATATTTCGTCATCAACACGAAGTAAATGTTGTCCTTGACTTATTATTCTTGTTTTTGATGTTGTTTTTCGGTTGTTACTAATAACAACACCTTCATTTGTAATTTTTCTTTTACCAAGAAGATCTGTGAAAATTTTACCATTGTCATCATTCCCAACTACGGTACATATAATAGGTGTAGCCTCAAGTGCTTTAATATTCAATGCAACATTTGCGGCACCACCAAGTCTATTTTCTTTATTAATTGTGGAAATGATAGGAACGGGAGCTTCTGGTGAGATTCTATCAATACTACCTATTAAGTAAGAATCAATCATTACATCTCCAATTATCATTACTTTCTTATTGTTGAAATTTTTGAATATACTCTCTATGTATTTCTTATTCACTGTACAAAATTTAAATTATTGCAAATATATTAGTTTTAGATTAATGTATTGATAATTTTGAGCTACTTTTTGACATTATATAATAATATACTCAAACCAACCAACATAAATTATTTATATTTTTCTTTTTTTGTTAAAATTTCCCTTCCAAAACTATTGCTACACAATGATTTTTCACAACTATAAAGAAAAATATACTCAATCTACATAGTTTTTCTGAGCTTTTACTTTTTCTTTCTCCATTTTATATACTCAAACCAAATAGTTTTTCGGTTTTTCTACTTTCTACTTTATATTTTACATTTTTATTTGCTTAAAATTGTAAGCGTAACAAGCTATGCTTAAAACTTTAAACTTTAAAAAAGAAAAAATAAATCCGTATAAATTCCCGAAAAGCTAAATGGTTTGAGTATATTATAATTTATTTATCGGGTAATTTGCTATTCAATTGAATATTCCGAAATTATACGTGATATTTATCATTTATTATATTAAATATATATACTAAAATTGTAAGCGTAAACTATTTAAATAAAGCCTTATATGATTCTTGAAAACCAAACCACTGAAATTATTGATAGTAACAATCTTTTTGAATATACAGTAATTAACGAAAAAATTAAATATTCGTTTAAAATTT
>Ga0256827_10000250_pt1 | contig 31984 bp, 26 predicted proteins | sample CV84metaG_FD_185977 | JGI IMG/M metagenome (GOLD analysis project Ga0256827, IMG submission 185977) | Hydrothermal vent microbial communities from East Pacific Rise, Pacific Ocean - CV84 | ecosystem: Environmental > Aquatic > Marine > Hydrothermal vents | place: Pacific Ocean: East Pacific Rise...
TTAGCTGAGTGGGAAAGTAGGTAACTGCCAGCTCTTTTATTAAAAGCCCATTCATTAACTTGAATGGGCTTTTTTTTTGCCCAGATTTTGATTATAAAAAAAATTAATCTGAAAAATTGATTCTTATAATGTAAATAATTATACTTTAATTTGTTTTATTATTATTGAGGAAAATATATGAATTTTACTGTTATTTCTGATACTCATTTAGGGGATAAGGATTGCGGACTTGTTACAAAAGATAAAGTAAGTAATAAATATCGCTTAGGAGCTTTCTATAAAAAGTTTAGTGAGAAAATAGCTGTTTGTGATTATATGATTTTACTTGGAGATATTTTTGATTTTGCAATTGAAGATTATAGTGATGCTTATGAGTCAGGAAGAGTTTTCTTAAACCAAGTTGTAGAAGATGGTTTTGTTAAAAAAGGATTTATATATATTCCAGGTAATCATGATTTTAATTTATGGCCATTAATTGAATATGAAGCAAATGTAATAAATAGATTAAAAAAAGGAAAAAAAGTAAAGAAATTTCAAAATTCTTTACCTGCAATTATTGATGCAAGAGATGGGGATGCAAAATTTTCCTTGTATGGAGTAAAACCTCATGAAAATAACGGTAAGTATGAATATGGTGGAATGTATTTGGATAATCTAATTGATAAAAAAGGAATTACTTTTAATATTGCATATCCAAATTTATATCTTTTTACAAAAGATGAAACTATATTGTTTACACATGGTCATTACCTTGAGCCTTATTGGTCTTTATTTTCTGATTATGGTGAAAGTTTAACTCAAAAAATTGATAAAAATGAGCCATCTGATTTTATTTCTTTAAAAGTAGATACAATGAAAGAACTTGTTGATATAAACTTTCCTTTAAATCAGCTTGCATCTTCAGGAGTTGGTGAATCAGGAAAGCTGGGACAAATTGTAAATAGAGTAGAGCATAATTTAAAGGATAACAAGATTGGTAGAGTTGGAATCTATACTTTAAATTTTATTAAATTACTTGAGAAGAAACTTTTAGGCCAAAGTCCTAATTTTTTAAAGAAATACCTTTTTAACCTTCTAAGGAATCTTGCTCTAGATAAAGTACAGCAAATATTTAAAGCTTATAAAACACCAAGAAATAATGAAGATTTTTTGAAAGATAATTCTGAAAGATTTAAAAAGTTTTACCAGCTTACAGTAAATGAACTTACTTCTTTAAAAGGAAATATTAATGATGAGAGGAGATATCTAAATAATAAATTGGAGAAAATATATACTGAACCTAAAAGAATAATCTATGGACATACTCATGTTCCTGTTTCATGGTGCAATCTTTCTGAAACAGTTAAAATTAATGGTAAGACAATTTATACACACAATACTGGTGGCTGGCTTTCTAAGGATGAAAAAAACTGGAGAGGGGCAGAAATCTTTTTTATAAATAAAAGTGGTAATATTACTTCTACAAGAGTTGAGTAAATATCACAATACTTGACACGATGCGTCAATTCGGTTATAGTAAATTGTTTTTTGTTATTAAGGAGATTTATGCTTGATATTAAAACTGTTTATGATAAGATGTCAATACTGCCAGAAAAGGTTAAAAATAAAGCATTTAGTAAAATTATGGGGCTTGTAATTCCATTTTCTGCAAAAAGTAAATTTGATATAGAAAAACTAAAAAAGGGCTATATGAGAGTTTCATTACCTTATATTAAAGCAAATATGAACCATATAAAGACACATCATGCTCTTGCAATGAGTGAACTTGGTGAACTTGCTACAGGAGTTTGTTTAGCTTATTCTCTCCCGCTAAATAGTCAAGTGATATTAAAAAGCTTAAATACTGAATATTTAAAAAAAGGAAAAGGAAAGCTTATTGTTGAAGCAGAATTTAATTTAGATGAAGTTAAAGATAGAGGAGATATTGTTTTTAACACTGAAATAAAAAATAAATCCAATGAAATAGTTGCAAAAGCTCAGTATATTTGGCACTATAGAATAAATTTTAAGAAGTAATATGATTTTAATTAAAAGATATACAAATAGAAAGTTATATGATACAGAAAATAGTAAGTATGTTACAATTTCAGATATTATAAAATTAATTCAAAATAATGTGGAAATAAGAGTTATTGAAAATAATACACAAGAAGATATTACTAATGTGATTATGGCTCAGGTATTATTAAAAATAGAGCAAAAAGAAAATTCAAAAAAAAATGATAACTCAAAAAAAGGTATAAAAGCCTTAATACAGAATTCTGGAGATTCTTTAAGTAGCTATATCAGTAAAACAAAATATACAATAAAAAATGAAGTTGATAAAATAATTAAAAAAGGTGAAACTGAGCTTAATGATATTGTTAAGCAATTACAACAAGTTTACGATTCTTCTGCAAATGTGATTGAAAATATTCCTAAAAGAATAGATGAAAAGGTTAAAGAGTCAATTAATACATTGTTTCCTGTACAAAAAATGAAAGAATTTGATGATTTAGTTAAAAAAGTTGATTGTTTGGATAAAAAAGTTAAAATTCTTGAATCCAAATTAATGGAGTTTGAGAAAAATGAGTAAAATCAAAAACCTTTTTAATAAAAGAATTATTGTAATAACAGGCAAAGGAGGGGTTGGTAAAACAACTGTTTCTACAATAATTGCGATTGCAGCAAGAAAACTTGGTAAGAAGGTTTTGGTATGTGAAATAAACACAAAAGAAAAGATAGCCCCAAGTTTAGGCTATAGTGAATCATTTGGTGAAGTTCAGGAAATTGAAAATAATTTATCTACTGTAAATATTATTCCAAATAGAGCTATGGAAGAATATGGTATAATGATATTAAAATCAAAAATACTTTATAATACAGTTTTTAATAATAAATATGTAAAAAAATTTTTATCTGCAATTCCAGGACTTTCTGAAATTCTTATTTGGGGAAAAATAAGATTTCATGAACAAGAAAAATTAAAAAATGGCCAAAATAAATATGATATTATTATTGTAGATGCACCAGCAACAGGGCATGGAATATCTTTGTTAAAGTTACCTATTGCAATTTTATCAATTTTACAAAAAGGAGCTTTGGCTAAAGAAGGTAAGGAGTTACATTCTTTACTTACTGATGAGAACAGAACAAGTATAAATATTGTTACAATTCCAGAAGAACTTCCAGTAAATGAAGCTAAAGAGTTAAGTTATATTGTAAAAAATGAACTTAAAATGCCACTTGGAAATTTATTCATTAATTCAAATGTTAGTAAATTATTTTCTTCCGAGGAATTAACTCTGTATAAATCATTAAAAAATATAAAAAGTGAAGATATAGATGTTTTAAAAAAAGCTGCTAATTATAGATTAAATAGAGAAAAGTTAAATCAAAAGTATATTAAAATTGCAATAAATCAAATAGATCTGCCTTCATTAATCTTTCCTTATTTATTTATTGAAAAATTCGAAAGAAAGGATTTTGAATATTTAGCTGATATTTTACTTAAGAATTAAGGGAAATATGAATGATTTTAAACAAATAATAGAGAATTCAAAGATTATTGTGTCTGTTGGTAGTGGTGGAGTAGGTAAAACTACTACTTCAGCTGCAATAGCTTTGCAAGCCGCAATAGAAGGGAAAAGAACTATCGTTTTAACTATAGATCCAGCTAAAAGGCTTGCTAATTCATTAGGAATTGAAAAATTAACAAATGAAGCTCAAAGAATTGATTTATCTGTGTTAACTAATATTACAGTAAAGGGCGAACTACATGCAATGATGCTTGATATGAAAACAGCAATGGATGATATGGTTAATCGTGAGGCTAGCTCTGATGATAATAAGAAAACTATATTTGAAAATAAAATATATCAAATGTTTTCGACTTCATTATCAGGAACACAGGATTTTGCAGCTATGGAAAAGTTATGGGATATTTCAAATAGTGGTAAATATGATTTAATTGTTCTTGATACTCCACCAACAAGTAATGCTCTTGACTTTTTAACCTTTCCACAAAGAATTTTTGATACTTTTGATAATAAAATTACTAAATTGATGATTTCAATGTATAGAAAATCAGGCTCATTTGCTTTTAAGTTTTTTGGGTTTGGTACTCAGATAATATTAAAAGGAATAAGTAAATTTGTTGGAATTGAAACACTAGAGACTTTAGCTTCATTTTTATTTCATATTTCTGACCTAATTGATGGTATGAAGGAGAGAAGTACTGATATTTTTAATTTATTAAAATCTGATAAAGTCAATTTTGTAATAGTGACAACTCCTACGCCTGTTTCAATAAAAGAATCATTGTATTTCAAAGATGAGTTAAAAAAGTTTGAACTTCATTTTGCTGGTTTTATTGTGAATAGGTATCATAGTAAATTTATAGATTCTGATAAAGGAATAGATAAAAAGGGAGTATTAAATACTATAAAAAATAAAGAGATATTTGAAAATATTTCTATATATAAAATAGAACAGTTAACTAAAAAATTAAATATAAACTTTGAAAAATTTAATAAATTATCAAAAATAGAGGATAAACACCTTAAGCTTTTAGGTTCTTCTTTATTTGTTAAAATACCTTTCTTTGAACATGATATATATAATTTAAATGGCTTAATAAAAATTTCAAAAGAAATTTTTAAATAGATTTTTCATTAATAAACTTATCAATAGATTTTAGAGCATTATTAAATAGATTTTCATATTTTTTTTCATCTTCGTTAAGGAATTGAGCCATATAAACAACAATTTCCTCAATTATATGATCTTGTCTTTTAGGTTTTAAAAGCTCATTCTTATCTGAAAGGCTAAAGTATATATGAAAGTTTTCTGCAATTGTTTGCTCAAACATATAAAAGGAGCTGGTTGTTTCAGGGGTTGAATCTTTTGAATTATAAATATATTCAAATCCTTCTCTTTTCGGAAAATCCCCATAAAACAGCACATACTGAATTTCATTACCCTTGAATTGTTTCATTTCTTCTTTTCTATCTACAACTTCAATACTGGTTAATTCTTTGTATAAAAGTTTAAGAAAAATCAATAAATCTGATTTTTTGATTTCTATATTTAACTCCTGAAAGTTATATGTTACGAATCTAAAAGTATCATGTTTTTTTATTTTAGCATTTTCTATTGTAGGCAAAATATTCTCCATAAATAAGCTTTATATAATATTTGTAACTCTTGATTTGATTTTATCTATTACTGAATTTTTCCACTCTTTAAAATTGCCATTTTCAATAGCTTCACGACTTTTTTTTGTTAAATCAAGATAAAAATGTAAATTATGAATAGTCAATAATCTATATAAAAGTATTTCATGAGCTTTAAATAAATGTCTTAAATATGCTCTTGAGAAATTTCTACATGTATAACAAGTACATTGGCTATCTATTGGGGCATGGTCATATTCAAAATCTTTTCTTTTTATATTTACTCTTCCATTCCATGTAAATAATTGACCATTTCGAGCATTTCTAGTCGGCATAACACAGTCGAACATATCAACACCTGATTCAATTCCTTCAAGAATATCTTCAGGTTTACCAACTCCCATTAGATATCTTGGTTTATTTTCAGGAAACTTATATACTATATTATCTAAGACTTCATACATTTCTTCATTTGTTTCACCAACTGAAAGCCCACCTATTGCATAACCTGGTAAATCAAGTTCTGCAATTTGTTCTAAATGTCTTAATCTTAAATCAGTAAATATTCCTCCCTGATTGATACCAAATAATGCTTGGCCATCTTTTATTGTAGTTTTGCATCTATTTAGCCATCTTGTAGTTCTTTCTATCGAATTTTCAATATATTTATAATCTCTTGGGTCTGGAGGACATTCATCAAATGCCATAACTATTTCACTATTAATACTAGCTTGAATTTGCATTGATATTTCAGGTGAAATAAATAATTTACTTCCATTTATATGGCTTTTAAAAGTAACACCTTCTTCTTTAATATTTCTTAAGTCAGCCAGTGAAAAAACCTGAAAACCTCCACTATCTGTTAAAATAGGTTTATCCCATCTCATGAAGTCATGTAGGCCACCAAAGTCATCTAAAAGAGCTGTTCCTGGTCTTAAAAACAGATGGTATGTATTTCCTAAAATTATTTGGGCTCCTAAATCTTCCAAATCATGAGGACTTACCCCTTTTACACTTCCAACAGTTCCAACAGGCATGAAAATAGGAGTATTAATTTCACCTCTACGAGTATTAATTTTACCTCTTCTTGCTTTTGAGTTTTTATCTTTATTTAATATTTTAAAACTAAAATCTAACATATCATTCCTTTAAGAGACCAAGGTACCAACTTCTTTTTTAACAGCTTTTAATAAATTACCTTTTTTAAATAAATTAAAAACCATAATTTCAAGACTATTATCACTTGCAAGAGCAAATGCCGTTAAATCCATTATTTTTAATCCCTTTTCCATAGCTTCATTATATGATAATGTTTTATATAGCTTTGCATCTGTAAACTTAAATGGGTCTTTATCATAAACACCATCAACTTTAGTAGCTTTTAAAAGCATGTCACTATTCATTTCAATTGCTCTTAGGGTTGCTGCAGTATCAGTTGTAAAATATGGATTACCTGTTCCACCACCAAATATAACAACATTTCCTTCATTTAAAAAAGAAATAGATCTTTTATATGAATAAGGTTCTGCGATACTATCCATTTTAATTGCAGACATTACTTTTGTTTTAAGGCCAGTAGAAGATAATACATCGCCTAAGGCAATCGCATTCATGACAGTTGCAAGCATTCCCATATAATCAGAGTTAACTCTTTCTATACCTGTTTCTGCTCCATTAACTCCTCTAAATATATTGCCTCCACCTACAACTATTGATATCTGATATCCTGCATTTTGTAGTTGTAATACATCTTCTGAAACTTGTTTTAACATTACAGATGAGTAACCAAAATCTTTATCCCCTTTAAGAGCCTCTCCTGAAATTTTTAATAATACTCTTTTCATACTTACTCCTGATAAAACTGCAAAAAAAAGGGGCTAAAAAGCCCCCTTTTAAATAATCTGTCAAATAGCCAACTAAAAAAGCGTGGTTTTTACGCCACTGCTCTCGAGGTTTCTATTACGAAACGAGTTCTGCGAGCAGAATGTAAAAAGCGTGGTTTTTACGCCACTGCTCTCGAGGTTTCTATTTCATTTGAGCAGCAACTTCTTCTGCGAAGTTTTCTTCTCTTTTTTCAAGTCCATCACCAACTTCAAATCTTACAAAGTTGATGATTTCAAAGGAAGAACCAAGCTCTTTTGATTTTTCTTCTATTGCAGCAGCAACAGTTTTCTTATCATCAAGTGCATAGAATTGATCTAATAAACAATGCTCTTGGTCAAGAGATGTGTTATCTGCAATAAATCTTTCCATTTTACCTGGGATAATTTTATCTAAGATTTTTTCAGGTTTTCCAGCAGCTAAAAGCTCTTTTTTAATATCTTCTTTAACTTCAGCTAAAACTTCATCTGTAAGTTGTAACTTAGAAATAAATTTAGGAATGTTAAGAAGATGTTTGCCTAATCTTGCTCTTTCTTCATTATCTTTTTTAACTCTTTCAATTGCACCTTTTGTTTCTTCTTCAACAAATGTAGGGTCTAATTCTTTATAAGTTAATTTAGATGGTTTCATTGCTGCAATGTGCATACATACATTTTTTGCTAATGTTTTAAATTTATCATTATTTAAACTAGCTTCATCAGCTTTAAAAGCAACTAATGCAGCTACTCTTCCATTTGAATGAAGGTATGTGTGAACATAATTTGCTTCTAATGTTTCAAAACGACGAGTAGAAATCTTTTCACCAATTGTTGCAACTAAAGTTGATTGTAATTCTTCAAAAGTTAAATCACCTTCTTTCATTGCCATTAATGACTCAACATCTTTAACATCATTCTCATTTACAAATTTAGCCACTTGTGTTACAAAGTTTTTAAATTTTTCATTTTTACCAACAAAGTCAGTTTCACAGTTTACTTCTGCAATAGTTGCTTTTGTTGAATTATCATTTGCAACAACTGCAACTAAACCTTCAGCAGCAATTCTTCCTGCTTTTTTAGCAGAAGCGGCAAGCCCTTTCTCTTTTAGAAAAGTAAGAGCTGCTTCCATATTACCTTCTTTTTCAACCAATGCCTTTTTTGCATCCATCATGCCAACACCAGTTTTTTCTCTTAATTCTTTAACCATACTTGCTGTAACTTTAACTGCCATTTCTTCTCCTAATTTTCGTCTTTTTGAATTTTAAAAGTTTTCTTTCCACTTTTTGGTTTAAAATTTGATTTTTTCTTTTCAAATTTTACACCATCTTTGGATTCAGTTTTAACTTTTTCACCATAAATTCTTCTACCTTCCAAACATGCATCAGAAAAACCTTTTAGGAATAATCTAACACTTTTGATTGCATCATCATTTGCTGGGATAGGAAAATCTACTAAATCAGGGTCTACATTTGTATCAACAATTGCAAATACAGGTATTCCAAGATTGATTGCATCTGCAACAGCTAAATGCTCTCTTCTTACATCAATAACAAATAATGCTTTTGGAAGTTTATTCATTTTCTTTAAACCACCTAAGTTTCTATCAAGTTTTTGAATTTGCTTGTTTATTTTTAATATTTCTTTTTTTGAATATTTTTTAATTTCATTTGTTTCAATCATTTTTTCATATCTTTTTAATTTATCAATACTTTGTTTGATTGTTTTAAAATTTGTAAGCATTCCGCCTAACCAACGATATGAAACATAAGGCATTTCTGCTCTTTTAGCTTCTTCTGTTACAGTATTTTGAGCTTGTTTTTTAGTTCCAACAAATAAAATATTACCACCTTTAGCAACAATATTTTTTGCAGATTCACAAGCATCATCAAATAAACCTAATGTTTGTTGTAAGTCTATGATATGAATACCATCTTTTTTTCCATAGATGTATTGTTTCATCTTAGGATTCCATTTGTTTGTTCTGTGACCGTAATGTGCACCACCTTCGATCATCTCTCTTAGTGTAACTCTAGACATAAGTCCTCCAAAATAATTAAGTTAGCCTCCGCTCAAAAACAATAAATTGCACCTAATTTATTGAGCGTGCGTTAAAAATCCAATATTTATAGCAGATTACAGAGTTTTTTTCAATATTTTTTTCAATATTTTTATTTTATTTCTTTAACTAATTCATTTAAATAGTTTAAAGCATCAACAGGAGTCATATTATTAATATTTACTTTTTTAAGTTTATTTATAATTTTAGAAGTTTCTGAATTACTTTTGGTTTCTGATGGAGTATTAGAATTATCAAATAATGGAAGTTTTTTCTTTCTGGCACTATCAATATTAATTTCTTTTTCTTCCAGTTTCTTTAATATTTTATCTGCTTTTTTTACGATATTCTCAGGTATTCCTGCTAGTTTAGCAACATGGATACCATAAGATTTATTTGCTGCACCTTTTATTAGTTTTCTTAAAAAATATAAATTTCCATCAATTTCTTTTATACCAATACTATAATTTAAAGTATGTTCTTTTTTATTCTTTAACTTAGTCATTTCATGATAATGAGTTGCAAAAATAGTTAATGCCTTCACTCTGTCATGTATATACTCAGCAATAGCCCATGCAAGAGAAATACCATCAAAAGTAGAAGTTCCCCGGCCAAGCTCATCAATAATAATTAAGGATGATGCAGTTGCACTTTGCAAAATCTCTGCTGTTTCTTTCATTTCAACCATAAAAGTACTTTCGCCTTTCGTTAAATTATCACTTGCTCCAACTCTTGTAAATATAGCATCAAAAACAGTAGCCTGATAAAAAGATGCAGGAACAAAAGAGCCAATTTGTGCCATTAATACAATTAAAGCAGTTTGTCTCATAACAGTTGATTTACCTGCCATATTAGGACCAGTTAAAACAATAAAACGATTATCAGTATCAAAGGATAAATCATTTGGTATAAATGTTTCAAGTTCTAAATTTTTTTCTAAAACAGGATGACGACCTTCTTTTATATCAATTACCGAATTATTTTCTTCATTTTCTAAAAAAGCAGGCTTTATATAGTCGTTTTCTATGGCCAATATAGATAATCCATATAATAAATCAATATTAGCAATTAATTCGGAGTTTTCTTTTATTTCTAAATAATTATTAGAGATGGTATTGTGTAGTTTATAATATTCAATTAACTCAAGTTCAAGGCGTTTTTCTTTTGCATTTAATAGCTTTACTTCTAATTCCTTTAACTCCTGAGTAATATATCTTGTTCCATTTGCAAGAGTTTGCTTGGCCTGATAATGTTCAGGAACCATTTTTGTATATGACTTTGAAACTTCTATAAAGTATCCAAATACTCTATTAAATCTAACTTTAATTGTTGGAATTTTAGTTTTTCTTTTTTCGTCTATCTCCATTTGTAGCAATAAATCAGTACCATGTTCTGAAATTTCAATTAATTCATCAAGTTTTTTGCTAACTCCTTTTTTTATATATCCTCCATCCTTCATTGTTGCAGGAGGTTCTTCTACGATAGTTTTATCTATTTGTGTTATCATTTTTGATAAATCTTTATAAGAGCGAAGAAGACTTTCGAATATTAATGGTATTTTTTCAGTTTTAACGATATTTTGAATATTATTAATTATTTTTTCAAGGTTTTTTAATGTATTTGAAATTGCAAGGATATCTTTTGGTTGTAAGCTATTAGATAAAGTTCTTCCTAGTAGTCTTTCTATATCATAGATTTCTTTTAAATTAATCATAATATATTCGGATAACTCTTTATTATCTATTAAGTATTCAACTCCATCAACTCTGTTTTTTATTTTAGAAATATCTTTTAAGGGGTGTGTTATTATATTTTTCAATTTTCTTGAGCCCATTGAAGTAACTGTTTTATCCATAATATGAAAAAGAGAGCCTTTTTTAGTTTTATCACTCATATTTTTGAATAACTCAAGATTATTTATTGTTGATTCGGGTAGTTTCATGTATGTATTTATAGAATATTCCATTATTTCAGGTAATTTGGTAGGATTAAGTTTTTTTAATGAATCAAGATATGAAAAGCTGGTATTTATTAATTCTTTATATTTTTTATTATATTTAATATTATAGAACATTAAAATATTTTCCTCAAACTCCTTTTTATTTACAAAGTATTTTCTTTCCAGAACAGCTAAAATAGGTGAGGAAGGAAGATATTCATTATTTAAAAGTATTTCAGAGGGAGCGATTTTTGATATTTCATGGAACAATTCAATTTCGTTATCTGTTTTCGTTATATAAAAGTCGAGAGTAGACATATCAAAATAAGCAATATGATATGATTTATTTATATAAAGAACCGTTAAAAGATAATTATTTGTATCTGGCTGTAAACTTACAAAATCAAACTGAACTCCCGGAGTAATAATTTCAACAACTTCTCTTTTTACAACTCCTTTTGCTTTTTTAGGGTCTTCAACTTGTTCACAAATTGCAACGGAATAACCTTTTTTTATCAATCTTCTTAAATATGATAGTTTTGCATGTTGTGGAACTCCTGCCATTGGATATGAGCTTTTACTTCGTTTAGTTAATGTTATATTTAATTCTCTTGATGCAGTAACTGCATCTTCAAAAAACATTTCATAAAAATCACCCATTCTGTAAAATAAAATATGCTCTGGATATTCTTCTTTAGTTTTTAAATAGTGCTCAAGCATTGGAGTTATTTTAACATTATCTTTATAATTTTCTTTTTTTTCTTTTTTCACCATAATAATCCATAAAAATTATATTGATATATTATATTTTTAGTAGATTAATTGCAATAGCTTTCTTATGGGAATTAATTTTCGAATTTAATTACAATATTCTGAGGATTTCTTTTAAATAAAATTATCATATGACCAATTGTTTGTACTAAAACAGAGCCTGTCTTTTCAGAAATTTCTTTAGCCATATCTTTTATCGTTACATCTTCTGGTAATTCATTTACCTTTATCTTCATATATTCATGAGCCTTTAAGTGGTCTGAAATTGCTTTAACTGTATTTTCTGTAATACCGTTTTTACCAATATGAAATGATACCTGAGTATGGTGTGCCATTTTTTTTAAAAATAACTTATTCTTTTTATTTAATTCCATTAGCTACCTCTATTAATATTAAGGCAAAAAAAAAGGCCCTTGGTGTGGGCCAGTGGATGCAGGAGAAGGATTTGAACCTTCGACCTTCGGGTTATGAGCCCGACGAGCTACCAGACTGCTCTATCCTGCGAGAAGATATATACATGATTTGAGAAGTGAAGTCAAGGTTTTTTATTTATATTTTTGGGAAAAAATTTATAACTATTCCTTTTTCTTTGTAATATTTTGCAAAATTTGGTGCAGGAGCTTCAACTTTAGTTATTCTTTTCAATACATTAACTACACTATCATCAAAAAATATATTTCCAGATTTTTTTAATATCTTAAAAGTAAATTTTCCGTCTTTATCTATAAAAATTCTGATTCTATATAATAAGTTTTTCTTGGCATTGTTATTTAAAACTGGTGCTTTCCATTTAGATTTTATTTTTGTTGCCACTCTTCTTTCGTATAAACTACCAGCAAGTACCTTAGATGGGTCTGTTTCATTACCATCTTCAATACCATTTTTTCCACCTTTTCTTTTTCCTAAATCACCATTCTGATCACCTTTTTTATCATCAGGAAGTGCAGGATTTATTTTTTTTAATGAAGAGAGTAGTAATCTGCTTCTTTCTGTATCTGTTAATTCTTTTTCTTTTTTTTCTTTTTTTTCTTTCTTTTTTCCTAATGCAACAGTATCTTTACTCGCAATATTTTTTTTAGGAGTTTTTTTCTTAACTTCTTTAGGTATATTTTTCTTTTTTATTTTTTTGGTTATTTTATCTGGCAAAAACTTTTTTTTCTTTGTTCTTATTTTATCAGTTTTTGCATTGTATGTGTTCTGGCCATCTTTTACACCTTTTATAAGGATTTTAGCTTTTATGAAATTAGGTTTTTTATATACTCCTTTTTCATCTTTATTAAATGAACTTAACAATATAATAACAATAATATGTAATGTTATTGTAAAAATAACACTCACTGTAATGTTTTTCTTTTCTAGACTAGGTAATTTTTTAAATTTATCTATCATATTAAAAGAACTCATAAATTTTCACTCTCTGTTATCAAGTTTATATTACTAACTCCTGAATTTCTTATAACAGACATTACCTTTACAACAAAGCCATAGGGTAAAGTTTTATCTGCTTCAAGATAAATTTCCTTTTTTTCCTGAAGTTTTGTATTCGATAAAATATCTTTCTTTAAATTTGTAAATTCAATAACTTTTCCATCTATCTGAATTTTTTTTGATTTATCAATACTCATTGTAATATATTTTTCATTGTCAGTTGGAACAATTTTTGAAGATGTTTTAGGTAAATTAATATGCTCACCTTGTTGAATCATAGGTGCTGCAACCATAAATATAATTAGTAATACAAGCATTACATCAACCATTGGGGTTATGTTAATATCACTAAACCCCCCCTTTTTACCTGAAAATGCCATATTAAACTCCTAATTTGTTTCAGAAAAGATATATCTTTTTACTATATTTAGAAAATCTTTTTCAAAATTTTCCATATCAGATACCTGAACTCTTATTTTATCAGAATAGAAATTATAGGCAATAACAGCAGGTATAGCAGCAAATAAACCTATTGCTGTTGCAATTAAAGCCTCTGCAATACCAGGAGCAACTGTTAATAATGATGCAGAACCTTTTGCTGCAATATTAATAAAAGATGACATAATTCCCCATACTGTTCCTAGTAGCCCCACAAATGGAGCTGTTGAACCAATTGTAGCAAGATATGGCACAAGTGATTCCAGGTTGTTCGATTGAGTTGTAATTGCTTTTCTTAGTGTTCTAAGAATATAGTCTAAATCTCCCTCTTTGGTTTCACCTGTTTTTTTTATGTTTTCAAGTTCTTCATAAGCTGCTATAAAAATTTTAGCAATTGGAGAATAAGTTAATTCTTTTGCTTTATCATAAGATGCATCCAAAGCTCTTTCTTTCCAGAAGAAATCTAAAAATTCTTCAGATTGCCTGTGTGCATTCTTTAGGTAGAAAAATTTATAAAAAATAATAAAAATTGATACCAAACTAGAAATAACCAATACTATAAGTATAAACAATACCATTCCTTTTGAATGTAATAATATTCCTATAATACTCATTTCCTGAGCTTTTTCAGCAGATTTTGTTGCTAATTCTATAGCAATTGAGTTCATTTTTCCTCCAAATATAACTTCCTAATATATATTTACAATTTTTTTAATTAAAAATTCCACTTTTTATAAATATTATTAACTAGCACAACTTACACCATCGCATTCAGAAACAACACATAATAAGCCTGTTTCTGATTTATAACCTTTGTAGCAATTACAATAAACTGTTCTGTCAGGGTCTGATTTACAATATCCATTACCTGAGCAATCCTTATTTTCACATGGATTGCTATTATAGGTTTCCTCTCCCTGACAATCCTGACACTTTTTAATACAAATAGTTCCATCTAGTTCGTAGCCATCTTTACATGAATATTTGATGCAGTTGTTTCCTTGTTCATAATATCCATCATTACACATACATCTAGTATAGTATCCATGATCAACATAACAGGTTCCATTATTTGAACAATCTATGTTTTCACATTTATCAACTTCTTGGTTTTCATCGTAATTACAGGAAGCAGTTATGGAAATTAGAATAAAAAACATAAAAATTATTTTTATGTTTTTATTCATGATTATGCTCAGGATGTAAATGCTTAACATTATGATGTGTATTCATATTGTATGAGCCATGAGCTTTTAAATTTCCTGATAAGTATTCGTTATAAGCTGTTTCAACTGTAATATTCATTGCATTTGGTACAACAGCGATATTATTTGCTTCGAAAAGCTGAAAAGCTCTTTGTCCAAGTGCTCCTGTTATTAACATGTTAACGCCTTCATTCATTAGCATTCTTGGAACCATTCCTGGCTTGTGGTTTTCACCAGTCATCTGGTTTTGTAAAATTTTGACATCTTTAATCTCAAATTTATCATCAATATCAAGAATAGTAAAAAATGGTGCATGTCCAAAATGTGATGCAACAATGCTTTGTAAACCGGTATTTTGCATAGATGTTATTGCAATTAACATAATATCTCCTTATATAAATATGTTTAAGTATAATTATATTTAAACATTGATAAATAAAAACAAGAAACTTATTAATTTCTTTATAGATTGTCTTAACCTAAATGAAATAAAATATCAAGAGTTAGTTTATTTTTTAATAGATTTAATTTTTGTTAAATGTTTTTCTTTAATAATTTAATATTTTTTTTATTTTTTCATTTTATCCTTGCTTTTTGCTCTTGTTTTATGTTATCCTTCCTCGCTTGTTTTATACACCTTGATTTAGAGGATATGATGACTAATGATTTAAATACTGAAAGCAATGACTTAAATAAAGAAGAAGTTGTTGAAAAGAAGGTGAATAATAACCCTAATTTAAAGTGGTATATTATTCATACTTATTCTCAATATGAGAAAATAGTTAAAAAGGTTCTTGAAGATAAGATTGAAAAAGCTAATCTACAGGACTCTTTTGGGGAAATAGCTATTCCAACTGAAAAGGTTATCGGAGCAGGTAAAGATCCAAAAAGAATTACAGAAAGAAAGTTTTTTCCAAGTTATATATTAATTCAAATGGAATTAAATGACAGAACTTGGTCTTTAGTTAAAAATGTACCTAAGGTTACACATTTTGTTGGATACCGTAATAAACCTGAAGCGGTTCCAAATCATGAAGTAGAGAGAATACTTAATAAAGCAAAAGAGGGAGCTGAGAAAGCAACTAAAAAAGCAGAATTTAGTGTTGGTGACATGGTTAAGGTTATTAATGGGCCTTTTATTAATTTTCCTGGTCAAATTGATGAGATTAAGGGGAATAAATACCGTGTTCTGATTAACATATTTGGTAGAGAGACTCCAGTTGAATTAGGACCGAGAGATATCGAACCAAGTAACTAGCTTATAAAGGAGTAAATTATGGCTAAGAAAATTGTAGGGTTAATTAAACTACAAATAGGAGCTCAAAGCGCTACACCTCAACCACCTATTGGACCTGCTTTAGGTCAACACCAGGTGAATATTATGGGTTTTTGTAAGGCATTTAATGCATCTACACAGGGTTTAGAGAAGGGGCTAACTGTTCCTACTGTTATAACTGTTTATGCTGATAGATCATTTACTTTTATTACAAAAACACCACCTGCAGCAGTATTGTTGATTAAAGCAACTGGAATACCTAAAGGTTCTGGTGAACCTAATAAGAATAAGGTTGGTAGAGTTACTATGGCGCAAGTAAGAGAGATCGCTGAAACAAAGATGCCTGACTTAAATGCAGCATCAATTGAAACAGCTATGAATTCAATAATTGGAACTGCTCGTAGTATGGGCCTTGAAATTGAAGGTGAGTAAGGAGGCTTAGATGGCAAGAGGTAAGAATATTAAAAAAGTTTATGAAAGTTTTGATATTGATAAACTTTATACATTAAAAGAAGCTATTTCTTTAGTAAAAGAATTAAAATATGCCAAGTTTGATGAAACTTTTGAATTAGCAATTAATTTAGGAGTTGATCCAAGACATGCAGACCAAAATATTAGAGGTGCTGTTTCTATGCCAAATGGTTTAGGAAAGACTGTTAAGGTTTTGGCATTTTGTCAAGGTGAAAATGAGTCTATTGCAAAAGAAGCAGGTGCTGATTATGTTGGTGGCGAAGACTTAATGAAAAAGATTCAGGGTGGCTGGATTGATTTTGAAAGAGTTGTTGCTACACCTGATATGATGAGAATTGTTGGCCGTTTAGGAAAAGTATTAGGGCCTCGTGGTATGATGCCTACTCCTAAAACAGGAACTGTTACTAAGAATGTTGGGGAAGCAATTAGAGAATTAAAAGCTGGTAAAGTTCAGTTTAAAGTTGATAAAAAAGGTGTTTTACATGCACCTATTGGAAAAGTTTCATTTTCCGTTGAAAAACTTGAAGAAAATATTATGACACTTGTTGATTTAATTAGAAAATTAAAGCCAACATCAGCTAAAGGTACTTATATTAAGAAGTTTACCGTTAGTTCAACTATGGGACCTGGTATTAAAGTTGATACTATGGAGTTTAAATAGTTGTTTTATTAACTTGTCAAAGATGACGGGGGGAGACTTAAAAAACCCGTCTAGATAGTTTTCTGTCCCTTTGGCAGCATCCATAAAGGAGCTTATTGTGAAGAGTAGAGCTGAAAAGAAGAAAGTGATTGAGCAGTTGAATCAATCCTTTTCAGAGTTGACATCTCTTGTTATGGTAGATTACCAGGGTTTAAAATCTGGTGAAATGGATGAATTGCGTAAGTCACTTAGAGATAATAGCGTAGAATTTTACGTTGTTAAAAACAGCTTAATGAAAATTGCTTCTAAAGATACAGGTATTGAAGCAATGGGAGCTGACTTTAAAGGGCCTATGAGCATCGCTATATCAAAAGATAGTCCGATTGACCCCGCTAAATGGTTATTTGAATTTAGCAAAGAGCACAAAGCTTTAGAGATTTTAGGTGGATACTTAGATGGAAAAGTTTTATCAGTAGATGAAGTAAAAGCTTTGGCATTACTTCCTGATTTAGATGGAATGAGATCTAAGTTATTAAGTGTTTTAAATGGAGTTGCATCCAAATTTGTTCGTCTGGTTAATGCATATAAAGAAAGCCAGGAAACAGGTGCAGCTGAGTAGTTTTTATTGAAATTGTTGTTAAAGGAGAAATAAAATGGCAGTAACTAGAGAAGAAGTTGTAGAATTTTTAGGTGGATTAACTATTCTTGAAATGGCAGAGCTTGTAGGTGAGCTTGAAGAGAAGTGGGGCGTTAGTGCAGCAGCTGCTGTTGTAGCAGGACCTGCAGGTGCTGGTGATTCAGCTGAAGAAAAAACTGAGTTCGATGTTATTCTTACAGAAGTTGGTGGACAAAAAATTAAAGTAATTAAAGTAATTAAAGAAATTACTGGTTTAGGTCTTAAAGATGCAAAGGATTTTGTAGAAAACCTACCTAAAACAGTTAAAGAAGGATTGCCTAAAGATCAAGCAGAAGAGCTTGTTACTAAATTATCTACTGCTGGTGCAGGAGCTGAACTTAAATAGTTTGTAGTTTTTTAAAGGGTTAAATTATTGAAAAAAAGCTTTTAATCCAATTTATATTAAGAGGTCTGATTTGTTGAAATCAATAGGTTAGGCCTCTTTTTTATTTTCAAGTTTTTATCTAATGAGGGCACATGGCAGAATTAATTCAGAATAACTTTAGGCTAAGGAAAAATTTTGGAAAAATAGAAAACTTGGTAGCAATCCCAAATCTACTTGAAACTCAAAGAAACTCCTTTAAGAAGTTTTTAGATGTTGAGTCAAATGAATTTGATAAATCAGGTTTACATCAGCTTTTTAAATCTATATTTCCGGTTAATAATAATGATGGAACTGTTATTATTGATTATTTAGGGTTTTCATTAGATGAACCTAAGTATGATGTAAATGAGTGTAGGTATAGAGGAGCAACATATTCTATCCCGTTAAAAGTAGAGTTTGAATTAACAATTAATGATAAAATTTCTGATTCTGATAAACTACAACCAAAAGATATAAAGCATCAGGAAGTTTATTTTGGTGAAATTCCAATTATGACAAAAGAAAGTACTTTTGTTATAAATGGTACTGAAAGAATTATCGTAACACAGTTGCATCGTTCACCAGGTTTATCTTTTATTAAAGATAGTGCTTCTGTAACAAGAAAATCCAGCTATTTAGCTAAAATTATTCCAGCTGTTGGTTCATGGCTTGTTTTTGAATTTGATTCAAAAGATATCTGTTATGTGCAAATAGATACAAAAAGAAAATTACCGGTAACTACTTTTTTAAAAGCTTTAAAATACACTAATGAAGATATTATTAAATACTTTTATGATAGTGAAGAAATTATTTTGAAAAAGGAGAGAAAAGGTATTAAATTATATAAGAAAATTAATTTTTCTCACCTTTTAAATAAAAAAATTCCTCATGATTTTAAAGATAAAGAAGGAAATATAATTGTAAAAGCTTCAAAAAAACTAAATGAAAGAAATCTGAATAAAATTAAAGATGCAGGTATTAAAGAGATTGCAATAGAAGAATCAGCAATTAGTTATTTTGCTTATAATGACCTTATTGCTAAAGATGGTACCTTAATGAAGCATACTATTGAGGAAATTGTTGAAGAAGATATTCAGGAATTGTATGACAAGGGAATTAAAAAGTTTTCTATTATATATTTTAACCAAGTTCATGCTGGTACTTACATTAAAGATTCGATGTATGTGGATAAAATAGATGATTTTGCATTGAGAGAAATAGCTTATTGTGTTCAGAATAAAATAAAAGACGATGAGCATGAGTCACTGTGTAGTAAATTAAACTTTGATTCAGATACAGAACTTGAGGAGTTTCTAGCAATTGCGAATAGTTATACTAATACTATTGTAATAAATCAAGAGCTTAAAACTAGGTTTTATAAACTAATGTATAAGCATATTGGTAAAGAAGCTCTTCAAGATGAAATGAGAAAACAATCTTTAAAAGAGATTTTTAGAAGAATGAGGCCAAATGAGCCTGCAACATATAAAGATGCTGAGCAATTTTTAGAAGATATTTTATTTAAGCCAGGAAGATATGACTTATCTGATGTTGGTAGAATGAAATTTAATGCAAAGCTTAGCTCAAATGAAATAAGAAATGAATTAAGAAATAATTCAAGTATTCCTGCTTGGGAACCTCCATCAATGGAAGTAAGAACTCTTAGAAGAGAGGATATTATTGAAACTATTAAATATTTAATAGATATAAAGAATAATGGTTATCATAATGCTAAAATTGATGATATTGACCACCTTTCAAATCGTAGAGTTAGAGCAGTTGGTGAATTAATTTCTAATGAAATAAAAAAAGGATTATTAAAAATAAAAAAAGGTATTGATGAAAAAATGGTGAGTGCTAGTGATATAGACTTAATGAGCCCTCATGAATTAATTAATCCAAAACCTTTACATGCAACGCTAAATGAGTTTTTTGGTTCATCTCAGTTGTCACAGTTTATGGATCAAACGAATCCACTCTCAGAGATAACCCATAAAAGGAGATTATCTGCCCTTGGACCATCTGGTTTAAAGAGAGAAAGAGCTGGTTATGAAGTTAGAGATGTTCATGCTACGCACTATGGTAGAATTTGTCCAATTGAAACACCTGAGGGGCAAAATATTGGTTTGATTTCTTCATTAGCAATGTTTACAAAAATAGATAATTATGGTTTTCTTGAATCACCATATAGAAAAATTGAAAAAGGTAAGCTATTACTTGAACATAAGTATTTGTCAACAATAGAAGAAGAAGATAGGATTATTGCTCAGGCTGAAGTTAAATTTGATGATAAAACATTAGAAATTACAGATGAGCATGTTTATGCAAGAAAAAATGGTGACTTTTTATATGTAAAACCTAAAGAAGTTGATTGGATGGATGTTTCAACATATCAAATGGTTTCAGTTGCTGCTGCAATGATTCCATTTTTACAGAATGATGATGCAAACAGAGCTTTAATGGGTTCTAATATGCAACGACAGGCTGTTCCTTTGTTAAAAACAGATGCTCCATTTATTGGAACGGGTATTGAAGAAACTGTTGCAAAAGATAGTGGTGTTGCTGTTTTAGCCGAAAGATCAGGGGTTGTTGAATATGTTGATTCAACTCGTATTGTTGTTAAAGTTGAGGAAAGTGATAGTGTTGAAAGTGCAGAAGCTGATATTTATAATCTTCAAAAATATCGTCGTTCCAATCAGAATACATGTATTAATCAAATACCTGTTGTAAGAAAAGGTGATTTTGTTAAAGTGAAAGATGTTTTAGCTGATGGACCTGCAACAGATATGGGAGAAATTGCTTTAGGGAAGAACTTACTCGTTGCATTTATGCCATGGCATGGATATAATTATGAGGATGCTATTCTTATTTCAGAAAGAGTCGTAAAAGAAGATGTTTTTACTTCTATCCACATCGAAGAAGAAGAAGTTCTTGCAAGAGATGTAAAATTAGGGCCTGAAAATATTACTCGTGATGTTCCTGGTGCTAAAGAAGAGAATTTATCTAAACTTGATGAAAGTGGTATTGTTAAAATCGGAGCAATTGTTAAACAAGATGATATCTTGGTAGGAAAAATTACTCCAAGAGCAGAAAAGCAATTAACACCAGAAGAAAGGCTTTTAAGAGCTATCTTTGGAAGTAAAGCTGATGATGTTCAGGATACTTCTTTAAGAGTATCCCATGGTATTTCCGGCATTGTTATTGATGTAAAAGTTTTTACAAGAAAGGGTATTGAAAAAGATAGTCGTTCTGTTGAAATAGAAAAATATGAAGAAAAGAAATTAAGAAAAGATGCAAGAGATAGAAAAAATATAATTCAGTCAAGTACTTTTGATTATATAAACTCTTTATTAATTGGTAAAGAAGTTGTTGAAACTGTTTTTAGAGCTCAAGGTGAAAGAATTGTTTCAAAAAATGATATATTAACCGATGAAATTTTAGTTGAATTTAAAAATATTGATTTATATTATGATTTAAAAACTGATGATAGAGAGCTAAATAAAAAGATTAAAACAATTTTAGATAATCTAAAAGTAAAGCTTGATAAAGTTGAGGATATTTATAAGAAAAAACTTGATATTATTACAAAGGGAGATGAATTAACTCCTGGAGTAAGAAAAATGGTTAAAGTTATTCTTGCAATAAAGAGAAAATTACAAGTTGGTGATAAAATGTCAGGTCGTCATGGAAATAAAGGTGTTGTTTCTACAATACTTGCAGAAGAGGACCTTCCTTATTTACCTGATGGAACACCTGTTGATATGGTGTTGAATCCTCTTGGGGTTCCTTCTAGAATGAATATTGGCCAGATATTGGAAGTTCATTTAGGCTGGGCAGCTAAAGGACTTGGTGAAAAATTATATAGAATGTATAATGATAATGCATCAATTTCTGAAATGAAGGAGTTTTTGTATAAAATTTATGATAAGCCAAATGAAAGAATTTATATTGATAGCTTAAATGAAAGCAATATAGAAATTTTTGTTAATAAGCATAAAGGTGGATTGTATTTTGCAAATCCTGTATTTGATGGTGTTGATGAAGCTGGTATAAGAGCAAAACTTGCACTTGCTGATTTACCAACTGATGGTCAGACTTATTTATTTGATGGACAAACTGGTGATGTTTTTGACCAAAGGGTTACCGTTGGTGTTATGTACATTCTTAAACTTCACCATTTAGTTGATGAAAAGATACATGCAAGATCTACAGGGCCTTATTCTCTTGTTACACAACAACCTCTTGGTGGTAAAGCACAATTTGGTGGTCAGAGATTAGGAGAAATGGAAGTGTGGGCACTAGAAGCTTATGGTGCTGCTCATATTCTGAGAGAATTTTTAACTGTTAAATCTGATGATATCATTGGTAGAGATAAAATGTATGAAGCAATAGTTAAAGGTGAAAATATATTAAAAGCAGAAACACCAGAAGCATTTAATGTTTTATTAAAAGAACTTGAAGCACTTTGTTTAAAAATTGAAAGGTTAGATAAAGATAGTGTAGCTATGTATGAAGATAGCCGTCGTCAGAAACTAGCTGAAATCATTATGGATTAGGAGGATAAGTGAACGATTTTCTTGGTGGAAATAGTAATATAAAGAAAGAAATGAAAAATAAGAATTTTTCGGCTTTAAGAATAAGTATCGCATCTCCTGATGAGATTAGAAATAAATCAAATGGTGAAATAAAAAAACCTGAAACAATAAATTACAGAACACATAAACCTGAACCAGATGGTCTTTTTTGTGCTAAAATATTTGGCCCTGTTAAGGATTATACTTGTTTATGTGGAAAGTATAAGAAAAGAAAATATGAAGGTCTTACTTGTGAAAAATGTGGTGTGAAAATAACATCTTCATCTGTGAGAAGAAACTGGATGGGACATATTGAATTGGCAAGCCCTGTTGTTCATGCATGGTTTTTGAAAACTCCAAGTAAAATAGGATATGTTTTAAATTATTCAAATACAAATGTTAATGAAATACTATTTAATGATAGCTATGCTGTTATTGACCCTGGTAATACTGATTATAAATTTGGTGATATTATTTTAGAAAGTGAATTTAATGAATTAAAAGATAATCATCCTGAAAATTTTGATGCCAAAAGGGGAGCAGAAGCATTTAAAGCTCTTTTAACAAGAATTGATTTAAAACAATTATCTGATGAATTAAGAATCAGGCTTAAAAAAGAAAAATCTGAAACTCAAAAGAAAAAAATTAATCAAAGATTAAAAATTGTTGAAAGTCTATATCTTTCAGGTAATAAACCTGAATGGATGGTTCTTGATGTTATTCCTGTTTTACCTCCTGATTTAAGACCATTGGTTCCATTAGAAGGTGGAAGATTTGCAACAAGTGATTTAAATGATTTATATAGAAGAATTATAACTAGAAATAATCGTCTTAAAAAACTAATTGACATTGGAGCTCCTACTATCATTGTTAGAAATGAAAAAAGAATGCTTCAGGAAGCAGTTGATTCATTGTTTGATAACTCATCAATGTCTAAACCTGCTAAATCAAATAATGGTCGTTCTTTAAAGTCTTTAACAGATTCGTTAAAAGGTAAGCAAGGGCGTTTTAGACAGCATTTACTTGGAAAAAGAGTTGATTATTCAGGGCGTTCAGTTATTACTGTTGGACCTGAAATGAAATTACATCAATGTGGTCTTCCAAAGAAAATGGCTCTTGAGCTATTTAAGCCCTTTATATTCAATAAATTAATTGAAAGAGGGATTGTAACAAATGTAAAATCAGCTAAGAAAAAGGTTGATGAACAGGAAGAAATAGTTTTTGAAATTTTAGAAGATATTGTTAAAGAGCATCCTGTTTTACTAAACAGAGCTCCAACTCTTCACAGATTAGGTATTCAAGCTTTCGAGCCTATTTTAGTGGAAGGAAAATCAATAAAGCTTCATCCTCTTGTATGTGTTGCATTTAACGCTGACTTTGATGGTGATCAGATGGCTGTTCATTTACCTTTATCTATTGAGGCACAAATTGAAGCTCGTGTATTAATGATGTCAACTAATAATGTTCTTTCTCCTGCTAGTGGAAAGCCTATTATTGGACCAACTCAGGATATGGTTCTTGGTTTATATTATATAACAAGAGAAAGATATTTCCAGAAAGGTGCAGGAATGATTTTTTCCTCTCCTGAAGAAGCTTTAATTGCTTTGGAATATAAAAAAGTTGCTCTACATGCAAAGGTAAAAGTTAGAATTGATAATAAACTTGAAGATACTACACCTGGTAGAATGTTATTTTGGTCTGTAACTCCTAAAAAAGGAGAAACTGATACTGGAGAAGGTTTAGATTTTAGAGATATTAATAAAGTTATTGGTAAAAAAGAAGCAAATGATTTACTTCATAAAGCATTTATAAAAGCAGGGCCAAAAGCAACTGTTATTTTTGCTGATAAAATTAAAAATCTTGGTTATCAGAAAGCTACAGAATCTGGAATTTCAATCAGTATTAAAGATATGATTATTCCTCCTTCAAAAGCTCAGATTTTAAAAGATGCACAAGATAAAGTTGACCAGTTTCAAGTAGAGGTAAACAGAGGTACTATTAGCCCTGATGAATATACAAATAAAGCAAAAACAACATGGGAAGCAACAACTGATAAAGTTGCTAGCGAAATAACAAGATATATTGAAAACTATGATGCAGTAAATCCAAATGATCCAACTGATATTAGAAAAGAATTAAGTTTTAATCCTATTTTTATTATGAAGGATTCAGGAGCGAGGGGTTCTAATAACCAGATTAAACAGCTTTCTGGAATGAGAGGGTTGATGGCTAAGCCTAACGGAGACATTATTGCTACCCCAATTAAGGCGAATTTTAGAGAGGGTTTATCTGCTCTTGAGTATTTTATTTCTACTCATGGTGCAAGAAAAGGTCTTTCTGATACAGCTCTTAAAACTGCTTCATCAGGTTATTTAACAAGAAAACTTGTTGATGTTGCTCATGATGCGATTATTACTTCTTATGATTGTGGAACAATTATTGGTATTGAAGTTGATATTGATGATAATAGAGAATTAAAAGAACAAGAAAAGAAAACTATATTTATAGATAGAATACTTGGTAGAACTGCTCTTGAAGATATTAAAACGATTGATGGAAAAGTGATTGTAAGAAAAAATGAAGAAATCAGTGAGTTTTTGGTTAATGAAGTACTTGAAAATGGTATTGAAATTGTTAAAATTAGATCTGGTTTGACATGTAGGTCAAGAAAAGGTGTTTGTCGTAAATGTTATGGAAGAGATTTATCAAGAAGAGAGCTTGTTAATATTGGTGAGGCTGTAGGTGTTATTGCTGCTCAGTCAATTGGTGAGCCTGGAACTCAGCTTGTTATGAGGGTATTTCACCAGGGTGGTATTGCAACAGGTAGTAGTCTGGACAATGTTCATAAAGCTAAAACTGATGGTAAAATTCTATTTGACCGTATTTCAACAATTATTAAAACTGATAAACTAGGTAATGAAAAGAAAATTGTTGTTACAAGAAATGGTAAAATTTCACTTATTGATAAGAATGGTAGAGAGAAAGACGTTCTTCCTATTGAGTATGGTTCAGTAGTTTATGTTGATGATAATGATAAAATTAAAAAAGGTGATAAGATTTTTGAATCAGATCCTCATAGAAAGTTAATTATATCTGAGGTTGAAGGTTATCTTAAATTTCAAGATTTAAAACAAGATATTACTTTTAGAGAAGAAGCAATGCAGACTAAAGGTGTGACAGGGCTTGAAAATACAGTTTTAAAAGTTATTCCATATAAGGGTAAAAAGATATATAAGCCAGCTATTGTTATTGTTGATAAAAATGGTGAACCAATTAAAGTTAGAACAAGAAATAATAAAGATGAATTTGCTGTTTATTATTTAGATGCAGATTATAGTATTTCTCCTGAAATAAGTAGACATATATTAAATCAAGATAAAAATAAGCTTGGTGCAATGGTTGGAATTGGTACTGTACTTGCAACAAAAGCTAAAGCTCAAAGTAAAAACCAAGATATTGTTGCTGGTTTACCGAGAGTTGAGGAATTATTTGAAGGTAGAAAGCCAAAAGATATGGCAGTTGTTTCTGAAATTGATGGTTTTATTTCTTTTAGTGAAGGAACAAGAACTAAACAGAAGTTAAAAATTATTCCAGAAGTTGGAAAGCCTAAGCTTTATGAAATAGCAAGGACAAAAGAAACTATTGTTAAAGATGGTGACTTTATTAGAGCTGGTGAGCCAATTACCGAAGGTGAAATCAATCCTCATGATATATTGAAGATTAAAGGTGAAAAGGAGCTTGCAAAATTTTTAGTTTCTGAAATCCAGAAAGTTTACCGTGGACAGAGTGTTACAATTAATGATAAACATATTGAAGTTATTGTCAGACAGATGCTTAAAAAGGTACAGATTACATCTACTGGTGACAGTATGTTCTTAATGAACGAGCATATTGATAAGTTTCGTTTTGAAGATGAAAAAGAAAAGTTATTGAAAAAAAGTAAAAAACCTGCAACGGCTAAACCTTTATTATTAGGTATATCAAGAGCAGCACTTACAACAGAATCTTTTATGTCATCAGCTTCATTCCAGGAAACAACCAAAGTTCTTACAGAGGCTGCTATTTCTGGTAAAATTGACCACTTAATGGGCTTAAAAGAGAATGTTATGATGGGTAGACTTATTCCTGCAGGAACAGGAATTGAGAATTATAGTAAACTTGAAATGGAAATTGTTAGATCAAAAGACGATATTATATAATATTTACAAATAATGAGGGTAAGAAATTAATTTTTTAATTTTTTACCCATATTTCTACCAAGGAAAAAATGCAATTAAATTTTGATAAATATCATGGAATAGGGAATGATTTTGTTATTGTTAATTTTTTAGAAGAAGGTGAAAATCTTTTAACAAAAGAACAAATTATTAAAATTTGTAAAAGAAATTTTGGGGTTGGGGCAGATGGTATTTTAGTTTTATTACCTTCTGAAAAAGCTGATTATAAAATGAGAATATTTAATCCTGATAGTACAGAACCTGAAATGTGTGGTAATGGTATTAGGTGTTTTGCAAAATATTTATATGATAAAAAGTTAATAAATGGGACTTCTGTCAGTATTGAAACTCTTGCTGGAGTTAAAGAAACTAATTTTTATATTCAAAATAATAAATTTTTTGTTGAAGTTAATATGGGTGAAGCATTGTTTAGAGATGATAATTTATTTAAAGAAACTTATATAGATAAAAAAATTTCCAATAATGAAAAATTTACATCAGTATCAATGGGCAATCCTCATATGGTAATATTAAAAGAAGAGAAAATTAAAATGGACTATTTGAAAACAAGGGGTAAAGAGCTTGTCAATAGTGAATACTTTTTAAATGGAACCAATGTTGAATTTATAACTTTAAAGGATAGAACGGAAATCGATATGATGGTTTATGAAAGAGGTGCAGGTGTGACTCTTGCATGTGGAACAGGAGCTTGTGCATCTGTATCCGCTTTAAAAAAACTTGAAAAGATTGATTTTGATTCATGGATAAAAGTTAATTTGCTTGGTGGAAGCTTAGAGATAATGGTTAAGAAGAATTTTCGTGATATTATATTAAAAGGTGAAGCAGCATTTGTATTTTCTGGTATTATTAGTCTTTAGATTTTTATTCTAATAACATTGGAAAAAGAGAGTTTTCTTCTTGTTTTATTCTGTTGTTTAATATTTTACAGACATCTTTTGTTTCATTTATAAAGTCATCACTAGATATATCTGAATTGATTTTATTCCATTTTTGATAGTATTCAGTGATAATTAAGTTTGTTAATTCCATACTGTCTATATACATATCTATAATTGCTCTTAGCTTTATATTTTCTTTAAAGTGATTAATTAAAAAATAATGTTCTCTTTTGATATGTTCTTTTAATTTTTTCATGAAGAATTCAAGTAATATTTCAATATTATAACAATCACAAGTTTTATTAGAAAGACTATTTTTTATTGACACCATTATTTTTTCTAACTCTTTATGTTCTTCAATAGATTTATTAATTTGTTTCTTTGTTATTATGATGTCATCATTTTTGCTTTGTTCAATACCAATGTCTTCCTCAATAAGAATACCAGAGAATCCTTCTTCAAATAGATATACTGTTGATTCATTTATTATTGCAGTATTCATATAGATGTCATAATTATATTTTTTTAATTCTTCATATGTGAAAAATGAGCCGGCTAGTTTGTTTGATGAATCACCAGTTAAATTTTCTGTAAATTTAACCGCAGGGCTTAATTTATATGCTTTTCCATTTTTTAATTTTAATTTAAGATTTGAGTCAAGATATCCTTTTTGAGTTTCTTCTAATTCTTCAAGAAGCTTGTTCTTTATAAAAATTTTATCTAGTTTACCCAATTCCCCCCCTCATTTACTATATCAAACTTATTTACTATAATTTATTTTAACTTTAATTACAATTTAATAATATTTTTATTTAAATTCTTTTATTTTTATTTAATTTCTACTATAATAATACTAAAATTACTGAGGAGGTAAGAAGAATGAATTTTATTCACAATTTTTTTTATTTAATATTTTTGGCATTATTTCTTGTAATTTCTTGTGGAGATACAACTCCTTCAAAAAATGAAACATGTGATAATAAACAATGTTTAGAGCATGAAATATGTGTGGAAGAAAATAATAATGCTGTTTGTAAATGTGAAGATGGCTTTGAAATAATTGATGGAGCCTGTAAAGTTTCTGATTTATGTGCTGGTTTTGAATGTTCTGATATAAATGAGGTTTGCAAAGTATCAAATGAATCACCTGTTTGTGAATGTAAAACTGGTTATCAAAAGGAGAATAATTCTTGTGTAAAAATACCTGTAGAATGTTCTGAAATTGTTTGTGGTGACTTTGAATATTGTAAATTAATCTCCTCAACTCCAACTTGTGTATGTAATGATAATTATTATAAATCAGGTGATAGCTGTGTCTTTAACTGTAAAAGTATTGAAGGAGCAAAGGTAAATGATGCTAATACTGGTTGTATTTGTGAAAATTCTAATTATTACATAGATGAAACTCAAAATAAATGCTTACTTAAACAAGGTTGCAGGTTAGATAATATAAACTGTGGAACGGGAACCTGTAAAGAAGATTTAGAACACGACTGGTATTGTGAATGCTTTGATGAATATTATTTTGATGGAGCAACTTGTGTTTTAAGAAATTCTTGTGGAGAGGGTAAATTTGAATGTGGAGATAATTGCTGTAATAATGGCCGGGTTTGTTTAAATAATAGTATTTGTGATGATTTACCATCTGAAACCTGTCAAAATGATAATGAATGTGAAGAAACTTATTTTTGTGACCCGATTGTAAATAAATGTATTAAAATGGATGATGAAAATGGTTGTATCTTTAAGCCCGTATATACAGAAGAAATGAATCCGTTAATTGCATGGCAATGGCCAAATGAAAATACTCCACACCCAAACTCTAAACATATTATGATTGCTCCTGTTGTTGCAAATATGACAGATGATAATGATGATGGAGTAATAAATCTCAAAGATATACCCGATGTTATTTTTTCTAGTGCCACAGCTGTAAATGGAGCAAATGCACATTTAAGAATTGTAAATGGAAGAACTGGAGCTGATATTGCAGAAAATACAAGTACTCCAGTTCATTTTGGTAGCTCAATGGCTGTTGGTGATATTGATAATGATGGTAAAAATGAAATTATAGCAATTAAAGATTCAAATCATGAAAAGATAGTTGTTTTTGAATATGAGAACAATGAATTAGTTGTAAAATGGGAAGCAGGTTTTAATATTCCTGGTGTTAGTAATTTAAGTGATGGTGCAATTTCTATTGCTGATATAAACCATGATGGAAATCCTGAAATAATTGTAGGAAACTATATTATTAATAATGATGGAAGTGAAAGATGTCATTCTACTGATAGTTTACTTTCTTATGGAGCAAATTCAAACTGGAAAAGGCATATTTCTATTGTTGAAGATATTAATAATGATGGATTTATGGATATCATTACTGGAAATCAGTTTATATCAGGAGAAGATTGTTCAAGAATTGTAGCAAGAGAAGATAGAGAAGATGGTTATACAGCTATTGCAGATTTAAACTTAGATGGAGAGCCTGATGTTGTTGTAATTTCAAAGGGTTTTTTGTATATTTATGATAAAGATATGAATGATTTAATTATACCACTAGAAGTTGATGTTGGTAATCCAATAGGAGGCCCTCCAACAATTGGTAACTTTGATGATGATGCTGAGCTTGAAATTGCGGTTGCAGGTACAACGGAGTATAGGGTTGTTGATATTAATGATTTATCAAAAGATTTACCTGTAGAACAATCTTATGTTTGGAGGGTTCCAAATCAGGATGCGTCTTCTAGGCAAACTGGTTCATCTCTTTTTGATTTTGAAGGAGATGGGATTGCAGAAGTTTTATATGCAGATGAATGTTATTTCAGGATTTATAATGGTGTTGATGGAACAGAAAGATTTAAAGTAAAGAATAGTTCTGTTACAAGATTTGAATATCCTTTGGTTGTCGATGTAGATAATGATGGAAAAAGTGAGGTTATTGTTATATCAAATGGTTATAATTGGGATGAAGTAAATGGTCAGTGTAACTGGGAGACAAGTGGAGCAACATTTGGTATTAAAGTATATGAATCTCCTGATAATTCATGGGTAAGAACTCGTAGAATCTGGAATCAGCACAGTTATCATGTTACAAATGTAAACGAAGATGGTTCAATTCCAGTTAATGAAGAGCATAACTGGCTTACTTACAATAATTATCGTTTAAATGTACAGGGAAAAGGAGTTTTTAACTCTCCTAATTTTGTTATTGATAGAATTGACATAGAAAGAGAAGATTGTCCACTGCTTAAATTTAAATTAAAAATTAAATTTAGTAACCAGGGCTCTTTATCTGTAAATGTTGATATACCAATAAGTATCTATAAAAATACTAATAATTCAAAAGAATTAATTGATACAATTTACAGTAACAGAATCTTATTACCAGGAGAATCAACAATACTTGAATACGATTATATTCCAGAAAATCCTGATAGTTTTTATAGTTTATCAGTTGTTGCAGATGATAAAGGTAACGGAACTGGAGAATATAATGAATGTAATGAAGTTGATAATACTAAAATCATTAATTTCAAAGGAGCATATACAGCCTTTTGTAAAGTTGGAGTTGGTGAATGTATGAGATTTGCACCTTATACATGTAATGAAAATAATGAGCTTAGTTGTTCTGCTGTTGCAGGAGAACCAACAGCAGAAGTGTGTGGAGATGGTTTTGACAATAACTGTAATGGTAATATAGATGAAGATTGTGGCTGTGGCGGTGAAGTAGAACAGGATTGTTATCATGCTTCCAGTGACTTACTTTCTGATAACTCAGAATGTAAAAAAGGTACAATGTTTTGTATTGGTGGAGAGGCATGGGGAGAATGTACAGGAGACACTCTACCTGTAATTGAATTATGTAATGGAAAAGATGATGACTGTGATGGCAATATTGATGAAGATTTTATTGCACTTGGAAATGAATGTAAAATTGGTTTAGGAATTTGTGAACAAAGTGGCAATTATGTTTGTGATATCAATGGTAATATGACATGTGATGCTGTACCGCTTG
>Ga0256827_10000251_pt1 | contig 31948 bp, 32 predicted proteins | sample CV84metaG_FD_185977 | JGI IMG/M metagenome (GOLD analysis project Ga0256827, IMG submission 185977) | Hydrothermal vent microbial communities from East Pacific Rise, Pacific Ocean - CV84 | ecosystem: Environmental > Aquatic > Marine > Hydrothermal vents | place: Pacific Ocean: East Pacific Rise...
GCCTAGATGAAGCAGAAGACACCATAAAACCAGTTATTACCCTTTTAGGAAGTAACGAAGTCAATCTAACCGTAGGGAGTGACTATAACGATTCTGGGGCAACAGCTACCGATAATGTCGATGGAAACATTACCCAAAACATTATCATAGTTAACCCTGTGGATGTCAATCATACAGGAACTTATATTATTCGTTACAATGTTAGTGACACACATAATAATCAAGCAATAGAGGTTAAGAGAACCGTAAACATTGTTTATGGAGAGTATCCTCAAAAACAATCATTCTATTCAATTCCAACAAATACCGATATACCTTTACCCGATTATTTAGATAGCTATGAAGATACTATTTTCCATTCTAAAGTGACAAAAATAACCGATAGAGAAAATCAATCTGGAAATGACCATCCTTACCCTAAGCAAGGTTCTGCATGGAACAGTAGTATGGATATCATCCGTTTAGGATATAGACTCTATAATGCAGTAACATTTGAAGAGTTTTCAGTGACTCTAGGCAGTGATAGCCATGCCTATGAACAAGTGGGTTCACCAAGACATGGTAGTGGTGACATACGATGGTCTACAAGCAATCCAAATATGATGTATGTATTAAACAGTGATAAAAAATTTATCTCCCTTTTTCTTAATGAAGAGCGAACAAATACCTCTTTAGGTCAAGAGTTTATAGACCTTTCGGCCTATGAAGATATATCCATAGGAAAGGGGGAAGGTAACTTAGATATATCAAATCAATATATTATTTTTACTGGGAAAAAAAGTGAGGACAATAAAGTCTATGCACTACTTTATAAAATAGGAGATACAAACCTTACATGGGAAAAAGAGATTCCTCACACCTCATGGAGTGCAGAAAATGAAGAAGAGTTATATTTTGATTGGATTACAATTGATCCCTTAGCCGAGCATATTCTTAGTAGTTCTGACCATAAAATTTACCTCTATGATATGAACTTAAGTGATGAAATTGAACTTGCATCAGAATCAAGTCATGGAGATTTAGGAATCGATATCAATGGTGATCCTACCTATGTACAATTTATTTTTAATGATGACTTGGGTATTTGGTCGTATAACCTTAAAACATTGGTAAAAACAAAACTGTTACCCAAAAAGTATGATGGGGGGCATATTTCATGTAGAAACTATCAGCGTCTAGGTTGGTGCTATCTAAGTACAAGTGAAGAGGGATACAAGGAGATAATCGCTCTTAAACTAGACAATGGTTCAGGTACAGTTGAACGTTTTGCACAAACACATACAACTTTTGAAAATCATGATATGACACAGGTAAATGTTAGTCCTGATGGTAAAAAAGTACTCTTTTCTAGTGACTGGGGTGATGACAATTCTACACTCAACACTTACCATGTAAGTTACCCTTGGGAATAGTGTTTAAGAATCTTTTTTATACTCCCTTTGTGAAGGGCTTAATTAGATTAAGCCCTTTTATAAAACTTACTAACTCCCCTATTTGATAGTTAGACTAAACTCTTTTAAAACATGCTCTTCTTTAAATAAAGTATCTTTCAATGTCACCACTGACTGACAATCCTTTTTTGCAAAACGTACAAACATAGTAGCTTTAATTACATCACCCTTTTTTAGTTTCATACCTTTGTAAATAAAAGTTTTACTCTCTTTTGCTTTTAAATTATTCATTCTATCACTACTATATGCTTTTGCAGGGATAATAATTCTCTTCCCCTCTTTATCTTTAAAAGTATACTCAAAAAAAACTTGTCCATCTTCACTTGGCTCTTTTTTATAGTTTTTCCAAATCTCTTTATCTTCTCTTAAAACCTTTAACTCTAAATATTTCACACGTGCTGGTTGAACAATCAAAGGATGCCCCATTTTATTGGTTAATTTCACCTCTATTGTATCTGCTGAAGTAGTTATATTTATATCTAAACCTGTCGCTCTAAACTCTTTGTCATATATCCCTAAAAACTTATGACTTGCATGGTATCCTCTGGCTCTTTTATCCATCTTCTCAGCACCACCACTCACCTCTGGCATATGACACTCTATACACGTGATACTGTCTTGTTCTTTTGTCATGGCTCTAAAAATAGTTACATTGTTGTCATTGAGTTTATGGGAGTGACATCCCATACATACTTTTTTAGCATAAACAGGATTTGAGGTAGAAGAGTGCTTGTCACTGTCATCAGGTTTTACTAAACGTCCATAAAGCGTTGGTTTAAAATTTTCAGCTTGTCTCGCTTTTGTATTTATATTATGTTCATGTGCATTTCTAACATAAGCAATGGTATGACAAAAGTAGCAAGATATGGCATCTGTATGGGTTTTATTGTCCTTGTCAGGTCTAGATTTACCATCTATTAAATCTTTTAGATTATCTGCCATCGGCATATGACAAATAGCACAAGCATATTTTTTTGTGCTTACTTTATCAGCAATAACTTTATGAAGCTCATCTGTAAAATAACTTTTAGCATGAGCCGACCCATGATACTCTTCATAAATTTTTTCATGACATTCATTACAAGAATGATTATCTAAATATTTATCTTTGGCGTGAAGAGGCAAAAAAAAAGATGAAACAAAAAAAGATAAAATAAAAGGGAAAAAAAAGATTCTCATAAAAAACTCCTGTATTTTATAACTATTAAGGAAGCCTATCGTAGGAAAGAAGAGGTATCCATAAAAGGAGATAGGCTTCATTAATAGTTAATTAGTTAGTTATAGAAAAAAAAGGTAGACTCAGACAAAGTCTACCTTTAAAGATAAGAAAGAAAAAATTTTAAATAATTCTTTCTATAGTTAACACATTAAGCACCTGGAATATGTTGTCTATGCTCAACAGAGTATGTAAATGTAGGTGTTGTTAAGTTTTCAATATACTTCACAAATTTACCAGTTTCTGACTCATAAATACCAATTCTTCCTGTAGTCCACTCAGAAATCATTGTCCATTTACCATGGTTAGCAGGTTCAGCATGAAGAAGTCTTGGTTGAACAGGATCTTTAACAGCTTTACCTAAGTGGTCTGGCATTGGTAAGATTTTCTCTTTTCCAAATGCTTTTTCATTTACAGCCACTTTTTCATGTTGTGTTGCATCCCACTCTTGAAGCACTTTTTTAGTTTTAGCATCAATAAGTTGACCTTTTTTCTTACCAACTTTAATAATTCTATCTGTTTCTAAAGTCTCTTTGTTAATAAGATGAATTTCATTATAGTTTGCTGGTTTACCAAGTACAGTATCAGACCAAATCCAAGGTGTATCTTCACCTGTTCCTACAAACAGACCACCACCAGAAGTTTTAACTTTTTTAACAATTTTCCAACTTGGAGATTCCCAAATAACAACGGAACCAAAGTTCATAGAGTTCGTAGCATTAAGCTGTTTACCCATCTTTTTATTGAACCAAGATGAACCTTGACCTGGATGTGGTTTAGATTTTTTACCTGTATGCACTTTTGCAGCTAATTTTTTGGTTTTAAAATCAACAATACCCATTAAGTCACTTCCTTGAGAAGCAATCATAAAGTATCGACCAAAATCTTCACCCTCATTTTCATTAAGGAAACAATCATGAAGAATTTTACCAATATTTGCTATATCTCCCACAATTGGAAAGTCTGGTTTAGAGTAATCTATAATATAAGTATGTCCACCATCTTTAAGTGCCATCGCAAAGTATGGTCCATAAGGAGTATCAGCAATACCTGCAACACGTGACGGTCCAATTTGTCCATCAGGGTCAATTACACGAGAAGTATCATAAACTTTTAGAGGTTCTAATGTTTGAGCATCACAAAGTACAGCACCACCTGGGTTGTAGTTACCTGCTAAAATATATTTACCATCTGGAGAAACTGCAAGACCTCTTGACTCTTGACCAACTTGAACTGAAGCCAATGCTGGTTGACCTGGAGCGGCAATATCAAACATTGTCAATTTACCTGAACGAGAGATAGAGTAAGCATATCTTGGGTTCTTTTTATTGGTTACTGTTACGTGAACAGCAAATCCAGCTTTATGACGTGAAAGAACTTTACCTGTAGTTGAATCAATAAAGTCAACCAAAGAGGCATCTCTCTCTGTTGCAAATGTAATATCTTTTACATCTTTTACATCTGCTGCTTTTGGATATTTTTTAGCCAAAGCATCACGGTCTGCCATTTTTGTCCATGTTTTATGCACTTCATCAAAACTAAGTGTTAACTCTACAGTATTTTTCCAATCGGTTAACCAATCAATCATACCAGTAGCATCATCTTTTGAAAAGGTAGAGTTCCATGCTGGCATGGCTGTATTATCTCTACCATTCAAAATGGTTTCTGCTAAGAATTCTCTATTTTTCTTCTTGAGTGCTTTTGGTCTAAGGTCTGAACCAACACCACCTTGGTGAATTGGACCATGACAACCTTGACATTCTTTCTCAAATTTTTGTGCAAAATCCATACTTGATGTTCCTGCAAAAGAAAAACTCGCTGTTAATGCTGTAGCTGCTACGATACTTAAAAGTTTGTTTAATTTCATTTAATACTCCTTTATTCCAAATGTTCTTTATAACTTAAGCCCATTTAGGTAAAATCTTTTTGTCTGTTTTTTCAGACGACACTTTTTAAATTGGGGCTATGCCAAGCCCCAATTCTTTAACTAATTCTATTCTTGATTTTCTAATTTTTTCTTTTCAGATTTATAAATCCAAAACATTGGTAATATAATTACTGTATGCAAAGCTATAGTTAAGGTCAATGGACCTTGATTTAACATTGCAAAAAAACTTGGGACTACGTCCGTGATTGGTGAAATCATTTTATATCTCCTTTACATTAGATTTTTAGAGCAGACAAAAAGTCTACCCTATTAAGAACTTTACGCCTCTGCGTCTTGAGCATTTTTACCAATAGTAAGAAGATCCCACACAAGATAGATAAATCCTACAAATGTAACAACACCCATAATTGCTCTCCAAAGTTGTGCTTGAAGATACCAAGGTAAAGATTGAGCAGTAAAGAATGCATTCCATGTAGCACCCATTTCAGCTCTTTCAACTAGAACTTGTTCATAACCAGCAATGGTTAAAGCGATGGTCATTCCCATAACACCAAATGTTACAAAGAAGATACCCATTTTAGATTTAAATGTTGATTTCATTCTCTCTAAGCCATAAGCTTTCTGAACACCAAAGTACATCATACCTATAAGGATAGTTGCATACGCTCCAAAGAACGATAAGTGACCGTGAGCTGCGGTAAACTGTGTACCGTGTGTATAAATGTTTACCTGTGGTAATGTGTGGAAGAATCCCCAAATACCAGCACCTAAGAAGTTACCAAATGCATTAAGAACAAGCCATGACATCGCAGGACCATTTGTAATAACAGATTTTGGTTCACCTTTTGCTTCATGAATTCCTTGCTCTTTACCCCAATCATAGAGTACATGAACAAACATTGCAATAAGTGGCACAGGCTCTAATGCAGAGAACAATGCTCCAATTTCCCACCAGTACTCAGGTGTACCAATCCAGAAGTAGTGGTGACCCATTCCAAGAATACCTGAACCAAAGAGCATAAGAACTTCAATCCATAACCACATCTCAACAACTTCTCTTTTTGCACCAATAAGTCTAATAAGTGCATAAGCTGCTAAAGTACCAACAAATACTTCCCAAGTAGCTTCAACCCAAAGGTGTATTACCCACCACCACCAGAATTGATCCATAGAGATGTTATCTGTATAGAACATACCAGCTACATAAAGACCTGCAAGTGCTAACAAGTTAGCAACCATAACAGTCATAATACCTGTTTTCTTACCTTTTATATAGGTTGCAAAAACATTAAAGTAGAAGATAAGAACAACAACAACAATTCCAATATCTGCCCATCTTGGAGCTTCAATATATTCACGACCTTCATTAATAAGCCATAAAGTTGATTCTTTACCTGGTCCAACTTGAACAAAAATGTATACCAAAACAACCACAGTTACAGCAGCTGTAAGTACCCAGAAACCTAATTTTCCAAGACCAATAGCAACACCTTCATGTCCTGTCTCATCGGTTAACATTAAATATGTCGAACCAATCATAGCATAAAGCATCCATACAACAAGTGCGTTGATATGTACCATTCTTGCTACAGAAAAATCAAAAATTTCAAATAAGAAACCTGGAGCTAAAAACTGAATAGCTGCAATAAGTCCCATAACTAGTTGAGCACCAAAGAGTATAATAGCTACTCTAAAATACATCATCCCTAATTCTTGACCTTTGTTAGTCAATTTATTTTCTTTTATACTAGTGAGCATTCGTTGTTCCCTCCTCTTTACCAAAGTTTCTTGGGAAACCATTTGTATCAATAGAACTCATATGTTTTAAAAATGCTACCAATCCTTTTGCTTCATCAGCAGTAATACCAAGATTTGGCATCATTCTAGCATGTGTAGGATACTGTGAAGGGTGTTGTAAGAATTCAGCCATAGCTTCCTCTTTTGTACTTTTTCCAGTCATCCCTTGTAATGGTCCACCATCTTTCCAAGCTGGATCTAACCATGCTTTGGTCAAATCTGGAGCATAATATGCACCATTTCCTAAAAGTGTATGACAGTTCATACAGTTTTTTGCTTGTGAAGTAAGTTTTCCAAGGTGCAATAATGCAGCAGCCTCTTCAACGCTCTGCTCTTTTCCAAAAAATAGCTCTTTCTCGCCAATTACTGGAACTTCATGTCCTCTTTTTGTATTCATTTCATAAGTAATTTTATAGTTAATTACTGTAGGTGCTGGAACTCTTTTAGTCGTACCTGCTTTAAGATCTGCGTCTGTTCCCATAGTAATTTGACCCAATGTGTCAAACGTAAGCCAAATAAGTAATATAGATGCGAAACCTGTTACCCATGCAGCTGATCTACGCCAGAACGGTATACTTGTCCAGACGGATAGATTTTTGTTCGCCATGTCTCCTCCTTAGTTTTTAATGTTCTGCTATATCAGCACTCTGTTCATATCGTTTATCAGAATCTTCTATCAGTCTAAAGTAAAGATGAGGAATGAAGAAATAAGCCATCATTGATATCATCAAAACTTTGGTTGTAAAAGGTTCACTTTGAATCTGAACGGAAAGATCATATAGACAGTAAGTTTGTAATGCCCAGAATAGATATCCAAGAGTCATCCATTTTTTAGAGAAATACCCCATTTTTGCCAATGTAATTGTTGCAGCATAAGCAACGCCAAAAACAAGAACAAGTGTTGAGACCGTGAAAATCCACAAGAACGCTTCTGGTGCAATTTCGGGTCGAACGATAAGTATCTCTTCCATTAGGAATCCTTTAAATAACTATTTAGCTAAAAGCATATTGTATTATTCCTTGTTCACTAAGAAAAAAAATTGATGTATGTCAACTTTCATAAAAAACTTTTTACGATAAGATAATATAAGTTTTGATTATATTTATAAGTGTTTATTTATGTTTAAAAAAGAAGTACTAAATGTCTATTTTACAAGACATCTAGCAGTATGGAAAGGACGAGAATAATTTGGAGAAATAAAAAGATCTCCCTCCAATACCCACTCTCTGGATTTAGATATATCTACTGATTGAGCAGCTTTTCTTTGCATTCGACTTTCACAAATAATCACTTTCCCCTTAGAAAAAGCCTCTTTTACCTCAGACATTCTATCGGTTGTTACTTTATGGTGTAAACCAATAAAAACAGCCAAAACAGCTCCCACGACTAAAAGTGCTCTTGGAGCAGAACCTTTTTTAAACATAGGTCTGCTCCCCACAAAAAGTGTTACCAACAAAATAATAAGTGCAATAACCAAATATCCACCCTCTAACTCTAAAAATTTACCCATTTTAATACCTCTTACATTTTTGAAAAATAATATCACAATTCAAAAAATCTACAATTGATAAGCATCAACAAAATAGATTAGAAAAACATTTATACTATGCCGAAATTAAAAAATGAAAATAAAAAGGGAAAAGATGCAAAAATATCTATTTATAGCCTTAGGTATTGGTTTTATGATGATGGCTTTTATTGCTTTTGAAAAAGGGAAACCTAGCACAAAAGCACCTATTTATAAAGAGATAAAAAAATATTCTCCTTATTATATAGACAAACGTTTTGGAGGACTACAAATTATGAATAAAAATAATGCAAAGTTCAAAGAAACTCCTGTTAATGTAGAAGTATTTCGTCGTTTAGACTACTTAGAAAAAGCATGGGGACAAACTCATTTAAAAATTGAAAATAACCAATTAACAGTTCTTGATGACAATGAAACAGACATAGCCACACTGCCTATTCAAACAGAAAAAGATAACAATTTCTTACATAGCTTTTACGGAATATAAGATGTCTCCTATCCTTATGACTCTTATTTTTTCAGTCGTGATGCTTATGTTTATGGCATTTCCTGCCATAAAAATTGTTGAATGGATCTCCTCTAAAAAAGAACTCTCTCAAGAGGTTCAAAATACTTTTATAATAGTACTTACAATTATATTGTCTCTTATTATAGGAATTTTTTTAAATTATGATAAATTATTTGTATGAAAAAATCTAACTATTCAAAATCATTTTTACTCTTTACACACCTTGTTTTAGGCTCTATTCTAACACTATTTACCATAGCATGGAGTCTTAACTATAGTAAAAATCTCCCTGAAGGTTATATCTTTTCAACTATTATTGTAGTTATCTATTTTTTTGTACTTTATAAAAGTAGCTCTCTCTTTAATAAAGGGAGTATCGGTGCTTCTTATTTTTTAACAATTAGTGGTTTTGTAGCACTTGCTTTCTCGGAAATAATTAACTGTAGTAACTCAACGGCATGGATGCATTAATTTGGGTATTCACTCTCTTTTTGATTTTTTAGCCTATTCCATAGGTACTTGGTTATCATGGAAAATTTTTAAACCTAGCAAAGCACTTATTTTAAATGAAACTTTACGTTATGCTTATTATACGGTTGCCATTATAGGTGCTGTACTAGGAGCTATTTTAATAGGCTCACTGAATATCTATTATTCTTTAGAGGTTTCAGAAAATCTTGTACTGGGTAAATCTATTTTAGGTGCAATTGTTGGTGCGGTTATAACCATTGAAATTTTTAAGAAAATCATGAAAATTAAAGGCTCTACAGGGGCTTACTTTGTCCCCTCTTTAACCATAGGTATTGCCATAGGAAGAGTGGGTTGTTTTTTAACAGGATTAGACGATTATACGTATGGGATAGAAACAAATTTTCTCTTAGGATATGACTTCGGTGATGGAGTTATACGTCACCCTGTACAACTTTATGAAAGCTTTACCATGAGTATCTTTTTCATTTATGTAGTTTACATTTACTTTAAAAATAAAAATTACTTTGAAAAAAATATCTTTTATCAGTTTATTTTACTGTATTCTACGCAACGTTTTCTCTGGGAATTTTTAAAACCTTACGAAACACTCTACTTTGGGCTTAACATTTTCCAATTTTTTTGCCTAGGACTTATACTTTACGCCATTACTTATATGAGGGGAATATGATGAAAAAACTACTAATTATCGGAATAATAGGAACTATTATTTTTAATTTAACAGGCTGTGGTCTAAAACAAAACTTTGGAGTTGATTCTTACTCTGAAAAACTTATGGCTCTCTATTTTAATGACAAAGATGAAAAAGTTGTTTTTATAGGTAAAAATAACCACTACCTGTTCAACAAAGGGACAAAAAGGTTAACACAAGTCTTAAGAGCTTCTAAACTTCTAAAACTCCAAGACCATCATTTGAATTTTTATATGGAACTCAATAACACTGCTATAGATGTAAAAAGTCGAATCAGCATTAATTTTTATAAAGATACACTCACACAAAAACAAAGATCATGGCTTACTTCACATAATTTTTATGAACTTATCCCCAAAGACTATTCAAATGCTAGAGGTGTCTATTCACTGGCTATAAACATGGAGGGTAGACGATACCAAAGTGACAAAACAATCAACCAAAAAGTTGTAAAAATAGAACCTATGATACAACTTGATGTTTTAACGTATAAGATCCAAAATTTATCACACCTTTCAAAAACACCGATGAAACTCGAAGGGAAAGAACCTGTCAAAATTCGTGTAGGAAAAAGCTTACTTATCCCCTTTAGATTTTAAAAGGATTTACAATGAAAAACTATAAATACTGGTTTCAGCTCTTTACTTTAGTCACAGTTATTTGGTTCTCTTCCATGGGTTGTGTTACTAAAAATTTATGGAAAAATACAAATTCTAAACCTTATGCTGAAACCATTATCGCTTTTTACAGCCATCCACAAAAAAATGAAATTATTTTTATCGGTCAAAAGTATCATTATATTTTCAATCAAGGTACATCTGAATTAAATGAAGTATTAAAGGTTAGGGAACTTCTAGGACTCAACCAAAAAAACTTAAGCATTAATACCTACACCGATGCAGATAATGGTTCTACCATCCATACAGACATAAGAATCACTTTTGAAGAACAGTCACTCAACAAACAACAACGTCTCTGGTTAACATCACATAATTTTTTACATCCAGCACTCCGTGTACCTGTAATTACAAAATCTTTTTCATTAACAGGAAAACGATATAAAGCAAACAGTAAAGTGAACAATCATGCTATAAAATTACAATTACCAATTAAGCTTCAAGTGTATGAACACTCTAGCAACACCCTTTACAAAATTTTAATGACCCCATTGACAGTTACTGCTGATGCAGGACTTGCTTTGGCTGGTGCAATTATTTTCCCCATTATGCTTATCGCCGAGTAGGAGTTTTTTATGGCATTTTATTCCCAAGAATACGATTTATTTTTAACAGCAACACAGAGTTTTTGTCACCAATGTGAAAACTTAAACAACCTCATCGACACCCATATTGTTACCAAGGACAATGAAGTTTTTTTAAGAAAATTTTGTCCAAAATGTGGTGAATCTATGGTGAAAATCTCCAGCGATTATAACTACTTCAAACGCTGTGATGAATACCTAAAACAGCCAGACCTCCCTGAAAAACCTCTTACCAGAGTTCTAAAAGGTTGCCCTTTTGACTGTGGAGTTTGCCCCCAACACCAAAACCACCCCTGTTTGGCACTCTTTAACATTACCGATGAGTGTAATATGAAGTGTAATATCTGTTACTACTCAGCCGAACCAGGGCTTGGAAACCACCGAACGATGGAAGAGATAGAGCAAATGTTAGCCACACTACTAAGTACAGAGAGTGAACCTGACCTCATCCAAGTGACAGGGGGAGAGCCAACCACCCATCCACAGATAATAGAGATACTCCAATACCTCAAAAAGTCCCCTGTTCGCCACCTCATGCTCAACACCAATGGGATAAAAATAGCTGAAGATGAAGCGTTTGTAAAAGCTTTAAAGAAATTGGGTGGTGGTTTTGAAATTTACCTACAATTTGACTCCCTTGACCCAAAAGTTTTAAAAGAGTTACGTGCTAAAAATATGGTAGATATCCGTTTGAAAGCATTAGCGATGCTAGAAAAGTATGGTATCTCTACCACCTTGGTTATAGTGGTCAAAAAAGGGCTTAACGAACATGAGATTCCAGATATCATTAAATTTTCAAGAAAGTATAATTGTATAAGAGGGATTGTTTTTCAACCCATTACAGAAACAGGACGTATCAATGCAGAGGGAGATTTCAAAATCACCCTCTCTGAGATACGACAGATTATTTTAGATGATACAGAGAACCCTTTTAACGATGCAGATATGATTCCCCTACCCTGCGACCCACACAAAATTGGTGTTGGCTACGCAGCCAAAACCATGGGTATAGATGAACATGGAGAACCTTTTTCCCAACTGATGCCTGTCACAGGTCAACTCCCCAAAGAACTCATTACTGAGCATAGAGGAACAGTGACTTTTGAAAGAGACAAAGAGTTTGTAAAAGCTGTTATAGATACAGTAAGTCTTGACACAGCAATGGGAGAGGGAATTTTAAAAGATAAGATAAAACAAAAACTCTTCTGCTGTTGGCCCGACTTCTTACGCCCTGCCGATATGGGCTATGAAAATGTGTACCGTTTGGTCATCTCTGAGTTTTCAGACATGGTGAATTTTGATACCATCAACATAAAAAGGGAATGTAACTTCATGATAGAACCTACACGAATTATCCCTTTTAGTACTTATAACATGGGGATTCCATTTTCACAGACTAAGGTGCAAAAATTTAGGGTTGCACCTTAGATTATAAGTCCTCAATATTGGTCTCTTTGATTGCTATAACTCTAATTTATTAATCAATTTAATTTTTGGTAAATTACTACAATCAAAAACTTTAACAGTCTCTGGAGCATCCTCATGAATCCTATCTGCTGTAATACATCTCTTAGTATCTTCAGCACCCATTATAAAAAGATTAAAATAAGATGCTACAGTTTCATCATCTTTGGTTATACCCAGTTCAGGTATTTCTACCATAGTATGACTATTAGGAATATAATGAACTATTCTCGTACTCTCCTCTGAATCTTGTACACTTTTATATAGTGCAAATAAATCATTACCTATATATGAAAATTTAAAATCATAATAGTTATATAAAAGTTCATAAATCTCATTACTATAGCCTTTTATAATTTTTAAATTTTTACTCTTTTTAGAGAGAAGATAAATACTCATTAAACCTGTTTCACTATTAAGTTCAGATGCTGTTGCAAGTAAAATTCTATCATCATTTTTTCCCATATTTAGAAAACTATGAAATTTTTGTGCTAAAGCTTTTGATGAAAAAATATCTTTTGTATAACCCAAAACCTTTAGCTTTCTTGGATTAGAAATATCAACATACGTTAAGCCTAAAAAATCTTTTGAGAATTTTCCTGAATCAACCACGATATAAGCAAATTTATTTTTAGAAAAAGAGAGTATATTCACCCCTTTAGCAGGATGAGTCTTTTTGCTTAATGCCAACTTCAGAAGTTCTTGCCCTTCAGCAGTAGCAAACTTTTTCTCTAAATCATTATCGTTCCCATTTCCACCATTATTAACTTTATCTTTTGTCAACGAAACATTATCAATTTGTCCCGAACCTCTCACTTTAAAAGAACGTACTTTCACAATCTTATTATTTGGTTCATATTTTTGCAAATCTGCTTCTAAATCACGACTAATATTTTGCCATGTACCCTTACCTTTACCAATTCCAAAGCCATAATATTTTTTCTTTCTATTTTGGTTGTATTCCCCTTTATCACTATCTTTATAGTCATAAGTCAATACTCTTTCACCATTGTCTGTTTTAATATAAACAGAGAAAATAAATTTCTCATTAAAATTCATATCGAAATTAAGAACTCTCTCATCTTGACGATTGTTCATAGTTACAATATAAGCATTACTTCTTTTAGCCCCTTTAAGTTCTATAACATGCTTATTTGTATCACTTTCACCCCCTGCTGTTTGAAGAGAACTAATTGTTGCCCCAGCAGGTCTATTGTCATCAACTTTCCAATTTTTCATCACACCATCTTCATAAACAGTGGCTGATGCCACTGATGATAATAGCAAGAGTGAAAATGGTACAAGTGCCAATTTCTTTAAATTCATTTTTTATCCTTATATTTATATGATAGACCTCTTGCAAAACTCATTGGAACAAGGACTTCAGTCCTATTAATTAAACGAGACTAAAGTCTCTACTCCTAGTTTTGATAAGAAGCCTAATTAGTAAATCACTACAAAGAATATAATACAATATAATATGTTATATTATGTTTATTTATATTTCGGATACAAGATATTATAAACCTCATCATACTTTTCATGCATATTACTTAAACTATAGAAAGCTTCTACCACTTTTCGATTGTGAGTTCCAACCGTTTGTAACTCATCCTCACTCAAACATGTATATTCAATTATCTTCTCAATATACTCCTTATCACTAGAACAGATAAACTTCTCTAGTGAATGATTTTCAATCTCTTTATGGGGTGGAATATCTGATAGAAGGACAGGTAAACTACAGGTCATCGCCTCCAAAACACCTATTGGCATCCCTTCCCACAGTGCTGGGTTAATAAAAATATCTGAATTCATCAAATATCTATATACCTCTTCTCTTGGGATAAGCCCTGTCAGGGTTACTCTGTCTTCAATACCTAAATCAGCAATCATTTTTAATAAATATTCCTCTTCAGTTCCAGCACCAATAATGGTTAAATGATAATCATCAGAAAGTTCTGCCATAATTCGTAATAACTGTTCATGATTTTTTTGTTTACGTAATTTTCCTACATTAATTAACTCTATTTTTTTTTGGTTTTTTTTCTCTTTTTTATGATAATCAATAAATTCATCAACACCTGAAATATTAACACCATTTGTAATAACATAAATTTTCTTTTTCCATATTTTTTTAAAAAAATTAGGAAATGACTGATAACTTGCTTCACTAACAAAACATATTGCTTTAGAGAAAAAAAGGTTAACTAAAATCATAAACTTATTGAGACTATTAAATGTTTTAAAGTTATTATGTACGGTAGTCACTATCTTAAATCTTTTTGGTAAAATAAATGTTAGAAAACTTATCATAAATGCTGACCTTGGCTGATGGGTATGAATAATTTTTTTAGAAGATTTTAAAAGCACCCCAATAAACTTTTTAGGACTCTCTAAAAAAGAGTACATCTCTAGGCTAGGGAAGGTTTTTTTTAACGTATCATCTATTTTATCTAAGGTTAAAACCATACCCTCCTCTTTGTAGTTTTTTTGTCTAAACATTACAAATTCATTAACAGGCATACTTGTTTCTGATACCTGATTGACAACGGATATTATCTCTTTTTTATATTTTGTGGACATCTATTATTCCTTATATTTAAATTCAATTTAGAAAAAAGTATACTTGTTTAGAGCTTTGGTATTTATTTAAAATTGTTTTTTTTTGTATTAAATTGTTGTATAAAATAGAGATAAAAATATTTTTTTATCTCTCTGTTTAAGCTTTCTTATTTTTAATCTTTGTTACCTAAAGTTAACAGAATAAAAAACTCAAGCACTATTTTAAATTCATTATTTATTATCTCTTAACTCTATGGCTTTCTATGATAAGATTCGCTAATTTATATTCCAAGGGTGATAACATGATTTTTATTGACGATGTAAGAGCGAATGAAGTTATGGACAGTAGAGGTAACCCTACTGTTCAAGCAACGGTAAGTTTAAGTGATGGTACTGTTGCCTCAGCAATTGTACCAAGTGGTGCAAGTACAGGAAAAAGAGAAGCCTTAGAACTTCGTGATGGTGGAGACCGTTACATGGGAAAAGGTGTTTTAGACGCTTGTGCAAATGTAAATGAAAAAATTTCTGATGCATTGGTAGGAATTTCCCCTTTTAATCAAGCAGAAGTTGACCTTATCATGAAAACTCTTGATGGTACAGAGAACTACTCTGAGCTAGGAGCAAATGCTGTGCTTGGTGTTTCTATGGCGATTGCACGTGCTTCTGCAAAGTCGCTGGGTATGCCTCTTTACCGTTACCTTGGTGGGGTAAATGCTGTAACCCTTCCTGTTCCAATGATAAATATCATTAATGGTGGAGAACATGCAAACAACTCTGTTGATTTTCAAGAATACATGATTATTCCAAAAGGTTTTAATACTTTTTCAGAAGGGCTTCAAGCAGCTTCTGAGATTTACCAGAACCTTAAAAAAGTTGTTGACAGCATGGGTGAAAGTACAGCTGTTGGTGATGAGGGTGGATTTGCTCCAAACCTTAAAAGTAACGAAGAACCTTTAGAAGTTATTGTAAAAGCTATTGAGATGGCAGGTTATGAAGTGGGGACACAAATTGCATTGGCTCTTGATGTCGCTGCATCTGAACTTATTAACGATGAGGGGAGATATGTTCTTAAATCAGAAAACAGAGAATTAACCTCTGCTGAGATGGTCGCTTACTATGCTGACTTATGTGCGAAGTACCCTATTGTGTCTATAGAAGATGGTCTAAGCGAAGATGACTGGGAGGGTTGGAAGATTATGACTGACGAACTTGGTGATAAAGTACAAATTGTTGGTGATGATTTATTTGTAACCAATGTATCTATTTTGGCAGAGGGGATTGAAAAAGGGATTGCAAACTCAATTCTAATTAAACCAAACCAAATCGGTTCTGTTTCAGAAACCATGCAAACCATTAGACTGGCTCAAAGAAATGGTTACACTTGTGTAATGTCCCACCGTTCAGGAGAGAGTGAAGATACGTTCATCGCTGACTTTGCAGTAGCACTAAATACAGGGCAAATTAAAACAGGCTCAACAGCACGTTCGGATAGAATCGCTAAATATAACCGTCTTTTAGAGATAGAGAGAGAATTGGGACAGTTTGAATATCTTGGAGCAACTCTTTTTAACGTCTAATGATTTCATTTAAAGAGGATATTGAACCCCGTATTAGAAAGTTTGAGGAACTCCTCGGACTCTCTTTTAGAGTATTTCTATTCACAGCTTTTGTGGTTAGTGTTCTTGGTATCTATGTAGCAAATCTTCTTTTTGGAAACCACTCTTTACAGGTTCTTCAGAACCTAAGAAAAGAGAAACAACACTTAAAAGTAGAGATAGAGATTCTAAAAGAAGAGAATGCTAAACTTCATAAAAAGTTCTTAGAATGGTCGGACGTTTAGTTTTATCTCTATTAACTTTTTGCTAAAAACTTGATACTTATCATTGCCACAATCACCTCAATCAAACTTGCCAAAATAACAGCATAATAATCAAAAATACCGATCATATGTTTCTCTAATCCCACCGTCGCAACAGCTATCATCAAAGTCAAAGGCATAGAAAGAGCCAAGGCTGTTAAAATAGCGTCTCTCCTTGACATAATGATACGTAAAGAATATGAGGAAAGTAATCGAATAAGAAACATTAGCCCCAACAAAATAGCTGTCGTATGGAGAACATCTGTAAAGAAAATATGTTTTAAATCAAAAGATGCACCCACATGAATAAAGAAAATAGGGACTAAAAATCCAAAACCAAAACTGGACATTTTCTCCTCTAACTCTTTTTTATGATGAAAAAATGTAGAGATAAACAAACCAGCAATAAACGCACCAAATGCTAACTCCAAATGTAACTGCTTCATAATCGCAATCATAATAAAAAAGAGTCCCATCGCCAAACGTAAATCTTGATATTTACCATCATCACTTGGCATCAAAGTGGTTTTAAATTCAGGATACCACCAAAAAAGTATACGGAACAGCGTATAAAGAGCGAGAACAACTCCTAAAAAACCTAATAAAAGTAAAACTTTATAAAAAAGGTCACTATCAAAACCCACTGAGGTTGATGCTTCAGAGATGGTCAGTGCCACAATACTTAAAACTTCCCCTATTGTCCCAATAAGAAAGGCTATCTTAATCCACTTGACCTCTTTTCCATACTCTTTTGACAAGGTTGCTAAGAGTCCAATAGAGATAAGAGGTAAAACCACAATTAAAATAGGATGTAAATTAAAAGAAAGTCCAAAGATAAGAGCCAGACTCCATAATAAAAGTAAAAAGTATAATGCTTGAATAATATAACTTTTGGGCATTTTAAATATACTTTTTAAATTAACTTCCAATCCAGCTAGAAACATTAAGTACAAAAATCCCACTTCAGCAATAAGTGTAAAATCATCATTTTTAACTTCAATAATTCCCCAAAAAGCCAAAAGAGAACCTATAATTATCTCTATTGGAGCAGTAGGGAGCTGAATAATTCGAGAGAGGTGTGGAGAGAGAACTAAAACCAGAGAGAGTGTTAAGATATGAACAACAACACTATCCATCACAAGTTGTTGCTATCCCATACCCCAATCGTTTTAACATCTCTTTATCTTTACTCGGAGCATCCCCAGCTGTTGTTAAATAGTTACCTATAACCATAGAGTTTGCACCAGCTTCAAACATCAACGCTTCATAACCATCAAAAAGTAATTCTCTACCACCTGCAACCATTAGTAACTTCTCTTCACCCAATAGATTTCTTGCCTGTCGAACAATCTCAACAGCTTCATCTCTTGAAATATTTCTTGTCTTTATAGGTAAAGCAGGATTTGGATGGTAAAAATTTAAAGGGGTTGATTCAGGATTAAGAGAAGCGATGGCAGATAACAGGGAATCTCTATCTTCAACGGTCTCACCCATACCAAAAATACCACCTGTACAAAGTTGTAAACCAACCTCTTTTGTATTTTGACAGGTCTCATAACGTTCAGACCAAGGGTGTGTGGTACAAATGGTTTTATAATACGCTTCAGAAGTCTCTAAATTATGATTATAACTATCAACTCCATGTTCTTTCAGGTAACGCAACTGTTCTAACGAAGCTGTTCCATTACAAGCAATTAAATTTAAATTGTCCACTTCTGCTTTAATCGCTTTTGCAGTTCTGGCTACAAAATCAACTTTTTTATCATCAAGCCCTTTTCCAGCTGTTACCAAACAGTAACCCAAAGCTCCATAAGCCTTGGCTTTTTTTGCCTCATCGACAATGGCTTCAATAGATTTATAATTATAACGTTCTATATCGGCATGATAACGCACACTTTGGGTACAAAATTTACAATCTTCTAGGCAAGTACCACTCAATATATTGTTGATGGCACATAAAAATATCTCTTTTTTCATAAACGCATTATTCCAAATTTCCGACTAGATACTGCTGAATATTGATTTAATAATTTTTTTAATGGCTTTTTTAAGATACTCTAACTAAAAATACTATTATTTAAGAGCTTTTAAAAAAAATGATAATTTCAAACACATTTTCATAGTTATAACCCAATCTACCGATATACTACAAGTCACCAAATGAAGGATACTCGTGCAAATACAGAACTCCAGTGATGATTTAAAACTAAAACTTATTAACTCCTCTCTTATTAACACAGACATCGGATTAAACTACTTTAATAAAAATAAAACTCTCTACTTAAAAATATTACATAGCTTTACACAACGTTATGAAAATTTAAATTTAAAAAGCCTTGAAAATGAAGAGCTTGATCGAACACTACATACACTTAAAGGTTTAACTTTAACTTTGGGGATGGAACCTATAACCCATAGTATTAAAGAATTAGAACAAGGGATAAATATAATCAATCTAAGACAATTCAATAAGTTACTTGAAAAAACTTTAAATATAATTAGATACATTAAATAGTTATTTAAATTAAGAAATTTTTAATATTAGTAAAGGTATACTATTTTTTTATCAAATTCTACATTAAAGGAAATAATATCAAACCTATACTTTTATCAATTATTCTTTCATCTACTGCCTTTTGTAATATTTCTATTTTTATTTCACATAACAATACTTTAACAGAGGTAAGTAAACAAGATGTAGCGAATCTCTTTTTAAAAAAAACCGATACAATTAATGGTATTAAAGTGACCCCTATTGACAGTAAAAATCAAAAAGTATATCAAGAATTTTACAAAAAAATTGTAGATAAAGACCCTTCTCAAATTCATGCTTATTGGTTAAAACAAATATATACAGGGACAAAACAACCTCCTAAAAAGCTTTCAAAAAAAGAGATTGAAGAAGCTTTAGAACAAAATAAAAAGATTATTGCCTATGATAATACTCCCTTAACAGGAAAAATTATTTTTACCATAAAATAGATATTCTTTTATGCTACTATAAGTATCAAACTAGTGATTTTTTATCAATTTTAGACAATATATTACTCTACATTTAGAATACACACTAAAATAGATTTAAAATTTAAGAAGTTTTATCTCATATGTTAAAAAAAAACACCATTTTATATAAATTACGTATTATATTCTTTATCACTCTCATCCTTTTTGTTCTACATTTAACCGTTAGTTATATATTTACACAACATAGCGTTAAAAAACTAAATCACATTCAGGCAAATACGGTGAATATTGCAAATATTCACTCAGATAATTTACATTTATATAAAGGGATGATTCAAAACTTTCAAGATGCTGCACGAACAAAAGATATGGAAGATTTAGAACGTGCAGAAAAAATTAAAAAGAAAATTTTTAAAAACTTAGAGGAGCTACAGCTTTATACTAAAAAAACGAAAATGATTCAAACAAAAAAATCTATCCAAAAATTTTTTATTATTGCAAAAAAAGTAACCTTGAAAATGATGCAAAAAGCACCTATTACAGAAGAGGAGATTAAATACTTTCAAAAGCTAACCATTCAAAATAAAAATTTTTTTAAATTGGAAAAAGAGATTTCAGAAGAAAAACTTAATAATCAATTACATACTTTAGCCCAAAACAATGCAAATTTTTTTAAGTTTTTGGTTTTTTTCTCCTCATTAGGTTTAGCTTATATTGCAATAATGGCTCTTTATTTTTACTTTAATATAAAGAAAAGATTTACAAAACTTCGCTCTTCTCTTAAGAATCTAAATACTCAAAAACCTGACTTTACAAAAAAAATGGTTGTTGAATACCCTGATGAGATTGGTGAATTTGTAGATAGCTTTAACAAGCTACAAAGCAAACTAGAAAAAGATTTTAACCATCTACACCTTCTTAAAACAAAAGCTGAAGAGACAGCTCAATTAAAATCTGATTTTTTAGCCAATATGAGTCATGAAATTCGTACACCTATGAATGGTATTATAGGTATGAGCTACCTCACCTTACAAACAAATTTGGATGCTAAACAACGAAACCTTATTGAAAAAATTGATAACTCAGCCAAAACACTTCTGAGTATTATCAATAATATATTAGATATTTCTAAAATAGAGGCAGGGAAACTTATTTTAGAAAAAATTGATTTTGAACTCCATAAAGTGATAGAAAATTCGGTAGATTTACTTCGCTTTAAAATGGATGAAAATAATATTCAATTTAAAACCCATTATGAAGAGGGGTTGTCTCCCTTTTTTCATGGTGATAGTTTGCGTGTTTCCCAAATTTTAACCAACCTAATAAGCAATGCTGTTAAGTTTACCATTTCGGGTCAAATAGATATTTTTATTGTTAAAGTTAGAAAAGATAGATTTCAATTTAAAGTACAAGACACAGGTATAGGATTAACTAAAAAAGAGCAAGAAAATCTTTTCCAAGCATTTACTCAGGCTGATGGGAGTACCAGCCGTAAATATGGAGGAACAGGGCTAGGTCTTACCATATCTAAACAACTTGTGGAGATGATGAATGGTAAAATATGGGTAGAGAGTAAACCTGGAGAAGGGAGTTCTTTTATTTTTGAAATAGAACTAAAAGAGCTTACGAATAATAAACATAGTAAAGAATATATCAATAAAGAAAAAGATGAAACGATTCAACATGATATCCAAAATCTTGAAGGTAAAAAAATTCTTTTGGCTGAAGACAACATTATTAATCAAGAGATTATTTTAGGTCTACTTGAAAATTCAAATGTTGAGATTGATATTGCCGAAAATGGTCAAGCAGCCATTGAGATGTATCATAGAAATACCTACACCTTAATCTTAATGGATATTCAAATGCCTATTCTTGATGGATATGAAGCTGCAAAAGAGATACGAAAAACAGATAAAACAATTCCAATCATAGCCATTACAGCTTCAGCAATGAAAGAGGATATTGAAAGGAGTATTGCTGTAGGGATGAATGGTCAACTCAATAAGCCTATTAATGTTAATAAACTTTATGAAGTGATCATGAAATATAGTTCCTAATTAAAAATATTTATAACTTATAGTTTTTTTAATGGATTAAAACGATATCCTTCCCCATAGACATTCAAAATCGCTTCTTTGGGAACTTTTTTACGTAATAACTTCACCAATGCTCGTACTTGATTTGCATCATACTCTTTCTCATAATCATCATAAGCAATATGGTTAAAGATTTCAAAAAATGTAAAAACTTTATCTTCATCTGTTGAAAAAAGGGTTAAAAGTCTCCGTTCATTTTTGGTTAAACGAATTTCACTATTATTGGTATAAAGTTTTTCACTATCCTTGTACCATAAAGTATCAACATCCAAAGAGAATATCTCCTCTTTTAGTTCAAGATTCTCCTCTCTACTCTCTTCAATCGCTTTTTCTAACGCATTTTTCAATTCATCAAAATTTATAGGTTTCAAGATATACTTAACAAGATAAAGTTCAATCGCTTGTAAAAGATTCTCTTGTTCAGCATAAGCTGTTGTAATAATTATTTTTACTTTTTTATCATATTCTCTAATTTTTTTTGCCAAACTTAAACCATCTAGTTTTGGCATATTTATATCAAGTAGGATAATATCAGGCTTATACAAAAGATATGCCTCATATCCTTCTTCTCCATCATTTGCCAAATGTAGAGTTTGTACATATGTTTTGATAAAATCAAGATAAATTTCTTGTATATCTTTATCATCTTCAATATATAATAATGTCATAGGTTTCAATAATTTCTCTTTTTTAGAAATTTTAACAAAATTAATTCAAATTATGAAACAAAATGAGTAAAAAGTTAATTTAATAGTAGAAAACACAAATTAAAGTAATATATTATATTTAATTTAAAAATACTTTTTATATAAAATTATTAATAAAATTTTATAATAACTTTCCATTTTTTTCACTATTGATACCAAGTTTAGGAATAAACTTTGAATAGAACAAAAGGAAGCTATTATGAAATTTTACAGACCTCTCCCTCTTAAACAAGAGATAAAAATTCACTCGAAAGACTTTATTGTAAGTAAGACTGATGCAAAAGGAAACATTATTTATAGCAATGAGACCTTTTCTAAAATAACTGGTTACTCTCAAGATGAAGTGCTGGGTGCACCCCATAATATATTACGTCATCCAGATATGCCAAGTATCATCTTTTTTTTAATGTGGCAAAGAATACAAAGTGGAAAAAATATTAGAGCATTGGTTAAAAATCTATCAAAAAGTGGAGAATTTTACTGGGTAAGTACCGATTTTGAAATTCATAAAAATGAAGTATCTCAACAAAACACTTATATTGCTTTTAGGCGAAGTGTTTCAACCAAAGCCATAAATACTATAGAACCTCTCTATAAAACTTTATTAAAAATAGAAAAAAGAGAAGGAAATGAAGCATCTCTTATCTACTTACAAAAATTTTTAGATGAACGAAATACAACCTTTGATGAATATATGGACTTAGTTTTAAAACCAACAGGTTTTATCTCCATCATCTTCAATACAATGAAAAATACATTTGCAAAAGCTGCATAATTTTAAATAAACTAAAAGGAAATTACTATGAAAACAATCTCGTCAGCTATGGTTTTTTTACTACTACAATCATCTTCACCCCTTGCATCTAAAGCTCGTCTATATCTACAGAAAAGTCTAATTAATCATTTTTAAATATTTTAAGGCAAAGAAACAGTATAACTTACAGTTCTACTGTACGCTTCTGCCATAAATTTTGATTTAATTCTCTATAGTAATGTTTGACCGAAAATACCCCATCAAAAATCTCAACCATGGCACATTCAGTTAAAGGCTTTTCTCTTGCACAAACTTCACCTGAATTAATGAACAAAGTATCTCCACTTAAAGAGCTTTCAAAGATATGTGTATGTCCAGAAACAACCATGTCTGCATCGGCAGACATATAGTAAGGTAGATGCATCATTTTGATTTTTAGTTCATCTATTTTAAAATAATAAGGCTCTTGATAAATGTTGTATTTCCCATGGAGAGAGATGAGAGAACTATCATTATTCCCATAAACACAAATATAAGGGACCGGTGCATCTTCTAATATTTGTAAATGTTTTTCTAACATAATATCCCCTGCATGAAGAAGATACTCAGCCCCTTCAGCCAAAAGGTGTTCTATCGCCTCGTGATGTAAAGCTGTTTTAGTATGACTGTCAGATAAAATACCGATTTTAAGATTTTTTATCATCTTTATCTTCTGTTTTTTCTACTTTAGGTAAACCTTTTAATTTATCGGCAGGAACACTCTCTTTATAGCTACATTTTTTCTCTATACACTCATAAACTTCACCTGTTTTTAAAACTTTATGAACCACCATAGAGTTACACTCTGGACATTTTATATCTAAAGGCTCACCATTAGATATAAATCTACATTTAGGATAGTTTGAACAACCAAAAAATGTTCCTCTTTTACCCTCTTTTTCTAAAATTTTTGAACCACATTTAGGACAAGGCACTTTCAACTCTCTAGGGGGGACAAGGGGCTGTGCATTTTTACATTTTGGATAAGCAGAACAAGCCAAGAACTTTCCTCTACGGCTATCTTTTATCACCATAAATTCACCACATTTACTACAAGGGATATCAGTTTTTTCTGGTTCAGGTGGTGCATTTCCTTCTAAATCGGTTGTATATTTACATTTAGGAAAATTTCCACAAGCAATAAACTCACCATAACGACCTTTTCTTCGTAACAATTCATGTCCACACTTAGGACACATTTCACCCGTAGGAATCGCCATTTTTTGACTTTTTATCTTCTCTTTACCTTCGGTGATTTTTTTCATAAAAGGTTCATAGAAATCAGAGAGTACTTTTTGCCAATCAAGTTTACCATCATCAACTTTATCAAGGTCTGCTTCCATGTTAGAGGTAAATGCTGAATCAACAATCTCTGCAAAATGCTCTTCAAGCAATTCAATAACGGTAAAAGCCACCTCGGTAGGGTGGATACGTTTTTTCTCTATCTCAATATATTTACGGGTTTGTAAAATGGTGATGGTAGGAGCATAGGTACTTGGACGACCAATCCCTAACGATTCAAGTTTTTTAATAAGACTTGCTTCGTTATAACGTGCAGGGGGTTCAGTAAAATGTTGCTCCTGTTTAATGTCATCGAGTGTAACTTTTTGACCTTTTTTTAGCTCAGGCAAAAGTTTATCTTTTTCATTGTAACCTGTTACTTTATAAAAACCATCAAAAAGAAGTTTTCTACCCGATGCTTTAAAAGTTGATTTTTCACCTTTAAAAAGAAGTGTTTGAGATTCAAGTCGTGCTTCTGTCATTTGACAAGCTAAAAAACGGTTATATATCAGTCGATAAAGTTTAAACTCATCCGCACCCAAATAATCTTTAGCAATCACAGGAGAAAAGTCAACCATTGTAGGACGAATTGCTTCATGAGCCTCCTGTGCCCCTTTTGATTTGGTATTGTAGTTTTTTGCTTTTGCTGGTAAATAATCATCACCAAAATTGCTTTGAATATACGTTCTAGCATTCTCTACAGCCTCTTTTGCTAAATTCAAACTATCGGTTCTCATGTAGGTAATAACCCCCATGTTTCCTTTGTCTGTTTTTACACCTTCATAAAGCTTTTGTGCCACCATCATGGTCTTCTTTGGGGAAAAACCCAATTGTGTAGAAGCACTTTGCTGAAGTGTAGAGGTCATAAAAGGTGGAGGCGTTTTACTTTTTCGCTCTTTCTTCTCTAATGACTCAACAATAAAGTTCTCTTTTGTCGCTGACTGAACTATCTCTGTCGCCATGCTTTCATTTGTAATGGTCATTTTATCTATTTTCAAACCATCAAAAGCAAAAATACTAGACTCTATATTTTTTTCAAACAGTCCATCAATTGTCCAATATTCTTCTGGTTTAAAAGCTTTAATCTCACGTTCTCGGTCAAGAACAATCTTTAAAGATGAACTCTGAACACGCCCAGCACTTAAACCTTTTTGAATTTTACTTGCCAATAAAGGTGAAAGCTTATACCCAACAATTCTATCAAGTAGTCGTCTTGCTTGTTGTGCATTGATAGAATCCATGTCTAATTTTCTTGGATTCTCCAAAGCATGTTGTATCGCTGTTTTGGTAATTTCATGAAAGACAATTCTAGGGAGTGACTCTGGGTCTTTTTTAATTGCCATAGCAATATGATAACCAATCGCCTCTCCCTCTCTATCTTCATCGGTTGCGATATAAATAGTTTCTGCGTCTTTTGCCAGTTTTTTTAGTTCTTTAACCGTAGGATTGACCTCTCTTGGAATAGAATATTTAGGTACAAAAGTACCATCTTCTTCAACAGTAATTCCAAATGAACTTTTAGGTAAATCTCGAATATGTCCCTTCGAGGCAACAACTTTATAGTTCTTGCCAAGAAAGGCACTAATGGTTCTAGCTTTTGCAGGGGACTCAACGATAATTAAATTTTTCATATATTATATACACCAAATAAAGATTTTTTTGCATTGTACCCAAATAATGATTAACTGGGCTATAATAGAGACTTTGATTGCTCTTACTTTTTTTTCAATTGTGTTTTTTTTAGTCATTAATTAACTCAGATTCTGCTATACTCTGTTTAAAAAAGTGGAGCTTTGTCATGCATAACATCTTATTATTTTTCACTGTATTATTTGGGGTAAGTATTCTTGCTTTGGTATTTTATTACTATTACTCTCTTAACCGTGCTAAATTAAACAAAAAGAAAACTGAACGTTCTAATAATGCTGAATGTAGAAAAGCCAATAGAATAATACAAAGAAGAAATCAAACTGATTTTCTTTGGGCTGACTTGAATAGAGTCAAAACATTTTTAGGATTCTTTACACTGTTTGCAATATTTTTTGTCCTATTTACACTTGTTAGTACTTCTACTTTTGGACAACTTTTTGGAATTATCGGTTTTTTAGTAACCGTGGGACTCTCAATCTATTCTGGTCTCTTTGCTTATAAAAGTTACCATGCTTTTGAAGCAAAGGCAAAAGCGAGACTGACTGCGTTTGAAACTAAAATTCAAGCAGGGATAGAGAAAGAGATAAGTTTCGATGGAGATAACATTCAACATTTTTCAAATGTTGATGAAGAGTTTGATACCAAACCTGAGATTTTTTCATTTCCTGTGGAGGTAACAAAAATTGATTTCCCCCCTTTTGAAAAAAATGCAGGAAAAAAACCAATTATCTCAACACGGAAGTTAGAATTCTTAGTCCTTTCACGAGAGTACTTTAGTATCTGTCAAGGGGCTTCTAAATTTAACTTACTCGAACCTAAACAAGCAGGAGTTCCTAAGAAATGTGCTGAAACAGCAGGTGCAACAGGGGAGTGTCATGAGTATTACTATTCACAAATGCAAAATGTACAATATGACAACAAAGAGGAGTGTATCCGTATCATCTATTATGGAGATATCCCTGATGTTACTTTTGCTTGTAAAAAAGCTGCTGCCAATAGAAAACCTGCCATGAAAGCACTCAAAGAAAAACTACGTCTTACTGAACGACAGAAGCTTAACAAGATTCAAGAACATAAAAGTTATGAAGATATTAAGGAAAAACGTCAACCAGAACCAAAAGATAATAATGAAAAAGAGAGTGAATAGCTCTCTTCTATCTTTAAAAAAAAATAACAAAATTTAATAAATAATTTAATTTTTATTTTTTTTTTCAAAAAAAATTAGAGATAGAATGTTTCATATATACACAATATAAAAATCAATAAATCTTATAGTATAAATACTTTTTTATCAAGAAAATGAATTAATATGCTCTATTTATATGTAAAAAAAGGGCGTTTATACCATTTTTTATAACAAAAAGTTATAATTTTAAAAATTTCTTATTATATTTTAAAATATAATTTTTTTAAATCATCTTTTATTGCATATAAATATATCTCAAATGTCTTGACATTTAAAATCTTATTACCTATAATCAGCTTGTTCCGACGGTATTCGAAGAAAATACCAAAATAAAAAAGGAGGACGAATGAATAAAACGACTAAAACTTCTCAAGATTTAGACGATATGCTTAAACAAAGTGTAGAGCTAACCAGTAGAAGAGATTTTTTCAGAAAAGCAGCTGTCTATTCGGCAAGTGCTGTTGTAGCTAGTAATGTTCTAGCACCCACCAAACTCTCAGCAGAGGAGAAAGGTGATGAAGCGATTTTAGAAGAGCAACCTTGGGCTACATCATTAGGTTATGAACTTAATAAAAAACCTTATGGTCTACCTTCTCCTTATGAGCATAATATTGTAAGAAGAACCACTCCTCTTTTATCATCTGCTGGAGACATGCATGCTGCCATTTCAGTAACACCTTTACAAGATTTAGATGGTATTATTACACCAAATGGTCTTTTCTTTACAAGAACTCACAATGGTGTAGCAAGTATTGATCCAAATAAACATAGACTTATGATTCATGGTATGATGAAAAAGCCTATTGTATTAACCATGGATGAGCTTAAAAAGTACCCTAGCGAAAGTGTTATTCACTTTTTAGAATGTCCTTCTAATGGTGCTGCTGAGTGGAAATCTCCACAGTTTGATTCTTTACAGTTTGTTAAAGGTATGATGAGTTGTACTGAGTGGACAGGTGTTAGACTTAAAACAATTCTTAAAGATTTAGGTGTAGATCCTAAAGCTGTCTGGATGTTGGCTGAAGGTGGAGATGGTTCTTCTATGAGTCGAACTGTACCAACTGAAAAAGCGATGGATGATGCAATGATCGTTTGGGGAATGAATGGTGAAGCTCTAAGAGAAGAGCAAGGTTATCCAATCAGACTTCTTGTTCCAGGTTGGGAAGCAAACCTTTCGGTTAAATGGTTAAAGAGACTAGAGTTTGGCGACAAACCTTGGTACTGTAAAGAGGAAACCTCTAAATATACAACTCTTTTACCAAGTGGTAAAGCAATTCAACACTTCTATCCTCTTGAAGTAAACTCAATTGTAACTTCTCCTTGTCCTGAAAAACCATGGACTGACCTTAAAAAAGGTGACATGGTAGAGATTCAAGGTTTAGCTTGGAGTGGTAAAGGTACAATTACTCATGTTGACCTCTCATTTGATGGTGGTAAAAACTGGGTAGAAACAAAACTTAAAGGTTTGGTACTTCCAAAAGCTTGGACACGATTTAGCTACATGTACAAATACGAAGGTAAAGATTTACTTTTAGAAAGTAGAGCTGTCGATGATGCTGGAGATGTACAACCAACCGTTAACCAAGAGAAAAAGATTATGGGTGTCGAAGGTGTTTACCATAGAAACTCAATCAATACTTGGGAAGTAAAAGCAAATGGGGAGGTGCATAATGCTCAAATGCGTTCGTAAAACTATCACATTAAGTGTAGTAACATTGGTATTAAGTTCAATCTCGGCTATCGCGTATGAAGGTAAAAAAGATGCCATTGATGGTGGTATGACTTACCCAACTAAAGATGGTAAATATACTGCATACAGTGTTAATGACCAAGAGAAAGGTTCTCAGAATCATGGTCGAACACCTACAGAAGCAGAATTAAAAGCTTGGAATACAGATATCATGCCAGATGGAACAGGTCTTCCAGTTGGTAAAGGTACGGTAGAAGAAGGTGATGAGCTTTATGAAGAGAAATGTGCTGTATGTCATGGTGACTTTGGTGCTGGTGGAGTGGGATACCCTACCCTTACAGGTGGAGATATCTCTTCTTTAACCAACCAACGAACACCAGGGAAAACTGATGCACCAAAAAGAACCATTGGTACATATTGGCCACAAGCGAGTACACTTTTATGGTATATTCATGATGCAATGCCTTATGCAACACCAAAAAGTTTAAGTTGGGATGAGACTTATGCAATTACAGCATACCTTATTGCTACCAACGAAATTGAAATTGATGGTAAAGAGATGGAGGAAGAGTTTGAACTTAGTAACGAAAACTTCATGAAAATCAAATTACCAAATGAAAAAGGATTTATCCCTAATATTGATGGACCAACAGGTATAGAAGATGTTAGAAAGTTCTTAGCTGATGGGAAAAATATTGGTGCAGTTGGTATTAGATGTATGAAAGATTGTAAAGATGACAATGCAACTGCCGTTGTTGTTTCAGATCCTCGTACGGATGTTAACCCTCCATTTAGTGAAGTAAGAGATCTTCCAGAAAAAGATACCTCTTCTATTGCTCCAGGTCAAGAAGATTACGAAAAGAGTTGTGCGGTTTGTCATGGAAATGACAAAATGGGTGCACCTGATGTAGGTAATAAAACAGCTTGGGATAAAGTGATGAAAAAAGGTATCGACAAAGTCTTAGAAGTGGCTATTAACGGTACAGGTGCAATGCCTCCAAGAGGTGGTAGTACACTTAGTGATGAGAAACTTAAAGCAATCATAGAATATATGGTTTCAAAAAGTAAATAACTGTTAACTTTTTCACGATAAGTTCACAAAAATAACCTATACTTTTTTTGGAACTCATAAATGTTAAGTCTATTAGATATAATAAACTTAACATTAGTCATATCAAGTTTGAAATAAGATGGCTCTTGGAATCGGAGTTACTGTACCAAATACTTATATTAGGTATCAACTTGATAAGGTAGGGATTCCCAATTTACATCAATCGAAAGGAAATTATGATGGATAGAAGAAAATTTTTAGGTTTAGGTTTAGCAACACTAGCTTTAACACCAATGGCAGCAACTGCTCTTGATTTTAGAAAAGAGAAGCCAGATGCATGGAAAGCTGAAAAACCAGCAGATGCAATTAAAGCACTTTACGGAGATATTAAACCAGAAGAAAAAGGTGTAACAATTAAAGCACCAGAACTTGCTGAAAATGGTGGGAAAATTCCTGTATTTGTAAAATCTGACATTGAAGCTAAATCTGTAGCTCTTTTCCAAGATGCTAACCCACGTGCAGCTGTAGCAGCATGGACAGTACCTGAAGGTGGAATTGTTGATTATGGTATCACTATGAAAATGAAAGGTTCAGGAAGTATCACTGCTATCGTAGAAGGTAAAGATGGTAAGTTCTACTCTAAAGTATTAAAGATTGAAGTATCAAAAGGTGGTTGTGGAGGTTGATTTAATTCACCTGTACAACAATTAAATAACAACAATAATTTTAAGAACTTAATATCGAAAGGATAACACATGAAAGTTAAAGCAAAAGAAAAAGACGGAATCGTAAAAGTAAAAGTATTGGCTAAACACCAAAACATTGGACCTGAAGAGGGTGAAAAAAAGAAAAAAGAGGCTAACTTTATTACATCTGTAGTTGCAAAAGTTGGTGATGCTATTGTATTTGATATGAATGGTAGTGGATTTATGTCTAAAGATCCTCTTTACAAATTTAAATTTAAAGGTAAAAAAGGTGACAAAATAGAAGTTACGTGGATAGACCTTAAAGGTGAAACAAAAAGTAAAGAAGCGAAGATTAAATAATCTTCCAATAACAATGGAATTTAAATTCCATTGTTAGGTTTAAACCTAACGTAAATAATATAAAATCTACTCTTATTCACTCTACAGTAATTAAAAAAGAGTTTTTAGTAGTGGATTATGACAATCTATAAAAACAAGGAGAAAGACAATGAAAAAAATGGTTATTTCATCTTTAATCGCTGCATCTGTACTGACCACAGTATGTAGTGCTGAAGAGAAAAGCATCGTTAATATTTTGAATACAGCTCTTGCTGATATGAAAAAAGTTATTAATGAAAAATCATCTGAAACAGAAAAAATTTCAGTTACAACAAATGAAAAGAAAATGGAAACAGTGGTAACTGTCCAAAAATTAAGCTCGATTGGTGAAAAGAAAACTGTTGGTGAAATCATTTCAGAAGCAGGAACAGCCACCACTGCTACTATGAAAAGTAACGGTTCTGAAAAGAAAGTAGAAACATCTACTGCATTTGACTACAAACTAGAGCCTAAAAAAGTAGCTGATAATGTATGGTGTTTTCTTGGAGCTTTAGATAAGCCTACTAAAGAGAATGCTGGATTTATGGCGAACAGTTGTTATGTTAAGACTTCTGATGGTTATTTCCTAATGGATAGTGGACCATCTTATCAATTTGCAAAACAGGCTTATGCTGTAATGCAAAAGATAGCTGATTTACCTGTTAAATATGTAGTAAACTCTCACCACCATGATGACCACTGGCTAGGTAATGATTTTTATAAAAAAACATTTAACGCACAACTTA
>Ga0256827_10000252_pt1 | contig 31927 bp, 30 predicted proteins | sample CV84metaG_FD_185977 | JGI IMG/M metagenome (GOLD analysis project Ga0256827, IMG submission 185977) | Hydrothermal vent microbial communities from East Pacific Rise, Pacific Ocean - CV84 | ecosystem: Environmental > Aquatic > Marine > Hydrothermal vents | place: Pacific Ocean: East Pacific Rise...
AGAACTGGTCACAACACTGACATTGGTCGTCATAGAAGGAGACAGACTTTTTGGTGCAAATGTTGGTGACAGCCGTATTTACCTGCATCGGAACGGGCAGTTTGCACAACTCTCTTCAGATCACTCAGTTGATGAAAAAGGTATGGAGGGTGTTTTAGAGTCTGCTATGGGGCTTGAAGAGAGAGTTGACCCTTACTATTTTGAGAATAATTTACAGGCAAAAGATCAGATACTGCTTTGTTCTGACGGACTCTATACTGAATTAAGCCAGGAAGAGTTGGCAGATGGTTTGCCTATGGGTGCTTCATTTCTGGTGAAACAAGTGAGTAAAAAACATGAAGATGAACTTCCTGATGATACGACTGCTGTTGTGCTTGAAATTAAAGAACTTGATCCCAGATTGAAGCTTAAACAGACCGATCTTATTATTCAAGAGAAATATATTTTGGGAGATGTGATTGACGGTTACACACTGATAAAACCATTGATACAGAACAACCGTACCTGGCTTGTAGAGAATAAAGGGGTGCAGTATGTAATGAAGTTTGCCCCTGTTGAAGCTATAGATGATGAAATGATGCTTGACTTTTTTGTAAAAGAAGTGTGGATGGCAAAACGTCTCAAAGCAGGTTTCTTTCCTAAAGCAGTTGTACCAAAAAAGAGAACCCATCGTTATTATATCATGTCATATATTGATGGTGTTTCACTCAAAGAGTTTATTGGCAAAAAACCGATTTCTGTGGATATGGGTGTAGAGTTGGTTCAGTTTTTACTAAAAATGTCACAGTTCCTCACTAAACTTGACTTGGTGCATGGAGATATCAAGCCGGAAAATATTATTGTGACCAAACGTAAAGAGAAGTTAGTCTTTAAGATGGTGGATTTTGGAAGCATTACCGAAGCTTACTCCGATGTCAGCCGTGCAGGAACTCCATCATACCTTGCACCGGAACGTTTTAATCAAGCACCTATTACAGAGCAGACAGAGGTTTATGCTATCGGTGTTACACTGTATGAAGCATTAACGCAGAAGTTCCCTTTTGGTGAGATTGAACCTTTTCAAAATCCAAGTTTTGAGAAAACACCTAAACATCCCATAAAATATAATGTAAAGATCCCAGACTGGCTAGAGAGTATTATTTTACGTGCTATTGAAACCAATATAGATAAACGCTACCACCACTACTCAGAAATGCTATATGAGCTAAGTAACCCCAATAAGGTAAAACCCTATTTTGATAAAAATCTCTCTTACATAGAGCGTAATGAGAAAATGGTTTATAAGGTCGGGTTTATTGTGATGTTTATGTTGAATTTATTGCAGTTGATGATCTGATTAGGAATCCTAAACTTGTTTAGGGCAAAGTTTTATATAGTGCTATAATTTCCCGTAAACAAGTTTACAGTTCCTAATGTTACTTTGCTTTTTTAACATTCTTCCTGTGAGCTTTAAAACTATCAGAAAAATCATGTACACCTTCGCTGTTTTTCATGAAGTAGAGGTGCTTGGTTTTTACGGGTTTGATAGCAGCTTTAATCGCTGCAATGCTGACTGAACCAATAGGTGATGATGGTAACCCTTTATGTTTATATGTATTGAAGGTAGAATTGTCATCTCTAATACGTTCAGGTGTGACTTTAATATGTGAATATTTACCGTAATTGAGTGTACCGTCCATTTGCAGGCGCATACCTTTTTTAAGACGATTGTGTATTACAGAAGAGATTAAAGGCATCTCTTTATTATTTGCTGCCTCTTTTTGAATAATAGAAGCAATTATAAGGACGTTCTTCCACTGTTTCTGATCATAATTTCCATAAATTTTTTTTGAGAATTGTTTATATTTATTTTTTGATTCACGTATAAGAAAATGCATTAAATGTTTTTCTTTAATACCATATGGTACATAGTATGTATCTGCATAGATCCCGGCTTCCGGATATGAAGAAAATTCTTTGTAATATTTTTTGAGCTTCTCAGTATCCAGTTTCAGCTCTTTTGCAAGTGTTTCAAAGAAGAGTACAGAGGTTTCACCCGGTATAAGTGTAACCTTGTGTATCATCGCTTTGGCAGAAGTAAGTTTATATAGAAAATCAATACGGTTCAGTTTATTTTTCCCAATATGGATCCATCCTGTTTGTGGACTTCCCATGATCCTTAGAATATAGTTGTCTATCACTGAAACTTCGTAACCTTTTTTAGACAGCTGTGATATAATTGTATGAATAGACCCATGAGGTATAAAGAGTGTTTGTGTAGTCTTTATGGGTATCGTAGTGTAAAAGGCAAAAGAGATGATAAAAACAACTGCAATGTTTTCTGCCCATACTATCCATGTTCTCCATGTTGTCTTACGTAATACACTCATTTCTATGATCGTCCTTTTTGTGGCTCTCTTTATGTGGCTTAAAGTTGGTATTCATGCAGACAAACTGACTTTAGGCAAGTATGAGATAGACGGATTATACATCAAACTCGATAAAAAGATCACTTTTACTGCTAATAATATTGTGATACCTGAAAGTAAATCAAAAGCATCATTTCAAAATATTGACAGAACCTTTGATAATATTAAAGATGTTTTGAAATTTTTCCACTATATTGAGTTGGAAAGAATTGATTTTGAAAATAATGACTACAAGATAATCTTTGCAGACGATATACTTTATATTACTTCTGATGAGTATGAAATAGCGGGAAATATAAAACGTATAGGACAAAAACTTATTGCTGATGTTTCTATGTTATATATTAAAAAAGAGAATATAAATATTGTAGGAAAATTGACCTATTTTTTACAAAAAGACAGACTGGAGACAGAAGGAGCTTTTAGTGCCTACAATATAAAAGGTAACTTTGCAGCATTTAAAGAAAATGACAATGTCTCTTTCGCTCTGAAAAGTGATACTTTTTCTGATTTGAAAACACTGATGAATAAAACGACATTATCACCTACTGTAAAAAGTTGGATCATCGATAAAGTAAAAGCAAAAAGATATAAACTTTATTCGCTTGTCGGGAAAGGAAATATTTCAAATAACGAATTTAAAATAAATTTTGATTCATTAAGAGGCAATATTATTTTTGAAGATGTCCAAATTCATTATAAAGAAGAATTAGCACCTGTACTGGCAGAAAGTTTTATGCTTACCTATAAAAATGGTGGATTGTATTTTGATCTGAAAGATCCACGATACCAAAATAGAGATTTGAATGGCAGTAGAGTATCTATTGTAAATTTAATAGGTAAAAAAGAGACAACGCTTGTACTTGATCTGCATATTAAAAGTGTTATTGATAAGGTAGTGCATAAAATACTACAGGTCTATGGTCTTCACATTCCTGTTACACAAAAAGGCAGTTTGGCAAATGTAGATGTAAAACTAGATATTCCATTAGGTAAAAATAAAAAAGTGACTTCTGTATTTGTCAATATTGATTTAAATAAATGTGATGTGTATATGGATAAGGTGAAACTGCCTATAGTTAAGGGAAATTTACAGTTTAATAAAGGGTATATAACGCTTAAAAATATTGATTTGAAAGAGAGTTGGTATGAGGGCAGGGTCAATGGAAAAATAGACTTAAAAGCAAAAAAAGCTGATTTAAAATTTAATGCGAAACAAATCAGTGGAGGAGAAGGTAAAGAGAAATTTTTTAAACTTCAAAATAAAACAGTTCCCTTGATGCTTGACTATAGAAAAAATATCGTAGTGACACTGCCAACGTTAAAAGTAAAAGTAGTTAACAGTCCTGAACATATGTTGATGCAGATAGGTGATATAGCAAAAATAAAACCATATCTTCAAAATTTAGGTCTAGATATAAGTGGAGGAAATCTTGATATTACAACTAAAGATTTTGAAACATATATGTTTAATGGTAAGCTGCATCGTGACTCCTGTTTCTTTTATGAAAAAGATAATGTATGTCTTACAAGAGTTCAGTGCAGTGGTGTCATTACTAAAAAAGGGGTTGACTTTTATGCCTTTAATAAACGTTTGCATTTTAATGAGAGCAAATCACGAATAGAGCTTAAAAATTTAAATATAGATCTTAAAGAGTTTCTCTCTTCTGAGCTTAAAACTAAAAATAGTAAAAGTAGTAAAAATCGAAAAAAATATGTAATCGTTGGGAAAAATAGCAAATTAAGATACGATAAATTTACACTATTAACAGACAGTTACAATATAAAAGTAACAGCAAAAGGAAATATTAACGCCGTTGGTCGTTTAGATAAAAATGTTGTAAAATTTAGAAAAAATGGTAAAATAATTTCTATTGAAGCAGTGCGTATGACAGATAAAATGTTACATCCTCTTATTAACTTTAAGGGATTAAAAAAAGGAAGATATACATTTAAAAGCTCTGGTGATCCAAAAAAAATGACAAAAGGAAAAATAATTATTGAGGGTGGTGTAATGAGTGATTTTAAAGCTTATAATAATACTTTAGCATTCATAAATACAATTCCTGCCTTAGCTACATTAAGTAGTCCCGGTTTTTCTAGTAAAGGTTTTAAAATAAAAGAGGGTGTTGCCAATTATAGAAAAATAGGAGATAAAATTATTTTTGATTCTATAAAAGTCATAGGTAAATCAGCAACGATAGTTGGGAAAGGTGAATTAGATCTTAAAAAAAATATCATTAATATGAATTTAGCAATACAAACAGCTAGAGAGCTTGGAAAAGTTGTAGGTAGTATACCCATACTTGGCTATATACTCATGGGTGAGGATAAAAGTATGACAGTAGGTTTGAAGATTACAGGAAGTATAGACAAACCAAAGGTAGAAACATCTGCAACAAAAGAGTTGCTATTACTGCCGTTTGATATTATAAAAAGAACACTTCAGTCACCGGCGCATGCTATTAAAAAGGAAAAGGAAAAAGCGGTAAAGAGACCAAGGATAGATGCAAAAGAACCAGAAGTATTTAATATGGTAGCACCATAAAACCGGAACCTCAAACTTGTTTGAGACAAAGATGATAGTATTTTTATATTGCTCTAAACAAGTTTAGAGTTCCTGCAAGTTTAGAGTTCCTGCAAGTTTAAAATTCCTACTCATTCCTCAATACAGTTAAAGGGTCAGTCTGTGAAGCTTTTTTAGCAGGGTAGAGTGCTGAAAGTAAGATAATAATAGATGTACCTAAAATAATAAGCCAAAAGTCACTCATGGTCAGATCAACAGGGAGTTTGGATGTACCGTAAACATCTGCTGGCATAGAGATAATGTCAAATGTAGTCAATATCCATATTCCCACTCCTCCAAGCATGGTTCCTGCTACAATACCTGCAGATCCTATGATGAGCCCCAATCTGAAAAATATAGACCTTATTTCTGCTTTTGTTGCCCCAAGTGTACGCATAAGTGCTATTTCGGATCTTCTGCTCATGACTGTCATAAGCAGAGAAGAGATGATATTTAATGAAGCAACAAGTATGATAAGCAAGAGAACAAGGAAAAGAGCTTTTTTCTCCATCTCCATGGCCGCAAAGAAGTTACCGTTTTGCTGCCACCACCCCTCAACTATAACAGTTTCAGGTAAGAGACTTTTAATGGCATCGATCTCTTTGATTGCATCTTTAGTATAAATATGAAGACCGTCATAAAAGCCGTGTTTTCTGTCAAGCAGTTTTTCAAATGCTTCCAGAGAGGTGTACATGATCGCTTTGTCATATGCTTTAAGACCCGAGTCAAAAACACCATCAATTATAAAGCGTTTTTGAAGTGGCATGGTTCCAAAACCGACAGCTGTCTGTTCTGAAAAGTATAGTGTTACTTTTTCTCCTTTGGGAGCATTCATTTCAAAAGAGAGTGCATCCCCGACTATGACCCTGAATTTACTGTCAGAATCTCCTCTGGCTTTTTCAAATATGGAGTTGACAGTACTCTCTTTGTTAAAATCTACACCATAAAGCAAAGAACCCTGTACCGAACCTTCATTTTTAGTAATGACCTGTGTGGTGTAGTAAGGGCTGAATTTGAAATGTGGAAATTTTTCTTTAAGTGTTTTTATAAGATCATCATTTACTGAATGCTCTTCGATCGGAAGTATGGTAAGAGGGTAGTTCATTACAAAAAGTTTTTTTGTAAATTCCTGTTGTGTACCGTTCATGATCCCCATAGCAATCATCAAAACCATTACACCCGTAGCAATACCTAAAAATGCAAGTAGGGCAGAAATGAAAATAAAAGGGTTCTCTTTGTCGTATTTTAAATAGTGTTTGATGATGTGCCTGACAAATTTTTTGTCAGGCTGGGAGAGGGTTCGTGACATTATGCCAACAGACCTTTTTTTGGTCCGCTTTGACCACAGCAGTTTTTATATTTTTTACCGGAACCACAGGGACAGGGATCATTTCTTTTTGGTTTTTTAGTTCCTGTTATCGGCTGAAGTGTCGCAGAGTCTTCAGTGATCATACCTTCTTCAAAAGACTGGTTAAGTTGTGCATCTGCCACTTCACTTTCCAACTCTTCTCTAATCTGTTCCACTGCTGCCTCTTCCTCTTCAGGTGAGGTAAAGTCGAACTGTACAAGCTGAAGTACTTTAACTGCTTCATGCTTAATACGTTCAACAAGGTCAGTAAAGAGTTTATAACTGTCTTGTTTATATTCAGTTAGAGGATCTTTTTGATTGTATCCTCTCAGACCGATACCTGTTTTAAGTACATCCATTTCATACAAATGATCTCTCCATTGAGGGTCAAGAACTTGCAGGTATAAGATACGTTCTATCTCTTGTCGCTGCTCAGGATCAATCTGTGACATTTTCTCTTCATATATGTTTTCCATCATTTCTGTGATCATAGAAGTAAGTTCCTCTACCTCTTTATCAACAAAGTGCTGATGGTCCACTTCCACATGAAGTTCTTCTTTAATGAGTGCTTCCAGTTTTTCAACATTGAAGTCCTCCTTAGGCATTCCGCTGTAAATTTCACACTCGGACAAAAGATGTGTAATATATTCAGCACGGTTCTCTTTGATCTTTGCTGCAATATCAAACTCAGGATCAAGAAGCTGATTTCTGAATGCATAGATCGCTTTTCTCTGGTGGTTGGCAACATCATCATATTCCAAGATATGTTTTCTTGATTCATAATGTTGGTTCTCTACTTTTTTCTGTGCTTTTTCAACGGATCTTGTCACAATTTTAGAATCAATGTATTCACCCTCTTCAACACCCAGTTTATTCATAATGTTTCTGATCTTCTCTCCGCCGAAAATACGCAGAAGATTGTCATCCAGACTGAGGAAAAATTGAGTTTCACCTGGATCACCTTGACGTCCTGAACGACCTCTCAGCTGATTATCGATACGTCTACTCTCATGACGTTCTGTTCCGAGTATCATTAGCCCGCCCAGATTTCTTACTTCATCATCTATCTTGATGTCCACCCCACGACCTGCCATATTTGTTGCAACGGTTACTGCAGCTTTGTTTCCGGCATTAATAATGATCTCTGCTTCCTGTGCGTGATTCTTTGCATTCAGGATATTATGTGGAATTTTCTCTTTTTTAAGTCTCTCATGGATCATTTCCGATTTCTCAATAGAAGCAGTACCAATGAGGACGGGTTGACCCTTTTTATTGAGCTCCTTGACCCTTCTTACAACTGCATCCAGCTTTTCACGTTCTGTATTATAAATAAGATCATTCTTATCATCTCTTGCAATAGGTACATTGGTAGGAATAGAGATAACTTCAAGGTTGTAGATCTGTGAAAATTCTGTTGCCTCTGTTTGCGCTGTACCGGTCATACCCGCAAGTTTTTCATACAGTCTGAAGTAGTTCTGGTAAGTGATCTCCGCAAGTGTCTGAGACTCTTCCTGTATTTCTACATTCTCTTTGGCTTCAAGTGCCTGGTGTAGACCTTCTGAAAATCTACGACCTTCTGACAGCCTTCCTGTAAATTCATCAACGATAATGATCTCATTGTTCTGTACCACGTAATCCACATCTTTTTCAAAAATATAATGTGCTTTCAGTGCCTGGTCAAGATGGTGGGAAAGTGCTGCATTTTCAAGACTGTAGAGGTTTTCTACTTCAAAGAGATCTTGTGCCTTTTGAAGCCCCTCTTCAGTCATGACAATGGTTCTGTTCTTTTCATCTACAATAAAGTCACCGGTAGTCTGTTCATCTTCCCCCGGTTTGGTCTCTATTTTTTCTCCACGTATCATTTTCTGGGCTATCACATCTGCTCTGGCATAGTGGTTCTGGTCTCTCTGTGTCGGACCGGAGATAATAAGAGGTGTCCTTGCTTCATCAATAAGAATAGAATCCACTTCATCCACGATAGCATAGTGGTGCTCACGTTGAACTTTTTCTTCGGCACGTACTTTCATGTTGTCACGAAGGTAGTCGAAACCGTATTCATTGTTCGTACCATAAGTGATATCGGCATCATATTGTGCTTTTCTGCCCATGTCATCATGAATTTCAGCAGTGATACATCCAATGCTGTACCCTAAAAAGTTATAAAGAACACCCATCTCTTCAGAGTCTCTTTTGGCAAGGTAGTCATTGACCGTAACGATATGTACACCTTTGCCTGTCATGGCATTGAGTACAACTGCAAGTGTAGCAACAAGTGTTTTACCTTCCCCGGTTTTCATTTCTGCTATATCACCGTCGTTTAATACCATACCTCCGACCATCTGTACATCATAATGTCTTAATCCAAGTGTTCTCTTACTGGCTTCCCGGGTAATAGCAAATGACTCATACAGTACATCATCTAAAGACCTTGACCCGTTTTGCACTGTCTCTTTAAGTTCATTGAATGCTACTTTGAGTTCATCATCACTTAATTTCTCATAGTTTGCTTCAAGTATATTGATGTTTTTGACTCTTTTGAGATAGCTTTTAACGATTTTGTCATTTCTTGTACCAAAGATTTTGAGAACACTTTTTATCATTTTAATATGCCTAGTTATGATTTGTATAAATTTCAATAATTTTATCTAAAAAGTGATTAATATTTCGTTAGAGTAAGGTATATCTCCCTTTAATAGCTATATCGATACACGCCTGGTTCACGATTTTTTGTGATAATAACCTCCTGCCAAGTGATATTTTGGTATATTTTTAGCTATAAAAAGGGGCGAAATGAAACTATTATTATTGATTTTAACGGTGAGTGTATATGCTTTTTCTGCATCGATCACACTTCCTGAAAATTTTCAGGCAAAATTTACACAAAAAATTACAAATCCAAAGAAAAAAGTGATAAATTACAGCGGTAAAGTATTTTTTTCCAATAAATCATTATTGAAATGGGAATACATTAAACCTACAAAAAAAGAAGTATGTACCGATGGATATTCTCTTGTCGTGGTTGATCATGATCTGGAACAGGTTTCAAATTATCGTATAGAGAAAGGTTTTGATCTCACGGCGATTCTGAAAGCAGCAAAACCGGTTAAAGATCGAAAGACTGTATATTTGGCAAAATATGAAGGCAAGAATTACACGATCCAAACTGACAGAAAAGGACGTTTAAGCAGAGTTGTTTATTTTGATGACCTGGATAATACTGTATTGATCATTTTTAGTAAAATGAAATATGGTAAGGGTAAATTAAAAGCAAATACTATGAAATGCGGCTATCCTAAAAGTTATGATATTATAAACGGATAAGGGGATAAATATGCAAGATCTATTAAATGAGATCCAAAACAATTCTACTTTAATGCTCATAGCCGGTATAGCGCTGGTCGTACTTTTGGTTATTGTCCTTGTTGTTGTTGTCTCCTCTATGCGGGTTAAAATATACAAAGACAGATTCATACATGTTCGGGAAGAGAACAGTGAAAAAGCAGAACGTATAGCAGGGTTGGAAAAAGAACTTCAGAATTATAAAATAAAAAATGCAGCCAATGAACAGGAGCTGCAACAGTTTTCGGAGACCAAAGCTGTATTGAATAAGACTCAGGAATCACTCTCAACCACACAAAGATCATTTGTTGATCTTGAAAAAGAGCAGGGACAGCTTACTACAAAGTTTGAAAATATCCAAGCGCTGTATGATCATTTGCGGGATGAGCATAAAACTTTACAGAAACGTACAGAACAGCTTCAGGAAGAGAATAGTAAATTACACATAAACAATGCACGTCTCCTTATGAAATTAGAAACAGAATCAAGAGCTTTTGTTCAGAAAAAATATAGGGACTTTAAGAAGAGTTCTGGAGAAGGGTCATGAAAGGGCAAATTGCTTTTTATACACAAGATCTTTTAGAATATAATATGAAAGCTTCAAGTGTATTTAAAAAAAATGGAAAGATCAAACGTGATTTTTATGAAAATGAATCTTTAAAACTTCAGTATGAACTGGTAAAACTTCAAAAATGGATTATTGACAATGAAAAACGTCTTTTAGTTATATTTGAAGGGATGGATACAGCAGGGAAAAGTTCAACGATCAAAGAGTTCAATAATTATTTAAATCCAAGAGAAGCACGTTCTGTGGCACTTCCAAAACCAAATTCAAAAGAGTTGGGCCAGTGGTATTTTCAACGACATTTAAAACAAATACCCAATGCAGGAGAGATCGTATTTTTTGACCGTTCCTGGTATAATAGGGCAGGTATAGAGCAGATCTTTGGCTTTTGTACACAGGAACAACATGATCATTTTTACAGACAGGTGAATGGGGTAGAAGAGATGTTGATAGATGATGGTGTGCTCTTTTTTAAATTTTATTTGAATATTTCCTATGAAACACAGGGCAATCGTATTAAAGACAGGGAAGAGGATAAACTTAAAAGATGGAAGCTTTCTGATTTGGATTACAAATCTCATAAAGCTTATGCACAGTATGAGAAACTAAGAGATAAAATGTTTAAAATCTCAGGCACTGCGCTTGCTCCCTGGTGCGAACTTAATGCAAACGATAAAAAAAGAGCAAGACTCAATGCCGTACGATATATGCTTTCAAATATTGATTATGAGGGTAAAGATCTATTTGTGATCACAGGTGTGGATGAGAAGATAGTTACATTTCATAATTAAGTACTAGATGAAATGTAATTATCTATATTTGCGTAGGTTTGAAAGAGTTCGGTACCGGGCTTTCTCATAAGAAAATAAGTTAGAATTTTTTTGCCAACTGTCTAAGCTCAAAACTAAGTAGAGAAGTTAACTCTTCATATTCTATTTGTGTAATATAATGATTTGTTAACCCATCCTGATATTTTTCTAATTCTTTTTGTATATTTTTGATTTTTTCTGCCATACTATGTCCTTTTTGAAATGATCTATTTTTAAAAGTATAGCATTTAGCCGGGTGCGTTGTAAGGGCATTACAAAGAAAAAAAATAATTTGTAAATGCCTAGTAATGTCATTTATTGATGCTGATTTTAATGAAAACTTTGGATATACTGATACGTATTAATGGAAGGCAAAAGTTTGCAATTTTATAAATATCTTAGAACCTGTAGAGAATATCATCATATAACACAAGAAGAGTTAGTACGTGATCTTTATAATTATGATAAAGAAAATTTTGAAAATCTTGATACAGTCACATTAAGCAGATGGGAAAGAGACAGTACTAAACCACAATTTTCCAAGCAAGTATCGCTTATAAGGTATTTTCAAGAGCAAAGTAATGAAGCGTTACCCTGTTGGGATAACTACAGTGTAGAAGAAGTTGAAAATCTTATTTGTTCTGTCGGTATAAAAAATATTCTTGGAAGATCAAAACAGTTGATCTTGAATTTTCCTTCAAAAATGATGCATATGGATGAATTAAAAGTATATCCCATAAGAGATATTGAAAAAAATAGAGTACTTTTTGAACTCAATATGGATATGCATATGGCTATAAATCATGAATACACACAAGTGAGTATTAAACAGTTTGAAGAATGGGCGATGTATCCGAGTAACCTTTTTCTTGCCTGTGAATACAAAGATGGTTTTATAGGACTTTTCTTCTCACTGAAGCTCAAAGAAGATATATTTGATAAATTAATGAATTTTAAAATGAAAAAAAGTGATATAACAGAAAATGATTTTGCGAAGAATGATGAAGTTGGCTGTGATTTTTTACTCTCCTTTTATGCTATAAATCATAAAGCTGCGATGATGCTTTTTGTAAGACATTATGCCTATTTGATTGCAAATCAAAAGTTCATCAGTAATATAGGCGCAACTACAGCATTGGATGAAGTGAAAAAAACGGTTGAAAATATGCGGCTTGAATATGTAAAAAGTAAGACCATGGGAAATGGGGTCATTATTGAAGCATATAGGCAGACACTTGGGAAAGTACTTACTTCCGAATATGTAGTGAAGATGATCTTTTCAGAATAGATAAATGATTTTTGATCATTATATGAATTATTTGTACTCTATTTATATCTCAAAATAAAGGAATTTTATGACTTATTTGGAATGGTTTGAATCACATGCAAAGAAACATGAAGAGATCATGGAAACACTTAGCCATTTAAGTGATGATGAAGTGATCGAGTATTTTATTTATGAAAATATGCAGGTAAAACATCCGGATTTCTGTCCACTTTATGAAAAGAATATAAAATGTCATGAGATAAAAGTCTTGAACTGTTATTTTTGTGCTTGTAACCATTTTCGTTTTTCCGATAAAGGATTTGAAAAAAAAGGAATACAAATAGTTTATTCGTTATGTAATATTGAAGCCAAAGAGGGAAAAAAATTTGAGAGTAGAGATGCCATACATCAGGACTGTTCAGCCTGTCTCATTCCTCATAAACGATCTGTGATCAAAAAGTATTTCTCCCGTAGTTGGAGAGAAATAATGAAATCATCATTAAGTGAATAAAAGCAATTCAAATACTGGACATTTAATTTTATATTCTCTTTGCAATTTCATGATTCTATTACTCAATTAGTGCTAAAATTATAGTATAAAAATTAACATAAAAGTGGGAAATATGTCAGATTCTCTTTGGTTGGCTTCAATTATGATCGCTGCATTAGTAATACTCTTGCCGCTTCTTTTTCATTTAACAAAATATCTTGGTGTCTCGAGTGACAATGTAAGAAAAAATGAAGCTGTTGAGGGCGGTATACGTACAGCACAAACACATAAAGATGCTTTTGACGGTTTCAATGTTAAATTTTTTCTTATTGGGATCATTTTTCTTATTTTTGATGTGGAGATCTTATTTATGTTTCCCTGGGCTTTGAATCTTCGTGAACTGGGTTTATTTGCTCTTATGGAAATGATTGTTTTTATAGGCTTGCTTCTTGCAGGTCTTGTTTATGTATATAAATCAGGGATACTCAAATGGACTTAAGTAATTCGCATATGCTCGATGAAGCAGTGGTTACGACAACAGTAGATGCTGTCGTGACTTGGGGGCGTGAAGCCTCTCTCTGGCCTTTTGTTTTTGGTACCGCTTGCTGTGCCATAGAATTTATGGCAACAGCTGCAAGCCGTTATGATATTTCAAGATTTGGTGCGGAAGTACTCAGATTTTCTCCTAGACATGCCGATCTGCTTATAGTGGCAGGTACAGTCTCTTATAAACAGGCACCGATCTTAAAACAGATCTATGATCAGATGCCGGAACCAAAATGGGTCGTAGCAGTGGGTGCTTGTGCCTCAACAGGCGGTTTTTATGACAACTATACCACCCTTCAGGGGATCGATGAGATCGTGCCTGTGGATGTGTATGTTGCCGGTTGTCCTCCTCGTCCGGAAGCTATTTTGGATGCAGTGATGGATATACAGAGACAATTGAAGCGTGAGCCAAAATTTGAAGTGAGAAATACAGAATTCAAAGGCAAGTTAGATGACATCTGATAACATGACCCTTATAAAAAGTTCTAAACTTTTTTCAACGATACAAAAAGCTAAAAGTGAATTGGGTTACACCCTTCTGCTTGATATCACAGCCATCGATAATTTACACAAGTCGCATCCTCCTTTCACAAGGTTTGAGCTTGTTTATATATTGAGACACTCAAATTTTAAAGATCTTCTCATCTATAAAGTGGCAGTGGAAGATGTAGATATAGGGGTGACAAGTATTGCATCACTTTTCTCTTCTGCCGATTGGGCGGAGAGAGAGATCTTTGACCAGTACGGTATTCATTTCAAAAACCACAAAACATTAAAAAGAATACTGAATCACAATGAGTTTGTTGGACATCCTCTAAGAAAAGATTATGAAATTACAAAAGGGCAGTACTGTACTGTCTCCCAGGATCTGATGGATGAAATGAAGCCGCTTTTGAATGCAAGAGCACTGGAAATGAAAAAAGATGATCTTATGATCGTCAATCTTGGTCCTTCACACCCTGCCAGTCACGGGACCATCAGAACATTGGCTGCACTTGATGGAGAGACTATTGTTGCAGCAGCAGCGGAAGTTGGCTATCTGCATAGGGGTTTTGAAAAAAGTTGCGAAAACCATAACTACAATCAGATCATTCCCTATACCGACAGGCTCAACTACTGTTCGGCACTGATGAACAATATTGCTTTTGCCAAGACTGTTGAAGAGATGTTAGATATCACACTGCCGGACAGAGGGATATTTATCCGTGTGATTCTTGCAGAACTTTCACGAGTAATAGACCATCTTGTATGTTTGGCGGCAGGTTTACTTGACATGGGAGGACAGACCAATTACTGGTATTTGTTCAATCCCCGTAACAATGCCTATGATTTTTTATCGAAACTCACAGGTGCAAGACTGACCAACTCTTATATGCGTATCGGTGGTATGACACATGATCTTTATGATGGTTGGGAAAAAGATCTTGAAGATGTGCTGGTAAAGATCGATTTCGGGATCACAGAATCTTTAAAAATGATCACACACAACAGGATCTATAATGACCGTATACAGAATGTATCACCGGTATCTGCTGCTCAGGCTCTGGATTATGGTTTCACCGGTCCGAATCTTCGTGCTTCAGGTGTCTCTTATGACCTGAGATTTAATGACCCGTATTACTATTATGATAGCTTTGATTTCAATATGGTGGTAGGATCAGTAGGTGATACCTATGACAGAATGATGGTACGTTTTGAAGAGATGAATGAAAGTATGAAGATCATCAGACAGGCAATGAAACGAATCCCCGGCGGAGAGATAAATGTTTCAGACAGACGGATTACTATGCCAAGTAAAGAGTGTGTGTATGGGGGGATAGAAGGAATGATGAATCAATTCAAATTGGTCATTGATGGAGTGAAGGTACCTGAAGGAGAACATTACGGTGCTTTTGAAGCAGCCAACGGTGAACTTGGATTCTATATAGTATCCGATGGAAGCGGTACTCCCTACAAAGTAAAAGTACGGCCTCCGAGTTTTTACCATATGTCGGCTTATCCGAAGATCATAGAACATTATCAGGTGGCTGATGCCATTATGACCTTAGGATCTTTAAATATCATAGCAGGGGAGATGGACAGATGAGTTTTAAATTTTCCGATGAGAACTTAAGAGAAATAGAGGCACTTAAAAAACGCTATCCAAGTTCAAAAGCTTTAACATTGCCTTGTCTTTGGATGGTTGAATACCAGGAAGGTTTTATCTCCCTGGATGCTATTGATGAAATAAGCAAACATACAGATACTCCTCCTATGGAAGTCTACAGAGTGGCAACTTTCTATACTATGTTCCATCTTGAACCTCAAAAGAAGGTAAATGTTCAAGTCTGTAAAACACTCTCATGTAAACTTTGCGGTTCTGATAAGATATTGGAACACCTGAAAAAGAAAGATGTGAACATTGTACATGTAGAGTGTCTAGGTTCATGCGGGACAGCACCGGTCATGCAGATAGATGACGTTAATTATGAAAATTTGACAACCCAAAAAGTAGATGAAATATTAAAGGAGATCAAATGAGAGAATGTAAAATAGTATCTCGTAAATTTGATCTTGAAGATGCGCATACTTTAAAAGTCTCAAAAGCAAATGGTGGGTACAGAACGCTTGAAAAACTCAAAGAGTATTCTCCGACAGATATTATAAAGATCATTACTGATGCAAATTTGAGAGGAAAAGGCGGTGGAGGTGCTCCTGCAGGTCCAAAATGGGAACTGATGCCTCAAGAGAGTGAAAAACCATCATTTTTGGCAGTCAACTGTGATGAGAGTGAACCTGGTACCTTTAAAGACAGACAGATAATTTCAAAAGATCCCCACCTTCTGATAGAAGGTATACTTATTACCTGTTATGCGATTAAAGCAAAACATGCCTATATTTATATTCGCGGAGAGTATAAACAATATCAGGATATTTTACAATCTGCCATAGATGAAGCGTATGAAGCAGGGCTTTTGGATGCCTGTGATATTACTATTCATCGTGGTGCAGGTGCTTATATATGTGGAGAGAAGTCAGCATTGCTTGAGTCAATGGAAGGAAAACGTGGACATCCAAGACTCAAACCTAAACAAAAAGAGCCAGAGTGGTATTTTGGTAATCCTACATTGGTGAATAACGTTGAAACTATTGCTTCCGTGCCTTTTATTATTCAAAACGGTGCAGATGCCTATAAAGCTTACGGAACGGAAAGAAGTCCGGGAACACTGCTTTTTGCTATGAGTGGGCATATTGAAAGACCGGGTGTATATGAAGCAGAGTTTGGAACTTCCATGATGGAGTACATCAATGTTTATGGTGCTGGTATTAAAAATGGAAAAAAACTCAAAGCAGTGATCCCCGGAGGGGTCTCCTGTGGTGTATTGACTGCCAAAGAAGTAGAGAATTTAACACTGGATTATGAAGCCCTTCGTAATGTTGGAAGTGCTTTGGGTACAGGCGGTATGATCGTGATGGATGAAGATACCTGTATGGTAACAGCATTGAAGAACATATTGGAGTTTTACCATGAAGAGTCTTGCGGTCAGTGTACACCCTGTAGAGAAGGAACAGGCTGGGTCGATAAACTTGTGGGAAAGATCTTGGATAAACGCGGTACCAAAGAAGATATTGACAAGCTTTTGGATATTGCAGATACGATGAACGGGAAGACTGTTTGTGTCTTTGCTCCGGCAGTTTCTACCGTGATTGTTTCATTTATTAAACGTTTCAGAGATGAATTTGAGGGGGCACTATGAGTGATATGGTAGAAGTCATTGTTGATAAAAGGGCTTATAATGCTGAAAAAGGTTCACTTTTGATCGATCTTCTCATTAAAGAGAAAATTAAAGTTCCCTATTTTTGTTATCATGAAGCGTTGGGTGCAGACGGGAATTGTCGTATGTGTATGGTAGAGATAGAAGGACAGAAAAGACCTCAGATTGCTTGTGATACATTTATCAAAGAGGGAATGGAAATACGCTCTACAGGTGAGAATATAGAAAAAGTAAGAACAGATATTCTGGAACTGGAACTTATTAATCACCCGGTGGACTGTCCAACCTGTGATCAGGCAGGTGAATGTTCACTGCAGGATTTCTATATGGATTATGGGCTTCATGACTCTAAAGTAACAGTCACAGAAAAAGTAAAACATGACAAACATATTGATTTGGGTTCCAATGTAATGTTGGATCAGGAACGTTGTGTGTTGTGTGCCAGATGTACAAGATTTACAGATAAGATCACACATACACATGAACTTGGGATCATCGGTAGGGGAGACCATGCCAGAGTTGCTACTATGCCGGGTAGGAAACTTGATAATCCTTATGCTATGAATGTGGTGGATCTCTGTCCTGTCGGAGCATTGACCTCTAAAGATTTCAGATTCAGCCAAAGGGTTTGGTTCCTGGATACAGTTGAGTCTATTTGTCATGGCTGTGCCAAAGGGTGCAATATTTATATTGATCACAATAAACTGAAGTATCAGGATGACCGTATTTACAGATTTAGACCGCGAAGGAATGATGCAGTAAATGGATTCTTTATCTGTGATGAGGGACGACTCTCTTATAAAGAACTGCAGGAGGATCGTCAGGAAAATATTCTATTTAACCATAAAGAGATTGGTGAAGATGAAGCACTAGAAACATTCCAGACATTGCTGGAAACATATGTATCTGATATTACAGTAGTGATCGATGCAAATCTTTTTAATGAAGAGATCGAAGCTATTCTAGAATTTTCCAAAGAGATCAATGCACAGGTATGTGCTCCGCTTGAAATTTACAGAGATGAAGCCTTTAAAGATGAGATGCTCAAATCTGCAAACAGGGCAGCCAATGCCAAAATGATCGAAAATTTGAATATTGATACACAAATGCCGGCACAAAGCGGATTGCTCATCAACTTTAATCATCCCGCTGAATTTGAAGCAGATAAACAGATTGATTTCCGGACACATCAGCAGACGCAGGGAGCATTCATTCTGCCAATAGCAACCTATGCTGAAAGTGAAGGGCATATCATGAATGAAGACGGCATGATCCAACTGTGTCAAAAAGCCTTATTTAAAAATGACCCTGTACCTACAGTGATCGAATGGCTTGAAAAGGTGAGATCATGAGTTTAGCATCAATTTTGATAGCGGTCATCTCCTTTATTTTAGGTGCACTGCTTGCCCTTCTTACCATCCCTGTATTGGTTTGGCTGGAAAGACGTATTGCCTCTTTGGTCCAGGACCGACTTGGACCGAACCGTACCAATGTATTTGGTTTTCGTTTAGGTGGTGTGGTGCAGTCCTTTGCAGATGTTGTGAAACTTTTACTCAAAGAAGAGTACTACCCGTCACATATAAAAATGGGAAGATGGCTCTTTATGTTCGCGCCTGTTATGACCTTCTCTGTAGCACTTCTGGCTTTTATGGCAATTCCTTTTGCAGACAGTCTCTATATAGACGGAGAAATTCTGAGAGTTCAGGCACTACCTATAGACTTTGGTGTTCTCTGGTATTTGGCTATTGGTGCGATCGGTGTTCTGGGGGTGATCTTTGGGGGCTGGCTTTCACATAATAAGTATGCACTTTTGGGAGCAACCCGTGCAGGATCAATGGTTATCTCTTATGAATTACCGTTGGGTCTGAGTATTTTGGCATTTATCATCACCTATAATACAGTTGATTTTAATGCGATGGTGCAGTGGCAAAGCGGAACTTTTTTTGCTTTTTTACCGGCATGGGGTATTTTAGTTCAACCTTTGGCAAGTATGATATTGATCGTTTCACTTTTTGCTGAAACGAACCGTAACCCTTTTACTGTTGCTGAAGGAGAGAGTGAGATCGTTGCAGGTTTTATGACTGAACATACTGCCATGAAGTTTGCTATGTATTTTATGGGTGAGTATATAGCTATGAATACAGCTTCTGCCGTGATTATTACGGTTATTTTTGGTGGCTATCAGATTCCTTGGGTAAGTACAGAGATGATGCTGCAAAATTTTTCTACCTTTGCTTTGGTATTGATGATCGTTGTACCTGTGATCGTTGGACTTCTTATCAAGTGGATGAGAAAGAACAATACCGTACGACCAACAGTTTCAACAGACAGCGGAAGAAATTTTGAAACTAAAGTATTGACGATTGTTCTTTTGGGTATGACTGTTTTGATTGAAATTATTCTATTTTATCTGATGTTTTTTGCAGAGAGTGCTTTAGCAAACTCTGTTACTGTTATGCTTTTCCAGATTGTGGTCTTTGTAGTGAAACTGATGATGTTCAACATTTTCTTTATTATCATTCGGTGGACCGTCCCAAGATTCCGTTATGACCAGGTGCAGCATTTGGGATGGTATTATCTTTTGCCTCTCTCGCTTCTAAATCTCTTTATCACAGCGCTTGTCGTTGTAGGAGTCAATTAATGAATAAAAAAATAACCGTTATACCGAGATATGGTGACAGTTTTAAAGATAAACTTTACCTTCCGGCAATATATGATGGGTTCAAAGTAACCTTTAAACACCTGTTTGAGAATGTAAGCGATATCAATGCTGTAGATACACTGGAATACCCTGAAGAGCAACCGACAGACATTACAGAAAGATACCGTGGGCTTCACAGGCTTACGCACCGGTCAGATGACTCTATTGCCTGTGTTGCCTGTTTTATGTGTTCTACTGCCTGTCCGTCAAACTGTATTTTTATTGAAGCTACAGAGAGAGAAGACGGACATGATGAAAAAATGCCTAAGAGTTTTTTCATAGATACGCTCGAGTGTGTATTTTGTGGTTATTGTGTGGAAGCCTGTCCCTGTGATGCGATCCGTATGGATACGGGGATATTCTCCCTTACCGGGAACAGCAGAGAAGATTTTGTATTGAACAAAGAGCAGCTTTTGGCAAACAAAGGTGCTTTTGGAGAGGAGAATTCTTGTGCTAGAGATTAGTATATTTTCTATTTTGGCTCTATTTATGATCGTTGGGAGTTTTGCCATGATCAGTAATAGACAAACTGTTTTTTCTGCCTTTGGTTTTTTGGTTGCTATGATTGGTTTGGCAGGCATATTTGCATTGTTGAACAGTCAATTTCTGGCGATCGCACAGATCATGGTATCTGTTGGTGCAGTGGTTGTTTTCAGTATGCTTACCATTTTAACAGTGAATGCAAAAGAGGAAAATTTGCCACATGAACCAAATAAAACCAAATGGATCCTTTTCACTTCTCTGCTGGTTGCACCATTCACACTTTTACTTTATAAAGTATTGGCTACACTGCCAAATGAGTTTGTACAGTTGGAGACCATCAATTCAAAGATCATGGGAAAAGTACTGTTCAGTGAGTGGGTCTTGCCATTTGAGATCTTATCTATCCTGCTTTTAAGTGCTATGGTGGGTGCTATTGTTATTGCCAGAAAAAGTAAAAGAAAAGAAAGGAGAAGATCATGACCCCAAATATGTTTTTCCTTTTGGCATCAATTCTTTTCAGCATTGGACTTGTTGGACTTGTAAGTAGAAAAAATCTTTTTGTACTTTATATGTCCATTGAGCTGATGTTAAGTTCGGTATCGCTGATACTTGCGACACTTTCTAAAGTACTTGGTGAAGCAAGCGGTTCTGTGATGGCACTGCTTATGATTGGTGTTATTGCTTCTGAAGCAGCGGTTTTCCTGGCTATGATCATTAATCTTTATAGAGCCAATAGAACGGTAGACAGTGATACCTTTAATAAATTGAGAGAAGGAGTATATAATGATTAATTGGATCGTACTTCTGCCTTTTCTCTCATCCTTGTTTATGGCAATTGTCTATCTTGGCAATACAAAAGTCAAACGTTATGCCTTTTATACAGCGGTAGGTGTTGGAACACCTTTGGCAATGACCATTATGTCACTAATGTTGGCAATAGAGGTCATCAATGGTTCCGGAACGATTCATGGGACTCTGATACAGTGGATTCATATTGGTGATTTCGATATCTCAATCGCTTTTATGGCAGACAGACTTTCTGTGGTAATGATCTCTTTTATTACTTTTATAGGAACGCTTATTCATATTTATGCAGCTGGGTATATGAAGGATGATGAAGGGTATGGTAAATTCTTTGTTTATTTTAATCTTTTTATGGGCAGTATGCTACTGCTTGTCCTGGCAGATAATCCTATTATAATGTTTGTTGGCTGGGAATTGGTAGGACTCTGTTCTTATTTACTGATCGGTTTTTACCATAAGGATCCTGCCAATATTAAAGCTGCGAATAAGGCTTTTATGCTGAATAGAGTAGGGGATTTTGGTTTCATCATGGGGATCTCCCTTCTTTTTGTCTCCTTTGGAGGAGGCGGTTTTACTTTTGAAGCGATCGCTGACAATATCTCTATTGTCTCTCCTGAAATGTTGACACTTATAGGTTTACTTCTTTTTGTTGGTGCTATGGGAAAATCTGCACAGATACCTCTTTATGTCTGGCTGCCTGATGCTATGGCAGGGCCAACACCTGTTTCTGCTTTGATCCATGCAGCGACCATGGTAACCGCAGGTGTTTATATGGTTGCACGATATAGTTTTATCTATGTGGAAATTCCGGATGTTGGTCTTTTTATTGCTTCTATAGGTGCAGCTTCTGCACTGTTTGCAGCTATAATAGCCTGCTATCAGAGCGATATTAAAAAGATACTTGCGTACTCAACAATGAGTCAATTGGGTTATATGTTCATGGCAGTAGGTCTTGGGGCGTATAGTTCGGGAATTTTTCATGTCTTTACCCATGCATTCTTTAAGGCACTTCTTTTTATGGGAGCAGGAGCGGTTATTGTAGCATTGCATCATGAACAGAATATTTTCAAAATGGGTGGATTGAAAAAGCCTTTGAAACTGGTTTATATCACCATGTTCATTGCTACACTGGCCATCAGTGGGATACCTCCTTTTGCAGGCTTCTTTTCCAAAGATGCCATTCTTGTCACTGCTTTTGCTTCAGAGCATTATGTAATATGGGGCATAGGTACACTGACTGCAGGACTTACGGCATTTTATATGTTCCGTATGCTTTTTACGGTCTTTCACTCTCCCGCTAAAGAGGAGCAGCATGTACAAATAGTGCCAAAGTCTATGACTTGGCCACTTGTGATCCTTGCTTTCGGTTCTGCTACAGCAGGCTTTCTGGGTGTGAATGCTGCATATGGCGGTAGTGCTTGGATCAACCATTTTCTGGCACTTCCTGACTTGGAACTTCATCTTTCACACGCAACAGAATATATGCTTGGCGGATTGAATGTTATACTTGGACTTCTTGGAATGGGACTGGCTTACAAACTTTTTGCACAAAATGCAAAAGAGCCAGAGGAAGATTCACTATGGAGAAGATTGGTCATCAATAAATTCTATATTGATGAGATTTATGAATTTCTTATTGTTAAACCACTTTTACTATTGAGTTACTTTATTGCCAAAGTAATTGATCCAAAGATCTTTGATGGCTTTATTAATCTGAATGTTTGGATTTATAGAACATCTGCAATGCTTTTTGCGAAACTTCAAAATGGTAAGGTCCGCTATTACGCACTTTATATTTTAGTTTCTGTATCAGCCATATCATATTACATGCTTGTTAAACTGGGGGTGATGTAAATGCAAGAACACATATTAACGGTCATCATTTTCCTGCCGCTCTTTACTGCGGTGATACTTGGGGTATTCAGAGCTTCTACCCGTGCATTGAAAGTAGGAGCATTTTTAACTTCTGTTGTTACTCTATGGCTTGTTTTATGGCTTACATATAATTTTGATCCTCAAGGTAAAATGCAGTTTGTAGAACATGCACAGTGGATCAAACATTCCGGAATGAGTTACTACCTCGGTGTTGACTTTCTCTCTTTAACCGTATTGTTGCTTATCACGCTTATAATGCCACCACTCTATCTCTATATGAAACATGAAGAGAGAAAAGGGTATTGGTACAATATGATGTTATTGCAAACAGGTGTCACCGGTGCAGTACTTTCACTTGACCTGATACTCTTTTACATGTTTTGGGAAACGATGCTTTTGCCTATATTTATAATGATAGGTAAATATGGAAACGGTATGCATCAGTACAATGCTATGAAAATTGTACTGATCACTATTTTAGGTTCTATGAGTATGCTTTTCTCCATTTTATATTTAGGTTATATGCATTATGAAACAACAGGTTTATGGAGTTTTTCACTTCAGGATCTGACCAATATTGTATTGAATGCAAAAACCTCTGTTATACTGGCAGCAGGCTTCCTTCTTGCTTTTGTCATTAAAATACCTCTGGTTGGTTTCCATACCTGGATGGCACCTGCATACGGTTCAGCACCTACCCCTGCGGTGGTCATTATGTCATCTATTATGGCAAAACTTGGAATTTATGGTATTTGGCGATTTGGATTTGGACTTTTTGAAAATACATTGATCTTTTATGCACCAATTATTATTGTTCTTGCACTTATCGGACTTATATATTATGCTATTCGCGCGATTACAGAAGATAATCTTCGTAGGATGTTTGCCTATTCATCTGGTTCCCACCTTTCTCTCATAGCACTTGGGCTTTTCTTAACCAATATTTATGCCTGGAGTGGTAGTCTGTATCTCATAGGTACACATGCACTGGCTTCAGCAGGAATATTTATTATGATCGGTCTGGTCTATAAACGTTTTAAGACTGTACGTATCTCTGAATTGGGAGGTATTGCCAGTAAAGCACCGAAATTCACATTCTTCTTTGCTTTCTTTGCTTTGAGTATTGCAGGTTTGCCGGGAACAGGAGGTTTTGTTGCGGAACTTCTTATTATTATTGGTGCCTTTGAGACCAGTTTTTGGATAGGGCTTTTCACTGCAATAACAATGCTTTCTGCTATGGTGTATATATTCTGGATGTTGCAGCGTACACTTTTTGGAGAACAGAACAATAGTACAGAATTCACGGATCTTAATCTTAGAGAGATGATTATGCTGTTTCCTCTTGTTGTCCTTCTGTTGTTGACAGGTCTTGTCCCTTCACTCTTTACGCCAATGTTTGAACCGCAACTCTCTGTTTTCCTACAGAATGCACTTTATGCAATAGGAGGGTTAAAATAATGGAACAATTCTTATATGCCTTGCCTATGATGGTTATTGTGATTGGTGCTATTGTGTTAATGCTGCTTTCTAACAGCAGGATGACACTTAACAGGCTTAATGTTATTGCGGTATTTATTCTTGCTTTGTCACTAATAGTTCAATTTTTTATCTATGGGGAGAAAGAACATACTTATCTGTTTGAAACAGTATTCGGCAGCAGTTTTATTTTAGATGATTTTGCTTCTATCTTTGATATCATGTTTACCGTTGGTGCTATGTTAACACTGTTGATAAACAATGAATATTTCAAAAGCAGAAGATATTTTTCGGGAGAATATTTTGCATTGATACTTTTTTCTGTATTTGGTATGATGGTACTTTCACATGCACATGAACTGCTAACTGCTTTTATCGGGTTGGAGATTGCATCACTGAACATTTATGCCCTTGTCGGTTACCATAAAACCAGAAAAGTTAGTATGGAAGCAATGATGAAATATGTTGTTTTGGGTTCCATGACAGGTGCATTTTATATGTTGGGAACTGCATTGATCTATGGTGCTGCAGGATCAACATCTTTTGGACAAATAGCTATTTATGTCCAGAATAACGATATTCATAACTTGAGTATGCTGATCATTGGTGCAAGTTTTATTATGATCACGGTATTCTTTAAAATAGGTGCTGTACCATTGCACTCATGGGTTCTTGATGTATATCATGGTGCACCATATCCAATTACTATGTTCATGGCATCAACCTTTAAAATAGCGATCTTTGCGATCGCATTACGACTGTTTCTGGTTATTTTTGCCCCTATCAACGGTTTTTGGACAGAACTGCTTCAAGTCTTTACCATTCTGACACTCTTAGGTGGCTCCTGGTTGGCGATCAACCAGACACTGGTTAAAAGAATGCTTGCAGCTTCATCTATTGTACACAGTGGATATCTTTTGATCGCTATATCATCCATTGGTTTGGGTTCTGATCTTGCAGCACCGGCAGTGATGTTCTATCTGATTGCCTATTTCCTCTCTTCAGTTGGTTCTTTCGGTATTTTGAGTTTTATTGCTTCAAAGAAAAAAACACAAATGAAATATGAAGATTTTAAAGGTTTTGCACATAGACGTCCTTATATGGCAATCATGATGACAATTTTTATGCTCTCTTTGGCAGGATTCCCTTCAACTATAGGGTTTTTAGGTAAATTTTATATCTTTACTGCAGCCATTGAATCAGGGCAGTTCCTTTTGGCGGGGCTTGGAATACTGACTGCGTTTATTTCAGTTTACTATTATTTTAAACTTATTGCTATGATGTATTTTTATGAATCAAATGAGCCACAAAAAGAGTTTCCTATAGGTATAAGTACTGTATTGATAGTTATTATATCTTTGATCATCATATGGGGTGGGATAGGAACAACACTTATTCCATATATTCCAGGTGCAGATGGTTTTCTGGATATAGCCTTGCAAGCCATTAATTCACTTAAATGATGATTTTTATGATCGTTTTATAGAATGAAAGCTAAAATAAAAAAAAGGATTTATGTATGAAAGAAAAAATTGAAAAGATCATTGAAAAAGTTGAGTCATCTGAACATATCACTGCAGAAAACAAGCCATTGATTATTGAGAAGATCAAAGAGTGGAAAGAAGAAGAAAATGCAATCAATGATATTGCAATAAGACTTGAGAACTGGTGGATGGAAGTTGAGCCTATCTTTGCTGAAATGGGACTTGTGTAAAGTTCAATGGGGTTCTATACGCAATATACTTATGAAAAAAAGTGGGTAAAGACCAGTGAAAAAGAGGCACTCCGAATGATAGAAGAGGAGATGCCTGAAACAGATGCCAAAGGAACCCTCTTCTATATATTGAATGAAATAGAAAAAGGAAAGATCATCACTTTGGGAGAATGTCGCTTCAAACTATCTCCTTAGAATAGGTTTAGATCTTAGATAAAACGAATGTTTCCATTTCAGCGACCACTTCTTCAAGTGTTCTTTCTCCGTTAATAATAGTCAATAGTTCTTTATCCGTATAAAATCTCTGGATAGCTCCCAAAGGACCTGTATAGATCTCCATTCTGTCATTAAATACTTCTTCTGAATCATCTGCACGCTCTTCACCTGGTGCAGCTTCAGCTCTACGTCCAAGGATTCTCTCTCTTGCACATGCTTCTGTTACTCTTACTTCGATGACTGATGCTAATTCAATGTTGTCTTCTTTGGAAACCAAGGCATCAAATGCAGTCATTTGCTCTTCGCTTCTTGGGTAACCATCGATGAGTACATTAGGTACGGGTGCGTGGTTTATAGCAGATACAATGGTATTTACAATAATTTCCAAAGGTACCAAAGCTCCTTTTGTAATATAAGATTCGATCTCTTTACCAAGTTCTGAACCAGAAGCTACTTCTTCTCTTAACATGTCACCTGTGGAGTAGTGCACAATTTTGTCAGCGTTATTTTCAGCAATGATGCTTGCATCTGTTGTTTTTCCTGAGCCTGGAGCTCCAATGATTAAAAATAGTTTTTTCATGTTTTTGTTCCTTTATATATTGATATGTAATTTGCTGCGTTGTGAAACGCACCCTACATTTATGCACTTGGCACTTGTTGTCTTATACGTAAACTCAACTCTTTGAGTTGCTCAGCTTCTACCGGGCTTGGTGCCTGTGTAAGTAGACACTGTGCTTTCTGTGTTTTAGGGAAAGCAATGACTTCACGAATAGAGCTTGAACCTGTCATAAGCATGATCATTCTGTCAAGACCCAGGGCAAATCCACCGTGTGGTGGTGCACCAAATTTAAAGGCATCCAGTAGGAAGCCAAATTTCTCTTGAGCCTCTTCATCCGGGATTCCCATCAGGGTAAAGATCTCTTTTTGCAGATCTTCTTTATGGATACGGATAGATCCTCCACCAAGCTCTGTACCGTTAAGTACAATGTCATAAGCAACAGATTTCAAATCTTCAATATCATCATAGCTGATCTTGCCATTTTCATCAAGAGCAGGCATGGTAAAGGCGTGGTGCATGGCTTTTGTTTTACCGTCTTCCACTTCAAACATAGGGAAATCCATGACCCATAAGAATTCAAAGACATCTTGAGGGATGATATCCATTAGCTCAGCAAGATAGATACGGAAACGACCCATATAGTCAAGCACCAGTTTTTTGTTACCTGCACCAAAGAATACTGCATCACCCACTTCAAGTTCACATCTCTCGATGATCGCCTGAATGTCCTCTTCTGTAAAGAATTTAGCCAAAGGACCTTTCAGTCCGTCTTCTTTCATCTGGAAGTAACCAAGACCAGAAGCACCAAACTTACGTACATACTCTTCAAAACCTTTCATCTGACGTTTTGAAAAGATCTCGTCACCTTTTGGTACCTTAAGTGCTTTGATACGATTGCCTTTTGTATCTTTCGCAATGTTTGAGAAGATCTCATTGTCACATCTTGCAAAGATATCGATCACGTCTACCATTTTAAGGTCATAACGCATGTCCGGCTTGTCCGAACCGTAGTTCTCCATAGCATCCTGGTATGTCATACGTTTGAATTTTGTCGGTACCGCATCAAAACCACATTTGTGGAAGACATCGGAAATGAGTTTCTCAGCAACTTCAATGACGTCTTCCTGATCACAGAAAGACATTTCAACATCTATTTGCGTAAACTCCGGTTGTCTGTCTGCTCTTAAGTCTTCATCTCTAAAACATTTTGCTATCTGGAAGTAACGGTCAAACCCACCTACCATCAAAAGTTGTTTAAAAAGCTGTGGAGACTGAGGAAGTGCATAAAATTCACCACCATGTACACGTGACGGTACTAGGTAGTCTCTTGCACCTTCCGGTGTAGATTTTGTAATAATTGGTGTTTCCACTTCAAGAAAATCAAGCTCATCAAGAGCATTTCTTGTTGCTATCGTTGCTTTTGAACGTAGTTTAAAGATGTCATAAGACTTCTGTGTTCTAAGCTCAAGGTAACGGTGCTTGAGTTTGATCTCTTCGTTTACCTTGTCATCATTCAACTCAAAAGGCATTGGCTTTGAACGGTTTTCAATTACAAGTTTATCGACAACAATTTCGATTTTACCTGTTTTGAGTTTAGGGTTTTCAAGTCCTTCCCCTCTGGCACGTACTTTACCTGTAGCAATAAGTACAAACTGGTCTCTTACCTCTTCTGCCATCTTGTGTGCTTCTGCATTGTCTGCAGGATCACATACAAGTTGTACAACCTGGTCTTTGTCTCTAAGGTCGATGAATATCAATCCACCATGGTCTCTACGGCTTGAAACCCAACCGGCTACGGTGACTTCCTGCCCAATTTGTTCTTCTGTTACTTCTGCACAATAATGTGTTCTCACGAGCATTCCTCATAATTAATTAGTACGCGATTATAGCTAAAAGTTGTTTAGGAATATATGATTGTCAAGTAAGGTGGGATTTCCCACCTTAAAGAGGCTAAAGTAATGATATTTTTTCTACTGTATTACCTGTAGCATAATATTAATGGCTCAAGTAGAAAATGAGTTATCATTATCTGACCCCTTATATCTAGTTGGTGCCGTAATATATGGTTTTAAGAATAATGTCGTTAATTGTATCTCACTTAAATTATTTTTAGTATCATGATGATATAATCTTAAATTAAAATTAAGGGACTAAAGATGACCACTCAACTCAAAGGCTTAAAAGAAAATTTTAAACAAGCAATAAGGAAAAAATCATGAAAAAAATAGCAATAATATTACTTGGGATCATGATCGTAACATCGTTTTTAAGTGCAGGAAAAGTATCCAGGATGCTCTCGACTGTAGCAGCATCAAGTGTAGTAAATGCAGCAACCTCTAAAAGCTTATTTGAAAAAAGTAAAGATTATTGTGAAAGAGATAAGGTAGAAGGATGCTTTAATCTGGGTGTTATGTATGAAAAAGGTGTAGAAGGTGCCCAGAAGGATATGACTAAATCATTTTCCTATTACAATAAATCTTGCAAACTGGGAAAAGCTGCGGGTTGTGCAAATATGGGAGAATTCTACAGATTGGGAATAGGCGTAGCTAAAAATATTCCTTTAGGGATCTCATATTATAAAAAAGCCTGCAAAATGCATCATGATACTTCTTGCTACAATTTAGGTGTTATGTATAAGAACGGCTATAATGAGATCCCTAAAGACCTAGAAATATCTTCACTATATTATCAAAAATCTTGCCTACTTGGTTCTGCTGATGGTTGCTACGCTTCTGCAATATCATTTTATAAGGGAACTGCCGAAGGTGGGGTAAATAAAAAGAGGGCTAAAGGTGAATGGAATAAGTCTTGTAAGCTTGGTCAGGGTAAAGGGTGTTATATGTATGGACTTTCTTTTCCTTTGGGCTCTGATGAGGCAGCTATGGCTTTCAAAAAAGGTTGTTTATTAAATGATGCTGACTGCTGTACTGAAGTTGAAACTTCCTCTGTCAGCTCATATAGCTCTCCTAAACCAGAGAAGGTGATATCCAAAGAGGATCGTGAATTTGCTTCAATATTATTCAAAAAGAGTTTTGATATCTACTCTAAAGAATGTGCATCCGGAAATGCCAATTCTTGTTATGGTGTGTCTAGGTATTATACAGATGATAAAAAAGGTGTTGCAAAGCAACTAGAAAAAGAAAGACTGTTTATTGTGAAAATGAAAACCATGCGTGAATCTCTTTGTGAAAGAGGGGAATTTGAAGAGTGCAGAAGCTTGTCCAATGATTATGAATATGGAAAAGGTGATGTCATTAAAAAAGACAAGGTGCTGGCTGAACAATTTAATAAAAAATACATGCTTGGTGCTATCAAAAAATATGAAGCAACATCAGAAATGGCACTAGACGCAGGTATCGCATATATTGATAAAAAGAACTATGGTGTCCAAGATTATAAGAAAGCTATGAAGATATTCAAAAAAGGGTGTGACAATAACGAAAAAGAGTTCTGTTATTGGTTAGGATCACTTTATGAAGATGGATATGGCGTTCCTAAAGATGAGAAAAAAGCCATCCTCCTTAAAAAGAAGGATAATGAAAATACATTGGCTCTTTGTAAGAAAGGGGATGGAAGATCTTGTTCATCAGTAGCACTATATTACAGGTTTGGTCTAGGAAATGTTACCAAGGATATATCGCTGGCAAAGAAGTATCAGAAAAAAGCGTGTGATGTTGGTTATGCTGATGGATGTGAGAGTTTGGCAGAACTTCTTTTACGTGGCTGAATCACAATAAACACAACAATAACTATTTCACAATAAAGGCAATATTCTCTTTTGCCTTTATTTGTTTCTAAACTCTTACTAAAATACACATATGAATATACTGTTCATTTTGACGAGAAGAACAATTATAGGTTGAGACTGAGCCTTTGACTTTAGGAATATATGCTTGTCAAGTAGGGTGGGATTTCCCACCTTAAAGAGGGTAAAGTAATGATGTTTTTTCTACTGTATTACCTAGTGTAATATAATGGTTCAATTAGGAAATGAGTTATCATTATCACCTGACCCCTTATACCTTATATTTCTATATTTTATATTAAGATTTGCCATTGATTTATCTTCCATTAAGTTTATAGGCAATAATAGTTTGATATAATTTTTTCTTCAAGTAGTAATTACTACTTATAATATAAACAAGGGATGAAGATGGGACTATTTGGTTTAGGGAAAAAAGCGGAGATTAATTCACCTGAAAGTGCCTTAATGTTGGCAGGCTATACAATGTTATTTACAGATGATAGTATTGAAGAAGATAAGCTGCTTATGCTTGAAAAAATTAATACTAGTGGAAAAGAGTTATCTAAGTCGCCACATTATAAAAATGCTAAAAAGTTTTTTGATAAGCATAGCTTTGAAGAATGTGCAGAAGCTATTGCAGATGCACTCCTTGAAGAAGAGCAAGAAACAGTATTTGTAAATCTTGTAGATTTTGCTTTGGCTGATGGTGATATTAATGAAGCAGAAAGAACTTTATTAGCTTTATACTCATCTTATTTTGATATTGATGAAGATGTTTTTGATAAGGCACTTGAAGTTATGTTTATAAAACATAGAATGTCGGTATAAACTTATGCAATTATTATATTTGGGTTGGTTTACAACAGTTACAGTTTTTGCTATTATATATTTTATTATTACAAAAGATTTAGGTGCTGCAGGTTTTTTTGGTCTTTTTATTGGATATATAGGGGGAATAATAGGAAACTGGTTATTAACATATGTTGATAGTGAAATTTATTTTGTAGAAGGTTTTATTGATGCTCTTTGGAAAAAGTTTTTTTGGAAGCACGGACCTCAATTTTTTGCTCTTATATTTGTGACACCTTATGCATATTTTTTATATAGTGAGAATTTTTCTTTTTTAATGGCACTAAGGGATATGCTTGCTCCAATTATATATGGTCTTGCAGGGACTTCTGGAGAGGATATGCATTTTTCAGATGCTTTTCTAAAGCTTCTTTCATAAAGTAGCTAGTTGCACTATAAGTATCTAGGAATG
>Ga0256827_10000253_pt1 | contig 31885 bp, 27 predicted proteins | sample CV84metaG_FD_185977 | JGI IMG/M metagenome (GOLD analysis project Ga0256827, IMG submission 185977) | Hydrothermal vent microbial communities from East Pacific Rise, Pacific Ocean - CV84 | ecosystem: Environmental > Aquatic > Marine > Hydrothermal vents | place: Pacific Ocean: East Pacific Rise...
TATAATTTTTTTCTATTATTTTATATTTAGAAAATTTAAAAAAAACAAAAATGTGATGTTTTTTTTTATATTTCAGAAAAATATCTCAAGAAATTAATCTTATCTTTCGTTAGTTAAGTCATAATATGTGAAGAAAAAGTGAAATATATTATGGAGAGAATTTTCAATGTTATCTAAAAAAAAATTTTTAATATCAACTTTACTATCAACAGTTGTTTTAACAAACAGTTTAACCGCTCAAGGATTAGAATGTTCAGGAGGAGTTTGCCGTATCAATGTCAAAAAGTTTACTCCTTCTAAAAATATGCAAAAAGAGATTAAACAATTTAAAAGTTTCAAACAAGAACACAGATTTCTTAAAACTAGCAACAATAGTAACGAAGAGTTAAAAGTAGAGTATCAAAAGAAAAATTTGGTTACTATAGTTAACTTAGAGTCAAACAAATATGTTAAACAAGAGAATGAAATAGTAGAACCTGAGACAGAAGAAGAGATAAATACTATTATTCTTGCACCAAATAAATATGTAGGAACAGAAGAAGAGATTGAACTCTATATCCAACAACAGAAAGAGTTAGGTATAGATTTAGAGGAGATAGAACTAACTCTCCCTATGTCTCTCTACTACTGTAAGAATAATAGCGAACCAATATATGATGATAAGCTAGAACTCTTTCAATGCCTTATTCCCTCCAAGCATGGTTAAGCAAGATACTAAATATCTTGCTCAACCACCTTTTTAAAGCTGTTAAAATAAATATCTTTTAATCTCTCCACTTTCATTTCAATATTGTTAATTTTAACAATATCTCCACCTATCTTTCCAATAATATCAGCTTTAATCCCTATCTCTTTTGCCATTTCAATTACAGCTTCAAGATTCTCTTTACTATTTACTTCTAAGATTGCTCTACTTTGAGACTCATCAAAAATAGCTCTCTCATCTGACACTCTTACTCCAACTGTAACCCCTTTTCCTGAGACAGCAGACATTTTAGCCAAAGCAATTGCTAATCCACCAGAACTCAAATCTTTAGCAGAAGAGAGTAAATCTTTAGCATTGGCATCAATAACCAATTTCCAAAGTTTTAACTCCTGCTCATAATTAATATCAGAAATAGCTCCTGCTGTCTCTCCAAATAGCTCTTTAATATACAAAGAACCACCAAACTCCATACCTGTATCTCCGATAAGAATCAAATGATTTTCATCTGATTGAAATGATGATGGAAGTACGCGTGACTCATCTTCATTCAATCCAACCATTGCAATGGCAGGAGTTGGGAACACAGAAGTTCCATTGGTCTCATTATAAAGAGAAACATTTCCTGAAACAACTGGTGTATTAAGCTCTAAACACGCCTCTTTAATCCCTTCACAGGCTTGTGCAAACTGCCACATAACCTCTGGGTTTTCAGGGTTACCAAAGTTTAGACAATCTGTAATAGAAAGAGGTCTTGCTCCACTCATGGCAACATTTCGTCCAGACTCCACAACTGCCAAAGCTCCACCTTTTTCAGGGTCAATATAACAGTATCTTGGGTTACAATCGGCACTCATAGCCAACGCTTTTCCATTCTCTTTAATTCTAATACAACTTGCATCTAAACTACCTGGTGCTTTTGTTGTATTGGTTTGAACCATAGAGTCATACTGCTCATAAATCCAAGCTTTATCAACAACTTCCATAGAACCTACCAACTTCTCAAATGCTGTTTGATTGTCTACTTTGTCATAAGAAGCAATAGTTTTACCTGAAATCTCATCTAAATAGTTTGGTCTTGAGGTTGGTCTATCAAGAATAGGTGCCTCTTCGCTTACAGGAGCAATTGGCATATCACAAACTCTCTCACCATGCCACATAAGCTCCATTCGCCCTGTATCGGTTACCTCTCCAATAGTAGCAACATCCAAATCCCACTTCTCAAAAATTTCAACAACCTCTTGCTCTCGACCTTTTTTAACACAAACAAGCATTCTCTCTTGAGACTCACTTAGCATAAAGTCATAAGGTGTCATACCCTCTTCACGAGCTGGAACTTGGTCAAGATTCATAATCATACCCGAACCACTCTTTCCTGCCATCTCAAAAGCTGAACTGGTAAGCCCTGCAGCACCCATATCTTGAATACCAACAACAATGTCTTGTTTTGTTTTAAATAACTCTAAACACGCTTCAAGAAGAAGTTTTTCAATAAATGGGTCACCAACTTGAACTGTTGGACGCAAAGATTTTGACTCTTCAGTAAAGCTATCACTACTCATAACAGCCCCACCAAGACCATCACGACCTGTTTTAGATCCCACATACATTACAGAGTTTCCAACTCCTTCTGCAATTCCCAAGAAAATCTCATCGGCTCTACAAGTTCCCAATGCAAAAGCATTCACCAAGATATTTCCATTGTATGACTCATCAAATGAAACTTCTCCACCAATGGTTGGTACACCCATACAGTTACCATAACCACCAATACCTTCAGTTACACCCTTTACCAAGTGTCTTTGATATTTTGCTGTATTGTCTTTATTGACAATATTTCCAAAACGAAGTGCATTCATATTTGCCACAGGTCTAGCACCCATTGTAAATACATCTCTTAAGATTCCACCAACACCAGTTGCTGCCCCTTGATAAGGTTCAATAAAACTTGGGTGATTATGTGATTCCATCTTAAATACAGCAGCCATTCCACCACCAATATCAATTACACCTGCATTTTCACCTGGTCCTTGAATAACCCACGGTGCTTTGGTAGGAAAGCCATTAAGATATTTCTTACTCGACTTATAAGAACAGTGTTCAGACCACATAGCCGAAAAGATTCCAAGTTCAACAATATTTGGATGGCGACCATCCAAAATTTCTAATATATGGGTATACTCTAACTGGCTAAGTTTATGTGATTTTAAGACATCATCTAAATTTTCTAATGGTTTTGACATTATTGTATGTTCCTATTATGGAGATTTTAAGAGCATAATTTTAGTAGAAAAGTGCTAAAAACAGGATGAATTTTATCTTATTTCTATCCGTTCTTTTTTAATCCTCTTTTCTGTATCAAAGAGAAACTCTTTAAGCACATATCTATCAATTAAAAGCTTAGATGGACTCAACCACCCCTCTAATCAAGATTTTTTTTCTATAATAAATTTTTTAAATTACCATTAAAGGATAGTAAAGAGATGAAAAAAATCATTATTTTACCACTTGTTCTTGCGTCACTAACCCTACTTCAAGCAAATGAAGATAAAAACCCTGCCCAAATTTTAGAAGAGATGTATCAGAAGATGCAACAGATTGCCCTCTTAGAGAACAATACTACACAGAGTAATATTACAAAAGAGATTAAAATAGATAATAATGAAACCAATACCACTCAGACTATTATAACTGAGAATAATCAAACAAAAGAGGATAACAGTAGCATAGCCAAAGCGAAAGAGCCATTTAACTATAACTTAAAGCCAAAACAAATAAGTGAAAATGTATGGTGTTTTCTAGGTCTACTCGAAGGTCCTTCGGCTAAAAATGCAGGTGCTATGTCTAACTCATGTTGGATTCAAACTGATGACAGTTATGTTCTTTTAGATTCTGGTCCATCATATGAATATGCCCGTCAATCTTATGAAGCGATGAAAAAAATTAAAGATTTACCTGTAAGTACTGTTTTTATCTCTCATGACCATGATGACCACTGGTTAGGAAATAATTTCTACAAAGAGGAGTTTAATGCTACACTGATTGGTCCAGAACTGGTAAACACCAACTACAAAGCTGGAGATAAAACAAGAATGTTTGAAAAACTCCCTGCCAATGCTATAAAAGGGACAAAAATTGTTAAACTTGATGAAACTCCAAAAGAGACCATTAAAAGAACAATTGGTGGAGAAGAGTTTGAGTTTGTAGCCATTCCAACAAAAGCACACACCCCAACCGACTTCTTTTTATATATGCCTAAACGTAAAATTCTTTTTACTGGTGACCTAGCAATGAATGGTCGTGTTACCTCAAATCGTGACGGTTCACTAATGGGGCAACTAAAAGCCATTGAGATGATTCGTGCGAAAGAGTGGAACAATCTTGTAGCAGGTCACGGTTTTATTACCGATAAAACAGCTTTAGATGAAGCAGACCATTACTTTACCCTTATGTATGAAACAGTAAAAAAAGCCATTGATAATGATGAAGAGCTTACCGATTTGGTTCCAAATGAGATTATGAAAGAGTTCAAAGATAAAGCGATGTTCAAAGCACTTAATGGACAAAATTTTAATGAAGCCTATACAGAACTGGACTTTTTAGAAGAGTAATCAGTTTACATACCTCTTGTTCCCATTTAAATGGGAACCAATTAAAGCTATATAAGCTATAATTGAAAAAATCAAAAGAGAGAAATATGAATAAAAATGTTTTAATCCTCTGTACAGGGAACTCATGCCGTAGTATTATTGCCGAGGCACTTATCAATAGCCAACTGCACAATATCACTGCTTATAGTTCAGGAGTAAAACCCAGTGGCAGAGTTAATCCAAACGCCAAAAAGGTGTTAGAGTCACATAATGAGTGGAAGGATACATATCACTCTAAAACACTCGATACCCTAGAACATATAGATTTTGATTTGGTAGTCACTGTTTGTGGTCATGCTCAAGAGACCTGTCCTACTTTTCCACAACCTATTCCCACCATTCATGTAGGTTTTGAAGACCCCGATGGAGAAACCTACCCAGCGTTTGAAAAAACATACCAAGAGATAAAAGAGCAACTACTACCAATTGTAACAGAAAAATTAAAGGATAAACCGATGCAAAAAAATGTATTTAAAACAACAGAGGGTGTAAAGATTAACTTTACAGGAGTCGTACAGAAACAACAGATTATTAAAATGGTTGAAAACTGTAATACAGGAGCTTGTGAATGTATGAGCGATGCAACCAAAAAGAAGATTAAAGGAATGCAAGTAGAAGGAAAAGATGGGAATGTAGAACTACAACTTTCGGGTGATATGACCAAAGAGGAGATAGAGAAAGCATTGGCTAAATCTAAAGTATTAAATCCATAATTAAGGATTTTTACCATGAAAATATTTAAACGATTAACACTAACCCTATTTATCCCCCTACTACTTGTGGCATCTGCACCAAAAGAGCCACTTCCTCCTGTCCCATATGACTTCTTAGCAAAAAAAGAGGTAAAAAACTTTATCAATATGATGGTGAAGAGAAATCACTTTAAACGAAGCTATATGGAAGAGGTCTTAGCCAATGCAATGCTTGATAAAGAGACACTTGATAGATATACAGGAAAATATAAGATAAACACCACCAATGGAAGCTGGGAACGTTACAAAGACCATGTATTAGACCCAGAAACCATGCAAAAAGCAGAAAATTTTAAACGAGACTACTACCAAATTTTAAAACGTGCCGAAAAAGAGTACAACATTGATATGGACTATATTGTAGGTTTTATGGGTGTAGAGAGCAAATATGGAACCTATACTGGAGATTACAGAGTACTTGATTCACTAGCAACCCTTGCATTTCATAAAAACAGAATGAAAAAGTTTTTTAAATCAGAATTTAAAAACCTCTTTTTACTAATGCGAGAAGAGAACCGAGACATCTACAGCCAATATGGTTCATTTGCAGGTGCAATGGGTGCAGTACAGCAAGTACCATCTGTACAACGCCGATATGCCATGGATTACAACAAAGATGGAATCCGAGACCCTTGGGATTTAGAAGATTGTGTAGGAGTTATTGCTAAATTTATGCACTCAAAAGGGTGGAAAAAGGGTGGTGTGGTAGCCGTACCAACCAACTTTAAAGGAAAACGATTTAAAAAACTTAGAACCAGTCATAAGAAAAGATACTCGGTAAGCTATCTACGTAAGATGGGGATTAAACCTTTAGAGCCATTTAACGAATCTAAAGCCTATCTGCTAAAGACCCGAAACAGTGACCATGATGATATTTGGATGGGTGGAAAAAATTTTAGAGTTTTAACCAAATACAACAACTCAACCTCTTATGGAATGGCTATTCATCTTATTGCACAACATGTAAAAGATTAACTATTTATTCCCAATTTAAAATTGGGAATAATAAAAGTGAACCTATTTTACAGCTTTTCCTAAGTCCCACATTGGCATAAAGATACCCAACGCCATTAAAAGAACCAAACCAGCAATAAAAAAGAGCATAATTGGCTCAATATACGCGGCAAGGTTATCAATTAAATCTTGAAAACGTGCATCATAATAGTCAGTTACTTTTCCTAACATTGCATCAAGTTGACCACCCTGCTCTCCTGCTCGAATCATCTGTAAAAGCATATTTTCAAAGAGATCAGTCTGTTCAAAAGCATCTGACAATGAGATACCCCTAGAGATATTGGCATTTACAGTTAAAAGCTTCTCTTTTATATACGCATTGGTAACCATACCAACTGCTGTGTCTAATGCTTCAGATACAGGAATACCTGATTTTACAAGTTCTCCAAAGACTAAAGTATATTGGTGCATAGAAGAGAAAAAGATAATTTTATGAATTAAGTAAAATCTAGGATGTACTAAAATTTTATCAATTTTATATTTAAATTTTTCATCATTTTTATAATAGTGTAACAGAGAGAATGAAAGAACTATTAATCCTCCTAAAATATAGAGTCCATAAGTGTTTAACATATGCTCTAGAAAAAGTAAAACCTGTGTAGGCATAGGAAGAGCAGAATCAAACCGTTCAAACATCTCTTTAAACTTTGGAACAACCACCATAATCAAAATAGTAAAGGCTACACCCATCGCTGCAAATGTAATTAGTGGTGTACGAATTGCCTTTTTAAACTTTTTAATGTTGTCACGAATATTCTCTAAAATATCTGCCAATTTGGCATATGAACCAGAGATATTTCCTGTCTGTTCTCCTAGATTTGTCATAGCAATGGCAACATGCCCAAACTCCTCTTTATAAGGTTCAATAGAGTCTGCAATTGACTTTCCCGAGTTAATATCATTTCCCATATTCTGATAAATCTGCTTTAGTTTCGGATTTTCTGTATTTCTGGCTACTTCAGTGATAGCATCATGAATAGAGATACCAGCATCGGTCATAACTGAAATCTGTCGAATGGCAGAGATTTTATTATTAAGTTGAATCTTTGGCTCAAATGATTTTTTAATACCTTTTAGAACCTCATCCAGTTGAGCCCCTGTTGGGGCAGAGGTTTCAATCGCTTTTTGAACAGCTTGATTAGGATTATTTTGTTTTGCTATTCGTATCGCTTGAATTTTATTATTGGCTTTAACTACTTCAACACGCTTTTTTCCTTTAGAAAGAATGGTTACATTAAAATATTTCATTATGAACGAGCCACCCTAATAATCTCTTTTGCTGTTGTCTTTCCTGCCAATGCTTTTTGAATTCCATCTTGAAACATAGAAAAAAAGCCCTCTTTATCAGCTTGAATTGCTAACTCCTCTTTAGAAGCCCCATTTGCAATCATGGTCGACATAAGTTCTGAAATAACAAGAACCTCTGAAATCATCTCTCGTCCTGCATAACCTGAATCATTACAGATAGCACACCCTTTTCCCTCATAAAAAGTTGCATCAGCAGGAACATAGTTTTTAATATCTTCGTAAAGTTTTGGAGAGAGTTCTGTCTTCTCTTTACAGTTCTGACAAATTTTTCGAACCAATCGTTGCCCCTGAATTGCCACCAATGCACCAGAGATAAGATAAGACTCAATACCCATATCAAGCATACGCCCAATTGCAGCTAAAGCTGAGTTGGTATGCAGAGTAGAGAGAACCAAGTGACCTGTAAGAGCAGCTTGAATAGCAATACGAAGTGTCTCTTGGTCTCGAATCTCTCCAATCATAATCTTATCGGGATCCTGTCGAAGAATAGAACGCAAAGCATCTGGAAAACCAAGCTCTGCATTTTTATTAATCTGAACCTGCTGAATCCCCTCCATTTGGTACTCTACAGGGTCTTCAACCGTAATGGTTTTATCCGTTACACTCTTAATCTCATTCAACGCTCCATAGAGAGTGGTTGTTTTACCCGAACCTGTAGGACCTGTAACCAATACAATTCCATAAGGGGCATGAATACCTTTAATAAACTTTTCGTAAGAGATTTTATTCATACCTGCATCTTCAAGCTTGACCATTGATTTAGATTTATCAAGAATCCTCATAACGATTGACTCTCCAAAGAGTGTAGGTAGCGTAGAAACCCTAAAGTCAAACACTCTTCCATGTACTATTTTGGTAAATCTTCCATCTTGTGGTTTTCGCTTTTCAGCAATATCAAGATTAGACAGAAGCTTCATCCTTGAAGAGAGTGGAGAAAATATCGCCTGTTCCATTCTAAAATACTCTTGTAAGATTCCATCTATTCTATATCGCACCAAACAGTAGTGTTCTGTCGCTTCAATATGAATATCACTTGTCCCTTTTTCAATGGCTGACTCTAAAATCAAATCAATCAATTGAACAACGGCAGGTAACGCTTTTTCATCTATAACAGCCTCATTCCCCCCCTGCTCTAAATCTTGTTTAATATCCTGCGTAAACTCTTCTACCTTCTCTTCGGTATCAAGTTGATTTAGAATCTGCTCTATCATCTCACCACGGGCTAAAACTGTAACCATAATTTTTCCATGAAAAAAACGTTCAACTGCCCCTTTTGCTTCAAAATCATTGGGATTCGATAGAGCTACCGTAACCTTATTATCTTCAACATAAAGAGGTAAAACTTTATATCGAACCAACTGTTTTAATGGCAATCGTTTAATTAATTTAAAATCAATTTTTACATCTCGAATATCCATATACTCCATATTCGCATCTTTGGCTTGTCTCTTTAACAAATCAGTTGTATCAATTCCTGAGATAGACTCTAAATCTTTTAACTCTATCGTATGAAGACGCAACTCTTTATTAAGAATTTTTTCCATCTCTTCAACTTGAATCAATCTAACCTTTATAAGATTTGTAATGCTTACTTTACTCTCTCCATATCTATTTATAAAAAGTTCTAATTTTTTTTCATCAAGAGCATTCTCTTTTATTAATAAATCTATAATTTTTTGCATTTTTTCTCCTATCTATATTGGTACCGTTTGGTAAATTTACTATTTTTATATATATCAAGAATCATATAGTTTGATGATTTCTTATTTTTTTTCATATACAATCTATACTCTATACTTTTATCATCTCTATCAATCAACTTATAGATTCCCTCTTTTAAAGTGTATCTCTTTTTTAAAAAAAGAGTAAAAACTTTGGATAAAACAAAATTTGTTGTAGGAAGAGACAATTCACCTAAAGGCTTTTTATCAACAAGTGCTTGAAGAAGCAACTGTTTTTGTAAAAGAATGGTTCCAAAATAACTGGCATTGGCTCGTGCATCTTTACTCTTTGTCAAAAAGGTCATAGGAGTAGCCACACGAGCGATATTATTGGTCTCTAAACAGGACAATCCATAGAGTGTTAAATAATTTTCTGAAGCCTTGTTCTTTTTTTTATAAGCATATTTAAACGCATAATTACACGCCTTATCATACTCCTGCTTCTCATAAAGTTTATAAAGTGTTGATAAATTAGAAGAGAAAACAGCAGTGGTTAAAATTAAAAAAAAGAGTATTAATTTCATTATATCTTTCCTTTTTTTATACGTAATATTGCTACTTTTACTTTATCTGATTTTGTTTTATTATAATAGGCAACCAAAATTTTAAGAGCCTCCTCTTTTTTTGCCATTTTTGCTTTTGATTGAGCAAATATTATCCAACTCTCATCTAAATTAGAATCAATTTTATTAGCACGTAATGCCCAATTCTCAGCCTTGGCATAGGCTCCTTGCTTATAAAACTCTTTTGCTAAAAGAAGTGCCTCTCGTGGATTTCTACTCTTTGAAAATTTCTTTTTCATCTTTTCAACATAATCGATAGAGCTGGAGTGAAGATGAATCTTTTTTAACCTTGTAGTATCTCGTCTATTACCATTATAAGAGGAGATGTCATCATCTGCCTTACCCCTCTTAAGCTCTTGAGCTGTTAAATAACTATTACGTTTTGCATGAACTGTTTTAGAGACAACTTTTTTTCGATGAGAGGCTTTGGTTCTAGAACTTTTCGTTCTCTCTTGCTCCATCTCAATAATAGGAATAACTGGTTCTAAAGCCAACTTCTCTTTATGCTCAATATTTGGTAAAACCGTTAATGGAGGAGCTGTTATTATAGTTATATTTTTCTCTTCCTCCTTAGGAGCAACTATTTTAGCTTCTAAACTAGAACTATTTTGTTTATTAAAGAGTATATTTTCTATCTTATCAAGATTTAAACCTATCAAATACCCTCCTATAATAAAAAGAGGAAAAAGAAGAAATATAAACATGGAAGAACCCACTTTTTTTATCTTATATCTGTACCATCGCTGTTCAAGTTTTCGTATTTTATCCATGAATATATCCTAGTCGTATTGCTGCCATCTCCAAAATCTTTTTAGAAAATCTTTTTTTTGATAGCTTATGTGGTTCAATCTCATCATAATATTCATAAATATCAAAGATGGTATAGAGATATTTATTGGTCTCTCTAAAGTTCCCCTTAGTATGAGAGTGAATATATATAAAATCTTTTTTTCGTAACATATTGGAAACTTCAACAAACCCTTTTTTTATCATCTTTTTTGTAATATAGAGTTCAAGGTCATACTCATCTGCATTACTCATCTCTATTACTTCCCAAATACGTGTTTTAAAATGCTCTTTTGCTATCACCTCTTCATTGTCTGTTTTATGTAGTGTAATTACAAACTTAACCACCCGTGTATCAGAGAGAAGTCGAATCTTCTCCATTAATGATTCACTATACAACTGACACTCATCTAATAAAAAAACTATCTCTCTTTTATCTTTTAAATTTTTACAATATTTTAATAGACCATCGAAATTAACTTTCATATTTAGGGGAATAGTTTGAGAAGATATGGATTCAAAAATAGATCGTAAAAACTCTTTTTCACTTAAAATTGGAGCATCAAAATAGTGTATTTCACGACTCTCTTTTAGATTAAAATAGAGCTTGTTAAGAAGCATACTTTTCCCTGTCCCAGGTTTTCCAAAAAGTAAAAGCATTTTGAGTGGTTTCTCTAAACCACTCTCTAATATCTTATAGTTATAGGTTGCAGATTCCAGCTCCACATAAGAATCTTTCTCCACACTATCTATAAAAATATCTTTTAAAGCTCTATATTTGCTACTCATAAGTTAACTTTTTATAGCCTAAATCTTCGAGCGAAAGTTCCTTATCATCTTTAATAATATGTGGAGTAATAATTAGAACCAGCTCATCAATATTTTCAATTTTTATTTCACGCTTAAAGAGATGTTCCAACAGTGGAATATCTCCAAGAAGAGGTACTTTAGATATTTTTGTACCTGTCTTTGATGAAATTAATCCACCAAGAATAACATGCTCACCATCTCTTAAAGTAACCACCGATGAAATCTGTTTTCTTGATAAATCGGGTGGAATATTTCTAGAACCAGAACCATCACGACTTACCGTATTTAAGGTATCTGATATAGATGGATTTATCTTTAATGTAATTGCACCATTTTCAGATATTTCAGGTGTAATATCCAAAAGAATACCTGCAAAAACAGAGTCAATGGTCTCACCCGTCTGCTGAGAACCTCCACCTGATGCCCCTTGAAGTAAAGAGGTTGATTGAATTTTATAGAAGAGTTCATTACCTACCGAAATTAATGCAGGTTGATTATTTAGCGTTAAAATTTTAGGATTGGAAATAGACTTTACATCTCCTTGTGTCTTTAAAAATTTAACAATATTATTAATACTTGCAGAACCTCTGGTAACAATAGCACCTGAATGCTTTGGTCCATCTGTAAAGGCAGATTCTAAGCTAGAGATAGATAAATCTGAACTACCTCCCTCTGCACTAAGACTAGAGACATTGGTCTGCAACATACTTCCATGTGCAACTGCCATATTTTGAAAACTATAAAGCTGTTCCCAATCAACTCCAGTACTGTAACTATCATCAAAAGTTACACTTAAAATTTTAACATCAATTAAAACTTGACTCTTTAACTGTTTTGTTAAATCATCAATATAAAAAGAGATTCGTTCAAGCTGTTTTGCTGTACCTGTTACCGTAATCATTCCCGCTTCGGGATTTATAATTGGTGTAGGAGCCGAATAAGAGTCTTCTGGTCGATTTAATAAGGAGTGAATCTCTTTCTCAATTTTTGACCAAAATTGAAAGTCATCACTGCTCTCAATAGAGACACCTGTTTTAGAACCTGTACCACTATCTCCAGCAGAAGAGCCTCCTCCCCCACCTGAAGAGGCTTTTCCTGAATTGGCAATGGTAACATGTGCATTACTTGTACCTTTTCTATCTCCTGCAATATAATGCAGTTTAAATGTTTGTGTATTTAAATAGGATATTTTAAGTCGAGAGTCTTCCAAAAGATAAGAGATGTCATTTTCAACCAAAATAATGTCTAAAAACTCATCCAATGAGGCATTGTTCAATTTTACATAATAGAGCTTTTCTGACAACCTTTTTTTAGCCTCATTGTCTTTTACTATTAGGGTTAAACCACATTCATCTGCCAAATTTTCAATTACATCGGCAATGGTTAAAGCACTATTTAATGTTGCTGTAAATAGTTGAGATTCACAACTGTTTGCTTTTGCTGGGAGTGTCAGCATCGAAAGTAGAACTCCTGTTATCAAAAAAAATTTTAAATTATTTTTTAAATAAATCATCTTCTGTTTCCTTAGTGTAACTTTATATATGTTTTCTTCTTTAAAGGGAGTATTTTTTTTCCTTGTGAACTCTGTAGTGTCACACTGTCTTTCTCAATATTTTTAACTGTATAAAAATCTATTTTAGAGCCTTCTTTGTACCATTTTTTATTAATAAAAGCTGCATGGTTAAGTATTGAATCAAGTGTATAAACTTTCTCTACGATAACTGCTTCTACTTTGACAGGCTCTTCCTCTTTTGTCAAATTCTCTTCCTTTTTTATTTTTACAAGAATAAAAGGATTTACTGTTGTCTCCAACTTCTCAATATGAATACCTATCCGTTCCTCTTTTATCTCTTCAATCATTTTCGTTATTTTTTCAGAACCAATTGACCCTGCCCAAATAGGAGATAAAAAAGAGAATAAGATTAAAATAGTTAAATTTTTCATTAATGATTAATCCCCCATACTGAAATATCAAATTTTGCTACAACACGAGTATGCTCTTTATTTAGTTCTAATAAAGAGCTATAAATATCGGTTACAAGAACACTCTTTTCTAATTTATTCATAAACTTAACAATATTCTTATAAGAGCCATTACAGCCTACAGAGATTTGTAAAATATGTCCAAAATTACCATTATTAGTAACATAATGATTTTCAATATAGTCAATTTTAACCTCTTGCTCTTTTGCTTGACGTGTAATAGAGTTCAAAAACCTTGACCAACTCTCTTTATTAAACATTAATGGAGAGAGTTCCTCTAGTTTAGAAGAGATAAAGGTAATCTCATTATGAGCGTTATCTATACTCTTTTTTAGTCCAAGAATCTCCCGATCGTACTTTTTAATAAAAAAATCTCTGTCACCATTTTGAGTGATACTCTGAAGATATTGCCGATTACTTGCAATACTTTTTAAAAGTCTCTCTTTTGTTCGAACAGATTGATTGTACTGCTCTTCGGCATAAGGTAAAAATAGACTATAGGACATATAGCCAATAACAACAAACACCATTCCAATAAGCATCCATTTTTCATTATCACTCTTAGCCTCAAAAAAGGAATCTAAATTATTTAATAAATTAATCCATGCTTTCATCTGTAGGCAACCTTTAAAATTCCTCTATAGAAATTGTCTTTATTATCTATTTGAATTCTTTTTATATCAATATTTTTAATATTTAAAGAGTACTCTTTTGAAACAAACTTAATATATTTAGTAATAGATTTTTCATCCAAACTTAATAGATGTAAAGTAAACTCATCTTCATTTGATAATATTTTTTCAACATGAACAGAATGGTTTATTAAATCTTTTGCAAAAGTATGTAAAAAGCCTGATTTAAAATTATAATTAACCTTCTTTTTATGAATAGAGGTTAAAGTTTTTGCTTTTCCTTCAAAAATAGCTTCTAAATTTTTTAATTTTTTCTTTTCACTTTTAATAATAACCTGCTTATCACGTAAAATCTTTTTATATTTTTGTGATTCACGGCTTAGTTGCTTATTATCTTTATCAAGTTTTAAATTATAGGCTTCATTTAAGTAAGAAGGAACCAAATAGCCCAGTGGAACGCCTATAGCCAAAAGAGAAGCACCAAGAATAGAAAGAATAAACTGTCCACTGGAACGTTTTGCAAAAACAGGTGGTCTAGGATGGGTACTGATATTAACAATATTTTTATAACCCTCAAGATAATCAAGCCCTGATTTAACCATTAAATATTGTAGTTGATCAACATACCACTCATCATTTTTAATATCAAAATTAAAATCTAGATTAAAAGTAGGAATTCCTAAGTAGTTATATCCATAGTCTCCCAAACCAATAATTGGACTTTTTACTGAACCTAAAAAAAGCTTAGAGATATTTGCTATATTATAAGCACGTTTGGTATAAATGATAATATCATTGATTTGTAAAAAAACTTCTCCAAAAAGTTTCATAAGATTTTGTTGATAGACAGAATTGGTTGTTTTTAAACCTTCTGACTCTAAAACCTCATAAAACTCCTCTTGATCGATTTTTTCCCCTACTAAAGCACAATATTTATCATAAATCTGTTCTAATGAAAACTCAATAGACTTAGCATAGATAAAAACACCATCTTTATAGACAGTAACAAACGCATCTTTCATCGTAAAATATATGTAACAGTGGGCATCTCTATTTTCAAGAATATTATTATTATAGAGTGTACCATAAAGAAGAGGTGCTGGAATTACCAAATCGATATATTTTGTCTCTTCAACAAGTGGAGTAAGCTTAAGACCTAAAGTATCAGATTCAGAAATAAAAACATTATAAAGAGTAGAATTTTCATCTGTATTTGCTTTTTGATGATGAATTGTATACTCTTTCTCTTCATCCAACCCCAGCTCTTCATAAGCTTTCATATAGATGGTATCTTCAATCTCTTCTAAATCTGCATCATAACCAACATCCAAAGAAGCTATAATTAAATCTTTATTGGTTGCATAAGCAATTGTAAAGTGTTTATCATTATAGGTCAATTTATCTAGTTTTTTGAACTCTTGATTCTTATATTCATAATAGCTATTAATATAAGGATTCATGGTAATAATATTTTTATATTTTTTAATTCTAGGATCAACATTCTGATGTGACATAATTTTTAATTTACCATTCCTTTATAAGATAATAAAAATTATATTAACAACAGAATTAATTATTGCTTACTATTTTGAATTAGTTTGAGAGTTTTCTTAAATATATATATTAATATAACATTATCTGTTAATATTAATATATAGGGGATATTATAGTTTATTATAGTTTTTTCCTGTTAAGAACAACAGAAAAATCTCTTTTTTAGAAGATATAACCCATATCCTCTAATCCTCCTCGTGACTTACTCCACCCTTTCTTAACTGCTACATGTAAATCTAAATAGATTCTTTTTCCTGAAAAGAGTTCCAACTGTTTCCGAGCCAATCGTCCAACACGCTTAATGCCTTCTCCTCTATTACCAACAATAATCCCTTTTTGAGTCTCTTTCTCTACAATAATTGTTGCATAAACCCTATCCATCTCCTCATCTTCATCTATCTTCTCAATAGTAACATCTGATTCATAAGGAATCTCATCACTAAGATTTTCAAAAATAGATTCACGAATCAACTCTTTATAAATATCACGAACAAACTCTGTTGTTGTAATATCTGTATCAAAAAAAGCAGGAGATTCAGGAAGATGTTTTACAACCTCATCTAAAAGAGGCTTTTTACCCACTTTTTTATTAACAGAAAAAGGGATAATTGCTTCAAATCTATCTTGATACTTCTGATACTGCCCCAGCTTCTCTAAAATTTTACCTTGTGGGACATGATCCATCTTCGTTAATAAAACAATATGCTTTGCTTTTTGACTCTCTTTCAGTGCTAAAAACTTCTCATACTCATCAAGTCTATCTGTGATGGGTGCTAAAAAGAGAATTAAATCACTATCTCCCATCGCTTTTAGTGCCTCTTCCAACATAAACTCATTAATCAAACGCTCTTTTTTATGAATACCAGGGGTGTCTACAAAAATAAGCTGATGCTTATTGTGCATTACAATAATATTCATACGTTTTCGTGTTGCTTGTGCTTTTTTTGAAACCATTGCCAATTTTTCACCCACTAAAAAATTCAACAATGTACTTTTTCCTGAGTTTGGTCTCCCAACTACTGCAATAAATCCTGACTTTGTTTTTGTTTCCATAATTATATATAATCACTTTCTAAAAAATTTTCGTAGTATAACATATTACTTTAATAACTATCTATCTTATTTTTTTATATTTTTTTATATTTTTTTTTATTTCAAATGAACCATTAATATGATACTATTCTACTGGTAGTAATCGATATAAACTACTAAATTTAATTAAGGAAAAACGATGAACAGCAGATTTATTTTACTATACTTTAGTTTCTTGTTTTCTACAATCTTTACCTATGCAAACAACAGTATGCCAATTCTAGGTGCGCAAGAGACTTCTCACTATTCAGAACAAATTGCACTAAATAGTACAGAGACAAGAGCTTATGTAACCAACTACTCTAGTGGGCTGGTTGTTATGGATATAACAAATTCAACCAATCCTACCATTGTTTCAGAGTTTACTCAAACAAATGGAGGAAGAGTCTTTGATGTGACATTAAGTAAAAATGATAAGATTGCTTATGTAGCACTCGACCAAGATGGTGTAATTATTTTAGATATATCTAACGAATTAAACATTACTAAAATTGGAACATATAATACTACAGCAGGAAGATCAAGAGGTGTAACACTATCATCTGACGGAAAAAAACTATTTGTTGCTGACTATTTTAATGGTCTGGTTGTCTTGGATGTATCAGACCCAACAAATCCTACAAAAATTGGTCACTATCTTACAGATTATCAAAATGAGGGTAAAGTTTGGGATGTAATACTTTCAAAAGATGAAACAAAAGTCTATTTAGCAAATCATGCAAAAGGATTACTAATTTTAGATGTCAGTAATTTAAACTCAATATCTAAAGTTGGAGAATATGACACCAATGGATTAAGTTTAGATGTTGCATTATCTAAAGATGAAAATCTAGCATTTGTAACTGACTATACCAATGGATTGGTTATTATTGATGTATCAGATCCAGCAGGTCCAACACAAGTTGGTCATTTTCCATCACAAGATGAAGCATGGAGATTAAAACTTTCAGACAATGAACAAAAGATATTTATGGCAGACAGAGAAGCTGGTTTGGTAGCTATTGACGTGAGTGATCCAACTGCTCCAACTGAAATTGCTAGACAATCAACAGGAGTTTATACTTTTGGAGTAATTCTTTCAAAAAATAACTCAAAAGCTTATGGTGTTGATTACTATAGAGGATTAAAAATTTTAGATATTTCTACTTTACCATAATTTTTTAACAAATCCACCTCTTTAAGAGGTGGTTATCGAGTTAGAAGATTGCTCTTTTGCCCATATATTTGCATATTTAACAATAGAATTAATATCATTCTCATCCAGATGAAACCCTGTAGGAAAAATAAAATTATTATTTACAATATAAAATGTATCCTTAAAATAGGGCTTCTCTCTCTCTTCTGTAGGAATATAATCCCAACCATTTGCTAGATAAGTTCCATATATACCATACTTAGCAAGATAACGGTATAAAGAATCCCGATTTTTCACAAGTACAACATAACCAAATGTAGCTCTATTAAGCGTTCCCATCTGTAACACTCTTTTAAAAACTTTATTATCTAATCGCTCTTCATATATTCGTGCATACCAACTACGTTTTTTAATTAACATATTAAAATCTGTATGTATCATAACTTTTTTTGAAAAGCTACTCATCGCATTTGGCATATGATAATTTTTCATTAAACTAGAATAACTGTTTAAAAATTTACCAAAAAAAGCCAAAGTTAAATTAACAAATTTAGCAGAAGGGATTTTTATAATTGCTCTGAGCAAAAAAAGTGAAAAATATTGCTTAAAAAGATAAAGACGATTGCTTCTATGACGATGATAAGTTAAAGACTCTAATGGCATACTTTTATCGTTAACAACCAAAACAGCTCCATCAGGAACACCAATCATTTTAGGCAAAGAGTAGAGAATATAATCTACATTAGGATTCTTTTTCTTCTCTAAAGAGATTAGATGGGTATTATCTTCTATAACTTTTACTCCATGCTTATGAGATATATCAATAAATTTATCAATAGACTGCTCTATACCAAAATAGTGAATCAATACAGCAAACGTTGGAGAAAACTCTTCAATCAAACGATTCACCTCGCTCCAAACAGGAGTAAGGTTTTTGTCTATAGGATAGAGGAGTATTTTCCAATCTCTCTTCTCAAAAGGAGCATACAATCCTTGTGGAACATAAGCAGGAAGTAAAACTACCTGCTTTGTAGAATTTAATCCATCTATCAAAGAGATTATTGCTTCTCTACCAGAAGCATAATATTTAACCTTCTCCTCTTTTGACCAAGGAGCGTTGTCATGTCTATCTGAAGATAAATTTAAAATACGTTCATTTGATATATACTTCATCGCTATACAATATGTTTCAATATTTTTGAATCTACTTTTGTAATATCAAAATAGGCTTTCTGTTTTGCTCCAAACTGTCTAAATGATTTCTCTACATTTTCAATCATACTGCCCTCAAAATCAAATTTTTTGGTCTTGTCTGCAACAAAAATGATAATATCTCGAACCAATAGAGAAGCAGCACCACTATTTCTAAAATCGGGATCAATTGTACTAATAAGGTCATAAGCACTGTTTTTATCCCATAAGACCAAAAGAGCTGCATGAATATTATTATCATCATCTACAGCATATATTGTTCGTCCTGCGTTATGTTCATAAGCACTGCTATAGATTCGGTTAAAGTGTTCAAAATCATAAGCAATGGTACTGTTCTGTTTTTCCAATGTCATCTTATGATTTTCATAAAACTCTTTTGCAGGTAAATCAAATTTTACAGTCAAAAATTTTTCTGCTTTTTTAATATTTTTTCTTTTTGCGTGATTAAACTCTTTAAAAACAGCATCCAAGTCTGATAAATCTTCAATTACATAAGTATAATTTGTGGTCTGAGTATACCCTTTCCAATAAAAAGGAAGCCAATTGGTAATACTATAATGAAACGTCTGATTAAAGTAATCTACGGTAGGCAACTGCTCTATTAAATCGGTCATTACCTCTTTTTCAAAAGAGAGTTGTTTCTCATACTTCTGTCCATCAGGATATTTAATATAAACTCCCATATTTTGGGTGTGTTTTGGCATGGTTATAATATTGAATATTGCCTTTTTCTTCCGAAAATATGGCATAGAGGCAATAATTGAACCACCCTTTTCAACCAAAGCAACATCCCAATTATCTTTGCCACAAACACTGTCTAAAAACCAATCTTTACTAAAGATAGAAATACCATCCTCTTTTTTACAAAATTCTCTATATTTTTCTCTATTTACCATAATAAAATTCTCCTGATGCTATTTTTTTTAATATATATAATGAAATTAGTTGCATAACAGAGGTATATACTGTAATAAATATCAATAAATTTATAAATCTTATGTCCATAAAATGAGATACCAAAACAATCGTTACTGTTCCAACCAATAGTGTAATTTGCCAAATAAATTCTGTTTTTAAATAACCAAACATATCATAGGTTATACTAAGTGTGGCAACAACAAAGCGCATAAAAAACATAGGAATTACAATCTGTGCATAAATTCCTGCCAATTTCCACTCTTCTCCAAAAACAATAACAAAGAGATCTTCTACAATAAAGAAAAGTAGAAAAAATGCTGGAAATCCAATAAGAAGCATCTTCTTAAGTGTAGAGTTAAAAACATTAATGGCACAACCTGTTTCATGTCTCTCTTTTGTTCCCTCTTCATAATAAACCTGCCCTATAGATTTACCTATTAGTGCTGAAGGGATTCCTAAAATTCTTTGAACCAACGAGTAAAACCCCAAAGTTGTTATTGAATAAAAGATAGATATAAGAATATTAGAAAGATGTCCTGCCAAAACATTTGATAAGGCAGAAGGGAGTGAAAATTTTGGAAAATTTCTATACTCTATCGCCATTTTTACTATCTGAGAAATATTAATGGAAGAGACCAACAATTTATTACTAACAATATTTTTTAGTAGTCTCATATTTGCAAAAAATTGTGAAATAATCTGTCCACTTATTAAACCTGAAGCTCCATTTTTAATAAATCCTATTCCAAGTTGAATAACAGCCATAACAATCGATTTTATAATGGTTGCATCTGCAATATCTCGGTATCTCTTTTGTCTATTATTAAACGAGTTTAATATGTTAAAAAGACCTGTAAAAAAGAGTGTTATAGGAATAAAATAGAGCCAAATACTAATTGCTTCATTTCCCAATATATTGGTTATAGAGTCGTTAAACAATAAAACTAAAATAAATAGAAATAAAGATATAGTAGTATTAATAATAATTCCTAAAGCAAATATATTTATTGCCTCTTCATCTTTTTTTGGTAGCATAATTGCATTCTCATATCGTCCATTTACCACCACAGAAAAGACAGAGAGTATTGCAAAAAAGAGTGCAAAAACTCCAAAATCTTCAGGGGAGTAGATTCGTGTTAAAATAGGGCTAATCGCAATAGGAATTGCTTGTGCTACAATTGTACCTGTCATCAATGTCAAGACATTACGACTAAATTCTGATTTTGGTTTTATTCGACTAATCATCTGTTAATCACTTTAGCAGGAACACCAACAACTGTAGAGTTGTCAGGAATATTTTTATTAACCAAACTTCCTGCACCAACAATTACATTTTTACCAATAACCACACCTGTTTTTCCAGAAACAACATTGACTCTCATTCCAATATAACTTCCCTCTTTTATCACAATTTTTGTATGTGATTGCCCTTTTCCATGACAAGTAAAGTAACAGTTACAAGAGATGGTTACATTGTCTTCAATAATCAATTTTGATGGGTCAATCTCATCAAGATAACACTTCATACCAATATCACTCTTTTTACCAATTTTAAAACCGATTAAACGGTAAAGCATCACCCGTAATCTAAGAAATGGTACATTGGGGATAATCACAATATTCAAAAACTTTATAATAGGTTTTGTCATAATTTTCCACAATGAATACTTAGCGTAATAGGGAACATCTTCTTTTAATATCTTTTCATAGTAAAGTTCTATAATTTTCATTTAATTCCTTTTTGAATCGAAAGAGTATTATAATAAAAATAAAATATAATATTATTTAACTGTTACTGTTTTCATCGAATTTAAACTATTTAATTAAAAAAACTATCTTATCCATCGTTTGATTCTCTAAATTATCTAAAATAGTTCTATCACTTTTGTTTATTTGTGCCACAACCAAAAGTAAATCAATATATTGTAGAAGAATATCTGTTACAGGATATGTTCCCATTGGAGCGCTATCAATTAAAATAACATCATACTCTTTAGAGAAAATATCTAAAAGTGTACCGATTTTATTACTAAAGAGTAACTTCAAATTATCTTGAATAATTGACCCAGCAGGAAGAATATCTATATTTGTTTCATGATGAAAAATACACTGACTCAAATTCAACTTCTCTACAGCATGTTTACTTGTTAAAATATCACTTAAACCCAGTTTGGAATTGATATTAAATATTCTATCCATTTGAGGATTATAGGGGTCAAAATCAATCACCAACACTCTCTTTGAAATATTATTAAATGAGAAAGAAAGTTTTTCAAGAAGTATGCTTTTAGGCTCACTATAACTGCTACTTGTAACAAGAAGAACCAACGCATCTTTTTGATGAAAAATTGCTTTTTTTTCTAACAGTGAAATAAGTGTCCAAAGGCTATCATCAATATTACTCTTCTCTGGATAATTAATAACTTCATATTTTTCTCTAGAAATATCCTTTTCACTATAAAGTTTTTTATCTTTACGCATAGAAAAAGAGACATATAAAATACTCAAAATCAGACCAAGGATTAGTGAAGATAGATATAAAAAAGATTTTTGAGGCTTTATTGCCGAAAGTGTACTTGAAGCACCATCTACAACTTGAATATTAGAGATAGAGTTGGTGGTTACTGAAATTTCGACCCTCTTTTTAAGTAAAATTTTATAACTGTTCTCTTTCGTTTTAAAATCTCTCTTTAGCTTTTCTAACTCCATAACAGATTTTGGCAAATTGTTAATTGTCTCTCTTTTATCTTTTAGTGACTCTTCAATTAAATTGAACTGTATCTTTAAATTTTCACTTAATGATTTTAACGATTTGTCTATCTCTTTTTTAATATGTTTGAGTTCAATTTTATAATTTTTTATATTTCCTAAAATATATCGATTCATCTCTTTTTTAATCAATCGAATATCTCTTGCTGTTTTCTTATAAGCTGGATGATTTACAGTATAATCCATAGACAAAGCAACCAACTCTCTCTTTAAACGCTGTAATTCACTCAACATTTTGGCATAAGATGCCTCTTTAACCACCAAAGTTCGTATACTTTTCTTCTGCTGTTCTAAAAGTTCAAGCTTCTCTTTTTTCTCTCTAAGCTTTAAAACCAACTGCTTAATATCCTCTGTTATTAGTCCATTATTCTCCAATAAAAGCAGTGAATACCTACCTTTATCAATGGCATCTTTTGTTGCATTTAATGCTTTTAATTGTAAAGATAGATTTGCAAAACTACGATCTTTATCTATAATATCAGAAAAAACAGCATCTTCTAAACCAAGTGCCAAAAGCTCTTTATGTTGCGACTTATAATCTCGTATTTTTTTACCTATATCTCTTAACTCTTTATCCATAAATAGGATTTTTTTATCTAAAATTTTACCATAGGCTTCATCTTTATGTTGATTACTGTTTAAAATAAACTTTTGATAATGGTGTACCAACTGAACCAAAAGATCTTTTCCTCTTTGTGGAATAGAATCTTTATAATGTATTTTCAATAACCTATTTGCCTCTTTTTCAATGGATAAATTGTTCAATATTCTTGACCGTAAAACCTCTTCATTTGTCTCAATTGCAACTAAATATTTTTTTCCTTTTTTAGGCTGAACATATCCATTTTTAGCAATAACAACCGTATAAAAGAGATACTCTATTCGCTCTCCATATTTATAAAGCTCTACTTTTTTATCACCTTCTATCTGAAATTTAAAATGGGAATCATCAATAGGTTCAATTATTAATGTACAGTTATGATGATTGGCACTTAGATGCCTAAAATTCACTTTAAAAGGTATCTCATCACGGTACAACTCAATATTATACCCTGACCATCCACTCTTTATAAAAAATTGTTTAGAAAAATCAACTTTATTTAATACTTCAGTAATAACATGTTGTGATTTTAAGATTGAAGAGTCATACTCTAACTTATTTTCCATATCAATATTCAATACTTTACTATTTGGGAAAAGAGATTTAATATCTAAAGATTCACTCTCTCCAACATCAATAAGGATACTACTTAAATAGATAGGAACAACTGTTTTAATATAAATAGATGCACCAATAAGCATAGAAAACAATATTGCTAATACTCCAAGCTTATATCTATAAAATTTTCGTACCATTGATACTATATCAATATTATTTTGCATAAAAACCCTTTACTACGCTCTTTTAATATCAAAATTGTATCTATTTAATTATAAAATATTATTTAATATTTATTTTAATTGTGTTTAAAATAATTTAATAATATTGTTTAATATTGCTATTACTATTATTAGTATATAATATCTCATTAAATTTTTATGGACAGATCATGCTAAATATAGTTATTCCACCTAATAATATTCAAGAGAGAGAGTACCTTTTAAAAACTATTTTTAATAATTTTTTAAAGATACCATATAAAGTAACTCTATCAGATAATAATACAAATGAGTATATACTATCTATAGAAAATGGAAATAAGATTATAATAAAAGATTATTTTTTTGCTATTTATCCTCGAAAATTAGAGTATTTACAAAAAGAAGCTATCCCTAAAAAGGTTACATTGACTTCTAATTTACTTTTTAAAGAGAAAGATACTCCTATACTTTTTGGTCAAGATAGAGTTAAAATAGAAGAAAAACGTATTACCTCTCATATTGATATTTTTGCAACCATCTTCTTTATGTTAACACGATGGGAAGAGTATGTTGAGTTAACAAGAGATGAACACAACAGATTTCCCCATGAAGCAAGTTTGGCATACCAACATAATTTTCTACACCGTCCTATTGTCAATGAATATATAGAATTTCTATGGAATATGCTTGTAAAAATAGGATACAACAAGAAACGTATAGAGCGAGAATCTTCTATTTTATTAACACATGATATTGATGAAGTTCTACGTTATCCAACCCCAATAACACTCATAAAAGGGTTGGTAGGAGATATTATTTATAGAAAGAATCCTCTTTTACCATTTAAAACTATTGCTCAATATATAGATATAAAAAGAGGAAAAAAGAGAGATCCCTATGATACATTTGATGAAATAATGGATATTAGTGATGAATTTAATTTAAAATCTCACTTCTTTTTTATGTCAGGAGGAACAACCAATAAATATGATAATAGATATGATATTTATGACAATTCTGTAAAAGAAACCATAGAAAACATTAAAAAAAGAGGACATATTATAGGCATTCATCCATCCTATAATGCCTATAATAACAGCGAACAATTCAAGTTAGAAAAAGCCTCTTTAGAAGAGGTAAATCAAGCACCTATCAGTTGTGGAAGAGAACACTATCTTCGCTTCGAAATACCTAAAACATGGCAACTATGGGAAGATAATGGTTTAGAGTGGTGTTCCAATTTAGCCTATCCTAAAAAGAGTGGTTTTCGTACAGGATCATGTTACCCTTATCACCCATTTAACATATTAACAAGAGAGAGTTTAACCATTATGGAACATCCACTTATTATGATGGAAGCCACCTTTATCGAAGAGGGGAAAAATCCTAAAAAAGTAACAGAGATGATTGATTATTACCTCAAAATCGTAAAAAAATACAATGGAGAGTTTGTTCTATTATGGCACAATGCTTCATTTAATCAACACTCTCTAAAAGCCTATAGTCCAATATATAAAGAGACAATCAAAAAACATCAAGAGTTAATGTTGTGAACTATCAAGCCATCTTTTCAAAAGAGTTAATTTTTGCAGTGTTACTATTGAGTGGAACCATTAAAATGGTTTTACCACTTATGGGGATAACAGGTCTTCCAGATTTAACACTCTTAAGTGCAATTATTGTTACAATGATAATGATTTCACATCTTAAAACAACGCTAAAATCACTATCTATTCAACGATTTGAACTCATTAGTATACTAACACTTTTTTATCTTTTTATGATTTTTTCACTGGGATACACCTCTTCTCAAAGTGCATCCGTCACAAAAACCATAAATTTTGGAACCATGGCACTTGCATTCTATTTCCCTCTTTTGGTAAAAGATTTTAATATGCACAGGTTTATTTTATCACTTACACCATTAATATTTCTCTGTAGTATTCTGTTTTTAAACTTTTATACCACTTATATTAGTGGAAATTCAACTGAAGTCTTTACAAACATGAATAAAGATGAAATTTTACAGATGACAGCTCTATATTTAACTATTTCATGGCTTAACGGTATACTTGTTCTATACTATTTTTTTAATGAAAAAGAGAAGCCTATTCTAAAGTGGAGTATGTTACTTATCTCCTTTATTATTCTTATATCAGCAGGAGGAAGAGGACCTCTTCTCTTTACAATACTGATATTGGGTGCGTATTTACTCTATCAATTCTATCAATTTCTTACTATTTTTAAATTTAATAAATTAATTCTTCCAGTTATTGTTACCATCGCTATTACAGGCTCAATAATCTTTGTTGTCTCAAATACAACAAGTTCTCCCTCAGATAGTGGAGCATTAAAGCTGGTGCATAATACAGTAGAGAGATTGATGGGACTGGTTACAGAAAAAGGTGGAGGAGCTTCTGCACATAGCCGAATAACCAACACCATTTTCTCTGTAAAAAAGATAAATGAGAGTCCATTTTGGGGATATGGTGTAGGAAGTTATGGTTATGAGATGACCAATATTGACCATTTAGATTATCCTCATAATATTTTTCTAGAAGTTTGGTTTGAATTGGGATATATTCCACTGCTTCTTTTCCTCTTTCTATTCTATCAAGTTTACAGGCAAATCAATACTCAAACCTGTGCTTGGTGTTTGGCACTCTATTTCTACTTTTTACTTAATATTTTAAAATCAAGTAGTCTCATAGATATACGAATGATGCTGGGCTTTTATGCCATTTTTATAACCGTAAATCATATACAAGGAGAAGAAAAAGAAAAAAATTTTCAAACAAAAAATAACTAAATAAAGAACGCTTATTTGTTCAGTGATAAGGGTTATATAATAAAATAATATATTAAATAGAGAATTAATTTTTAATGTAGAACTGAAAAAAACAAAAATAATAAATCACAAGGGAATATGGTGAAAGTAGCAAATTTAGTTTTTAATAGTTTTAAAAACGATAGTCGTGTGTTAAAAGAGTCTATCTCATTGGCAGATGCAGGATATGATGTTGAAGTAATTGCACACAATGATATAGGTCTAAAAGAGTATGAAATAGAAAAAAATTTTAAAATCAGAAGATTTAGTTATCTTAATAGAGAAGAGAGTAAGGGGATAATCTCTAAATTAGGAGCATATCTAAAATATATAAAATCAGCAGTTCAACACTGTAAAGATTTTGATATTTTACACTGTAATGATTTAGATACACTTCCTATTGCTTTTATAATAAAACGATTTAAAAATAGAAATATAAAGGTAGTTTATGATGCACATGAACATGAAACAGAGAGACATCATCAAACTACTTTTGATAAAAAAATTCTTAAAATTGTCGAAAAATTTTTCTTAAAATATGTAGATGAGGTTATTACGGTTAGTGAACCAATTGCAGATGATTATGTAAACCTTTATGGAATAAAGAAACCCACACTTATCTACAATACACCTAAAAAAGTATTTATTAAGAAAAAAAATATTTTCAGAGAAAAGTTCAATATACCAAAAGAACATATTATTTTTCTCTATCAAGGTGGACTACAACCACGCAGAGGAATTTTAGAGTTTTTAGAACTGGTTAAAAATAAAAAAAATATTAGTTATGTAATTATGGGATTTGGAGAGTTAAAAGAAGAAATTTTAAAACATGTTAAAAATCAACCAAACCTCTACTTCCATGATGCTGTCTCTCCTGATGTTCTATTAGACTATACCTCCTCTGCTGATATTGGAGTTTGTATAGAAGAGAATCTCTGTAAAAGTTGGGATTTAGCACTCCCAAACAAGATGTTTGAATATGCAATGGTAAATTTACCAATTATTGTTTCTGGATTATCTGAATTAAAAAGATTTGTACTCGAAAACAATACAGGGTATGTGATTGAAGATATATTTGATAAGAGTGAATTTGACAAACTCTTTCCAGAAATTTTAAAAACATACAGAAGTAAAGATAACGATATTAAAAGAGTCAAAGAGATATACAATTGGCAAAACCAAGAGAAAAAATTATTAGTACTCTATAAAGAGTTAAGAAAAAAACAAGTGGGAAAACCTCTTAAAGTAGGAGCAGTAAATGATTAGTAAATTTAAAAATGTATTTGTATTGGCACCACATACAGATGATGGAGAACTTGGAGCAGGAGGGACAATTGCAAAATTGATTGAACATGGTGCAAATGTATATTATTTTGCATTCTCTACAGCAGAAGAGTCTGTTCCAGAGGGACATCCAAAAGATATTCTCAAAACAGAAGTAATAAATGCAACAAAACGCTTAGGTATTAAACGAGAAAATGTAATTATCTATAACTACCAAGTACGAAAACTAAACTATGCAAGACAAGATATTCTAGAAGATTTAATTCAATATAAACGAAAAATCGTACCAGACTTGGTTTTAATGCCCTCTTTACATGATATACATCAAGACCATGCGACCATTGCTCAAGAGGGACTTAGAGCCTTTAAAAACTGTACTATATTGGGCTATGAGCTAATATGGAACAACCTTACATTTAACACAACATCATTTATAAAATTAGAGAAAAAACATGTTAAATGTAAATGCCATGCGTTACAAGAGTATAAGTCACAAGAGGGTCGAGCCTATATGAGTGAAGATTTTATATTCTCATTGGCTAAAACACGAGGTGTACAGATTGGTACAGAGTATGCAGAAAGTTTTGAGGTTTTACGATGGATAATCAAATAACAGTCGCCATCCACCAACCCAACTTTATGCCATGGTTAGGATATTTTTATAAAATTTGGCAATCAGATATATTTATATTTTTAGATGATGTCCAATTTATAAAAACAGGTTCAAGTTACACCAATAGGGTTAGTATTAACATCTCGGGGAAAAGTAGCTATTTAACCATTCCCATTAAAAGAGGAAGTGGTGTTCAACAGATTAACGAAACAGAATTTTTAAATCAGAAATGGAAAAAGAAATTCATTGGAACACTCCAAGCAAACTATGCAAAAACCCCTTATTTTAATAAGAATCGTGAATTTATTTTTGAACTTATTAACTTTGAAGCTGATAATCTAGCAGACTACAATATAAATTTTATTGTAGCCATCTCAGAAAAATTAAATTTAAATACAGCCTTTAAAAAAAGCTCAGATTTTCATATTAAAACAGAATCAACCCAAAGATTAATTGAACTTATTCAAGGTGTTAATGGAGATAGCTATCTATCTGGAGAGGGAGGAGATAACTACCAAGAGCATCAACAATATAGAGATGCAAATATAAATCTTCTCTATAACAAAATGCCTCAATTTACTTATAATCAACCAAAAACAGAATCATTTATTGGAGGTCTTTCAATTATTGATGCTATTTTTAATATAGATTTTGAAGGTCTAAAGAGTAATCTCTTTATGAAGAATAGAAAGGATATTTGATGACAAATCAACCTAAAAAAACCATATGGATAATTAATGATTATGCAGGAAGTCCATCACATGGAATGACATATAGACACTATTATATAGCAAAAGAGTTACAAAAAAGAAGTATCAATCCGATTATTATATCGGCTTCATACTCACACTTTTTAAATAAATACCCTCCTATTAAAGAAAATCAACCCTATCTACAAGAGATGGTTGATAAAATAGAGTATCTGTGGTTAAAGGTTATTAAATATAAAGATTCACGTGATAAAAAACGTGTCTGGAAATGGTTTCAATTTACTTTTAAACTTTTCAATTTACCCAAAAATTTAACAAAACCCGACGTTATTCTCTGTTCAGGTTCTGCACCTATGCTTATCTTACCCTCTTACTATTTGGCAAAAAAACATGGTGCAAAACTTGTCTTTGAAATCAGAGATATATGGCCACTAACACTAATGAACTTTCAAGGATACTCAAAATACAATCCATTGATGTTTCTTATGCAAAAATGTGTCAATTTTGGATTTAGAAATGCAGATTATATCACATCAGTTCTCCCCAATACAGACAACTATATTCATGAACAAGGTATCCACAATTTTAAATTTACCTATCTTCCAAATGGTATTTTTTTAGAAGAGCTAAGAAACCCATCTCCTCTTAATGAAGAGACAAAAGCACAAATTCCTAAGGATAAATTCATTATAGGATATGCTGGAGCAATGGGAATGGGTGATAGACTTGATTTAATTATTGATGTGGCTAAAGAGTTAGAAAACTCTCCAAAAATACATTTTGTATTGGTAGGAAAAGGTTCAGAAAAAGGACGATTAAGAGAGAGAGTTCAAAACTTACAACTGACCAACGTTACAATTATTGATGCCATACCTAAAAAAGAGGTTCAAAACATGTTGGCACTCTTTGATGTCTGTTATATTGGATGGGAAGATAAAAGTATTTATAAATATGGTATCTCTGCCAATAAAATTTTTGATTATATGTATTCAGCAAAACCTATTATTCACCTGTTTAGTGGAGAAGGCGATTTAATCTCTAAGGCAGAGTGTGGCTTAAGTATTAGTGAACATAAAAGTAGTTTAATTACAGAAGCAATTTTAGAGCTGTATCACAGTTCAAAAGAGAGACGTAAGGCAATGGGAATCAGGGGAAAAAGTTTTGTTTTAGAACATCATACCTATAGTAAAATAACCGATAAATTCCTAAATATTTTCACTCCAAAAAAAGAGGCACAAAAAGTTGTATACCGTTCTACCCCTTATTAAAAAGAGGTAGAATCTTTTATTTTTCAAGAGAGATATTTCTATATCTCTCTATCATCTCTTCTGATGTACCAATAACAATAGTACCATCACTCAATGCAATACTGTTCGCTTTAAATCTCAAATCTCTATTTGAAATATCAATAAAATCTGGATTTTCATTAAAGAAATTGGATTTATTTGATGTGATATTACTGCTATAACTGCTATTTTGATTGTTATAAAAGATATTATTAGAGATACTAAGCGTTGTACCACTCGAATTTTCACTTGGATACTTCTCTATTGCATAAACACTTTTTTTAGAAGAGTGACTTCCTAAAATAATATTGTTAGTAATAGTAACATACTTTTCAATGCTATCTATCTCTTCAAAGTTTACATCTGTATCATAAAATCTATTATCTACCCATATTCCACTGCCATAATTATTCAACAATGTATTATTTTTAATAACAACATTTTTAAAAGACTGAATGTTAATTCCTCCACTCTCTTCAATTGTTGTATTTGGAAAATTGTCTAAATTTGGTGCTTTTGAACCACAACCAACGATAATATTATTTTTAATCGTTGCCTCTGCAATATCATCTTTTGTACTTGCATAAAGAGCAATACCTGCATATGGTGTTTGAAAAATAATATTGTTCTCAACCAAAACATTCTTCATAGGAACACCATTTGAATAGGCTTCGGATATTTGAACTCCATAATTACCATAATTTGTAGAGGAGAAAATAGTATTGTCTCTTATCGTAAAATCACTTCCTCCAAAAAATCGTATACCACTATTAAGATTAACATCTATACGATTATTTTCTACCGTAGAGTTATAAACTTCAACTTGAAAAATAGCAGAGTGTCCCATATCTGAGATATTGGAATTAGAGATAGAAATATTACGTCCAGTCTTAATAAAAATTCCATCAGATAAGCCACCAAAAAGTGTTACATTTGAGATAGTTAAATCTGTAATATCTTTAAAATCCAAAAGAACATAATGTCCTTTTCCAGGATGCCATTTACGAAGCTGATTTTCTCTATTTCCATTAATAATGAGATTTTTAACAGTAATATCATGGTTAGAAGCACTTAACGCTTCATGTAAAAGAGATTGACTCTTATCAATATTGGCATCATTAATAATAAGAGGTGGAACACTAACCCACTTTCCACCTTTCCCTCTGTCACTCCACTTAACATTATCCTCTAATCTAATCAT